>Ga0302125_10001552_pt1 | contig 11400 bp, 13 predicted proteins | sample CB4_surface_MG_FD_203111 | JGI IMG/M metagenome (GOLD analysis project Ga0302125, IMG submission 203111) | Marine microbial communities from Western Arctic Ocean, Canada - CB4_surface | ecosystem: Environmental > Aquatic > Marine > Oceanic | place: Canada: Western Arctic Ocean | collected... | reverse complement strand
TATTCAAACCAAAAATCAAACAAATCACCTAACAAAAAAACAGCTTCCGCATCGTGTTTAATAGAATCCAGCCATTTCACGAATTTTTTTTCGCGAGGCATCGACTCTTTTGATGTTGGTGCTCCCAAATGGTTATCGGAAGCGAAGTATATTTTTTTCCCTTGAGGGATTTTTAAAGCAGTCATATGAAACTGTTAGTTGTCACTTGCGAACCATTCTGCAAAGCTAGTTGCTGTTTCTTGGAGTTTTAGGGCGTATAATTGTATGCTACTTGGCAATCTGATTTTTATTTTTTCTGCAAAATCAATGACCATCATTTCACTTGTTGGCTGGTAATCGACTAGGAGTACATTATGTCCACGATCAGAGAGTTCTTTTGCAAGTTCTACATGCGGGGTGTTTTTATTAAAAACCGTCGCATGGTCAAAAACATTGACAATTTCCTCTTTAACTATTTTTTTTAAATCAGTAAAATCAATCACCATCCCAAATTTTACGTGGTTAGAGTCCGAAATAGGCTGTCCAATAACAGTGACATCTAAACGGTAACTGTGTCCATGCACATTTTTACATTTGCCGTCATATCCATAAAGAGCATGTCCAGTTTCAAAAGAAAATTGTTTTGTGATTCGAATGTTGCCCATCAGCGGTTTAGAGTATTTTCTGTATGATTAATATATGACAAAGTTAATGGTTTTGAACAAGCGGTAAAAATTGTTTTCTAAATTTTATTACTAACGGGATCCCTCTAGCGATCATCCACAAAGTAAAAGCAGTAAAAATACCATGAAGTTTCCAGCCATAGTAATCGGATATAAAGAGCACCGGCAGAAACACAAATAGGGTCGCTAGTAATAGCACATTACGTAAGTCTTTCATTTTTCCAAGGCCTTTAAAAATTCCATCAAATACAAAAGCCAATGCACAAAAGGGCTGCATCAGTAATACAATCCAAAACACATCATAAAATGTTTCCAGCACCACTGGGTCGTTTGTAAAAATCGCTCCTATAGGCTTATAAAGTAATGCGCCAATGCATCCCATAACCACGCCAACAACAAGCGCATATTTAATCAATCGATTGCTTAACTGTACAAGTAAGTGATAGTTTTTTGCTCCAAATAGTTTTCCGGAAAGAATGTTACCGACACTGGCATAGCCATCAACGGCAAAGGCTGCGAAAAACCATAAATTAATGGATATGGTATAGGCTGCGATGTACTCATTTCCATAGCCTGTCGCATAACGCGTTGCAAAATAGAGTGCTGTGTTAAGGGCCAGTGTTCGAATGATTAAATGTCCAATCATATTTAAAAACTGAGGGATTTCTTTATTGAAAGGCCTTGAAAAGCGAAGTGATATTTCTGTTTTCTTCAAAATAAAGTATGTGGCGAGCAGTGCCATTAAGAGTTGTGAAAGTACACTAGCAATAGCGGCCCCTTTTAGATTGAGAGGCAAAAACACGTCTTTGATACCATACACAAGTGCAAAATCCAATACTATATTTACTAAGGCGCCAGTAATAGCTATTAACATTGGATAATAGGTGTTTTGAAGCCCCCTAAACACGCCAAAAATGGCAAAGATGTAAAGAGTGAATGGCAGACCAAGAACACGAATTTTGTAGTAAGAGACGCTGTAGTCCAGCAGAAGTCCGGAAGCGTTATAAAGTTTAAAAATAGCGTTGCTAAATGGGTAAGTAAGGCAGCAAACCACAAAGCTAATTCCCAAAACAATTGCAATGGCTTGTGCTGGTAAATTTTTGACCTCCTCAAGTTTATTGGCGCCTACATATTGTGATATAATTGAGGAGATGGCGCTTCGGGATTGGCCCAATACCCAGATAAGCATGGATAAAAAAGCGGTCACAACGCCAACGGCTGCCAATGATTCTGTAGCATGTATAGGCATATGACCCACAATAGCAGCATCGGTAAGGGAAAGAATAGGCTCCGAAATACCTGCAATAATTGCGGGAATTGCAAGCGTATTGATTTGTTTGAGGCTAATGTTTTTTTTCAAAGGCCTATTTTCCGCGTCCTGTTTTTCGTACGGCGGTTTTATTGCTGCTGTTCTTGCTTTTCAGGTCCGATTTAGCACCTTTTTTTGTATCTGCTTGCTTGACGGTTTTATTTCCAAAAAATTTACTGCTCATAATAGGGTTGTTTAGAAACAAATATACGGAAAAGAGCTAAGTGTAAAGCCCTATACGCTCACAGGATTCTCTTTTCAAAAACAGGAATTTCACTTAAGAGAGAAAAAACGTCTGTAAATATGCTCCTCTAGCATCTTTTCATATTTTGGGGTGAAATAGTTTTCCCAAAAATCATCAATTTCTTCAGAGTGTGCCTTGCTGTATTCAGAATCATTAGTCCACGTGCTTAGCCACATATAACGGTATTCTATCGCTTCATCCGAAGCACTTACTTGGTATACTTTGTATTTATCGACCCCAAATCCGTTATTTTCGTAAATGGCATTTGCTATGTCAAGATCTTTTTGAAATTCTTCAATGGAAATACCGTTGGGTAAGTCAAAAACATGCAAGCTGATTCTTTCTTTGGATTGCGAATAAATTGCTGAAGAAATTAAGATCGCAAAAAGGTAAATTAGTTTTTCCATTTCTATTAATTATTATTAAACCTCAAATATAAAAAATATAAACGTAAGGTATAAACACATTTCAAAAATGGCTGAATTAGGAGGAAGGTATGCTTGTAGCTGGATGAATTAGTTACTAATTTCGTTATTAACTTTAAAGAATGTCAAGATAAATTTATTGTTATTAATTTCTCCTTGAATAGTAACATCTAAGATAGCATTACAAAAACCTTCCGCAGAATGAGCATCCCCATAATCATCAATTTTAGCTCCTTTCACATAGTACTTGGAGTTGTTATACTGAATAGCTAATTCACATTGCTCACCTTGCATATCAAACATGCATATACCACAAGAGGCTTTTGCTTTAATTACAACGGAATCAGGGTTAAAATTTAATTTATTTTTAAGTTTTTCTTGCCCAAAAGATCCAAGCGGAATAAATAGTAAAAATAGAATTATTTTTTTCATAATTAAAATTTTTTCAAAACCTACTTATTTTAATTAATCTATAAATTCCATCTGTAACCAAAATTTAAAATTGCTTTTGAAAGACGCTCTGTGGAATTAATTGGATTATATTCAATGGAAGTTATCCAATATCCGATTTTCTTTTCACCAAAACTAAATTGTCCATAAATGTTAAATGGCCAGGGTCTTATTCCTACAATAAATTTAGTATTATTAAATTTCCTCCCTACTCCTAACTTAGCTGTTACAAGAGTTGGAAATGCGAAACCAGCTTCATACTCAAAAATTAGATTATTTTTATTTATATAAGTTTGACCCCAGAGAACTGATGCACCAGGGAAAGGGATTCCCCCCTCTCCATTTAAAAAAGCAACCCCAAAATTAGTTTCTATAAAAGAATTCTTTGACACTACATTAGTTTGCTCCTGTGCTGAACTACTTCCCGTAAATAAAGCACAAATAATAAAAGATAAAAACAACTTCCTCATAATTAAATTAGTTTGTGATTCAAATATAACCATAATGAATTTAACTTATCTAAAAAGGATAGGAATAGCTAAATGAAAGGTAATATATGTCAGTTATGAAACTGCAGCTAAAATTTAAAAGACTTATAATCTAACTATAAGAATTAAAATTGGTATAAGAAAGCAAGGAAGTTGTTACTTATCTGGAAATCGGGTGAAATTCCCCATTCCGTCAGAGTCTAGTTCATCTGATTTAGGAGCGTAGTTGTTTTCATCTCTTTGTTTTTTGTTACTGTAAAAAATATTCCAAATTAAAAAGTAAACATAAAATAAGAAAATTACAAACCCTATAATAAACATCCCTAAACCCATTACCGTCGTCTTTGTCTAATGGTTAAAGCGAATAATAAAATGGTGCCTGGCCAGTGAGCACTATATAGCGCATCATCAGATTTTCCTTGAAGACTTAGCCCCACTGAATACAATAAGCATATGAATGCTAAAATTACTGGATACCATTTGAATATAAATTCCTTAAACATTTATTTGTTATTTTATTTAGATATAAAAATATTGTTATAATACTAGATTTTTGTTAACAAAATTATAAATTAAGTATAATTTCAATTGAACTTGTGACCAGATACCAGAGCTTAAAATATTATTGTTTATTTAAAATAGTTGGGTTGTTAAAAGGATATTGAAGAGAGTTTATTGAAATATCTGAAACCTTTTTAAATTCGGAAGTAATTTCGTTAGGACCATATGTAAAAACAAAATAATACCTTGTGGAAGAAATTTCCTCGTACACATTGATGTTAAAGTTTGGGGAATCAGAACTCAATTCAATAATAGTTTTAAGACAAGATAAGCTACCAAGTTGTGTAACACAAAAATCGTCATCTCTAAAATCAACTGCTACATTGTCAATCTCCCAAACCCCTTGAATCCAAGTTGGGGGATTAAAAGAACTGTGATTTAAACCAGTAATATTATCATCATCACCTCCATAGCAAGCGAAGATTAGTAAAGAGGAAAGAAGAAGAAGTTTTTTCATTTAGTTCTTGTTTTTCAGTTAGTGTTTTAACAATGTATTTAATTAGCCCATCTTAATTGAGTGGCTTTTTTTACCGATCATCATTAGCTTTTGCTTTAATACCTAATTTATCATTTTTTGTTTTTGTTTGTAGTTGTATCAAGTTTTAACTCTATGGGTTCATAATAACCCTATCAATTCTCCTTGGTTTTTAACAACTTTATAGTTTTATTTAGTTACAAGCTCTACAGTTTCATAATAAGTTAGTTTATTCAAATATAAGAAATGTTAATTTAAAGCATTTAAGAGGCTTAGAAACAGCTGAATTGAAAGAGGAAGATATGCCTAAGGGTTTACTCTTCTGAATAATTAGTAAGCCATCTAAAAGTGTTTAAAACAAAATTTTTCCAGTCGTATCCTTCAGTATTCATTCCAGCATACATTTTAGTTCCATCATCCATATTGAAAACCATTGCAGTAAAGCCATTTGAGTCCCCAAAAGCAGCAATTTTTCCGGAGCCATACATGCCTGCTAACCCTTGAGAATTTCCCTTTCCCTCAGGCCCTATGCCTGTAGAGTGTTTTACATTAAATGAACTTTCATCAAGTTTTAGTATATTTTCATATTTAGAGCCTAAAAGAGCACTTCCCCCAAATGAAACTAATCTTTCTACTTTATACTTTCCGTTTACAATAGGGTGATTAGTGTTCAAATTTTTGTTTTCGAATTTTATCATTCCTGGACCGTATTTACTTTCGTAATTAATTGTATCTACAGTGGTTCCAATAGATGAATCAATGTCAAATTTTCGTAATAATGGGTTTATGGCCTGGTCAAATGGAGCGTGTTCGCTAAAGGCCAAAAGTGAGCCTCCATTATTTACCCAGTTTTGTAGTTCATTAAGCTCATTTTCAGAAAAAGTATTTTTATCTGCTGCTGAGTTTTCAGTAGCAAAATCAAACGGTAATGCCGTAATAACGACTAGAACTTTAGCTTGACTTAAACTTGATTTAGAAAACTCTTTATCAAGGAATGATACTCTGTATCCATCATTTAACAATAAGTCCACAAGAGGCTTTATTAAATGAGATTGTATAAAAAAGTTTTTGTGAGTTGAGTCAAACATAATTAACGGCCCATCATTAATTTCAAATGAAGGGTCTTTAACCTCTAAATTAACATTAGTGTCATTATACATAGGCCATTTGTAAGGGTAATTTTGTTCCTGCCCAAAAGATAGAAGTGGAACAAATAACAATAGCAGGATTAGTTTTTTCATAACCCAAATATAACTCTTATTTTGAAAGTGATATTACTAAACATAAGTTTAACCTATTTACATGGTTTAGAAATAGCTGAATGGAAAGAAGAAGATATGCCTAATCTGAATTACAATTTGTAAAATTAGGTTTTTTAGACTCTGGCCAATTAGTTATTCCTCCAAAAAAACTGTTACAATTAGAGACATTTGAAACATCCCATCCGCTTAAGTCCATTCCCTCAATATATTTCTCGCCAATATTACCGAAAAAAAATGACCCCATAGTTGTCACATTACTTACGTCCCAGTTGTTAATATTAGGATTTACAGTCCCTAGTCCAAAGCCCGCTGAAATGTTTGTGACGTTACTTACATCCCAGCTACTTAAGTCTGAACCAACTGGCTTAGGCGAATAAAACAAGCCCATAAAACTAGTCCAATTACTAACGTCCCAACCTTCAATGCCTTCAATATCTATAAAACCATATCCATCTCTATTAAAAAGCACAGCAAGTTCTGACCCATTTGCTAAAGTATTTACTTTAGTTGTAACTACCTTACTTAAGTCATTTCCGGCATTAATCCACTCTTTTAACGAAGATAAATCAACAGCAGTATACGCTAATCCGTTAAGGTCTGCGGTGGTGCCAACGGAAACCCAATCCCTTGCTTTAATAGTTACTCCATTTTCTGCAACATAAAATGGTAATTCCTCTTCACCGGATGAACAAGAAACAATAAATAGGACTATAATTAGCAGCATGTGTGTTTTCATAACCCCAATTTACAAAATTTAGTTTTACTTAAAAGATATATAAATTTAAGCTTAACCTATTTAAGACTTCAGAAATAGGTGAATTGAAGGAAAAAGATATGCCTATGGTTTAGTTAAAAATTTTAAACCCCTACACTAATTTTTTTTTATAAGCAGGTCTCAAAACCTCTATCAAAATTAATTCACCCACACCGCTCACAACAGCTTATTTTATAAAGCGTGGCGAGGAACGGGCTATGACTTTATATACATTGTTAGCTTGCGTTTTCTTTTATTATTTCAATTCTCGTTTCTTTTAATCTGTGAATTACTCCATTTTTTAAAGAAGATGAATTTAGATCGGTCTCAAATATTCCTAAAAACCTGTAAAGCCTAAATCCAAGATTATCTATACTTCTTGGAAAAGTTATCCGCTTCACTAAATTTGAAGTCACCCCTTTAAACCATTCTTCATATTTATCTGGATTCTTACACTTTTCAGTTATTACTCTTCCGTCTTTGCTGATTTGATTATCCCAATCTTCATTTTCGTAAAATTTTGGAAACCATAAATTGTGATTTGGATAAACTTTACTTCTAAACCAAGCTTGCTGGACAGATTTATAATTTTGACCTAAGCAATTACAAGCATCTACTATTTTTCTAAAAGCTGGATTTTCTTCAACATCTAAATATCCTTTCTCACGGTGATAATTCGGATTAAACTCTTTGTCTAAATCCCATGATTCCCATTGTTTGTTTTTCTCTAAAATTTCAATCTTAGCATTTATTTCAACAATCAAATTAGCAATTTGGATGTTTATTGAGTCTAAATCTTCTGTTATTTCAATCCGACTTATCTGATGATCTGTTGCTTGTATTATATCTGTTTCCCTGTCTACATCTAAATCGACTTGTTTCTTATGAAAAGGCTCATCAATTTCAATATGTAATTGTAATTGTGGTAAATACATATCTGTCAAAGCATGACCGTCTGGACGATTCACATATTGCTGTGTTACAAATTTTAGATCTGTTCGATTTAACAAATGGTATATTCGAGTTACAACATAATTTTCGTAATTCTTCTTATTTGTCTTCGCTATTTGACGAATTATGTAATCTCTTTTTGTCATTTTTTTAGTAAATTTACTGCGTTCTTGAGTATTTAAAATTAAGTGAAGTATCAATCTCTAAAAAGATAATTACAAAATGGGGATGTAGCTCAGTTGGCTAGAGCGCTTGACTGGCAGTCAAGAGGTCGTGGGTTCGAATCCCATCTTCTCCACAAGTAACGCCCTTCTTAATTGAGGGGTTTTTTGTTTAGTAGTTATTAATCTCAAATATACTAAAAAAGGGGTTTACTGCCTCATTACTGCCAGTTATATGACAGTTAAAAATAGTATTGAAAAAAAGTTTAATGCCTCTTTATAGTCTATTTCATTATATTTGAATTAAAATGATAAACGAGGACAAAAGTTCCTGTTATCTGGAACCAGAGACCTGTAAACAGTAGGTTTGTTCTCAATATAACGAGTTGTAACACACACAAAACATCCCGTTATTAAATAAGATATCAAAAACAATATTGAAAAAAATTTGACGTTTAATTGTTTGAAAAACCTGATGGTCTCACAAAAATAAAATGGATTTATACTTATCTCTTATACGAATAGGCGCTTCGTTAATGCTAACTTTTGTAACCTTTTCTCAAAGTTACAGAATTAATAAAAATGCAAACAGCTACTTAGCTATGCTTTTTGGTGTTTTAGCTATCCTTTTTATTTCCACAGATATTGGAGAATATATTTCAGAAAAATGGATGTGGTTATATGTAATTAATATCTTAGAAAACACCATAATCCTAATTCCTTCATTCCTTTATATAGCAGTATATCATTTTGTACATGCGCCTACCAATTTCTTAAAAAAGCATTATTTACTATTTCTACCTTTTCTTTTTGTAGCTATCTTGATGACGTTTTCAATTTGGGCAGAAACTCACTCTTTAGCGTTAGAAAATTTTATTGATACTTTAGATTTTATATTTCTTATTGGCTTATATATATATTCACTAATTGTATTTTATTGGGTCGTAAAAATGCTTGCCAATCATCATAAAAATGTTTTAAAGTTTCACGCAAATACGCAAGGTGTAGATTTGAACTGGTTGTATAAGTTAATATTTGTTTTCCCAATAATTTTTATTGCTCAAGTTGTCTTCAATTTTAGCTCAAATCATTATTACTTAATCAATATTTCAGATATCGCTATATTTTTCATGTTATTTTATAGTGGTTTCCATATCGTACAGCAAAGAGAAATATTCGACCTAACAATGCAAGGCAAAGTTTTGGCAGAAAAAGAAATTCCTGAACAAATTGACGTTGAAAAAGAAGGACTGATTGATGAACATTTAATGCTTGAAATAGTCAATAATTTAGAAAAGGTGATGAAAGAAGAGAAGCCATATTTAAACCAAAATCTTTCTCTAAATCTATTAGCAGATAAATTAAATAGTAGAACACACATAGTATCATATGTTATAAATACACATTATAATGTAAATTTTTACAACTACATCAATATTTTTAGATTTGACTATTGTAAAGCCCTTTTAAAAAACCAAAAAAAGCAACATTTAAGCATAGAAGGTATCGCACTTGAAGGCGGTTTTGGTTCTAAAAGCACCTTTAATACACTCTTTAAAAAGCAATCTGGAATGACACCTACACAATATAAAAACACTAACAATCCGTAAGTTGTAATTTTTGAAGAAATCTTAGTTGTTCAACTTTATCCAGTTGAACACTAATTAATAACATTGTGCGTTTTTTTGCCAAACAATAAAACTTATGATGTTCAGATTTTTTTTAAATGCTTTATTCCTTACGCTACCAATGGCGCTTTTATCGCAACAAACCGTTAGAGGAACCATTACCGACAAAGATTCAAAACAAACCGTTCCTTTTGCTACTATTGTCGTAAAAAACAGCAATCCAATATTAGGTGTAATTTCTGATGAAAATGGAAAGTTTACATTAAGTGACGTCCCAATTGGTAAACAAACACTTATCGTTTCGTTTGTAGGTTATGAAACTTTTACGTTACCCAATATTAATGTAACCGCAGGAAAAGAAGTGGTCTTAGAAATTAATTTAGTAGAAAATTTTGCGCAACTTGATGAAGTTGTGATTGCAGTCGAAAAACGCAAAGAAAAAACAGTCAACGAATTTACTTCCGTTAGCGCACGCACCTTAAACCCAGAACAAGCTAATCTATATGCTTCATCTTTAGGCGACCCAGCAAGGCAAGTTCAAAATTTCGCAGGCGTTACAGGAGGTGGTGACGATTTAAACAATGAAATTGTAATTAGAGGTAATTCACCTAATACCTTATTATGGCGATTGGAAGGCGTGGAAATACCAAACCCAAATCATTTTGTTTACTTAACTGGTGGCTCTGTAAGTATGTTAAGTGCTAACGTATTAGATAAAACCGATTTTTTTACCTCTGCTTTTCCTGCCGAATATGGTAATGGTATTGCAGGTGTTTTTGATTTACGCTTTCGTAAAGGCAATAACCAAAAAAGAGAAACCACTATTGATGCTGGCGTTTTAGGTGTTGGGGTTTTTACCGAAGGGTATTTTAGTAAAAAAAGTGATGCCTCTTACCTCGTTAATTACAGGTATTCTACTGTTGGTCTTTTAGAAAATTTTGGTGTTAAATTAAACGAAGGTGGTAACCTTAATTATCAAGATGTAAACTACAATATAAACCTACCTACTAAAAAGTTTGGAACATTTAATGTGTATGGACTATATGGTAAAAATAAAGTAACAACTAATGAAAGTGAAAGTGAAGATGAAGACGGAACTGTTGCGACTGGTAATTTTGTAAACAAAGCAGAAAACGATGTGAGCACCTTTATTACAGGTTTAGGACATCGTGTTTTTTTACAAGATCAAACCTATTTAAAAACAAATATTACCTATACCATAGATGATGCAAAAGTTAGCGAGCAGGTAGAAAACAATGGTATTATTGATCCTTTAGAATCCGAACTATTTGATTCTAAAATTGAAGCCTTTCGTTTATCCTCTTTTATCAATCATAAATTTAATTCCAAACACACCCTAAGAAGTGGCTTTACCTTAAGTCATATCAAGGAAAATACCACTCTAAAATCTTCAGACGAAACTGATGATGGCACACTTAAATCTGAAGCCAATGCTATAAAAGGAAATAGTAACATTTTTCAGAGTTATGTACAATGGAAATATAGAATGACAGAAAGCATTACCTTAAATTCAGGTCTTCATTTTTTACACTTTGGTAAAACAAATAGCAATGCTATTGAACCGCGCTTAGGGCTTAATTACAAAATAAATAATAAACATTCACTTAGTTTTGGAGCTGGCTTGCATAGTAGAGCAGAACGATTGAATACTTATCTATTAAAAGACGCAACCGACACTAATTTTATAAATACCAATTTAAAATTATCTAAAGCCCTGCATTATGTTTTAGGCTACAACTGGCGTATTAATAAAAACACCCGATTTAAGGCAGAAGCCTACTATCAAAATTTATTTGATGTCCCTGTTGATAATAGTGGGCAAAGTGACTACTCATCAATAGATTCGCAAGTATTTGATGTTTTTGATATTGTAAATACGCCTTTAACTAATGATGGTAAAGGAAGAAATTACGGAATAGAATTTACCTTAGAACGTTTTTTAAATAAGGGCTTTTATTATTTATCTACACTATCATTATACGATTCTAAATACAAAGTGGGCAACGGCA
>Ga0302125_10001546_pt1 | contig 11413 bp, 14 predicted proteins | sample CB4_surface_MG_FD_203111 | JGI IMG/M metagenome (GOLD analysis project Ga0302125, IMG submission 203111) | Marine microbial communities from Western Arctic Ocean, Canada - CB4_surface | ecosystem: Environmental > Aquatic > Marine > Oceanic | place: Canada: Western Arctic Ocean | collected... | reverse complement strand
GTGCCTATGGCGGTTACAGATGAATCTGCCCACAGTCGGTTCGTGCTGATCGACTCTTCAATTTATCAAGCTGTGTTCGGTGCTGTATGACAGATCTTTATAATGTGCGTTTGACCCCTTTTTTGCCCTCGGCCTCGCTGCCGATCCCGGGGTCTTGGAGGTGAACCTGCCGCCGACGAATACCTGGGCCGAGTACGATGAAGTATTGAAGCAGAGCGCAACCGCAGCCGCTGCAGTGAAGCTACAGCTCACCAAGTTCCAATTGAATGGCGTCGTCTACGGCACCGGTGGTGGCTCGCACCTTGCATTCGGCGGGCCCAGCGAAGCGAAAAATCCATTTCTCGTTAATCCGAAACGCATCGCGTCTTTGCTCCGCTACTGGCAGCGGCATCCCGCACTGTCTTACTTCTTTAGTGGGCAGCATGTCGGCCCCGGCAGCCAAGCACCCCGCGTCGACGAAGGCCCGCGCCATGGTCTCTACGAGCTCGAAGTCGCTTGTGAGGGACTGGAGAAAATGAAAGGTACCATTGATGGACCCTTGATTGATCAGTTCTTTAAAAATTTGCTGACCGACTCTTCGGGTAACACACACCGTGCGGAGTTGTGCTTTGATAAATTCCACAATTTGTCAGCCCCCAACGGTTGCCTCGGCATCGTTGAGCTGCGCGCGTTTGAGACCTATGCACAGGTGGAGACGATGTCGGTCGTCGCGCTCTTTGTGCGTACGATCCTAGCACGCCTCTTTAAAGCACCTTTCAAGAAGAAGCTTCGCCGCTTCGGACCGCAATTGCATGACCGCTATTTCTTGCCCGCATTTTTATGGGAAGATGTGCAAGCGATCTGCGCCGACTTGCAACAGCATGGCTTCGATTTCGATGCCGAGTGGCTACGCCCCGTACTTGACTTTCGTTGTCCCACCGTAGGCACATTGTCGATCCCCGGTGGATCAGTGGATATTTGCCAAGCATTCGAGTCTTGGCCGTTGATGGCGGAAGAAAGTCAGGGCGCGGCGACCGTGCGCGTGGTTGATAATTCCAGCGATCGCCTGCAACTGACGCTCTCTAAATCCGCATTGCTGGAGCAGGGGACACTCCTGGTCAACGGAGTCGAAGTACCTTTCAAGGAAGTCGATGGGCGAATGATTTGCGGACTGCGCTATAAAAGCGCGAGCGCCTATCCCGCCCTACATCCACACGTGCCGATCCAATCACCGCTTTGGTTTGAATGGGTCGAGCGCAAAAATGGCAAGACCACTCAGGCCGCTCGTTATCATTATTGGAACCCGCATTCAACAATCTACAGCGGACGTCCCAAAACAGAAAAAGCCGCGGCAAAACGTCGCGAAGAACGCTGGCAAACTGCCGAAGATTTGATCGGTAATCAGCCCGCAGTCATGAAACCTAAGTTAGCGCCCGAGTATAAATATACCCTCGATCTGCGCCGTCAGTTAAGAGCGTGAGGCTGATGGCTGAGGGCTGATGACTGAGGGCTGAGGCTGAGGGCTGATGGGTGAGGCTGATGACTGAGGGCTGAGGGTTGATCTTTTTTAACACGCGCCACGGAGTTTGAGCGCGAAGGAATTTTTTAACCTCTGTCGAGGATCCTGCGACGACTAGACCGCGTCGCGAGCTATGTGCGGATTTAAATCTCCGCATCAATTTTAAGGCCCCAGCCTGCCTTATTGTACTCTTAACTCGCAGCACGAATTACTTTTCCAAAGTATGCGGGAACCTATAAGGCACAGAGGCACTGCGATTGGAGGGACGCCGTCCACCGCGCCCGCACAGCCTACCAAGTGGCGATCTTTACCGAATTAACCGGCGATCTTTAGATTGCCTGACCTGAGCCTGTCGATGGTTGCGATTGACCCCTTTGGGGGGTCACTGCGGCGCTGGTTCACCGTGGTTTACTTCACGGGCAAAGGGATCATCCGCCGCTAATGGCCGGCGCGCTGTTGCTGCAGATCGCAGCAGCGCGGAATAAATTTGCGTGACTTGCTTTTCCAGCGCCTGCGCATGGAGCTGACTGCTGGTCACGTCGCGCTCGATTGCGACGAAGCCCTCTAGCTTCCCCGTGTCATTTTTGATGGGAGTGATCGATGTTGAGACCCAGTAGGAGTGCCCGTCCTTGTGGTAGTTCAAAATTTCAGACTGGATATATTGGCCCTTACGGACGGCATCACGCAATGCTTGAGCGGTGGCAGAATCGGTATTTTTACCTTGCAGCAGCTGGCCTAATTTACGCCCGAGTGTCTCTTTGTGGCTATAGCCGCAGAGTTTGCGGAAGGCCGGATTTGTCCATGTAATAGATCCATCCGCGTCTGTCATGACGACTGCATCTGAGACATTGTGTGCCAGTGCTTTAAAACTGAGAGATTGGCCGCGTATATTCATCATCACGCTATCTTATTTTGGAAGAAGAGCATATGAATTTAACTTTTAAATCGAGGAACGCAAATTATATATTTCAATTTTGCTCTAAAAACGCACCCAAAGGGTAGGGATGATCACTTTTCGCACAGCGTCACTGCGCATGTTACAAAATAGGACAGAAGTCTGCCATCGATGGCCCAGCAAGACAGGAATCAGAGAGTTTTAGCTGGCGGCTGGTGGCTGGTGAGTTGCAGATTTTCCTACGGGGAACATTTTTCATTAAAGTTCTTGTGCCTTTTATTGAAAATTAGTGCAATTAAAATTGCAGTAACGGCATTTTATTCGTAACCGTAGGTTGGAAAGGGAGGATAAGCGTTTCAAACGCAATACCTAAAGATTTATGCTTTGTTCACAAGGTTCCTCGTGTAGTTGAGGTGCCCCATATGCAGGTGTTCTGCGATCCATGGCATAAATGCCATTCTGATCTGTTACCGATATCCTCGGATCATACCATTCACGCTTTCCATCGCAAAGGTAAAGACATAGCCCAATTCGGCATTCCATTAGCATGTTGTTCGAGCGTCCCATGTAGCTCCCTTCAGGTACGCCCTAAGGATTCCCAGTAGGACCACAAAAGTAATGGCATGCCCCATTCGGCTTCTATAAAGCACTTTTTGATTAATCGAAAAGACCTATCGTGAATTTCATTTCACACTGGAATTGATAAATGAATCTACTTAATTACTGTAATATATTAAGTTGATATTTCAAGGTGCACTGTTTGATGTAGAGTAATGGAAGGTGTTTTATTATGTTTCTTACTGGTCGGGTTTTTGATCTGGTTCTTCATTGCTATATCTAAGTCTGTGGATGAAGCAGCAGAAGAGAGGTCAAAAAAACGCGAGACTGTCTTTGGATATGCCGAGAAACAGGATGACAGAGCTCATTACGAAAAATTAGCTGAGAGTAGATGGGCAGCTTTTCTAATCGATAGCGCAGCTTCAGCGCCATATTCTTCAAAGCATAAAAAAGCAACTTTGTTTAGGCATGCATGGAAAAGAGCGCATGTGTTAAAAAATATTTATCAATCTTCAAGAGACTTGGAGAATATGCTGGTACATGATGTATTCATCAGGTTTGCAGAGAACTATTATTCTGATGTAGCTCCTCAGAATGTGTATGGAAAAGTTGGGCTTAAGATGACTTTTAAGCAGGAATTTAAACTACATGAAATTGAGCAAAAAAAGTTATCCCCGTCACCAGCACCACAAAAGCCAGAAGAGTTTGCGTGTATATATAGGGGCGTAGACACAGCGACAAAAAGAACTTACATTGGGCAGACTACAAATGAAGCTGAAGAAAGGTGGTTGCAGCACAGAAGGTCCAGAACAGGTGCATTCAAAGATGGAGCAATCAATGTTAACTGGGAGGTTATTCGAGAGAGAGTAATCTTTGATGAACTAGATTATTGGGAGTCATATTACATTGGTTATTATAATTCGCTGGACTTTGGATTTAACGATAACAGAGGCAATGATCTGAATGCCTATGATAAGGGAATTGGAGAGGCTAGGATGGCTAGTTTATCTGACTCATAAAATTTTTTAAGGAATGGTTAAAGCTGCACCTGAGTAGAGCCCTAAAAGTCGGGTGTATCTAATCAGGCTCCTTCAAGATGGGTATGTCAAAAGGGGTCATATGTCAAAAAGGGGTCATGTCATTACCTTTGTGGTCAGTTCTTTGAAGGGCATTTTCTGGTCACCGCCTGATGTCCTAAATTCTGAAACATATCGGCTGACTGCGTCTGGAGTGCCCATGTTCAGCTGTTGGGTGATCCAGACATTGGTCGCGCTCGTTTTAAGCTTGAGTAGGCATGCCAGTGTCACTTTCCAGTCCGCCGATTTGAGATCTCCAGAGATTGATTTCGTATCTTTTCCTATCGCAGAGAGACCTTTGTCCAGAAGCATCTCCCACCTCAGCTCGTTGGCCTCGCGTAGACGCTCACCATCGTATCTCGGAACTTTCTCAGGCTGATCGACTGGCTCATTGTCATCCTCGACCTCTTCAAGCAGAGCCTTCTTGAAATCCTTAGTCCCGAGCGCCCAGCCTCGGCACATCTTTTCAAAAGCCATTTCCTTTTGGGCGGCATCATCCTCTGAAAGCCATTTTAGGTAGCTCAGGTATTGATCTCTGCCCTTAGGCGTGTCGGCTAGAGCTCCTGCCGCCTCCAGGCCTCCCGAGCAGTCCAGGAAATCGGGGCGCTTTCGTTTGTTGAACAGATACCAGAAGCTCGACCATCGGTAGTCTTTCAGTTGATCGACGCTCACCATGCTCGCCCGCACAGGGTTTAAATGCACGTAGTGGAGCAATGCACCCAGATGGCTGTCTTCTTCGACGATTAAGCTCTTATAGCGTCCTTGGAACAACTTTCCATGCACCTTCCTATAGTGGTGGTAGCGATTTGCGAAAGTCGATTGCAACCATTTCATTCCGTAGATCAAATTCCCCTTCGGCGTGCGCACCACCAAGTGGAAGTGATTAGTCATTACGCAAAAGCCTTCAAGCATCCATTCGCATTTCTCGCAGGCCTCGAATAAGCATTTCTCAAAAGCCGCGTGCGCCCCCTCGTTGATAAATAAATCCTGCCGGTAATTCCCACGGTTGATGATGTGGTAAATCCCGTTCTCTTTTTCAATTCGCAGGCTGCGTGGCATGGTTTAGTAGGAGAGGGGATAGCTACGAAATTGGCAACCACAAAGGTAATGACATGACCCCTTTTGGGTTCCATAGAAAGCGGGCAGTGGAATACGTATGAGGATCGATTCGATCAATCGACTCTGTGCACCTTCATTCCAGATGCCGCCTTTGCGCTGGAAGTCGGGCGCGAGATTGATTTCACCATGATTGATGCGTCTGATGAGTAAATCAATCGTTGGGGTGCTGCGTTCGACTCGAATTTCTGTCGGATCGAATGGATTTGTGATGATTTCATCGCCGTCGATTTCCTCATTTTCAATGCCAGCGTCGATTTCCTCGTTAATGGACTGTTCGATAGTTTTCATTATTGGTGTTCTAAATGCTATTTTGGTTGATGCGAGTGTCTATTTGTTTGGGCTTATGCGGTGTATTGTAAACGCCATTACTCGACAACTCGAGTTGCCTCGTAACTGCGACGGTGATGAGGGCTGTGCGGTATTTGGTGAGGCTGTCTAGTGCCTTTTTTTATTCGGATTGGAAATGAGGTCATGTCGTTACGTTTGTAATTATGGCAATTGCTCCTTTTTTTGAGACATAGAATTCTAATTTGATCGGTTTCATTTCAAAGTGCTGCTACGAATTCTCCAACAACTTGAAGGTCTTGGAGTGTATCTTTATCGAACACCAAGTCGGAGAATTCGGGATTGGTTGAACGTGGTTGCAGGGCAATTCTTTGATGCTGCCAGCCTTCTTCGGTGGCGACTTTTTCACTGGTGTAAACTTTGATTGTGAAACTTCCGGCATAGGCGGGGTCTTGGATGTCGCGGTGTTGCACCAGAACGATTTCCCCTTCACGGCTGCCAGCAGAATTGGCCTTGAAAAGGCACCATGACCCATTCGGAATGCGTTGATTCATCGACTCGCCGATGACTTGGGCGACGAAGTAGCCTTTACGGATGGCGATATGTTCGGGCGGCTCAATCCATTGACAATCTTCGATCCATTGTTCGGGGCTGAAGGCACCGGCGGCGACTTTCACATCGAAGCAGGGCAGAGCGTTGACGTAAGGCTGCACGTTTTCGGGTTCCAGGATTCGGAACGGTCGCGTGTCTTCGGTTTCAACTTCGTCTATGGATGGCGTGAGTGCGCCTTGAGCGGCTTGCTGTAAATAGGTGTTGGTTTCCGAGTCGGTGGAGTAGACGTAGCAGCCTTTTTGTCCACGGGTCATCAATGTGCGGTAAGTGTTTTTGATGATTTCGTCAGCGTGTTTCAGTGCTTCGGCTGGGTTTGCTCTGAGCGCCTTCTTGTAGCCATGAATTGAGCGGTCACCGTGGTAACGCTTGGCGGCATCGGTCACAATCTCGCCATCGCGGATCAGGAAGTCGTCGCCGAAGATCACACCGACGTAATCGACCTCGAGTCCTTGGCAGGTGTGGATGCAACCGATCTCATGGACTGAGGACTCTTTAAGGATCCACAGCATGCCATCTTCGCTGAGGTTCCAGCGTGCCTTGAAGCCTTCATCCGGGAAATCGAAGTCGTAGGCCTTCGGATCTTTTTTACTGACCCACTTCTGTGTATAGCCTGCAACCATGCGGGCTTTATTGTTGGGGCGATTACGTTCGTAGATCAGGTCGCGGAGTTCGCTGGCGCTGGAACAGACTTTGAACTCGAAGTTGATCCCTTCGAGTGTCGTGTTGGCGGTTTCGTGGATGCCGAGCGTATGGTCGATCCACGAGAGGTAACCGTCGGAGCCGTTGCAACGGAATTGAGATTGAAGATCGAGCTCAGTGATCGAGGCACCGAGCTCTTCGGCCCAGTGTTTGACCTTATCGTTGTCGCCAATGTCTTTCCAGTGGATGCGCTGATCCTCATCCAAGAAGAAAATAGAAAAAGCGGAGGCGTTGATGATCTCTTTGATCTGATTTTCGCCCTTGTTGCTGAACATGCCCGACTTCTCGTTGAGGCGGTGGGCTTCGTCGACGATAAGCGCCTGAAAGGTGTTGGCCTCGGTCTCGGTGTAGGCGCCAGAGCCTTTGAAGAGATTGGTGATTCGGGTCTGAGTAAATGTGCCGGTCAGTTTACTCTGGTAGACTGCGCGTGGTGCGCTGTTTTTGGTGACGTATTGAGCGACGAGGCCTCGGCGGGTTAGTTCGACGAGTAGGTTGATCGCGACAACGGATTTGCCGGTGCCTGGGCCGCCGTTGACGATGAGCACGTTCTTTTGTGCGGGTGTTGAGATTTCGGCGAGGAGTTTGCCAGTTTCAAATACGAGTTTCTGATCGTCGATGAGGCAAAACTCTTCGTTGCCCTCAAGCAGGGAGCAGAGATGGTCAGCTAGGTTCTTGGATGGTCGGATCTTACCATCCTTGATCAGATACATCGCCTCGCCTGAATCGCCGTATTTGACGTGGGACTTAATGAAGTTGCGTAGCTTTTGTGAGTCGTGTTTGAGGAATACGGGGGCGCGTTTGGTATGCTCGCTGTAGCGTGGGTCTAGAAGTGCGCTGCCGGATTCGCAGTTGTGCAGGTAGGCGCAGGGTTTGAGACGGATGGGTTCCTCTCGAACGGTTTCGTTGTAATCCTCGATGAGCGTGGCGTAGGACCATGCTTGATAGGAGGGATGACTCGTGTCACGTTTGCCGCCACCTAGGAAGGTGTTGACGATGGCGTCTTTGTTAGTCGTCTCAGCTTGCTGCCATTGTTTGAGCTCAACAATAACCACAGTGCGTGTGCCATCGCGGTTCCTGCCAGTCAGGATGAAGTCGATGCGCTTCGAGGTGTTTGGGACGTTGAACTCGATGGCGATACCAGTATCGTCTGGGATCTCAGGATCTTCGACGATCGCATCCATATAGCGCAGTGAGTTCTTCCATGACCTGATCTCAGACTCGCTAACAGACTTACCCGCTTTCGCTTTGAGGGTGTCGCGAACTTTGTCTTCAATACGATTCGCAAAGACGTCTGCCCTAAAGGTGCTCTTTTTTTCGAGGTAAATGATCATTTAATGAGATTTCCTCAGGCTTCATTTTGATATTCGTTATACTTCTTCGAGCTTCCACGAACCTTATGAGCTGGGTATTTCTGATTATTCAGCTCCAGCTTGTTTCGAACCACCGCATCCAAGTCGATCTCCAGCTCGTTGCAGAGCAGGAGCAAATAGGACGCGACATCAGCAACTTCTTGTTCAATGTGCTCCTTCTTCTTGGAGATGGCCTCATCAAGGCTGGGGCCATTTTTCCAGAGGAATATTTCCTGTAGTTCGGAAGCCTCGATTGATAGCGCCGTCGCGAGGTCCTTAGGGTTGTGGAATTGTTTCCAGTCCCGATCATCTCTAAAGGCTACGAGTGCCTCTGTTAGTTGTTGGATCGGGTTTTGGGGCATGTCTTTTGTGTTTGAGGCCGCTATGGAAGAATAATGGCTAAAAGAAAAGCATCCGTGCGGGAACTAGCAAAGGAAAAGTGGGGGATGAGTGGAATATTGGATTAGCTAATCGAGTGCCAAACAGAGCTATTGGGTGAAATGCTCTCACTTTTCGGATAGAATCATCGTTTTATGCCTCGTTCGCGACTTCGTCTGACCACTGTTTTCTTGAACGCAGCGCGTCTAAGCCTAGTCGTTCAACTCGTCGAACTTGGCTTTCATGGTGGGGTTCCCTCGGGTGAGTTTTTTGATGGTGACGTCCTGAGCCTTGTCGTTGGCGAGGCGGAGGTTGCGGTCGGTGCCTAGGAGGGCGTCTTTGGTCTTTTGCAGGTGGGTGATCGACTTGTCGATTTCGTCGATCGCGGTCTGGAACTTTTTACCGGCGAGGTCGTAGTTGCGGGCGAAGCCGGTTTTGAAGGTGTCCAACTTCTCTTCAAAGTCGGTGACATCGATGCTCTGTGATTTGACCAGTGCGAGTTCGGGAAATTACGCCTAAGAACGGTCATCATGATCCCGACTTAAGCAGGATTTTTTTGCGGTGGTAGTCCAGGAAGTGCTTCTGGTCCGAATTGAATCGCTCCACGTTAATTACTTGATCGGACGCTTAAAAATTAACTTCACTAATTCCTGAACCGATGCCTTCAGCCACAGCGTTTGCTTTATCTTGTTTGATGTTTTGTATCCATTTATGCTGAATAAGATACATGGAATCATTGCCTGTAAATTCATATGCTACTAAATTAGAGCATTTTATGTAATTTATATTAAAAAAATTATTTAGAAATTTAATTCCTTAAGGTTTTTGCCAATACTTATAACTCGACCAGATACTAGCACTCGCCAATTTTATTCATATGAAACGCATCTTTCTCTTAATGCTGCCTCTACTTTTCCTTGGTTTCTCCGAGAGGAAACCAATCAACGTAATTCCCCCTGAATACCTTGGCGAATGGATAGCTTACAGCAGGAATCACATGGCCATTTCAGGCGATATGGTTGTAAGTGAGCAAACGATCGACTTTGCCTTAAAGGGAATCGCCACTTACACGATAATCGAGATTAGGGAGGATGAGGTTTACCTCAAGATAGATAAAGACATCGACGATGGTCTGTTTATGCGCTTAGGGCCTTTAAATATCCCAAACTATCACCCCAACTACCTAGATATGGAGGTGGCGTACTACAGAACACAGGAAGACGCTTTGAAGCCTAGAACCAGCAATATGGACAATGTCACAAGTTGGGGTATCTACACGAGGGAGATCAAGGATTAGCTTTAAACAATAGGGTAAAATGGAGTTATTTCGTAATTCTAATAATCCGCTTTAAGTTTCATCATTCAGTTAGTCCTAGTTGTGCCTGCAACATCGCCACGGCATTTGAGACGGCCACTGTGTTGGTGACGGCGTCATTCTCGAGATAGGGCAGCACGAGCAGCAACTGCGTGCAGTCGAGCGAATCGGTATTTATGCCCTAACTGTTAATCCATCCATTTAAAGCCGACTGGTTTGAAGCCTTTTTTGCCACAGTGATGGCAGTAGAGTTCTTCGTAGGGTGTTTCCCATTCAACCGTGGGTGTCGCGCATTCGGGGCAGGGGCACGATGAATGAAAGGTCTGTCCTGTGCCGTAGTTAATTTCGGTCATAAAGTAACTGCCGACCGAATGACACTTAGGGCATTCTTGGATTCCCATGGTGATGCCGACTTGGTGCCAGTCGATCGTGTGCGCCTGTTCAATCGCTTCAATCGCGTCACGGTCGACCTGTGAGGAGCGTTCCATCACCATGGGACGCTTGGAATCTGCCGGGTAGGCAAATCGTCCAATGCCCTTGGCGAGCCAGATGCGTTCTTCGCAGTGCAGGCATTCAATAGTGGTACAGTTTGCCATGTCTATGCGAAGTGAACGGCGAAGCCTTGTTCGCGAAGTGATTGAGCGAGTGCCGCTTCGGCTTCTACGGGATTAATCTTTTTAGGTAGTGGATTAAGATGGGCGAATAATTCATAGGCCAGCCCTTTGGTGTATTTACGGACAAATACATTCCCCGCATTACTCCAGTGATATTGGATGTCCTTCGGTGTCCCATTTTTGCATGTACACTCAAATGTGGCACCAGGTCGTTTGCGGCTGCGTTTTTTAGCTCGGTGTTGCTTGAAACGGCATTCGACGCTGTGCGAACGCGTTTGCCCTACATAAAAACAGCGACCGGTGAAATCTTCGCCAATACCTGCGATTTTCCTAAATTTCGGATCTGCGGTTACTTCGGATTTTAGTTCGATTGCATAGACGTGAGCGCCGCTGCATTTTTTCTTAGTGCCGCAACAACGGCATGATTTAGCCTTAGGCATACTTATAGTTCCTCCGTTTCGGTTTTGATGTTCCAGTTGGTCTTGGTTTTAAGCATTTCGCAGCGTACGGCCTCGGCGGTGTTGGGCTTGGCGTGTCGCAAGTATTGTAACATACGGGGCAATGATTTTGCAAGGGGCAGCTCGCCAGTGATGGTTTTCAGTAAATCATCGGCCGCTTGTGGGCATTCATGCCGGATCGGATCGACTAGGCATTCGAAGCTTTGTAGGGCCTTACTAGCGTTGCCACCGAGAATGTTCTTGAGCAGTGCATCAATCGGCAGATGAGTGAGTGCAGGGTTGCAGCGACTCAAGCTGGTTAGCAATTCGAGCGCCTCGATCAATTCGTGCAGATTTCTGGGTATGAGCATGTGTTTCCTTGGGTTAGCTTGAATCCGGGGCAGGGTGCCTCGGTTGGGAATATCGCTAAAAAGGAAATTTTAGTGGCTGTCAAATCGCTCGCGCGCTTAATGTTTTTAACCCGTAGGGTTGTTGCCTATTAAGTTTTTTTGACGCTTTCTAGGAGCTCAATTCTCTTGAATTTCTTCCGGCAATCGGAGCACTTTTCCATCAGCGTG
>Ga0302125_10001540_pt1 | contig 11426 bp, 12 predicted proteins | sample CB4_surface_MG_FD_203111 | JGI IMG/M metagenome (GOLD analysis project Ga0302125, IMG submission 203111) | Marine microbial communities from Western Arctic Ocean, Canada - CB4_surface | ecosystem: Environmental > Aquatic > Marine > Oceanic | place: Canada: Western Arctic Ocean | collected... | reverse complement strand
ATTTAATAATATTGGATAAAAGTTATGACTCTGCAAATTTTATAAAAAATATATCCTCTCCGACTTTATTTAATTTAGATTCTCTTAGTGTTGGTGACATTAGTGATATTTGTCTTAGTGAATATTGTGATGATGATACAATTCTTAATGATGATGAAGCTGAAGAAATTCGCAAATTAGTTGACGAATTAATAGAACGAGTTATTGAACAAACCATAAAAGAAAACTCTTCTAATATATTTAATGAATGGGAGATTTTGAATACTGGTTTCGATACTGGTGCTGGGCTTGGTATTGATTGGTAATTTTTGCTTTGTACTTTGTATTTTGTATTTTTCATTTATAATTATATTTTGTAATATAATTATAATTTGTAATATAATTATAATTTGTAATATAATTATAAATGCAAAACCAGATTATAGGTAATAGTTCTGAATTAGGAACTAGTTTATTAGATGAAAGAGAATCTGGAATTAATAAGTTAGCAACTGATGTTGAACAAGTATGTAATTTATTTACGGATTTATCTTTATTAGTTAAATGCCAAGGTGAACAACTTGATAATATAGAAACTAATATATCAAATAGTATGAATAATGTCGAGGGTGCAAATACTCAACTTATAAAATCTAATAAATATCAAAAAGCTAGATATCGTTGTTATTATAGATGTATTGGTTATCTTGTTATTATATTAATAATATTAATATTTGTAATTGTTATTAGAGCTCTTATTCGGAATTAAGCTGTTATATTATATATTTTATTTATTTATTTATTTATTTAATCGATTTCCTCCATTGGTGATTCTTGTGCGTCTTGTACTTCTGATGCGTCTTGTACTTCTTGTACTTCTGTTGATGCGTCTTGTACTTCTTGTACTTCTGTTGATGCGTCTTGTACTTCTTGTACTTCTTGTACTTCTGTTGATGCGTCTTGTACTTCTTGTACTTCTTGTACTTCTGTTGATGCGTCTTGTACTTCTGTTGATGCGTCTTGTACTTCTGTTGATGCGTCTTGTACTTCTTGTACTACTTCTTCTTCTTCTTCTTCTTCTTCTTCTTCACAGAATCCCACCTCAATCATTCTATTTACTTTATTCGCATATTCACTCGGATTATCCAAAGCAAATCCACTATTTAGAAGAGCATTCTCATATAGCAATGTTGTTATGTTAGCACATTGCTTCTCTTCGGAATTATCTGTCTGTGATAATTTATTTTTAAGAGTTCTCATAATAATGTGTTCTGTATTAATTTCCATGATTTTTCTTGCTCCCATAAATTGGTCCATCTGATTATTTCGTAGAGCTTGAGCTTTCATGATTCTCTCCATATTTGCTGTCCAACCATGTTCTGCTGTTACTAATACGCACGGTGTATTTTTTAATCTGTCAGATACTCTTACTTCGGTTACTTTATTTCCTAACTTTTCTTTTATATAATCGATTAATTGTTTGTTATCTTCCTTTTTCTTCTTTAATTCTTCTTCATCGAAATTTATTCCCTCTTTTGATACATCTGCTAATTTCTTCTCCTTATATTCTTTGATATTTTGAATCATATACTCGTCCATTGCATCTGTGAAATATAATACATCATATCCCTGTGCTCTAATTCTTTCTATAAATGGCGACGTAGACATTGCTTCTTTGTTTTGTCCTGTAATATAATAAATTGATTTTTGGTCTTCTTTCATGTTTTCTACATAATCATTTAATTTAATATAACTATCTACATTATTTGCGCTATTAAATCTCAGTAATTCGATTAACTTATCTCTATTTTTACTATCTTCATGTACTGCTAATTTTATCATCTTACTATAGTTATCATAAAACTTATTATATTTACTCGAGTCTTCATCTTCGCTTAATTCAGTAAATAATTCAATACTTTTCTTAACTATTGTATTTTTTATTTGTTTTACAACCTTATTCTGTTGTAAGATTTCTCTCGATACATTTAATGGAATATCATTTGAATCTACAATTCCTTTCATAAATCTTAACCATTCTGGTACTAAATCTTCACAATCATCCATTATAAATACCTTCTTAACATACAATTTAATATTGGTTTTTTTTGTTTGTGTTTCAAACATATCAAATTGTGGTTTTTCGGGAACAAATAATATACAATTCAATTCTAATTGTCCTTCTGTGTGGAAATGTTTATATGTTAATGGTTCTCCAGAATCATTCGTTACTGTTTTATAAAATTTTTTATATTCTTCTTCTGATACATCTTCGGGTCTACGACACCAAATTGGCGCTTGTTCGTTTAGTAATTTCCATTCGGTTATTGTTTGTTTTACTTTTTTTGGTTCCACTTTCTTCGATTCAGAATCGTCTTCTTCATCTAGGTCTTCGATTTTCGGTTCGTCTTGCAATTCCGCTTGCTCTCGGTCTTCAACGTCTTCTTGCAATTCCGATTGCTGTCGGTCTTCAACGTCTTCTGTTGGGGCGTCGACTTCGATTTCACGGCTTTCTAATAGTTCAATCGGAAAACTAATAAATTCTGTATATTTTTTAATCGTTTCCTTTACAGTATTAATATTGGAATATTGGTCATGCTCTTGTTTTAAAGTTAAATGGATTTCTGTTCCTCTTTTTAATCTAGGTGTATCATTTACTGAAAGTGTATATGTTTTATTAGAAGTAGATTCCCAAATATATTCGACGTCATTATTGTGTTTTGTATATAATTTTACCGAATCTGCTACTAGATATGCCGAATAAAATCCGACACCAAATTGTCCGATTTGTTCAACATCTTTATTGTTTACATTTTCTAAAAATGTTTTTGTTCCTGAACTCGCAATAGTTCCCAAACTGTGGATTAAATCATTTCGTGTCATACCAACACCAGTGTCTGCTATAACAAGATTTTTGGTTTCTTCATCTACCCATACTCTAATTTGCAATTTTTCTTCGGCAGATAATACCTCTCTATCAGTTAATGATTCGTGTCTAATCTTTTCCAAAGCATCACTTGAATTCGATAGTAATTCTCTTAGAAAAATTTCCTTTTTACTATAAAATGAATTAATAATTAAATTCATTAATTGCGAAATATCGGCGTCGAATGAAATTTCTGTTGTATTCGACGGAGTCGATTCTTGGAGTGATTCTTGGGTCGATTCTTGGGTCGATTCTGTGGGAGTTTCCATTATATAATTTGTTATTCCACTATTGTTTTAAATTATTTTTATAAATATATGAAAGATTATAAAAAAGTTTTTTAAAGATAGGTTAAAGATATATTATAATTATAATTATAAGATATATGTATTATAATACTCAGACGTATGAATTTATTAATAAAAATAAACGGGATTATATCAAAGAACATCTATTAGAATGTTATACTAAAATATTGACCGAATATAATAGTTCGAGTAGAGAGAACTCGAGTATTGAATCTTTTATTCGTTCACATAAAAGATTAATTAATATTATGGACCTTAATTGTTATGGTAAAAATAAAAATAAATATAAAACTCTTACATATCTTCAACATTATAGAAATACCAAAAATAAAGCTATTGCTATAAGTATTTTTACAAATACCATGAATAAATTAGGCCTTTTACATATTTAATTTATTATTATTATTTAATATTAATATAATTATATAATGTCAACATCTAAAAAAAGGCGAGTTAAAAGTGCTCCAACTAGATTATCTCGTAGTAAACGCAGTAAACGTAGTAAACGCAGTAAACGTAGTAAACGCAGTCGTAGTAAACGCAGTAAAAGGGCGAAAAGTGCCAGTTTAAATAAACGGTTGTCCCAACGTTATAAGTCTAAACGATGGGTTGCGCCTTCTATTAAAAAAAAAAAGTATGAGGAATTATTAAAACTAGAAGAAGATTTAGTTGTAAATCCCAATAGGAAATATATTAAATCGATACCGCATCGTTCGTTAAGAGCGTCTGAACTTATTGATAGAGCAAAGTTATTAGCGACAGAGAGAGTTGGTCACGAGAAAAAGGCGACTGATATAGAAAAAAAGATGATTGAAGATACTATTTATTCGAGAGCATTAGAAAAAATGCAAAAAAAAAAAGCTAATCCTACTGATGCTGAAATACAGGCCGAATTTATAGAAGAAAAGGCAAGAGAAGCTACAAAAATAAGGAATGAAAAAAGACAGGGTGATAGCGATAAATCTACTCAAATTTATAGTAATTTAATTGCCGCGCTAAATACTCTTGTTTTGAATAAGTATACTTCTGAACATGATACACCACGCGCTGTTCAGACACAACCGTTAACATCCCGAAAAGGATTTTTTATAAATATACATAATGTGGATTATTTCTTATATGGATTAAAAGAATTACATGTAACTTTTATATATAATAGCCCTAATAGAATACATGTTACATTTGATGTTCCTGATGGGTGGAATGTTGGTGTTCCGAAAGAAGCAAAACATATACGAATTGCTGTAGATAATAATAATGTTTCGGTAAGATATGTAATTGGTAAGACAGATGACCATGTTGGAAAGGAATTAATTTATAATAATCATCCACATAGTGATAATCAATTAGCACAAGCAATATATAATAAATATGTTAAAACTGGTTTTACTAGCGCGAAAAACGAATATCCTGTTCCTGTTTTACAACATATGATTCGTAAAATGCGTGGTTTATTGAGAGATATACACCATCATATATATAGTCGTAATGCGTTGGTTAATGTAATAAATACTCGATTTAGAGGTGGGAGTCGTCGTCTTCGAAAAAATTGATTTTGTATAATATAATATAATATAATAGTAGCATATACTACTATATTATAATGGCTCACAATAAAAGAATTCTAAATGAATTAAATAATATGATACCAAAAAAATTAGTTGTTTTAGATTTGGTTGATAAATTTCGATTTGTACAACTTGATACCCAGATTATACCTAGTGAAATTGGTGTTATTAATACAAAAACAAATTCGGTCGAATTCAAAATTAATGTAGCTCCCGATTATCCATTTAAACCACCTTCTTGTTATGTTAATTATAATTATAATTGTTATAATTATAATAATTCTAATTATTATAATGATATTTGTGATGATTTTAATACACAATTAAGATTAAATTCTGTAGTTGATAGATTTCAAAAATATGATATGTGGGCAGGGTCTATTATATATAGACCTGGTGCATCGCGCTTAAATGTTAGGTTTAATATTGAATGTAATTTGTTTAATGCTTGGGTTTTTAGTATTATTCGACGACCTTCGTTATATCGATATTGGTTTGGTATTATTCCCGATAACCAAACGTGTTTGTGTTGTGAATCTATTGTATGTTATAATAAATGGTGTCCAGCAATTACTATGGGTGATGTTCTGGGCGAATATGTTACACGACATGATTTTAAAATTTATTCTGGACAATTACAACAACGTAGGATTAAAGCGATATTTGATAATGGCAGATGGTTTATTCCAGAAGAACTTGTGATGAAAATTATAAAGATTATTGTGAATGTGGAATAGTTTATATGGAATAGTTTATATAATCTTGCATATCTATTATGAAACATTTTTTATAATTTTATAATTTTATAATTATATAATTTTATAATTATATAATCATATCATTTTTTTATATATTTTTTATATATTTTTTATATATTTTTTATATATTTTTTATATATTTTTTATATATTTATATCATGCAACAGGTGCTCCGGTTACATTCATTTTCGATGAACACAATCCAGGTGTTAATTCGTTGGTAAATGTAAATATTGACCCATTTGGTTGTAATCCATTATAATCATCATGATTAGATACAAACCATGATTTGCATGATGCTATTTCTGTTGGGTTTAATCCATTTATTACAATCCGCGTTATTGGGTCTGGATACAGAGTGATTGTGGCGAGACCATTTATTTGTCCAGTATGCAGCCAGACGAATAAACTTGCCCAAAAATCTAGAAAATTTTCAGCTGTTGGATATACATGATTAATTGTGAATTCTGCTACACCATCATCATACATGAAAAAATCGGCATAAGTTATGACTTCAGAATTTCCTGCCATAAACTTCATGAAGTTATTATATCGCTCCCATCCTCCTGGTGTTGGTGGCGTTGTTGGTCCTGGTGCGAAGTTATCTGAATGCATAAAAGAATTTGGGTGTAATTCAGTTCCACTTAAATCATTTAAACTTGTGATACGAGGGTTTATTCTAAATACACAACTGATATATACTGGACGATATGTTACTGATTCTGCTACACTTACTGGATAGTGTGAAGGGTTTCCTAGTTGAGGGGGGTCGACCGATAATCTTGTTGACCGAAGGTCAAATCCGTTAGTATATGTTGGTAAACCTATTAGGTCCGGTGTCTCACCGTCAAGATATATGTGAACGTCTCCATTATTGTTTGGTGCAGCACTATACATGGTATATACTCCGTGATCTCCCCAGTTAATAATCGAGTCGTTTCTAAGTGCTTGATGTTGAGATTCTGCGGTGATTCCATCATCTACATGTAAAGAAGTGGTATCTTGTAATAGAGATGAATAATATCCACCATGTAGTGTTGTTAATGAATCATATAATTGTTCTGTTACTACATATCTTATTCTTGAATCTGCACCTAGAGTGGTTATTAGAGAAGCCCGTTCGCTTCCTTTTATCCCTGTTATATGGCATACATTTATCGGGTCTTCTACTATCATCATATTGTTTGTTTCCGTTAATAAATTAGGCTTGTTCGCGCGTTCGTTTGCCAAACGGTCCAGTGCCTGTGCAGTATTTTTATATATAACTGACCTGGTTAACATCGTCTTATCCTCTGATAAACATGTTTTCGCGTAAAGAACTCCGTACTGTGACACTTCTAATTTCTCAAAAGCACTTAATGCGGTGTAATCGCGTTCATTCGCGCTTGGGTCTGCTTTATACCAATACGAAACGCATACTGGAGCGTTGCCGAGGTTATCATTTTTTAATGGTATGCTACCAGTCGTATGCATGTGTGTGGGTGCAGTTGTTATCATTTGTTGTGTTTGTGTGTTTTCTGCAATTAAACAGGCGTAACTATTTAAAACAATATCTAAATTATTTCCATTTCCAGAAATATCTATATTTAAAGGCTGAGTGGACATTTATAATATAGTTTTATATTATAAATTTTACTAAATATTCTACCCTAAAAGAATGATTATTCTTTCTTATTTATAAAAATTGAATGTAAATATATATATAGTTAATTTCAATAACAATAATATGAATAATTTTAATAATAATAATTTTAATATGAATAATTTTAATATGGATAATTTTAATATGAATAATTTTAATAATAATAATTTTATTCCTATATATATTATATTCAACATGTTAAGTACTCTTGTGTTATTCGTTTCTCCAATTCCGATTGTTCTTGTTATATTTATTAAATTTCTCGAATGTTCTTCTGTAGAATATGTTAGAAAACATTATCGAAATATTGATAGAGAATTGGATAGAGAAATTGATAGAGAATTGGATAGAGAAATTGATAGAGAATTGGATAGAGAATTGGATGTATTAAATGGCGAATTTAGTAAGGTAATTGGTATTCCTGTTGCTAAAGTATCGTGGACTAAACATTGGAACGAAATTGTTGAATATGATATTTCAACATTTACTTATTATCCGCATATTATAACTTATGCTGAACATATTACTCTTTATTCTAATCTATGTTATAATTCCTTAATAATGTTTAATGAAGTGCCTTTTCTAAACGAAAAAACTATGATTGTTAATGGATATCCATTATAATGGGTTATAATGGGTTATAATGGGTTATAATGGGTTATGACACGAAAAAAATTGAAACTGTTTTTTTTTACTCGATATAATGAACAAAAAAATGACCTCGATTATGTGTTTTATTGTCACTTTGGTGACTTCTTTATCCATTTGGTTTCGTTGGTTTGGATCTCATCTTGGTTTGAATAACGACTTATCTCGGCAGGCCTGGATAGATGACCATTATCGATGGATAAATAGTTTGTATCACGAATACTACACGCGGCAGGGGTGGATTGATGCTGATGGAAATTATATAAATGTGGGATTAAATGAAGATGAAAACATTCGAAATCAGTGGGAAGCCGAAGGTAAACCTCACCTTATCAGACGACATAATTGTCGAGTGAATTAAAGACATCACTATTAAGAATTATACATTCATCTCCGTTTGGATTGATGATAGAGTCGTGTTGTGGTGGGATTATAATTTTCTTTTTTGAGTTTGGGCGAATATCTTTTGAAAGATAATATGGGTTTATTTTTAGTTCGAAAGAGAGAACAATACCTGTGGGGCCCGCATAAAATTTTGCAGTTTCATAATTTGGGCTGAAATAGATTCCTTTACCATAAGTTGTTCCCCAGTTTTCCCCTGCTCGGTTAAAATCAAAGCCGCATGCTAAAATTGATAGTGCATTATCTGTTGAAGTTCCGTGAAAAAGTAGCATTTTGATTGTTGTAGTTTTGTCTTTATGTATTTGTGTTATGGTTTTTGGTAAAGAAAAAAGTATTTCAATTTTTAAAATGTATTTTTCTATATTATTTTTAATAATCGATATTAACCTCGTCCATCATTAAATTATGTCTAACATTTGGTTTATCACCTATCAATACGTAGTTTGTAAAACACTCACTGCAATATGGTGTGTCTATGTTGTATTGTTTATTATTAATGGTTATTACTGTCTGGTTCAAAGCGGATTGGTGAGAATGAATATAACGCCTATAACCATTATGATACACGTCTTCGAAAATATCGCCGGTATCCCAATAACAGTCGAAATTTACACAGGCAATCGTTGATTTATAGTTGTTAAATTTTCCATACAACATTAATTTTCCCAATGTAAAATGGGTAATTAATTTATCAAAAGATATACATGTACTTTTTAGATTTAATAAATCTTCATAATCATAAATATATTCTTTGATATTCAAAAGTATATCATCAGGGACATTATCCATTTTTTGATTATGAATTTTGTATGAGGTCCGAGCCTCATTATGATAAGTGAAAATCAGTTTCAATTTTAAAATGGTGCTTTTTTTTCAGTTCATTTTTTTCAGTTCTTTAGTTCTTTAGTTCTTTAGATTATTTATGTTGTTGATTATTTATGTTGTTGATTATTTATGTTGTTGATTATTTATGTTGTTGATTATTTACGTTGTTGGTTAATATTTTATTTGTACAATAAGTATATGGGTGATTATTATACACAGCAAATTATTACCTATATGGGAAATAAGCGTAAAGTAATTCCATATATAGAACAAATAATTCATATAATTCAGAAAAGTTTGGAAAAAGATAAATTGACTATAGGTGACGGGTTTTCTGGCTCGGGTGTTGTATCTAGATTGTTCAAAAATTATGCAACAGAATTATATGTAAATGACCTTGCTGGATATAGCAAAACAATTAATTGTTGTTATTTAGCATCTCCAAATAAGACCACCTTAGTTAATATTCAGAAATATATTGATGCTGCAAATTTATTTGTTAAAGATAATAATGATAATAATAATGATAATAATGATGTAAAAAAATTTATACAATTACATTGGTCGCCATCGAATGACCAAATTAAAGATGGTGATAGAGCATATTATACGAGAGAAAATGGACGTCGTATAGATAGTTATATGTACTATATTAATACTATTTCTAGTGATTATCGTCATTTTTTATTGGCGCCATTACTTGTTGAAGCATCTAAACATAATAATTGTAGTGGACATTTCGCTGCTTTTTATAAGAAAGATAATATAGGACACTTTGGTGGTAAAAATGATACAGATATTAAAAGAATAACGCAAAATATAGAACTTCCTATGCCAATATTTTCTATCAATGAATGTAAACTATTTGTTTCACAAAAAGACGCGAATGATTGGGTTAATGAATTGCCTGAATTAGATTTGGTTTATTATGACCCGCCTTATAATAAACACCCCTATCATATATACTATTTCTTATTAGATTTGATAAATAATTGGGATGTTGATGTCGAAATTCCGGATACGTTTAGAGGTCAACCAAAAACGTGGACCGCTTCAGCATATAATAGTCATTCTAAGGCTGTAAAAATGTTTGAAGATTTGATAAAAAATACGCGGGCAAAATTCATTTTAATATCTTATAATAATGAAGGTATTATTACTGAGACTGAGATGAAGTCTATTTTGCGTAAATATGGTACTGTTAAAGAGAATTATATAGAGCATACTACATATAATCGGATGAAAGGTATTGCCGAATGGAAGAAAGACCCAAATAAAAAAAATGAGAAAATTAAAGAGTGTTTATATTTGTTAGATACTAGGTTGATGAATCCGTCGATGAATCAGTCGATAAATCAATAGAAAAAAGTGGGAATGCGCTTCTCTCCATGGTGTTTTTTTGGTTTTTTTTGGTTCTTTTTTTTTGGTTTCATGTCTGTCATCAATTATATTGTCATCAGTTCCTTTTTCAGTCGTTGGGTTGTCCAACTCTTAAACCATTTGATGCCGTTCTCGTCACAACTTTGTTGCAATTCTTTTTTGCCAACTTTACTTGTGAGAAAGTCTGCTAGTTTGTTCACATGCATATGGTCGATTATCTTGTTTATTACTGATGTGTGATGGACTGCACAATGTTTTGTCGGCAACCTTCCATAATCTTGTTTAAATGACGATTGCCAATCAACGACCTCGTAGTAAACATCGTCAATTGGTGTAGCAAATTGTGCATGCAGTCGCTTCCAACGGTCATAATAGCCAAGTCCCGCTATGTGTGATAATGTGTGTTTATTTATTCTGGCAAGAAAGCGATGATGGGGACTGTTGATTCTGCAAGAATCAGATATAGAGCGCATTTTTATATCAAATGCGTTGATACCCCACATAACAAACACATTTAGTGTTTGCAACTTTTCATCTTTAACGAAGAGCTGTTTGCGAGCCAAGAGAAAGTTGAACGGTAAATCGCTCAACAAATTGATCACGAGAATCTTTAGCTGGAGCTCTTGGGGTAGGTCAAAGAAGAAGTTGTTCTTCGTAACCAGCCCTTGCATCAAACGGATTGTCCACTCCAGCGACGCCACACGTTCCTTCATCTGAGCGAACTTTGAACAGAGAAATGGCATACGTTATGTGACTGGTTTGACGACACCTAACCCTCTCGTTATACCGCGCTTCAATTTTTTTGGTTGGTTCGGCTGGTTGGGTTGGTTGGGTTTCGTTGGGTTTCGTTGGGTTTCGTTCGGCTGGTTGGGTTGGTTAGTCGCTTCTAATGTATAGAGGCGAATCAAGAAATCGGTAGGGAACCGAGAAATGAGTGACAAACCGAGAAATGAGTCACAATCCATGACCAACAAAAAATTGAAGCGGATT
>Ga0302125_10001536_pt1 | contig 11450 bp, 9 predicted proteins | sample CB4_surface_MG_FD_203111 | JGI IMG/M metagenome (GOLD analysis project Ga0302125, IMG submission 203111) | Marine microbial communities from Western Arctic Ocean, Canada - CB4_surface | ecosystem: Environmental > Aquatic > Marine > Oceanic | place: Canada: Western Arctic Ocean | collected... | reverse complement strand
CACGACTGGGACCTCGCAGAATTTGAAGCTCAGCCCGCTTATCACACCTTTCTCGCACACACACCAGAGAGCGTTCTCTGGGAGGCCGACCTCTTTTGGATCGCCCGTGCAGGAATCGATCCCGCAGTATTTTTGCAAGAAATCGGTCCTCGCGGCAAAGTCCTCCACTTCAAAGACGGACACATCACCGACCGATCCATAGAAATCCCCTTCCTACCCGCTGGCCAAGGCGAGGTCGATCTAATCGCCGCCGCCAAAGTAGGCAACGATGCCGAATACATCGCAGTCGAACTCGACGCCTACGACGGCGATATGCTTAAAGCTGTCGAGCAGAGCTTTCTCTACCTCACGGAAAATAAAATAGCCGGTAGCAAAAAATGAGTTCACTTGGAGATCAAATCGGAGTTGGCATCATCGGATGCGGCAAAATCTCTCAAGCTTACTTCGACGGTGCAAAAACTTTCCAAGTGCTCAACATCCTTGCCTGTGCCGACCTCAACGAGGCCACTGCTCAAGCCAAAGCTGAAGAAAACGACTGCGAAGCGCTGAGCATTGACAAGCTACTGGCACATGCCGAGATCCAGCTCGTGATCAACCTCACGATCCCCGCTGCTCACGCTGCGGTAACCCGCGACATTCTTAAGGCAGGCAAACACGCTTACTGCGAAAAGCCACTCACAGTGGAAGTCGAAGATGCCCGCGAATTGCTAGTTCTGGCGAAATCCAAGGGCCTCCTCATCGGTTGCGCACCGGACACCTTCTTTGGTGCAGGTATCCAGACCTGCCGAGAAATCGTCGATTCCGGTGAGATCGGTATCATCACTAGCGGGACCGCTTTTATGCTAAGTGCTGGTCCCGAATCCTGGCATCCAAACCCTGGGTTCTACTATCTTTTGGGCGGTGGTCCTGTCCTTGACATGGCACCCTACTATTTGACCGCACTAGTTAATCTGATTGGTCCGATCAGACGTGTCTGTGCCATCACCACTAAGGCTCACGAAAGTCGAATCGCTACCTCTCCAGAGCGCGACGGCGAAGTCCTTCCAGTCGAAGTCAACACCCATGCATCTGGCACCCTCGAATTTCACAACGGTGCCATTATTACCGCCATCTTCTCCTTCGACGTGCATGCCGCCGACCACAGCCCCATTCAAATCTACGGGACCAAAGGCTCGATCAAGGTGCCCGACCCCAATACCTTCGGAGGCCCTGTCCAGCGCTTGATCGCCAAAGACAAAGCCCGCGAGTGGGAAGAGGTCGAACTGACCCGCCCCTACTCTGAAAATACACGCAGCATCGGCGTGGCTGATATGGCACTCGCGATTCTAAATAAACGCCCGCACCGTGCCAGTGGCGCACTCGCTTTCCATGTACTCGAAGTCATGCACGCCTTCGACAAATCCTCCGAGTCAGGCCGTACGATCGAGATCGAGAGTCAGCCCGAACGTCCCGCCGCATTGCCCGAAGGCGAACTCGATTAGATCCGTAGATTACTGAAGTATTGGAGAGAAACTCCAGCGTGAGCTCATCAAACTTGGTCAAACGCGTGGGACGAATATCTCCATCAAATAGCTCCATCCAAGGGCAACCTTGACAAGCTGTAAGCACTCGCGAATCTACAGATATGCGTTTTCTAATCACTGCTATCATTTGCTCGCTCTTTGCCGGCTGCGCATTGACGCCTAAGCAGGCTGTGACCTCCGTCGAAATTGAGGAGATCAAGCCACGCTATATTGAGACAGAGCAATTTAAACGCATTAGCGAATATTTGACCGGTAAAGAGCATATCGGTGACCGCGTCATCTTGCGCACACAGCCCGAACATCGCGAGGGCTATTACTTCATACTATTTCTCGATAATGATGTGCGCCGCTTACCCAATGGCGCTGTCGTAGTCGGTGAATTTTACACCCCACAATCATTAGAAAAGCTAACACACGAATTTACTTTGCCTAGCCAACGAGCCAGTACCGACGAAATTTTTATCGGATTAACTGGTGAAGATTGGCCGAAAAAAGACAACGTCCCAACTGCCTGGCGCTTCACGATCAAAGACGCCAACGGTGCCGTGCTCGGTGAAAAACAAAGTTACCTCTGGAGTCTCTAGAGACATGTCTAACCCCTTCGGTGCATGGCAAGTCTGGGAGGATGCGCCCACATTCTCAGCGACTTCGTTCACGGAAACAATTGATGGAGGCCAAGCCTTCCGCTGGCAAAAAATAGAAGACTTTTACGAAGGGCGCTGGGATAAAAACGCGGTTCGACTAAAATTTAAGAATGACCAAATCGAGTTCGCAATCCCGTTGGACAGTGATTCGGGAATTGCTCAGCAAAATCTCGCGGGCTACTTTGCCTGCGACGTCGATTTCGCCCAAGTGGCAGATGCGCTCCCATGGCGTAACGATCCAGTGCTAAATACTGCTATCCAGCATTTTAGTGGTCTACGCATTTTGCGCCAACCCTTTGCCGAAACACTCTTTTGCTTTCTCTGCTCTTCGACGAAACAAATCCCACAGATCAAAGCGATCTGCGAGGCCGTCGCGCTCGACATGGGCGAAACTTTAGCCGATGGCAGTCACGCACTCCCAACGTGGGCAGCCATCGCCGAGGCTGGCGAAACCCGCCTGCGTGATGCTAAGCTGGGCTACCGCGCTCGTTATATCTACCAGACCGCGCGCTTTTTGGCAGAACGACCAGGCTGGCTCGAATGCACCGAAGCCGCCCCGACAGAAGAAGCTCGCGCACGCCTCTTAGAGCTTCCGGGTGTCGGCAGAAAGATCGCCGACTGCACGCTACTCTTCGGCGCAGGTCGCCTTGAAGCTTTCCCCATTGATACCTGGGTCGAAAAAATACTCACCCGCAGCTACCAACTTGAAGGCTGGAAACTAACGCAACTCCAAGATTTCGCACGCATCCATTTTGGCAGTGCCTCTGGCTATGCGCAGCAATATCTTTTCGCGGCGGCAAGGGCTGGATTAATTAAGTCCTAGAGGCGACTCCGCAACGCTCACCCATCTTAGCATAGACCTCGCGACCGGCAGCCGCCTGCTCCAGCAAATCAGCATCTAGCTGGATCGCGCCATTTTGATAAATAGTCGTCACGCAGGAACCACCGAAAGAAAAGTAGCCCTTGGGCGCTCCCTTCACAACGGCACCCTCCTCAAAGGTAGAGTGCATCCCACCAACACAAGTGGCGCCGACTTCCATCACGATGACTTTACCAAAATGCGGGGAGTCCACCACTGTCCGCGCACGACGGTTCTCCCAAAGAATCGAAAGCTGGCGCCGCAATGCCAGCGGACTGACCGAGCGCAAGCTACCCTCAAGTATTTGCACCGAACCCGCTTGGCCAGAGACAGGGAAATGATAGCGGTGGTAGTCCACGGGGCAAAGCCGTGAGATTAGCATCGAGCCACCTGTAAATTCTTTAGCCAACTCAGCATCGCCAAGAAATTTTGCCAGATCAAAGGACTGCCCTTTAATGTAAAATTGATCCGCCACGTCCACGTTCTCGATCGCCAGATGCCGGCCATCGGCTGGAAAGACCGCCGCGTTTGGATCCGTGTCGACAGGCCGCGCCTCAGGCTTCAACCGGCGATAGAAAAACTCATTAAATGTCGCATAAGTCTCCACGGGATCAGCAAACTCAGCAGGATCGACACCGTAGGTATCGAGGAAGGCCTGCACCTTCTCCCGGCTCTTAGGCTGATCCATCCGCCAGCCATACCAGCGTGAAAACCATAAACGCTTTACTGCCACCGCCACACTCAGGCGACCGAGCGGGTTACCGTATGCCCAGCGTAAAAAGCCTTCGCCATAGATCTCCTCAATCGCCACCTGTCCGGTGGAGCGATCATAGAATTCGATAGGGGCGTTCGCTTTTGTGAGACGTGACATATACTTGAGGTTTATGCAGTATTACGCCCACGCATGGCGAGCGAAAGCCCAAACCAAACTGCTAGTATGCCAAAGGCAATACTGCCCGCGGCATAGGCGCCTGCCAGTGTGCCCTCGCCCGCGCGCACCCGATCAAGGACTTGCCAACTAAAGGTCGAAAAAGTGGTGTAGCCACCACAGAAGCCTGTGATCCAAAAATGCCACCTGCAGGATTGAGGCGATGAGGCACCCCCACTAGCCCAAACTCCGGCCAAATAGCCGATCAGTAAGGAGCCGCTCACGTTAATCAAAAAGGTCGAGATGGGAAATGCGACTAAGCCGACATTCAGCGCCACTAAATCTAGCAAATAGCGTAAGCAACCACCTAGTCCGCTGCCGAGCCCAAGCCAAAGAAGCTGCCTCATTGGGTGAGCCCCTCTCCCATGGCAAAGCCACTCAACACACAAAAGACACAGAGCGCCACACTACCCACTATGTTAGCGAGCGCTTTACCCCAGGCCTGATCCGAAACAAGGGAAAAGGTTTGTAAACTGAAAGTCGAAAAAGTCGTCAGCCCGCCGCAGAAACCAAGCGCAGCAAATACGTAGGCACTATCAGAAGATAGCCAAATATCTTTTGCTACTAAACCACTACCTAAAACTAGGCCCAACAAAAAACTACCGACCGCATTGACGACCAAGGTGCCCCATGGGAAACCTTCGCCGAAGAACCTGGTGATCCATAGCGTCCCCAGATAACGGAACACCCCACCGAGGGCACATCCTATGAATATGAGTAAAATAAGCACGACTCTTACTTGGCGTGTAAGTAGCCGGCTGTAAAGCTTACCATTCTGGGGACCCTAGTCTGTCCGAAACTAATCCCTTAGAAATCAATTTCTATGCGCTCACAGGTTGTCAGTCCGCTAAAAATAACCCGATTAAACCTTGATCTTTGAAGAATGCCCCCATTTATTTCCCTGCTATCACTTTTAACAAGGAGTCCCAATATGTCACAACACAACAGTTTTAAAGCTTCCGCTGGCGGAGGTAAAAAGAATCGCACCGTCCTTAAACGCTTCGAGCGTGTCGACCTGCTGCGCAAACGCGGTGAATGGGAAGATGGCAACCGAGTGATCGGTCTGAAAAAGACCAAGCCCGAAGAGTAAGCCAACCAAACAGATTTTATGAACAAAACCCTCTCTTAAACGAGAGGGTTTTTTCGTGGATTCATTCGGTCTATAAGTAAACAAACACACATAGAACCCAAGCTACCATGATAGCAGAGACTAGCCGCCAGACAGAATCGCGCTTGCGTTTTCCGAGAGAAGCGCGAGCTTATAGAAGTTCTTTGAAAGAACCTCCGCAATAGCGGACACAGTTCTTTCCGTATAAAACCTATTTTCACGTATTTAGTTTCAGCTTCCTAGTCTGACTAAGTTTAAGCGTTTCTTTAAGGGGGTGTCACGGATTCGACCTTGTGTCGTAATACGAGGCTGCATGTCGGAGATGATGGAGGCTCCGTATCAATCCATCTCAAATAATAATTGGCGAAGAACAATTCGCTCTTGCAGCCTAGTGCTGCAACGTTTCTACCCTGACACCTGCTAAGGAATAGAAGCGTCGACTAGCAGGCATAGCTGATAACCTGGCTCCCGTTTATCAGTTGTAATTAGGGAGTCTGGAAACTGTTTAGTCTGCTTAGAGACGATTCAGCAACGACAACAAATTCAAAGCTAAGCATGTAGATGCCACGTATGAAAGCACGAGGGACGCGGGTTCGACTCCCGCCACCTCCACCATTTTAACTTTTTAAGATAATCTATTCAGCGACTACTTTAAAGAATGCCCGATCCTCTAGTGGGTAAGTTAGGTTCAACTTACCATCAAGCACAGCTGTGTCCTCTGAATTTGTAAAATCAAGATCACTGGACTTCTTCAGGGTAATTTGACTTTCCTCGTCGCCTGTAACGGTGAGCTCTACCTCGTCTGTGGCGTTAATTTCAATATGCGCTAAAGGCACTATCTTGTAGAGGCTACTTTGACCATTACTATTACCTACAAAATAAATCTCACCTGCAGCATCCACACTAAAGGCACGGACATCAGATAGTAAGGCTCTATCGGTCACACCAATCTGGAATCTTTTTAATGTAGGCGTATTATTTAAGCCTTCCACATAGAAAAGTTCACCGGGTGGTTGGAAAGGGCCATAATCTCCACAAATGTAAGCACCTTGGAGTCCCGGGATGAGTGACCCTCGGTAGATGTGCCCCCCGATGATATTAGCATACCCCTGACCATGATCGTATTCTACGATAGGATCTTCTAATCCGTCTATAGTGGGCGCATTATAAAGAGAACCGATATTACCAGTAACAGGATCGAACAAGAAACTTCCTTCTTTCGCCCTCCAACCGTAATTTTTCCCAGGAAGAACTCTATTGACCTCTTGAACAGTATTTTGACCGGAATCTGAAGAATAGATCTCTCCGGTAGCAGCGTCTTGAGAGAAGGTCCATGGATTCCTAAATCCATAAGCGTATATTTCTGGGAGATAAGTTGGATGAGTTACAAAGGGGTTATCGGCGGGTATCCCGTATTTTCCGTTTACGCTGTTACTACCATCTGGGTCTATGCGAATGAGTGTACCCAAAATGTTCGTGGCGTCTGCCCCATTCCCAATAGCAACGTGGCCATTACCAGTATCGTTCGCATCGCCGCCATCACCGATGGCCACCATCAGTAAGCCATTCGTATCAAAGAAAAGATGCCCACCATTGTGATTAGAACCTATACCATAGGATGCAAATGTATCGGTAGTGGGTTGTTCAAACCTCAGGATTTCGGTATCCACATAGGAATCGCTAGAATCAAAAATACCATCTGAGCCGGCAGTGATAGTTCTTTTTATAATTACACTGTGATGATCAATGTCTTCATATCCTGTCCCATCCATTATGAGAGTGTCAGGTGAAATAGTGAAATCAGGCGTCGCATTCCCCTTCGAATAGCTGGCATAGAAAAATAATGTTCCATCGCTAGCGAAACTTGGACTGAGTGCCAAACCTAGGAGGCCACGTTCGTCATAACCAGCAGTGTCTAAAGCTAATGGAGTCAAATTTGCAGAAACATCCATAAAATCACTTTCCAAAATAGAACCATCTGAATTTAAAATTCTTACTCTACCTTCTTGCTCAACTAGGAAAAGTCTTCCTGATCCATCATTAGGATCCGCAAGGCCAATAAGGTGAGAAAGACCCGAAACAACTGTTTGCAGCCCTATGGCAATCTCCCCTTGCGGAACATCTGGCAAGGGATCAGCAATAACTTGCTCATCAAAAAAGTATCCTTTATTGGAGTCGTCTTGCGCTGAAACCCAATAATCTGGGTTGGAAGCATCTAATGCTATCAACTGCAGATGAACAGAGCCTGGTAGACTGCTGCTAAACCCTCTTGTCTGGCCAGCACTAAAGATAGTGCCAGCAGATAGAGTTACAGAATCCCCAAGGATGTTAGTAATTGTTCTATCAGCTTCGAGTTCTCCGCTATCATCTCCAAAATAAGTAACTTCTATGTAGTCCGCTGCTCGATCTACCTCAGTAATGATTAATCGAGTGCTCTCTAGGTAGCTAGGAGGATCGCCAATATTTAGTGATGCCACCATACTAGTGTGAAAAAGTTTTGTGCAGTAATAATGCAGAGTGTTGCTGTAAACTGCAGGTATCGTAAAAGTCATACTCTCTGAAGACCTGATACCATCAGATTGACTGATAATAGAATCGCTGCTGACTGAAAAACTTATCGTACCGTAATGATAAGAACCAGAAGAGTTGCTGGGAATATCACTTAGGTAAAACGGATGATTGTTACCTGTAATCTTATGAAAGGTGTAGGTGTTCCCTTTATGAAAAATATAATTAGATATATTTACCTGATTACTGCCCGCCTGATCCGTATAGAAATTATAGTATTCACCACTAAAATAGCCACTTCCCACATAGATGTCGCTCGGTGCTGGGGTCTGAGCAGAAAGAGCAGATGTAATAATGGTAGAAACAAGCAAGATGCTTAAGAGACTTCTGAAGGTACGAAATTTGTTTAGGGGCATCATAAGATAACGATCTCACTGTAGATTCATTACAAATTGGCTTAACTGTAAGAGCAAATAATTCAGTGTAAATCTACTGAATTCGGAGATCAACCACTACGAAGCCTAGATATTCTGGTTGATCGTAATGCAACTATTCCATTAGCTATGGGTATGAAATTCATCTCTTTCATAACATTTTTATACTTTGACCAGATTATCTTATTTCGTAGGGTTCGAATTCGACTCCCGACACCTCAAAATTTTAACATATTGCATACCAATTAGTAATGAAATTTATTGTCTGTCCCTTACTACTTATCGCATTCTTGAGCATCGGGCATGCTTATAAATTCACATCAAGTGAAGGCGCTAAATTTGATGGTGAACTAATTAGAGTCCGAAGTGATCTTGTAACGGTCAAGCGCGCATCAGATAATGCAGAATTCACCCTGAACAAATCTAGGTTTTCCCTAGAAGATCAGCAGTATTTCGAAACTTGGGCAGGCACAAACCGCAACATGCCCGAAGGGCGAAGACTGCAAGCAATTCTTGCTGATAAGTATCCCCAGAATAACTTATACATCGGTGGCACCACAGGATGGAAAAAGCGAAAGCAAGGAACAGGCGACATCATCGATCGCGAGTTTAGTTATGTAACTCCAGAGAACGACTTTAAACAGGCAACAGCACATCCAAAGCCGGGCATATGGGATTGGGAACCTGGCGATAAATGGATTGAGCATTGCGCTGAAATAAATCAAGTCGTTCGGCTTCACGGTCCGATCAGCCCTCAATGTTCTGTGTGGGCGATGGAAGATCACCGCACAGCAGAAGAATTGGAACAGAACTTAATAGAATACATGACTGCTCAGTGCCAGCGCTATGATGCCTACGAGCATGTCAAATGGATGGACGTCGTCAACGAGACGATAACGACTAGCGGAAGATGGTTTGGACCTAAGTCAGGCACTGATAAATGGGAGAACCCGTGGACGATAATTGGATATGACTTAACCCATCCACTTATGCCACCACTCTACATAAAAATGGCTTTTGAAATCGCAACGCAGCATGCGCCAAATACAAAGCTAATCATTAACCAGCATGGTGGCATGCAAGATGTAGTGTGGCTTACGATAAAAGATTTAGTTTTCTATTTACGTGAGCAGGGGCTCAGGGTCGACGGGATCGGTTGGCAAGCGCATATCGATACCGGATTTGAAAAAGATCCCTATAATATTGAGCGCTTACACGAACTAATTGATTGGGCCCATAGCAACGAACTTTCCTTTCATGTAACTGAGATGAACGCTTGGTTGGATCCAATAAGTAAGGACTATGAAGCACAAGGCGAGACCTTTGCGGCAATTCTCGAAGCATTACTTGAGCACCGCTTAAATGGTGAGATTAGCTGGAACGTCTGGAATATCACAGATGGCCTAGCGTGGATTAAAAATAGAGATAAAGAAGGCACCCTTTTCGATGCAAATGGAGAGGCCAAACCAGCTTATTATGCAGTGCAGGAAGTACTAGAAAACCCTCCGCCGCCTAGGGCCACATTGAACAAGCGTTAATAACTTCCCAATTTATAGTTAAAAATGCTCAGATACTTGTTGTTGGAAGAAACTAAAATATCGCCTCAAAAATCTCATTCTCGATTGGTGCATACTTTTGGCTCCCACCACCTCCACTATTTAAGCCTTATTCACCATAAGGTATCCAGATATTTTTAACTTCCGTCGCCTGCCGTAAGAACTCTTTGCCTGCCCCTTCCTTTGTGTCCTGCCAATCTCGACTGCGTCCGTTATTCACCCAAGTGCGCTTCAAATTTGTGACCGATTCGCGCTCGATACTCGCAGAGTGACCGTCCGCACCAAAATACCAGAGCGCATCGACCTCCATGTGGCCCGCCATAGTTTCCACTACATCGCTGTGTGCCGCGGTCACAATGTTTACGACGCCTGCCGGTAAGTCAGAAGTCTCTAGAACTTGATACAAATCTGTTGCCGCCAGTGGGTAGACCTGAGAAGGCACGACTACGCATGTATTACCCATCGCGATCGCTGGTGCTAAGACCGACACCATGCCCAGTAAAGGCGCTTGGTCTGAGCAAAGCATACCAATGATGCCCACCGGTTCATGCATCGCTAAAGCAACTCCGCGGATCGGCACACCGTGAGCCGCGCCATCATATTTATCAGCCCATGCTGCATAAATGAAAAGCCGATCGATCGACAAGTCCACCTCTGCCTTTGCAGATTCGATAGCGGCACCCGTCATTGCTGTTATACGCTGGGCAAACTCTTCGCGGCGCACAGATAGATTTTCAGCGATGTAATATAGAATCTGCGCGCGTAAATGAGCCGTTGATTTTGCCCATGAGCGAGCCGCATGGGCCGCTTCGACTGCATTGCGGATATCCTTGCGATTGCCCTGTCCGACAAATCCCAATTGTTTCCCAGTGGATGAATAAACTGGAGTCGAGTAGCCACTGTCAGGGCGCACTTGACGCCCGGCGATGAACAGCTTGGGCGTGCGATCAATTGAGCCTTCGACCGGCTCAGAACTACCCTGCGGCGGCGTTATTACTTCGATTTCACCGGTGGATTGATAGCTTGGGCGAACATATGCATACAGCCCTTCCCATCCACCTTCCCGACCAAAGCCACTCTCGCGGCAACCTCCAAAGCCTGCAGCCGCATCAAATTGATTCGTGGTATTAATCCATGCGACACCGCAGACAATTTTAGGCGCTAGGTCTAAAGCTAAATTAATATTCTCCGTCCAGATCGAAGCAGCCAGCCCGTAGCGGGTATTATTTGCCAACGCAACTGCCTCGGCAGGGGTACGGAAGGTCGACCCGACTAGCACCGGGCCAAATATTTCCTCCTGCATCAGTCGGCAGGCGGGGTCGACTTCTGAAATAAAGGTGGGTGGGTAAAAGCTACCCTCACTCGGACAATCACCTGCGGCCACGTGGCAATGACCACCCTCCTCTAGGCCCTCATCGACCAGGCGTTTGATCGACTGCAGTTGCACCGGGTCGACTATGGCTCCGATATCAATCGATTTATCCAAGGGATCTCCGATGCGCAATTTATCCATTCTAGAGCGCAGCTTTCGGTGAAATACCTCAGCCACACCTTCCTGTACAAATAAGCGGGATCCCGCGCAGCACACCTGCCCCTGATTCAGCCAGATTGCATCCACTAGACCTTCCACGGCACTGTCTATATCGGCATCATCAAACACGATGTAGGGGGACTTGCCGCCCAGCTCTAGAGTGATCGCTTTACCCTGCCCCGCAATCGCTTGGCGGATATGCCGACCCACAGCAGTCGAACCTGTAAAGGCAACTTTATCGACATCTGGATGGATCACGACTTGTTCGCCCACACTCCCGTTGCCAGTGAGAATGTTGACGACACCATTCGGCAAGCCTGCCTCCTGGCAAATCTCGGCAAACAGTAACGCTGTCAGCG
>Ga0302125_10001530_pt1 | contig 11478 bp, 8 predicted proteins | sample CB4_surface_MG_FD_203111 | JGI IMG/M metagenome (GOLD analysis project Ga0302125, IMG submission 203111) | Marine microbial communities from Western Arctic Ocean, Canada - CB4_surface | ecosystem: Environmental > Aquatic > Marine > Oceanic | place: Canada: Western Arctic Ocean | collected... | reverse complement strand
CGAAGACGACGACGAAGACGAATCCCCCCGGCGTAAGTTAAAGGAGGGGAACTTCATCGTGGAGAGTGTGCTGGCCACGAATTTACCAACCGGCCCCGGTATTCCCACCAAAGCCGAGCTGTTCGGCGGGTTAAACGCGCGCCGGGGCAACGAAGTGAGCCGAGACGACCTGTCCCAGGATCTGGAAGCACTGTTAAACACCGGGCTGTTCGCCAACGTGGACGCCAACGTCACGCCGAAGGGCAAAGATGGGTACGCCGTAGAGTTTGTGTTCAGGGAGAAGATCTGGCCCAGCGTGCAGTCGTTCAAAGTCAAAGGCGCCACCGCGTTGCCTGTTGAGATCGAGCGGGAAGTGCTGGCGACAGTTAGGCGACAATCCAGCTGCACCGTACGCGTCCTAGCGACGATGAAAAACATCATCGAGGGGTACTACACCTCGAAGGGGTTGACCTTTGGCACGATTTCGCACTTCGACGGCATGGAAACGGGCGACGTCATCGCGCACGTCATCGAGGGCGAAATCACGCGGGTAAAGGCGGTGTTTCTGGATGACCAGATGCAGCCCGTGAACCGCGGCCGGACGCACCCCAGAGTGATCCAACGCGAACACAACTTCAAGGTCGGGTCGTTGTACAACGTGGAGGACGCCAAAACGGCGCTGCGGGATATTTTCCTGCTGCAGCTGTTTGACAACGTGCAGGTCGTCCCGCGACCGGACGACCGCGATCAGTCAAAAGTCCAGGTGGACATCATGCTTCGCGAGCGCCCGGTGAAGACCGCGGAGTCCGAGCTAGAGTGGTCCATCGCACCTGGTGAGGGAGGGAAGCCGGATTTGGTCAGCATCAAACCCGGCGGGAGCGTTTTCTTCGAACACAGGAACCTGGACGGGTGGGGCCGGCAACTGTACGGCAGCGTCAGCACCGCGAACTTTTTGCAACCCCAGGACGACTTGGGGTTCAAGCTGGAGTACCACCACCCGTACTGCTTGGGTGACGGCGACGCGGACAAAACCAACTTCAAAACCAGCGTGTTTAACAGCCGCAAGCTGAGCCCGGTTTTCACGGGGGGGCCTGGTATGGAGGAGGTGCCCAGCATCTGGGTGGACCGCGCGGGCGCCAAGGCGACAATCACGCAGAACTTCTCCCGCCAATCAAAAGCCACCGCGTCCTTGGTGGTTGAGGAAATCACCGCCCGGGACGAAAGCGGCGCCGTGGTGCCTTGTGGGGCGAAGCAGGGCCCTGGGGGGCAGCTCACCGCGGACGGACCGCCTACTACGCACTCAGGAACGGGCACCGACCGGCTGATGTTCGCGCAAGGCGGGATCATACGAGACACCACCAAGTTCGTCAACGGCGTTTCGGTTGGCGCCCGGGATATTTTCAACCTCGATCAGAGCCTCGGTTTGGGCAGCGCGTTCCCCGTGTACAACCGCTTCGCGGTGGAAAGCACGCGGTTCATCCAGCTGAAGAAGGAGTCGCAGAAAACCAACCGCCCTCCACCGGTCGCGGTGGTGCACGTGAAAGGCGGGCACATTTTGGGAAACTGCGCCGCGTACGACGCGTTCGTTTTGGGCGGGTAAGTATTTCCCAATCACCACATTTCGCCGACTGATTGCCCATACACGACTGACATTTATTTTATTTCAATCAGGCCGCACAGCTGTCGCGGGTACACGGTCGGCGAACTCGGTGCGTCCCGGTCGTTCCTGGAGTACGCGCTTGAGTTGCGGGTACCGGTGCCGTACCTCAACACGCACGCGTTCGCGTTTTACGAGCGGTGCACGGATTTGGGGTCGTCGAGCTCCGTGAAGGGAAACCCCACGGAGTTCTTCAGGCGAGCGGGAAGCGGTACGTCGAAAGGGTTTGGGTTAAAACTAGGCCCAGTCCGGGCGGAGTATGCCACGGACGGGAACCAGGCCAACGGCACCACGTTCGTGCGGTTCGGGGAACGGTTCTAATGTTTCCGGAATCTGGGGACCTAAAGGGACGGGGGTATGAATACAAATTTGAAGAGAATGCGGGTCGCGTTTAAATAATAGGACGCGCTCTACGCTTATGGGAACAAACCGGTCTGCGCTTTTACTCGTTTCTTGCGAGTGACCGGGCACACGCTTACGGTTACGCTTCTACTTTCCGTGATATCTCGTGTGGGTAATTACCCGTACCACGTCCTGTGTCTTGATGTCTCGCACGAGCAATTACCCCGAACAACTCCATCTCGTTACGTCTTCAGCTTCGCCTTTTTAACCCGGTCCGAGATTCGATCCGGGTCGTTCTTTTTCGTGATGGAGAACCGTCCTTTTAAATCCTCCGGATCAGCTTTGTCGCCTTTCATGATCTGTACCACGTCCTCGTCCTGAAGCGTGTGTTTTAAACCCACTCTTTGGCCCATGTGCTTCGTCGACGTTCCCCAAACCTGCGAAGGCGAACATAAAAAACAGATCAGGAGGCGCGTAAAAAACGTCAGTCGCGGAGTGTTCGGGTAAGCGGGGTATAGGGGTTTGTAACAGGTATGGGTTTGTAACAGGTACCACGGTAACAGTCACGGCGTACCGTGTCAACGAACACTTACCTGCGCGTACTTCAGCGTTTTCGCCAGGGTGTTGTGTATTTGCGCACAGAAGTGTTTCACGCTTACGCCTCCGCGGTGATCCGCTAACACGACGGGTTCGTCGAAATCCGGTTTGCTTCCCGTTTTCTTGGTATACACTCGAACCAAACCCATGCTGTCCCACATCTTTTTCAACAAATGACCCATCCCTTAAGATAAATAAAAAGAAAGTATCAGTCTTGTATAAGCACACAATCAGGACTTGGTGAAATACAATACGTACCTAACTCCAGGTGACAGCTGATGCACACGGAATCCGGCCTCCGCGAAAGCGAATCCACCTCTTCGATCGTAAGCGCATCCACCTTGTTGTACACGTACAGGCACCGCAGGTACTTCCGGTTTCCTTCTAGCACGTCTTGGGATAGGTAAAACAAAGTGGTTAACGTCTTGTGTTGGCAAACGTGGAGTCTATGATTTGGGAAAGGGAAGGCCCGAACCTATCAGCTGATCCACGGTCACGTCTTCTCTGAACAACAACTCGCAGTGGTGGATCTTGTACTCCGCCAAAATCTTGTGCGCGGTCTGGTCGTCCATTTTCGTGAGACCGCCCGGCACGGTGTTGCTGACTTGACACCCGCCGTTGGTTCTTTTCTTCAAGTACACCCTCGGCGGGTGCTGATTAAGACGCAACCCCACGGCTTCCAGCTCTCGGGTTAAAATCTCTTTGTGCGCGTATTTCGAATTCGCGGCTTCGCTTTTCGTGGCGTCCAGGACCATCAAAATCAAATCGCTGCTCTTCGCGACCGCGATGACCTGCCGCCCCCGGCCTTTGCCCTCACTAGCGCCCTCGATTATGCCAGGCAAATCCAGAAGCTGGATCTTGGCGTCGTTGTAGTGAATCACGCCTGAATTGATGGGTAAAACGAAGTGTCAGTCTTTCGGGCCACGTGACAGAGCGAGTACTCTGCGCAACCGGCAAAACGCAAGCGCCTGGCGGATTTGGGAAAGCCCCATGGAGGCCGTACCTGGAATGCACGTCAGGGTGGTGAACTCGTACGCCGCGGCTTCGGAATCCGTGCCTGTTGCTAGGGTCAACAAAGTGCTCTTCCCCACGCTAGGGAACCCAATGAGCGCCACCCGTCCGTGGCCGTACTTGCTCACCTCGAACCCGTCCCCCTCGTTCGAACCGCCCGCTTTCACGGGCGCCAGCAGCTCCGTGCGCAACTTCGCCAGCTTGCTCTTCAAAATACCGAGATGGCCCTCCGTGGCTTTGTTCTTCTGCGTACGACTCATCTCAAGTTCGATGTCCTTTATTTTCTCCAGGATGCCCATGTTGCCAGGCGGCGTGTGGGGGGCTTGTTCCTTTAAGTCGGTCTTACCAAGCAAACCCACACGGGATGACCCGCGCGGGACGCGAGTGGCGGCGACGCGGGTCATGATTGATGGTAAACGAAAAGGATTTTTTTTTTTTTGAGAGCGTTGAGAAATGAAGACTTGTTTTACCAGGTAACAACAAGAACCCTCCCTCCTGTCGCTCTTTACACGAAACTCACCTCAGCAAGTTCCTCGTGATCTGTTCCTTCGCCGTCGCCAGGGCCTGTGAAAGCGTCTGTTCCGCCAGCGGTGTGGCCTGTTCCCCCTCCGCGCCGCGCATGGATACGCGGTTGGCGATGACGTTGGCGTCGGTTTCTAAGATCACGCCGCCGTCGATGAGCTCGTCGATCGCGAGTAACACCAAATCCAGGTTCTCCAGTGCGGTTCTTTTTTCCATGACACCTCTCAGGAGTAAGCTCACGGCGTCGAAGAAACCGGTAAGTACCGTGGCCAAAATGATTTCGTTCTCGTGCTCCGCGCCGCACACGTAGAAATGCAAATCCGAGGCGAACTTGTACACCAAAACGTGATGGTCGAGCAACGTGATCTCGGCGTCGCCCCGCGCGTTGTTCCGCGAGGTTTTCGCGAACACGTTCCGCTCGTGCGCCATCTGCTGTGCAACAGTCGTCATGTCCTCGTCGTAGTACTTCACCGCAACGCGCTTGCCTTCCGCGTCCAACACGAGGACGGACAGGATGTGGGGAATCTCGCTCATGGTGAAGACGTGAACTTGGGGCGAAGAGTTCGTTTTCGACTCTGTGATGCACGAGGCTGACGGATGAGACGTAAGAGAGGTGTGTGTGTTGTTCCCAAAGCGGTGAGAAAACCCGGTCCGGAGGGAACGGCGGACGCGAGGGTCGCGCGTGGGACTTTTGGAACATGGGATGGGCACGCGGCCAGAAGTTGCGAGGAAGCGATCCGACGATGTTTACACGCGGCCCGATTTTGCCTGCCGATGACCGAAGAATTTTTCTGTCGATTTTTTTCGCCTTACTCAGACGATTCAACCCATCGCCGTCAAGGACGTTGCGCTAGGATGAATAACACTGGGAAGAAGCAACTACTCGAAATACGTCACGTCAGGGTCCCCAATCTTTGAATGTTTAAAGGCGGTCCCGGATGGAACGCCGCGTTGGTCCGCTCGACGTTCGAAAGAGAAAACAAATCCAACGCCGTCACGAGGAAACCTGCCGCTTTACACCAAACACTCGCATTAAAACCGCCGTAAACAGCACACCTTCCCGCTCATTGACATTTCTTCGCCGACGCCGCCGCTTTCTTCTCCGCTTTCTTCGCCGCGATTTTCGCCGCCGTCTTCGCCGCGAACTTCGCCGCCAGCTTCTGCGCCTTCGCGAGTTCCTTCGGCGTCGCGACCGTCCCCGTCGCGCGTGGTGCTTTTACGTCACCCACGATTGTTTCTTCAAGTAACGAGTCCCACCCCATTCGCGGGGACTTCGGCAGCGACGCCACGATGTTGCTCGCCACGTCTCGCGGCGACTTCGGGGGCGTTTTCATTGGCGAGTTGGGGATTGATTTTGATTTTTGCAAATCGCCCCGCGGCGTCATCGGCGGCGACTTTTTCTCCGCGACGGCGCTTCCCACCTCCCGCGGCGAATTCTCTCGGGGGGTTTTCATTGGCGAGCTCGGGATCGATTTCACGATGTTCGCACCTAATTCCTTCGCGGCGAAGGAGACCTGGTCGAACAACAGTCGCGGCGAGGGAAGGGGCGATGCGTGTGGGGGAACCGGCGTCGCGCCGCGAGGCGACGGTTGCGGCATCTTGCGCGGCGATTGTCGCGGCGTGGTCCCGGCGCTTCGCGGCGTGGAAGGCGTACTCCTTTTGGTCGCCTGCTTCGCCTCCTTGGTTTCCTTCGCAGCTTGTGCCTTTTGAGCGTTAACCCAAGCCACGTGGTCAGCCGCCTTTTTCTTCTCCAAAAGTTTCTTCTCCCGCTCCTCGCGTTCCCGCAAAAGGAGTTTCTCAACCCGAATCTGTTTCTCCTTCTCCGCGATTTCAAACCGCACCTTTGCTTTCCGCGCCGCCGCTTCCGTTCGGTTCTTCTCCTCAAGCTCCTTCATCTCCTTCTGCTTCTTGTCACCCAAAGCTTTGGCGGTTGTTTTATCAATCTCAAGCTGCTTTGAGATTTTCGAATCCTTCAGCGGTGACTTGCCGCCGCCCGCCGCGGCTCGAGCGCGTTCCTTTTCCCGTCGCCGTTCCCGCTCCGCTTCCTTCGCGTCCTCTTTCGCTCTCGCAGCCTCCCTTTCCTTCCTCGCCGCCAAGCGCTCCTTCGCCTTTCTCGAAACGTCTTCCCTGGCTTTCTCCGCGGCGTACAGCCCAGCAACCGTCGCCGCCCCCGCGACCGCCTGTATCGCGGTGGCCGCGGCGGCGGCGGCGGCGGCGGCGCCGCCCCGGTCCGCGTACGTGGGCGCCGCACCTACGTCACTACTCCGTTCCACGCGCACCGATCGCGGCGTTTGTTTGACCGCCATGAAAAGCAATGGCGTTCCGGTGATAACGGTTGCCGTGGGTAACCACCCCAGCGGGTTCACGCCGAGGTCCGCCACCGTGACTGTGGTTTTAGCGACGCGCCCGCCCCTTCCCGTGATTCGGCCCTGGGGCTTTAAAACCCTAGGGGCGGCGCGACTATTTAGCGATGGGGATTGCCTAAAGCTTTCAGTGCCAATGTTACCTCCGCTCGTCCCTGAGGCGTCGAGTACGTTTATCGACGAGGTTCCGCGAACGTTCGAGGTCGCGGAGGTACCGCCGCTCGTTTCGATCGCGTTCACCCGTGTGGTTGACATTGTGGACCGCAGATTGACGCGTACGTCCGCCCTTGATGACGAAGACGAGCTCCCTGCACCGAAAGTAGTATCCGCGGGCGACACGCGCTTGCCCAGCGTGGACCGCGCGGATGCGAAATACTTGTCCCCGCCGGCGTTTGATGAAGGAAAGTTCATCCGCGGTTGCCCATTGGAAACGGAACTCAACAACGACGAACGCGTTCCAGCAGAAACACCACCCGATGGAAAGTTCGTGCGTGCGGTGGGTACCCGGCCGGACGTGAGATTAGCGGACCCGCCGATTGGGGACGGTTTGACGCTTCCGCCGCTGACGTAGTTGTACGGCCAGCTCCCCGACCGGATCGTTTCCGGGGATGGGGTGTACGTCCCGAAATCGCGCGGCAGATTCGGGGACGACTTGCCAGCGGCTCGCCCTGCAGCGTTGGGGATTTTAGGCCAGTCCTCCAGCCCGACGTTCGGTTCTCCGGGTGTGACACCGTTCGCGCCGCCGCCCGGCTGGTTCGTAGCCCCTCTCGACACAGACCCGCCCCGGGACGACGACCCGGACGCTCTGGAGCTCGAGAACGAGGTTTGCGTGAACCGTCGTGCGGCACCGCTGGAAAACGAGTTGTCGTTCCCGTTCCCGGAAACGCCTCCCTTGCCATTACCGGAAGTAGAAGCGCGTCGCGGCGGCGTCTTGTCGCCACTGCCGCGACCGAAGTGGAAACCACCGCCGGGCCCGAATGACGGCGGGGGGGGAAGGGGAACGCCGGCCATCGGGGACACGCGGAATGAACTTGAAAACGAATGTGCGTGCGAAAACTGCTGGCGGGGACCAGTCAGCAGCCGGTTTGGCAGACCTCGACCCGACCGACGAGTGGTACCGCGCCAACGGCTTGATTTAGCTCCGCCGCAGCGCTTACTGTACGCTCCGCTTTGTTGCACCCTTTCCGAGACCACGGCCCGGCCACTTGTCGGCGGCGCACCGCCCGCGGTCCGTATACCATGGAGGAGTGTTGCGTGATCTGCGCCGAGCCCCTAACGCACGTGGCGTATGGCCCGTGCGGGCACCGAGACGCGTGCGTGGAGTGCGTGGCGCGGTTGCGTTTCGTGATGGACGACGCGCGGTGCGTGATTTGCCAACAGCAGTGTCCATCCGTGTTCGCCACGCGCGCGATGGGCGATTACACCGAGACCATCGGCGCGTCCGCGTTTTCCGAGTTACCCAAACGCGCGCTGCGAAAAGAGCTGCACCACGACAAGCAGCTGAACATGTTCTTCGACGACCAAGTGGTGTGTCGTAAAGTCGAGAGCTTACGAGGGTTACAGTGCTCCGTGTGTCCGACCGACGGTGCCCACCAAAATTTCACCACACTGAAACAGCTGAAACAACACCTTCGCGAGCGCCACGAGCGAACGTTCTGCGACGTGTGCCTTGAAGGCCGCAAGGTTTTCGTGACGCAGCAGCTGGTGTACACCCGCGCACAGCTGGATTCGCACAAGTTCGGCAAGTGCGACGCAATCGACGAACCGTTGGGCGGTTTCAAAGGCCACCCGTCTTGTAGGTTTTGCAAAGGGAAATGCTTCTACGACGAAAGCGTTATTTACGCGCACATGCAGAGCGCGCACGAAACGTGTCACTTGTGCCGGCGAGCCTCGCCCGATACGTATACCTACTACAAAGACTACAACGAACTAGAAGGACACTACAACAAAACGCACTTTCCTTGTCTCCACCCTGAGTGTTTACAGAAAAAATTCGTGGTCTTCCACTCGCCGCAGGAACTTAAAAACCACGAGGGGGTGGAGCACGGCCGGCAAATGAGTAAGACGGAGAGAAAAGAAGCGCTGAGGCTTCACGTGGATTTCAACGTCGGGTTTACGAGCGACGGGTCCGGGGGGTTCGGGTTTGGTGGATCAGCAGGTGGTGCGCAAGGTAGAGGAGGGTATCATACAGGAGGACATGCTGGAAATGACTCCGATGCCGCGCGCCGGCAAGACGAGCGCGCGGCCGGCGGCGCGACCGCCACGGAGCGAGCGCAGTTGGAAGCCGTCCTCCGCGCGTCAAGGGAGGATGAATCATATAACGCACAGCCCGCTCCTCCTTCCATGGAGGAGTTTCCTGATTTGGGTGGCGGGGGTGGATCCCGGGCAGGCGGGCTACAAGTGGGGGGGTGGGCGGGACGCAGTGGGAATGTCGCGTCGTCGCGCATGGGAAGACAAGCGTCGTTGAGCGGGTACTCGAGCGGTCCCGCGATTCGAAACGCGGAAGAGTTCCCGTCGCTAGGTGGAAGCCGGGCGGCGGCGAGTGTTCCGTCGCGGAACCGGCAACCCGCGCCAATGCCGGAAGGGCTTCCCATAAGAGCATCGGAGCACTTACGCCAGAAGTTCGCGAGCATGGCGAACGGCGCGTCCGCGGAAGGCGGCGGCGGCTCGACAAATCGCGCCCCGATTGTTCCTCCCGCGACGGACGCGTCCAACTTCCCGGTACTCGGCGGAAACCTCGCGGGGGCACCCGGGGGTAACTCAATAGGGTTCCCCAAAAGAACCAAAGCGAGTCAAATCTTTTTGAAACGAGAAAAAAATGCCAGGAGGTTGGTGCCTTCCAGCGGCGATACCAATACTAACGACGCGCGCGAAGAAGAAGACGCTTTCGTTCCGGTCGTCGACACCAAGCGCGGCGGCCGGTGGAACTCGGGCGCTCTCGGTATTGGAGTTCCTGACCGTGACGGGAACATGCCAACCAACACGAATGGGAAAGGCCCTTCAAAGAAAGCTGTGCAGCAAGCCCAGGAGCAGGCTGACGCTTTCGCAATAAACGCCGCTGACCGAGCCGCGCGGAACGACCGGTTGGTTTCGTCCGTGCGAACCGCTCTGGACAAACACGGCGCGAGCTTCGAGGTTTTCGTTAATTTATCGACGCAGTTCAAGGATGGCCGGATTACCGGTATTGGTTATTTAACAAAAGTTACCGCGATGGGGGTTCGGTCAGGTGAAATCAAAGAACTCGCGAGCTTGATGCCCGATTTCGGTAAAAAACAAGAGCTGTTCAAAGCGATCGTAGTGAGCGAGCGGGTGCGAAGGAAAGACGAAGGCGTCGGGAGTTCAATCGATGCCGCGGCGGCTTTGCTGTTTGGAAACGCGCGAACCGGTAATAACTCGAGTACTACCGGAAGTACGGACGGAAACGGAAACAGGAATGACACCAACAACAACTCTGTCTGGAACTGCGTCTCGTGCACGTTTCGTAACGAAGCGTCGAAGGTTCGGTGCGACGTTTGCGATTTCCCTGCCATGGGGGGGGGGGTACGTACGTCGACCGGCGAGGAACTCGGAGTGGGGGGCAAAAAACAAGGCAAAAAAGGCAAGGGCGTGAAGATCAGTTTAACGGCGGTCGGCGGCGTCGGCGTGAACTTTCTGGACAAATTCATTGGCGGCAAGGAGAAATCCGCGTGGGGGGGGTAGGGGGGTTTTAGGTCGGTAGGAGGAGTCTTTATTCATTCGTGATATCTTTGTTCAGTCGTGATATATCTTGTTTGCGCTCGGAAGCTTTTGGATGCTTCATCATTTCTCATCGGTTCCCTTCGGCTGAAAAATAAAAACGCCCGAAAATCTCGTGACCAAAAAAACTTCCTTCCCCTTCCCTAAAAACCAAAAACCAAAACCACGGCGCGGCACATTCGAGTCACGCGTCGTCTTGACTCGAGCTGACCGTCGTTACTCACCGCGGCGGTACCCGAGACATAGTTCCCGCAAACCGCGTTCCTTTGTTCCGCGTGGTCCGAGGATCAAATCCCGAGCGAACCCGACCCGCGCCGGTTCCGGAACATCTCGACATCTCATTTCTTTTTCCTGGTTCCGTCTCGGAGAAAAGATTAGGCATCCATCATGAGCAACCCCGACAGCGTGATCCTGGAGGAGGAGATGGACGAGAACTACGAACCGAGTCATGAGGGTACGTCAATCGGTGCTTGTGCTTGTTTTTTCGGACAGGTCAAACCACGAATCCAACGAGGTGTCCGTCGTCGTCTAAACGTCGGGCTTCGTCCCCGCATTCGGGACTTCCTCCGTCGTGTCGAAAAGGGCATTTCGTGATTCCCCCTCCCATCGCGTCTTCAATCCACAGCACGTCGACCGCCTTCCCGAACGGTGCACCGTTCGATTTCGCCGCACAAAACGCGTTTCCGTTGTACGGACGGACATCTTCCAGGGCACACCGCACGTGCGGAACCTACGGCCCCAACTCACATCTCATCTCATGATTACCTGGTCCACAGAAATGGTGGACTACGCGAAGTGGCTCGGGATGGACTTAGCCACGGAGTCTGATTTGCTGTGGATCGCCCGTGAGGGGTTGAAAACCCCCCTTCCCGAGCACTGGAAACCATGCAAAACCCCTGGGACCGGGGATATTTACTACTTCAACTTCCAAACCGGGGACAGCGTGTGGGAACACCCTTGCGACGAACACTACAAAAGTCTGTACGCCGCGGAAAAGGCGAAGCTTTTGAAAAAAAAAGAAAACGCCGCGAACAAAGCGTTCGGGCCGGCGGCGGGTAAGGCGCCGTCGCCAGGGAAAGCTTTGGGTAACACTGGGATATCTGGTTTTAACAGCGGTAACCCCAAACCAAAGGCAGGAGGGTTACCGGGAGTGTCGTCATCATCACATTTAGGCCTAGGCCCCGGTCTGGGAAAAGGGCTCGATAAACCCGCGTTGGTGCCACTTGGGAAAGTTTCTGGAGTTGGCGGTTTGACAAAAAACAAAAACGCAGC
>Ga0302125_10001514_pt1 | contig 11572 bp, 10 predicted proteins | sample CB4_surface_MG_FD_203111 | JGI IMG/M metagenome (GOLD analysis project Ga0302125, IMG submission 203111) | Marine microbial communities from Western Arctic Ocean, Canada - CB4_surface | ecosystem: Environmental > Aquatic > Marine > Oceanic | place: Canada: Western Arctic Ocean | collected... | reverse complement strand
AAAACACCTACCAAAACAGGTACCGCTACAGGAAGTATTGACGGAACAACCATTTCTTTAATTGCTGCAGTAGTTAGTAAATCTACAGCTCTTTCATAATCAGGTTGACCCTTCCCTGTCATAATACCTTTGATAGTTTTAAACTGCCTTCTCACTTCCTCAACCACTGAAGCTGCTGCTCTGCCGACTGCTTCCATTGCCATCGCTGCAAATAAAAATGGTATGAGGCCACCAATAAAGAGGCCAATAATCACCATGGGCTCACTTAAATCGAATGATGCCACAATATTGTAATGATCAAGTTTGTGCGTATAGTCAGCAAATAGAACTAATGCAGCTAGTCCAGCAGAGCCAATCGCGTAGCCTTTTGTTACTGCTTTTGTTGTATTACCAACCGCATCAAGTGGGTCAGTGATGTCGCGCACTTTCTGAGGAAGTCCGGACATCTCAGCAATACCACCAGCATTATCTGTTATAGGGCCATATGCATCAAGAGCGACAATAATACCCGCCATACTTAGCATAGACGTTGCTGCAATTGCAATACCATAGAGGCCAGCAAAGTCGTACGAAGCATAAATGGCAGCACATACTGATAACACAGGAAGAGCCGTTGATTTCATTGAAATACCAATACCAGCAATAATATTCGTTGCATGGCCAGTTTCAGAAGCTTTAGCAATATGTTTAACTGGTTTGTATTCAGTCCCAGTATAGTATTCTGTTATTCCAACTAACAGCGCAGTAAGAACTAACCCTACAATCGATGCATAAAAAAGATTTATCGCTGGAGTTACTGCACCTTCTATTGTTATTCCTTGAGGGAACATATCAATTGTTACAAAATAAAATGCTACTGCTGAAAGAATTCCTGCAACCGCAAGACCTCTATAAAGAGCTGGCATTACATTGACCATCTTAGTATTGGCTCTTACAAAGAAGCAACCAATGATCGATGCAATAATTGAAACGGCACCAAGCATCAGAGGGTAAAGCACACCATTGGTGTCTGAAACCATCAAAGTACCTAGGACCATCGTAGCGATAATTGTTACTGCATAAGTCTCAAACAAGTCGGCTGCCATTCCGGCACAATCACCCACATTATCACCCACATTATCGGCAATCACTGCAGGGTTTCTTGGATCATCTTCTGGAATGCCTGCCTCAACTTTACCAACAAGGTCTGCACCTACATCAGCACCTTTAGTAAATATACCACCACCCAACCTTGCAAAAATAGATATTAGTGATGAACCAAATGCCAAACCAATCAGAGGGTTAAGCGCTTCAGTAGAGGTGATAGAAGCTCCACCAAGGTATTGAAAAAATCCAGCAACACCTAAGAGTCCTAAACCAACAACCAACATTCCTGTAATTGCGCCACCTTTAAAAGCAACATCAAATGCCTGAGGAAGACCCTTTGTAGCTGCTTGGGCTGTTCTAACGTTTGCGCGAACAGATACGTTCATGCCGATAAAACCACACAACCCTGAAAGTACAGCGCCTATGACAAAACCAATGGCGGTAGCCTGATCAATAAAATATCCTACAAGCACAGCCAGGATAATACCAACCACTGCAATAGTTTTGTATTGACGGGCAAGGTAAGCTGAAGCACCTTTTTGAATTGCTTCAGCGATGCTTTTCATTTTGGCATTTCCAGCAGGTAATCCGATAATCCATTTTGACATTACGGCGCCATAAAGAACAGCAAGGATTGCAGCCCCTAAGGCAATTTGAACTACAGTAAATTCAGTTATTGACATATTTCCTCCAATTTAAAAGTTTTTAATTTTACTTGCCGTTGTTACGGTGCATTTTATGAGGCAATAAAAATAATGCGACATTATACCTGTTTTAAAAATAAGTCCCAAACGCTTTACGTAAAAAATTTACAACTAATTCTATGATTGAAAAATCATTGATAACCCTATTATGATTAAAAGAGAGGCAAACCATTTTTTAGCACAATCATCTGATAGTTTAATTAACCATCCGGCAGAAATCTTAACAAATAATAAGCTTGGTAAAGTTAAAAATAGTATGGCAGGCACATACACATAGCCAATTAACGTGAGACTATTGAGTTCAAACGAGGTTGAATTTATAAATACGGTAATTGATGTAAATAGACCAATAAAGAAACCAAAAGCGCTTGATGTTCCAATAGCTAGCTTAGAGGGTACGTCTCTCTTTATAAGGTATGGAGTAAACAAAGTACCTCCCCCTATACCTAGAACACCCGAGATTAGTGCAAAAAAGAATCCAATAATATTAGCTTTCATGAAGCTCGGTAATGAAGGCCGATTAGTTGTTCTTCTATCGACAAACATTCTGTATGCAGTAAAGAAGACATAAATGATAAACCCTGCTCTTAAATAGTCTCCCGGTATCAGATCAATTGAGAAGCCAACGATTAGAGAGCCAAGGATAAGGCCCACCAGGAATCTCTTTATAATTGTAAGGCTAATATTATTATTATTTTTATGTGCATATACAGCTACAGCGCCAGTCATTACCATTGATGCTAGAGCCGTACTAATTGCAATTAGAATTGCTTGCTCTAAAGGTATTTTTGAAAAAAATATAAGCGAATAGGTTAGTACTGGGACAATTAGCAGACCTCCTCCTAAGCCAAACAATCCAGCAATAACTCCGATAAATATGCCAGAAAATAAAAAAATAATAATTTCCATCAGGCTTTATTTTTTTAAGATACTGAAGAGGGTTTTTTTTAAAGGTGAGACGCTTAATGTTTTTGATAAATCGCTTAGCTTAGCAATACCTTTTATGGAAATACCTTCCCCTTGTTTGGGTATTATTTTATCGGCCACTTTAACTCTGACTTTAAGAGAGCTGATATGTTTTTCTTTGTCGAGGGAAGCATTGACATCTTTTATTATATTCTTACTCATTAATTTAATTTTATGAGCAAATCCATTCGATGGCGCATAGATATACAAGGTATTTTTACTCAGCTTGGATACCTTACAAAGGTTAACCATGTTCTTTGGTAAAATATTGTTAACGATTTGTTGAAATAAATCGATCTCAATTTTCTTTTCAAGCAAATCTGAAAAAAAGTCTTTTTCGAATAACTTTTTTATTGGTTCCATACTATAATGCTACCTTATTTTTGAATAAAAATTTTTCATTCGATGAAGATAATCTTAATACCCAAACTTCATAAGAAACCAATCAGCTTAAATTTAGAAACTTTGGTTGTAGTTGGTTTGTTGTGTATTTTTTTGGTCGCTTTTACGGCTTATCAAATTACGATTATATCCGTTAAAAAAGCGGAGTATCTTAATGTGTCGCTAGACTCAGAAACCCCCTTAAATGATGTCTCATTTTCTGCGTCTAGGAATGAAAATCATTTAAACGCTTATATCACACAAATAAGCGAGCTTCATACACGCTTAATCAACCTGGACAGGCAAACAGAAAGAATTCAAGATGTAATGAAAAGGCAGTTAGTTGGGGGGAAAAAGCTACCACGTCTCATTAAAAAAGACAGGCTTAAAGCGCAGGGGGGACCATTCATCAATGATGACCTCTCAGAAAAGCACATCAGCCAGGCTATAGCCAAGCTGATGGAAAAGGTAGAAACCCGCGAAGTCCTTTATAATAAAATGGAAGCTATGATGCTGAAGCAGTCTGTGCTTAAGAATACCTTACCTTCTTTATACCCTGTTGCTGTACCATACAGGTCTTCAAGTTATGGATGGAGACACGATCCCATACTCGGGATAAGAGCTTTTCATAGCGGCCTTGATTTCAGTGCCGCAACAGGGGAGCCAATTAAAGCAACAGCTAGCGGTATTGTAGTTGCCTCTGGCTATGCCCCTGATTACGGTAAGTTTGTTAAGATTAAGCATGGTGATGGCCTGGAAACAAGGTACGCCCATGCATCAAAGCTATTGGTAAGTCAGGGTGATATTGTAACAAAAGAACAAGTAATAGGGCTGGTTGGAAGTACAGGAAGGTCTACTGGACCTCACTTACATTATGAAATTAGGCTTCATGGCCGGTCTTTAGATCCACGACAATATATAAAAAAGTAAATTACTCATTATGTTAAAAAAAATTATTGGCACCTTTTTTGGAAGTAGAAATGACAGACTTCTAAAGGATTATGCGAAGAAAGTTAAGCAAATCAATGCATTAGAGGCGAATGTAAAGAAATTAAAAGATGCTGATTTCTCAAAAAAAACTATCGAATTTAAAGAAAGGTTTAGCCGAGGCGAGACATTAGACGACCTTCTGGTTGAGGCGTTCGCCCATGCTAGAGAAGCAGGCATTAGGTCGCTAGGAATGCGCCATTTTGACGAGCAACTTCTGGGGGCTATGGCGCTTCATGAAGGAAAAATATCTGAAATGCGGACTGGCGAAGGCAAGACATTAGTTGCAACTTTGGCGGTGTATCTCAATGCTCTTACTGGTAATGGAGTGCATGTAGTAACTGTTAATGACTACCTCGCCAAAAGAGATGCTGAGTGGATGGGGAAGCTTTACAACTTTCTTGGTTTAGAAGTTGGAATTAACCTATCCCGTATGCCAGGAGATGAGAAAAAGAGGGCCTATCAGTCCGACATTACCTACGGGACAAATAACGAATTTGGTTTTGATTATCTTAGGGATAATATGGTCTATAGCACTGGTGAGAGAGTGCAAAAACCCTTAAACTTTGCGGTAGTTGACGAGGTGGATTCAATCTTAATTGATGAAGCCAGAACACCGCTGATTATTTCCGGTCAATCAGAAAATAATACTGATCTTTATCTTAAAATTGACAAAATTATACCTCATCTAATAAGGCAAAAAAAAGAAGATGCTGATGGAGATTTTTGGATCGATGAAAAGGCTCACCAAGCAATTCTTTCTGAAAAAGGACATGAAAAAACTGAGGCTAAGCTTTTAGAGAGCGGCATTCTGGCTAAAGATTCTAATTTGTATGATGCAACAAATATCAACCTTCTGCATCATGTTAACTCGGCATTAAAAGCGCACTACTTATTTATCAAAGACAAAGACTATGTGGTTAAAGACGGTGCCATAACGATAGTCGATGAATTTACTGGCCGCATGATGCCTGGAAGAAGATGGTCTGATGGACTTCATCAGGCTGTAGAGGCTAAAGAGGGCGTGGTGATTCAAAAAGAAAACCAAACTATGGCCAGCATAACATTCCAAAACTATTTTAGAATGTATAGCAAGCTAGCCGGAATGACTGGAACAGCTGACACAGAAGCAGAAGAGTTTAATCAGATTTATGGCCTTGAAACCATCATTATCCCTCCTCATCGCCCTACAATTAGAAAAGATAAGATGGATAAAATTTACCGTACTACAGAGGAAAGATATGAGGCAGTCTTGAGTGACATTATTGACTGTAATAAAAGGTTGCAGCCTGTGCTTGTGGGTACAACATCGATTGAGAACTCTGAATTAATATCTAACCGGCTTACCAAGGCAAAACTAAAGCATCAAGTATTAAATGCTAAGCAGCACGAAAAAGAAGCACATATTATAAGTCAAGCAGGACAACCTGGGATGATTACAATAGCTACCAATATGGCCGGAAGAGGTACAGATATTGTTCTTGGAGGTAATACCGATGCTGAAATCATCGATATAGAAGAAAATAAAAAAATACCTAAGGATAAAAAAGCAAAAAAAATTGAAGAGTTAACAGAAGCATGGAAGTTAAGAAACAAAAAAGTCCTAGACGCTGGGGGATTGCATATTATTGGAACAGAAAGGCATGAATCCAGAAGAATTGATAATCAGCTTCGAGGTCGATCTGGTCGTCAAGGAGACCCTGGTTCAAGTGCTTTTTATCTATCGCTTGAAGATTCATTGCTAAGAATTTTTGCTTCAGAACGTATAGCCTCTATTATGGAAAAACTTAATATGCCAGAAGGAGAAGCTATTGAGCATAAATGGGTAAATCGTTCCATTGAGGGTGCTCAGAGAAAAGTTGAGGCAAGAAATTTTGATATCAGGAAGCAATTGCTAGAGTACGACGATATTCCCAATCAACAAAGAAAAGTTATTTACGAGCAACGGAATGATATTCTGGATAATAGCGATCTTAAGGAAACTATTGATAGCATTATCGGGGATGTTCTCGAGCAAACTGTTTATGAATATATTCCGCTAGAGAGTATTGAAGAAATGTGGGATCTACCTGCATTAGAAAAAAGATTACAAGCAGATTACGCTATTAAGATAAGTATTAAGAAGTTGCTGAAAGATGACCCTAATATTGCCGTAGAAGAAATTGCAAGCCGGATCAAAGAAGAGGGGCTTAGTCTTTATCTTCAAAAAGAAAAGTTAGCAGGTAAGGATGCGTTACAGCATTTTGAAAGGTCAATTACTCTTCAAATTTTTGATCATCATTGGAGAGCTCATCTATCATCTCTTGATAATCTGAGGCAAGGTATTGGATTAAGAGCGTACGGACAAAAAGATCCTAAACAGGAGTTTAAGAAAGAGGCTTTCGTTCTCTTTGAGCAATTATTAGAAACAATAAAGTTTGAAATTACCCGAGTATTAATGCTTGTTTCTGTGAAGGATGAAGGTGAAGCAAAAAAGATTGATAAAAAAAATCAAGAAGCCATTAGTGCTGCCCAAACAAAAAAATCAGTTGTTCAAACTAATGATGAAGCATATCCGGATAAAAAAGTGGGGAGAAACGAGCCATGTCCTTGTGGGAGCGGAAAGAAATACAAACATTGTCATGGGGTGTTAAATTAGATGTCAAATGTGATTGATCAAACCGTCGAGTCACCGTGTGTTGGTGTTTGCCAATATAATGATGAAGATTATTGTTCTGGATGTTTTCGTACGTCGGAAGAAATATCAGAATGGTCAATGATGTCAAAAAAAGAAAAACGTAAAGTTATAGAGCTTTTGCCATCAAGAATGGAGGAATTGTTTTAAAGCTTACCTCTAAATTCACATTGTTGGTAAATAATGCATTGAGTGCATAAAGGCTTTATTGCCTTACATATGTATCTTCCATGAAGAATCAGTAAGTGATGGGCATCTACTAAGTAATCACTGGGAATCAATTTAGTTAGACGCCTTTCAACTTCCAACGGATTTTTCCCTTTAGCAAGATTAATTCTATTTGCCAGCCGAAAAATATGGGTATCCACAGCTATCACTGGGTCACCAAAAATAGTGTTTAAAATTACGTTAGCTGTTTTACGCCCAACTCCGGGTAGCGACTCTAATACTTGGCGATCATGCGGTACATTTCCATCATGGTCTAAATAGATCATTTTGCTTGTTGCAAGAATATTTTTAGCTTTTGTTTTGTAAAGTCCAATAGTTTTTATGTAAGATTCTATTTTTTCTAAAGGCAGCTCACTCAATTCCTTTGCCGTACTAGCCACTTTAAACAAATGGAAGGTAGCTTTATTGACTGATATGTCGGTTGCTTGAGCAGATAAGATAACTGCAATGAGTAGCTGAAACGGCGAATTATATATGAGCTCAGTTTGAGCATTTGGTATTGATTTCTTGAGAAGGGAAAAAATTTCACTTCTTTTTTGAGCGTTCATGATTACTGTTTAGTTTGATTGAAGAAGTTGGTCAAGGCAATTAAGAGCGCCAAACCTAAAAATGCGCCAGGAGGTAAAAGAGCTAACAAAAATCCATGGCTACTATCAAAGAACTCAATGCTCAAGACTTTCCATGATTCACCAAAGATAAGATCCATGCCTGAAAATAATGATCCCTTACCTAATAATTCACGCATACCGCCTAGAAGGGCTAATACGATGCATAACCCCAACCCCATAAAGAAACCATCGTAAAGTGATGGTAGTGTTGGATTTTTAGAGGCAAAAGATTCAACCCTGGCAAGGACGATACAATTTGTTACGATTAATGGAATAAATATGCCTAATGCCCTGTAAAGTGGCTCTGCAAAAGCATGAATACTGAGATCGATAATTGTTACCAAGGCTGCAACGACTAAAATAAATATAGGAACGCGAATTTCTTCTGGGATCCATTTTCTAATAGGAGCAATAGAGCCATTGGAGGCAACCATAACAAGCATAGTTGCAATACCCAAGCTCACTCCATTTACCACGGTGGTTGTTACAGCTAGTGTCGGACACAAACCTAGTAGCTGAATGACTCCAGGATTTTGTTTCCATAAACCATCATGCATTGATTTTCTTAACATCAGTCGATACCTAATTGAGCTTTATTTTCATTAAAAAAAAGTAATGCATTGTGAACGGCTTTAATTGCCGCTCTTGCAGTAATAGTTGCCCCTGCCATGTAGTCAAAATCTCCCCTGTCTTTTTTTACTGCCCACATGCTAGAGGATTTATCCTTTAAATTTAGTCCCTGAAACATCAATATCCAGTCACTTTTTGCTATATCAATATAATCGCCTAATCCAGGTGTCTCTTGATGTTTCACCACTCTTGAGCCAATGATCTTCCCATCAGGACTAATTCCAACCAATAAAATAATATCACCACTATAGCCATCAGGAGCCCGTGATTCAATTATGATCGCTTGGATGGTATTTTGGTATCGCGCGATATACGCCTTGGTATCTTTTTTACTTTTTAAATATGTATTAGGGCTGATATTAATAAAATCGGTATCTAAATCGTTGTCATATTTTTTCTCACCAATCACCTGCAGTAAAAGGCGTTGTTTTGCTTGAGCTTCACTTTTTAATATTACAGGATTAGAAAATTCAAAAAAAATGGCAAGTAAGAAAGCAAAAATCCCCCCAAAAATACTCATGACCAAAATTGATTGGCCGACAATGCTATATTTATTTAGAAATTTACCCATGACCAAAGACTTTTGGCTGCGTCAGGTTATCTATAAGTGGAACACATATATTCATAAATATTACCGCAAAGGCAATCCCCTCTGGATACCCTCCGAAAACTCTAATCACATAAACAAGAATAGCAACCATAAAAGCAAACCATATTTTACCTTTGGGGGTTGTTGGACCACTAACTGGGTCAGTTATGATAAAGAATGCACACAACATAGTGCCGCCATTTAATAAATGGAAGCTAATGGTTGAATAATTATTAGGGTCAATAAGATGAAATAATCCTGAAATAAAAGCAAGGCTTAGTAGGTAGGTTATGGGTAAATGCCATGAAATAATTTTTTTGTGTAAAAGCACAAAACCTCCTAGGAGGTAAGCAAGAGATATTATTTGAGTACTAGTCAGCATTGTTGCTAAGCCAACATTTGGAATAGTGATGTCTGGTAATATTTGTCCTTGAAGCAGCTCTGTTTTAATATAATCAAGTGGTGTAGCTGAAGTTAAACCATCCCCGACCTGAGTTAGTCCGTAGAAAAATACCTGCAACGCCTGCCTAATAGATTCCATGCTGAGAGAGTTTTCTATGGGAGATGGCCATTTAGTCATTATCGCTGGAAATGATATTAATAGCACCGCATATCCAATCATTGCAGGATTAAATATATTTGAGCCTAACCCACCATAAAAGTGTTTTGCTATGACGATGGTAAAAAATGTACCAACTATAATTATCCACCAAGGTGCAATTGACGGTATGGATAAAGCTAAAAGCCATGCAGCAACAAGAGCGCTTCCATCAGACAAATATACTTTTGGAGGCAATTTTCTCATTTTAAGAACAAAGTACTCTGTAATCAAAGCGGTGAGTGAGGCTACGAATACGTTGAGAAGTACGCCTACGCCAAAAAAATAAACATAGAATATAAGGCCTGGCACTAAAGCCAAAATAACCATCAACATAATGTTAGTGACCGACGCAGCTTTCTGAATAAAAGGAGACTGTTGATTAATCATTTTTCTCAGAAACTCCCTCTTGTTTTATACGCTCAAGCGCCTCAGTAATAGACTTTTTTTTCTCATCAATTACTTTAGATTTTTCATCAGAACTAGTATTCGCTTTTCTTTCTGCAATTTTTTTTGCCCTCTCTTCTTTTTCCCGCTGCAATCTTTCTAGTCGAAAGTCATTTCTTTCTCGTGCAATATCAGCCTCTTCTTTAGCATACCTATCACTAATTATTTCGCTCTTTGCATACCTATAGTATTGAACTAAGGGGATATTACTGGGACAGACATAGGAGCAACATCCGCATTCAATGCAGTCAAATAAATTGTAATTCTCTGCTTTTTCAAATTGGTTTGACTGAGAAAACCAGAATAATTCTTGAGGTTGAAGGTTGACAGGGCATGCTTCCGCACACTTTGCACATCTAATGCAAGGAAGAACAGGACTATTATTTTCTATCATTTCTGGCTCAGCATCGATAACACAATTCATAGCTTTTGTTACAGGGACATTAACCGAAGGTAATTTATATCCCATCATTGGCCCTCCCATGATAAAAGAGCCATTCTGAGAAGCCTTACCTCCAGCATCGATTATTAAATCAGACAACGGCGTACCAAAAAGTACTTCATAATTGTTTGGAGTTCTTACTTTCCCTGTAATAGTAATAATTCTTGTAATAGAGGGTTCTCCGCAATGGATAAATTTATATAGAGCAACTATTGTTGCTACATTAAACATCTGCATGCCGTATTCTGTTGATCTTTTCCCTTTTGCTATTTGAATTCCTGTTATCAGGTAGATTAATCGTTTAGCATCTCCACTAGGGTAAATAGTTGGTACTATTTTGATTGAAATATTGGCATCATTTTTTATCAGAAGAGCTAACTTTTCTATAGCTTCTGGTTTATTATCTTCAATACCAATAATGGCATTTTGCGCACCCAGCAAATGAAGTGCCAGCCTTATTCCTTCAACAAGCTCAGCAGACTTTTCTCGCATGAGCATATCGTCGCAAGTTATATAAGGCTCGCATTCAGCCGCATTAACAATCAAGGTTTTGACCTCATTATTATTGTTAAGCTTAAGATGGGTTGGAAATGTTGCACCACCTAACCCAACAATCCCTGACTCACTTATTTTTTTAATCGTTTCTTTACGATCTATTTTTTTCCAGTTGATAGGTTTTTTTTCTATCCAAGTATCTTTTCCATCCGGAATTAACGTCACGCAATAATCTGGTAGACCTGATGGGTGAGGAATTAACTGCTTTTCTAAGGACGCTACAGTCCCTGAAGTAGGTGCATGGATAGCCGCCGAAACATTTCCATCAGCCTCTGCTAAGAGTTGCCCTTTTAGAACTTTTTCACCGATATTTACCTTTAGTTTGGCAACTTTTCCAACATGCTGGCGCAATGGCAAAATGAGCTGCTTAGGCATTTTTATTTTTTTAATAGGACGGACTGTGGAAACGGATTTTTTTGTATCTGCTTTTATTCCACCATTAAATTTAAATATTGTATCTATAATGTTCAATGACTGACTCGTTGTTTTTGATTTTTTATATTAAAAACTGGGTATTTCCATTTCCAATTTTCCGTATTTTCTTGAATTGCTATCATATCAATGCAGTCTACTGGGCATGGCGGAAGGCAAAGCTCACAGCCAGTACATTCTTTTTCTATAATGGTGTGCATATGTTTTGCTGAACCTAATATAGCATCTACAGGGCATGCCTGTAT
>Ga0302125_10001500_pt1 | contig 11647 bp, 15 predicted proteins | sample CB4_surface_MG_FD_203111 | JGI IMG/M metagenome (GOLD analysis project Ga0302125, IMG submission 203111) | Marine microbial communities from Western Arctic Ocean, Canada - CB4_surface | ecosystem: Environmental > Aquatic > Marine > Oceanic | place: Canada: Western Arctic Ocean | collected... | reverse complement strand
CATGTCTAATTCGTCTTGATCTTTATTTTTTTTGACCATGCTATCTGGGAGCGAACTCCTGTTGTAGTTTGATGTTGTCAAAGAACTCCTGTTTGGTTCCCTTGTCATCCTTGAATGCACCTTTCAGCACGGTGGTCTGTGTCAGACTGCTGTATGCCATGATGCCTCTGTTCTCACAACAACCATGTGTTGCTTGAATGTACACGCCTACGTCATTACTGCCGGTCGCTTTCATGATCTCTCTTGCTATGTTGTTGCATAATTCTTCTTGTAGTGTTCCACGTCTCGCACACCATTGGGCGATCCTTGTGTATTTGCTCAATCCAATCAGTTTCTCTGCCGCAAGTATTCCAATGTATGCGATACCGCTCACTGGTTGGTGGTGGTGCGAACACACACTCTTAAGTTCTGAACGAATTGTTAATATGCCTGTGTATGCTTCTGCCATCTCTTGTGGAAAGGCAGTTGCGTTGGGCATTGGGTCATAACGTCCTGCCATTAATTCGTTGATGTACATTTTGGCAAGTCTTCTACCTGTGTTATTACTGTTAGGATCTTGTTCTCTGTCAATGACTAATGAATCTATTACCGAGTCAAATTTGGGTGCAAGTTCTTCAATAAGTTTCTGCTTGTCTCCCTCTTCGAGGTACTTGCTGACGTTGTCTCCTGCCCAGAAACGACCCTTGTCGGCTTTGATCCTTTTCTTAATCTCTTGGCTGGTTGTGCCTTTAGGTTCCCAACTGTCATTTAAAATATTCTCATCCATTATTGTATTTCCTTCTTGTGTGTCTTGTTATACCATTGTACAGCAGTTGCCACCACGTTGTCAATTGAACTCTGTGTTGGTTCCCAGTCTAAAATTTCTTTTACCTTGGATGTGTCAGCAACGAGGTAAGCAGGATCTCCTGGTCTGTTGTCATGCATCTCGATATTCATTTTACCTGTGTGTTTTTGCACAGTTTCCAACAGTTCCTTGTTAGAAGCAGGCGCACCTGATCCTAGGTTGAATACTTCTGCAACTGGATTGTGTGATGCATAGTTCAGAGACTTGATGTGTGCATCTGCTAGATCCATCACGTGTACGTAATCTCTAACACAGGTGCCGTCATCTGTGTTGTACTTGTCTCCAAAAATTTTAAATGTTTTACCCTGTCTTGCGGCATCAATGGCCAATGGAATGATATGTGTTTCTTTCTCTCTCAGTTCTCCTACCTCACATTCTGGATCTGCCCCAGCGGCATTGAAGTATCTCAATCCCACACTGGATAGTCCGTGTGCCGTCTTGTAATCTCTGCACAACTGTTCCATCATCAGCTTGGTTGCACCATATGAATTAATTGGTTTGCAAACATCTGACTCTTTGCATTTCTTCAGTCCGGGATCACCGTAAGCGGCCGCACTAGAACTGTACACGAATGTCTTGACGCCACATTCGATCAGCTTGTCCAACAAAGAAACAGTCATGATTAAATTGTTCTTGTAATACATTGATGGATTTGCAACAGATTCGGATACCGAAGTACTGCCTGCAAAGTGTATGCAACTTGTTATGTTGTATCTTGTTATGATCTCGTCCAGTCTGTTTACCTCTTGTGGCAGACTCATGACATAGCTTGGTCCGAAAGATACGAGTCCTTCTCTGTGATGCCTGTCAACGGTCACTGGAACGTATCCATTCTTCGCCAACATCTTGCAGGTGTGTGAACCCACATAGCCAGCACCTCCTGTTACGAGGACTGCCTTGCTCGATCCCTTAATACTTGTTTTCGCTGACTGGTGTTCTATAGTGTCTTCCATCTCTTCTCCATTGTTCTCCCTTGCCTGTCATGATGTCAACCATTCTGTCTATCGTGCCGTCTGTCCAGTCTGATATCTGACCCATACTAGGGGATGGTGTTATTAATAATTTCTTCAGTTTCTCCATTGCGTCTCTGCCTGACCACGGAACATACATCCTTGTCTCATCATTCGCAAATGTCTCCGGGAATGATCTGTATGCCGGAAACAACACATTGGTTCCAAGTGCATCTGCTTCTGATACTGTGTTGGACACCCAGTCCTGTAACGCACAGTTGAACAGTACCCTTGAATCTGCGAGTATGTTGTAGTACTCATCTTTCTTCAGGTTCTCATATATTTTAAGTGTGCCTTCTTTGTCCATCTGTCTTGCTTGATCAACGTACACCTGGTTGTTGCTTCTCAAAGGTCCTCCACAACAGATTGCGAATTCCACTTCGGGCAACTTGGCGTTTGATTGCCAGTGTCTTATCATGTCCATGAAGAACCCTGGTTGTTTCTCTTGATCCCATCTTGCTCCAAATACCACTCTCATTTTTCTCTCTGCGAAAGGTTTCTGTGTTACCCTGCCTTGCACTTCATCCTTGCCAAAGCTCAATCCTGAAATGTTGTATATGGGTGCTGTCCAGTTTGCAATACGCATATGTGCAACCATCTCTTCATTTGTTGCAAGTATGTTGACGTTTGGAATTTCATTACACATCTGCTCGTATAGACTCATCCATTTGGCCATGCCCCATACATGTACGAAATCATCTGGATCAACTGCCTGTGCTAGACATCTTAGATAAATTTTTGGTCTGTATTCCTCAGGCGACTGCATCAGTATGTACGGTAGTGACTCCATGCCTGGTTGGAACATGTCCTCGAAGAATATGGCATCGTCCTTTGTGATCTCTCCTGCTTTCATCATCTGTACAAGATTCATTAACTGACTCATGCCAAAATAACTTCTACCATGTGCGTCTAGCACCTGTCCAGTCACGATTGCCTTTGAGTCGTCTATTGTTGTGCCAGGCACAACTACATATTCTACGCCTCTCTTCTTGTATGCTCTTTCAGTCCAGTCCTGTAACTGTAATGTGTACCTGCCTTCATAAGGCTCTAGGCCCATGTAAAATATTTTCATTTCTTTTTCCTTTTTTTGTTTTCTTCTGTGGATAAACACGATTTAAAAAATGAACCTAAAGAAGATTCATTTACTAATTTGCCTTCATCTTTATTGCTTGATCTCTTTTGTCTAGTGAGCAAGTACTCTGACACCCTGTATATTCTATGCAAATTTGTAACATCATTTTTCCAGTGTTTATTCATCAGTGGTTCTGCAATCCTTCTAATCGCTTTTCCGTGTTTTGACTGCTTGACTCCCAGCTCGTACACTGCTCCGCCTGACTGTTTTGCTTCTAACCACCCGTGTTCTTTTGCTTTTGAATATGTCATCAAAGTTTTCTCTATATTTGTCATTACTGGGTCGTGATTTACCATCCCACTTACCCGGCATTTGTTTTTAAGTATTCCAACATTGTTTTAGCATCAGACACTTCAAATGGATCATTGTCACTGCTCGAATCGTTTTGTCCTGCTTCAACGAACTGTTTTATAATTTCACCATTTTCTACCAGCATAGAGTATCTCCAAGATCTCATACCAAATCCTTGTGCAGGTTTGCTGACCAACATGCCCAATCCTTGCGTGAACACACCCTCACCGTCACCAACGGCTTTTACTTTTTTAATGTCTTGATTAGTGAACCAAGCATTCATTACAAATGCGTCATTTACTGAAAGGCAATAAACCTCGTCTACGCCTTGTGCTTTGATATCATCATACAGTTCTTCGTATCCGGGTAGTTGCTGTGAACTGCATGTCGGTGTGAATGCTCCTGGTAGTGCGAACAACACAATTTTCTTGTTGTCGAACATTTCAACTGTGTCTATGTCTTTCCATTCTCCACCTATGAATGCACAACCGCCTATTGCATTGTCATCGCCTGTTCTTGTCTTGAAGTTAGTGTACGGTATTCTCATCTTCTTTCCTTGATTAGTTTGACGTCGCCGTCGTTTGTGTGTTTAATTTTGTGATCGTTCTGTAGGGCAAGTTGCAAGAATGTTTCGTATTTCTCTTCCTTGACCAACAGTGTCACGCATTCTTCCATGTCGTCCGTGTACCCTTGACTGGACCAAATGAAATCTTTGCCATACTTCAAACCCAGGTTGCCTGCTGTTGTGCATATGTTCGCAACTGCATCAACTGTTGTGTAAGATGCATTGAGTCCACCACCACTTACTGGTAGGTGACCCATCCTTGTTGTTGCTCTGGATTCTCTTATGTTGATCTCTTTCATATTCCGCTTACAACTCCTTTTTCGTATACTGCGTGTGATCCGTTCTCCCCATCCTCTGAAACATCTATCTCGATCTTCCTACCTGGGTATTTCTTTGTTATCTGCACATAAAGGTCATCGCTCATCATCTCACAAGATTTGTAATCATTCTGTAGTGTGCCTTGTGTGTATAGATTCAATATCCATCTCTTGAACTGTATGAATTCTATGTCTCTGTCATCATGGAACACTTCTATCGCTATTTTAAAATGGAACATGTGTCTGTGCGGATGTCCGAGGAAACTCACGTCATACTCATCACCTGTGGCTAATTTTGGATCCGTTAATGCCGCTGGGTATTTGTGCATACCTTCTTTTTGGAATGTCACCCAAACCATTTTACTTGCATTGTCAACTTTTATTGCTTCACTCATTATTGTACCTTCCTTTTTAGTTTCTCTTCTAATTTTTTAACTTTTGCTTCTAGTTCTCCGACCCTTCTTACGTAATAATCTGTTCCGTGTAATCCCATCTTCTCTAATTTCTTGTTTTGTTTGTTCCAAGCATTGAAACCTGCCACACCTTCTTTGTATTCAAGAGCTTCTTTAGACAACTTTTTTGACATTGTTCTCCTCTATAGGTTCATCTTGTTTGTATTCGTTCCAACTAGTAAATCCGGCCGTTTGTTTGAAATGATCCATGCTCATGGTCCACACACCTGGATTAGTTTTATTGAAATCCACATCGTCAACTTTGATACACAGATTATCGTCATTTTCGGAATCAGGGAATATTACAGAACAGAATGGAATGAACTTCTCCTCTTTCCATATGTCTTTGAATCTTTCCTTAACTTCTGCATGTACACTGTGTTGATAGTCTATTGTACACCAATAACCTTTATCCATTAATCTTTTGATCAATTGTGATGTGTTGGCTATATTGTGCATGAAACTTCTATTGGCACCAAAATAAATTGCTTTGGCATTTACTTGTTCCGCTAGTCCTACTATCCGATCGAATAGTAAATCATTTCTTGCAAGGAATAAAGTTTGTAATCCATATGCAGGTGTGTGTTCTATTTCTAATCCTGAAAATATACCTACACTGTCACTCTTGCCTGTTTTGTAATCTCTGTCCATGTTACTATTATACTACTTTTTATTATTTTGTCAAACCAAGTTTTACTTTTGCACTTGCGATAGCATCTTTAATTGCCAGTTTGGTTTTCTTCAATCTCATCAGCACCGATTTACTCTCAGAACTCCTGTCTTTTTTCCTGTCTTTGGTAAGTTCCGTTACCTTCTTATTTAGGTAATCGTGATGAACTTGTAGTTTTTTTAGTTTTTTATCTTTTATCTTCTTTACCATGTTATTCCTCCTGGTTGTTTATTCAAACAATGAACTAAAATTGTTTGTGCCTTTACCACCTCCTGTGGCTCTTGCCCATCTAGTGCCTCTTATGTCTGCTAGGAAACTTGATGCGTTTGCAATAACTTCCATTGGTTTCTCTGATGTGAACACTTGTTCTACAAGTGTATTGAAATACAGTATGTTTCTAGGAACGTATGTACTGTGTTCGTCGGTTGTGTCTGATGCTTTTGTTTTTCTCCAGTGCTTAACATCTGGTTTGTGTACGACACGTTCTATGTCATTGAAGTCGTTAGCAACTTGAACTGCCCTGATCTGGTTGTATACATTGTGTGCCATCATTAAACAGTAACTGAAACTGTCCCAAGCAGTTTTACCTTCTTTGTTGTTCTTGTTCATGTCGCCCTCACCGTACCAACAAACATCACCCATTTTTAACCTATCACCGATAGCACTTTGGAATGGGAATGGTATGTTAGATCCTTTTAGTTTCTTGTCATCGGGAGCCTTGTCCATTATAAATGACCATCTAGACGGTGTAAACATATTTTGTGTGTAGACCAATCCGTTTGCAGTTGATAAAAATGCTGATGCAGAATCAAAACTTATTGTAAAGTTAGGATTTATATGTTCTCTTACTTGTCTCTGTACACCTGTTAGATAACAAGCCCAGTCAAGTTGTGAAGTACCTAGTACGTGCATCCAATCCTTGCCTTCTAATTTCTTCTCATCTCTCATTATGATAAGTCTTTTTAACATGACTTCCATATCACACATGTTGATACCGCCCATGGCCCAGCCTTCGAATTCGAAGTCTTTTACTGCGTCATACCAAATTTGTGCAGTTTCCCAGTCGTCACCTTGTAGTACGTTTAATAGTTTTGTCTGTCCTAGTCTGTTCTTCTGGAAAAATTTGTTGTTATAGATTGTGCCGTCTAGTGTGTCTTTGAAACTGGTCAGCCCTGTCTTGGGACTGTTAAGATCATCTGCCGCCCATGTGGGTACGTCCAGGGTCATTGCCCAGTCGCTTGTTAGTTCTAGCCAGTTGAGTATGTCGGATCTTACTTTGTTCGCTTTGTTACCTTCGAAATCTTTCCAATCGAATTTGATAACTCCTCTACCTATCTGGTATCCACCTGAGTCTCCCACTATTGTGCTGAATTTTCTATCCCTGTTCACTACCATGGAATCTCTGTCGTTCACTTGCTCCATGTTGAGACAGGCGTGTCCCGCCGAATACAGTGCTGTTGGATAAGTGTACATGCCCTTTTCAGGATTTAGGAAGTTCAGTCCTTCTACACCGTTGTCAAAACCTTTTGGAATTCTCTCTGCTGGTATGTGTGTGCCACCAGTCACTCTCTGTTTGCTTATGAATGTGTTGTAAAAGTTTGAGATAGCAGGCAAGAACACAGCGAAGTCTCTGCTTTTATCACCTAGATGTTCCTGCCTATTATCTGTCATTATTGTGCCTGTGCTGGTATTATATATTGATACTTGCCTAGTCCTGAATCAACTGAAACCTGCATCGCACCCTCGTTAGAGAAGTGTAATGTGACCTTAGCTGAATCCGATAGTTTCAATATCTGTAATACTTGACCTACTGGCCAACTCCAACCTTTGTTGAGAGTGCCTTTCACGTCAGTCGCAAATGTGAACTCACCACCATGTGATGCTTTGTCACCAAAAGTGAAAATCAAGTTTCCATCCTCGGTTCTAACAACAAATGAGTTGTGTTCAGTGTTTGCAGTTGCCTGAAAGTTGAATCTTTGCACACTAGCCACTGATGGTTCGATCTCAACGTCCCACTTAACACCCTTAAATTTAACAGTCTTAAGTTTCTCATTGATTATCTCTGCATTCATAAACCTGTAGTCGTTCTTGAAGTCACCCTTTTCATTCTCGAAATGGATTCCTGTAGGAACTGTTGCACCGGCTCTCTCACCGGATAGTACAGTTATGTTTGCTTTGTCTTTGTATTCCGGACACTTCAAGTGGATATCTAATTTACCCAGTTGAGGCATTCCAAACGTGCCAGACATTTCCGCTTGTGGTTTGTGGAAAGACCCTTGCAAGATTACAGATCTGTCTTCTGCCATTGAATCAATCGCAGTTGCCTCAGTGCTACCACTGATTTTGACAAGATCTAAAAATCCCAATCCATGCGTGTGTTTAACGATGTCTTTTAAGATGTCTATCATAATGTTCTTATTGTATAGGATATTTAGGTCTTAGTCTAGTGTTATTTCAGAAACTTTGTACACTGCTGGATTTTGTTTACCAGGCTTGCGGAATACGGCATAGTTGGCTCCGGGTCGGAATTGATTCATCTCAACAACCTCGTATCCTTCTTCTTCGATGATTCTGGTCATTTCTGTTTTGGTGTTGTAGTTCCAATAACCACGTTTTGCTTCGTGTAGGTCATGATCATAATGGCAGTCGGCATACTGTATGAAACAATAACCACCTGGTACAAGTACTCTCTTGATGTCATGCAGGTACTGTTGTACGTGTCTCTGAGTGAAGAATACGAACGTGTCCCAACTGAATATGAAATTGCAACTGCCCTGTGGTATGTTTGAACACTCCGTCTCGAGTGTTCTGAAAAATCTTAGATACTTCTGATGCCTTGGTGGGAACCTACGTCTGATCTTGTTTTCCACATCTCGCAGTATTTCCAGGAAGTAGTTCAATCTCCATGATCTGAATTCCTTTGAGAACATTCCTGCACCTGGCCCAATTTCGAGGCTGTTGTACTGTCCCTGTGTTGATCCCGCGGAGATTCTTGAAAACTGGAATATCTTGGTCTGTATCAGCCTGTACAACATTGGATCAACGATAGGATTTTTCCTCTTCTGTTCGAGGTCTCTGGCATACCACTCCTCTGGTTTGTCCAAACGTTCTATGGCTTCACTGTTGTTGGCATCCACTGCCAGCTCTATGTCTTTTAATATCTGTAGATTCGTGTCGATCAGTTCTTGGAAGTCTGTTGCCTTGGCCTTCTCCAGTTTCTCAATCAGCAATTTAATCTCTTCTATGCTTAACATAATGTTATTTAAAATTCAAAAAGTTTGTTGAATGTGTTACTGGTCTCTGTTGACTGTACGTCCCAGTCCAGCACACCTATGAGGTTGTCTAGCTTTTGATCTAACACACCTGTTTCCATGGCATCTCCGTCGAATGGCAGTTCTTTGAACCATTCCGGTATACGCAGTTCATCCACGGGATATGCAATACTCGTGTAGCCCATTGGATTGTTTTTAAGTTTGCACACAATAACTTTCGCACCATCTAGTATGGGCATGGAATACTTGTCTCCATACATGTCTCTGCATCTGTTCCAGTTCATGCTGGCCCTGACGTGTCCTGGCATGTTTGCTCTGCCCTTGGCCACTTCTGCCGCTGTGTATTTGGTCATGTTGTTTGCTCTCTTGGGAGATCCTTTTTCCCAACCTGGCATGGCCTTGAACTCTGCCCTGAATTCACTGATTCTGTCTAACACCTTTTTCTCTTCATTGCCTGAAAGTACCATGTACAGTATCTCACTCAGGAAGTCTTGCACAAACACAGGAGTATCCGATCTTTTCAAATCCAATCCCATTGCCTTCATCTTGCCCTCTTTTCCATCTACATCTGTCCTCTTACCTTCCTTGTCGTAGTATAACAGTGCATATCTTTTCTTTGTGATGAACAGACCTTTTGATGCAACAAGTTCTCTACCTGCGGCAATAACTTCTCCTCTTGTGGCTGGTGTATGGAATGCCTTGGTCATGAACGCCTTGAACGAAGTGTTCACTTCATCTGATATCTTATCGTACAAGCCTACTACTGAATCCTTGGTCCATGGTATCAGTCCGTCCTTGATCTCTTTCTCTAGTACCTTGTATGCTGAGAAATACACGGAATCTGTATCTCCATACACAACACTTTGACCTTTGTGGTCATACTTGCCTGCAACGATCTCATTGACCTTGCTGGCCATGTGTTTCGTGATACATCTGCCTGACAGTGTGACCGACTGTCCTATCCTCATGTCAAAGAACCTACATCCTGGGTTCAGGATTGCACCATACAGACTGTTTAGGTTAATCTTCTTAACAAGTTGTCTTTTGTCCCAATATTCTCTTTCAATCTCGTTGTCTCCACAATCACGCATCTTCCGTTGCATCTCCTGTCTCTCTTCATACCAACGTTTCAGTAGGCCAGGAATGATCGCTTCGTACTCGTATGTGAACAAGGTACCATTTGCACTCAACATCCATTTGTTGTTGCCATCAAAAACTAGCTCGTACAGTTGTGCCGCCGACATCCTGACGCTAGTCTCATCTTCCCAATCAACCACGACCTCTGTTCCTTTCTCTTTGTTCATTACTGCTTGATACTCCCAACTGCCGAACTGTCCATCCCACGATGCCGCAAATGATTTCTTTGCGTGTTTGGCCCTGTTGATCTCTGCGGAAGTTATCACAGGTCTTATCTGTCCTATTATCGTTTCCGGTCCCATGTTCAGTGCTCTAATTACACTTGGATAAAGAGAGTTGATGTCAATAGATCCAATCCAATCATGTATTCCTTTTTGTGGAGTTGCCACATAGGCACCTGCCGCTGACATTGGTTCTGCATCTTTGTCTCTGTATTTCCTGCCAGGCACGATCATGCCACGTCTGTGTGTCTCGTTCACGATAGCCTGTTCTGTAACTGCGACTGCTCCCATTGTGGTCTGCAGTAGCACTGTGTTTTGGTGTGCTATCTCATTGGCAAGTTCTATGAACTTTAATTTCTTCTCAAGTTTGGCCAGCAGTGCCGTGTCCTGTCTGTTGTATTCTATGAACAATCCAAAGTCGTTTTTATAAAGTGCATCCAGTGATCCCTCATAGACTGTTTTCTTCTCATCTAATTCGTGTTCACCTATCGCATCTAGTCTGAATGAATGTCTTTCCTCGTATGTGTACTTCCTGTATAGTTCTAACAAGTCCAAGTGTACCCTACCAACAAGATCAAAGCTCAACTGTTCTCTGCCGTATTTCTCAAATATTCTCTTCTTGGGCTTCTGTCCCCAGAAACAAAGACGTCTTGTGTCATCTGAACTCAAAACTTTCTGTATTCTACCCACAGTGTATGGAATATCATAACCCTCGGAGTTCCATCCTGACAGTATGTCTGCATCTTCCACAAGCTGTAAGAATGCGTCTAACATGTCTTTCTCTTTGTCAAACAACATCGTGTTGGGAAATCTCTCGGTCAGCATCTTGGCTTCCTGCATGTTGATTGTCTTTGGCGGAACTGCCAGTGTGACCAGTTGGTCTGTCCAGCTCATGTAACAACTTATGGCAGTTACAGGCATGAACGGATCATCTGTCGATGCATAACCCCTCTCAGGGTCAAAGTCAACTTCGATATCAAAGAACATTGTGTTCAGCTTGGGCGTCTCTTTGCCCAGGTAGTTCTCTTCAAGGCATCTGAACACAGGATTGATGTCCTGCTCGTAAAGTGTCTTGTTGGATCTTATCCTTTGTTCCTTGATGAAATCCTTGTGTGTTGCACACTGTACTCTCTGCAAAGGTGCCCCGGTCATTGATCTATGTTTACCCCTTGCGTCCTCGTAGTAGAAAACGTAACGTGCATCGTACTCTACGAACACACGACCTTTCTTGGGATCACGTTCTACAACGTAGATCTTGTCCTCGTCTTTTTTGTATAATGCATCTATGTAACTCATACTACCACCAATAACTTGCAACGCCAAAACCATAGACGTTTATGATTGAAAAATATCCTGTGATCATCATGACAAATGCCGCACCTCTCCTGAATGACGCATAACATTGTGTGACTGCTCCTACGAAGAATCCTGGATACACTATGGTCATGTCAGGATTGTTAGCTGTTATCGCCAATGTCATACTTGCTCCCACTGTGAATATGAAACTGATCATCTCGAAATAGAATGCAGTGTTATCTGATCTATAACTGTTCTTCCAAAACTCTATTATGCTTGTTCCCATTAAAAAAATACTTTTATGTTTCCTATGACGTTCATTATCGTGAACCAACCTGCCAGTACTGTGGTCCATATGATTCTCCTCCTGTATGAACCTATTGCAAGTGTTATTGATCCGATAAGATATATCGGAAACACATATGTCATTATAGGCTCTG
>Ga0302125_10001498_pt1 | contig 11654 bp, 14 predicted proteins | sample CB4_surface_MG_FD_203111 | JGI IMG/M metagenome (GOLD analysis project Ga0302125, IMG submission 203111) | Marine microbial communities from Western Arctic Ocean, Canada - CB4_surface | ecosystem: Environmental > Aquatic > Marine > Oceanic | place: Canada: Western Arctic Ocean | collected... | reverse complement strand
CCACTGCCGTGTATGCCGTTGTATTCACTAGCATGACCGGCTTTGTCACCATCTTCGTGACCTCCAGCAAAGGCCGACATCGACACATAGAGCAAAGCGATAAGTAAGCAGCTAATCAGATTCATGGGACGTGATATAGACATAGTAACGTTTCTTCTTGATATCGGAGTTCATTGCTACGTATATAGACTAACAGCAAAAACGGCAGCTAGTCGAATTGCTTGACATAGAACCCTGTAGCTTAAGCAAACTAAGCGGTGCAGAACCTGTTTGGGCAAGGAAACTGACTGCTGTTAACCAGGCACCTGTCTTCCAGACATCTCGGTGATTAGAACCCGCCACATCCGGCATTAGGAAGCTAATCCATGAGTTAAGAGCGATAATGTGGCTAGGAAGAGGCGCTTCCTTGCTTGATGAGTGATTTGCGAATTGATTCAAGGCGTCGGCGATTTTTGCCTAAATCTGAATATCCAACTCTTGAACCAGAACGCATATCTACCCTATTCGAGCCTTGGCGAACTTGGAATTCTACATCATCGACAAAGCGCAAAATGCGAGTGCGCGCCTCGGCGCGCAGATAGGTCCCCTCCGCTTCGACAATTGTGAACGCTGAATCTTTTTCAAGACTCGCCTTTATCGCCGAAATTAACCCTGCAACATCCGCAGCGCTCTCTAATGGTTCAATGAAATGTGGGCCGAGGTCAGCTTTGCTGGACACACAGTTGGGTGAAGATGGGCAAGGTTGCATTCTTTCTAATTGATCTGACACTGGGCCTCCTGCTGAAGCAATTGATATCGTAGCGCAGCTAAGCACTAAACAGGTCAACCGAAACAACGAACGAGCTAGGTATATTGGCATGGGTAAGCTGCACATGAAATATTACTCAAGGTAAATTTGGCCTCTATCATATATTCCACACACAGTTAGGCCCAGAGCTCTGTGATCTCTTGTTTGCGACTTGCGACTTGTGAAGAATTTGGAATCTTGTTCGGGCGTTGCTAAAAATATCTTCAGATCTTTTTCGCCTTCGCGGAAAAAGGATAAGGGCAAAAAGAACTCAACAGTTTTTAGCGACGTCATTGTCCACATTGTTGTCTGCTGGGCATTTGTAAACATATTGAGGTGCCGTCAGGATTTATAGCGACCACCTGATAAAACGATCCATCGCTCTCCCTGATCTCATAAGTAATGCCATCATCCGCGTTAGCTTTTGCTGGCCCGGTCAATGGTAACCTGGTCTATCAGCATGCCATGACGCAAATACAATATGCGGTAGCGCATGGAGAATCACTCCATGAGGCAATTTCTCAGGCCGACTGTTTCCCGAACTTGATGATCAAAATGATTGCTATTGAATAGCAAGCTGGAGTTTTAGACACCATGCTCGAGAAAGGTGCGGCACATTACGAGTGTGGGGTTGAAAACGCCATCGACAAAATATTACCTGTGCTCGAGCCGGCTATGATGGCCCTCTTGGGACTTGTCATCGGCGGCCTTATCACCGCCATAGACCTGCCCGTTTTTTTAAATAGGCACTGTGCTTGGCGGTTAACCAATTCCCATCGATTGTGGCTTTTAGCCCGCCCCTTAGATTATCCTCTGCAGCACTGTTGAGCGTCACAGGCGCGTTTTGTACTAGGGATAACTATGTTGATCGGTCTCACTGGTGGTATTGGTAGCGGCAAGACCGCAGCCGCCAATCATTTTGAATCTTTAGGCATTGATGTAGTCGATGCTGACCTTGCCAGTAGAGCGGTAGTGGAGCCAGGGCAGCCGGCTCTAGAGTCTATAGCTGAACATTTTGGCGAATCCATTATTGCCGCAGATGGCGGACTAAACCGCGCTCAATTGCGTAAACTTGTGTTTGCTGAAGAGTCAGAACGCAAATGGTTGCAGCGCCTATTACACCCACTGATCAGTGAATACCTGGCGCAGCAGATCCAAGCAAGCGCGTCTACCTACTGTCTTCTGGTTAACCCTTTGCTGCTAGAGTCTGGCCAATCGCAATGGTGTAAAAAAATCATCGTGGTAGACACCCCTGTAGAAACGCAAATTCAACGCACCATGGCTCGAGATGACAATAACCGTGAGCAGGTTCAATCTATTGTTAACGCACAAATGAGTCGGGAAGATCGTTTGTCCGCTGCCGACTTCGTACTGCTTAATGACCAAGGCATTAATGAGTTGAAGAACAACGTCGAGAACATCCACCGAGAGCTAGTAGATCTATGACAGAAACAGCCCACATAATTCAATGTCCGACCTGCAAGCAGAGTGTGAAGTGGACACCCAGCAATCCTAACCGGCCGTTTTGCTCCGAGCGCTGTAGGCTGATTGACTTGGGCGCTTGGGCAGGCGAAGACCACAGAATTCCTGCCGATAGCGAACCAGAATTTAGCGAAGACCACTAGCACAAAGACTGGAGCAGCGCGACGTACCTAAAAATACCTGGGTACAGCTAGATGCTCCTCACCTATTTAGGTGTACCTAGTATCTAGATGTACTTATGAACGGTACTCGGCGTTAATACGTATGTATTCGTAGGAAAGGTCAGTGGTCCAAATAGTTTCACTGGCGTCGCCGCGCCCCAAATCGATGAGAACGCTGAATTCATCTTGAGCCAGCACGCCAGCGCCGGCGGCCTCAGTGTAAGTAGATGACATTAAGCCACCACTTGCCACTTCAACTTCATTTAACCAAAGTGCAACGTTAGAGACATCGAGCTCTACAATCTCGGCACGGCCAATGGCCATACAAAATCGCCCCCAATTGGCGTCACCAGCAAAGAGCGCAGTCTTCACCAACGGCGATTCAGCAACGGTGTAGGCAACCTCTAAACACTCTTGCGCGGTCGCTCCGCCGGTGACTTGAACCGTCACAAACTTAGTTGCACCTTCACCGTCTCTGACAATGGCTTGCGCTAATTGCCGTGCGACTTCAGTCAAACCCTGACGCAACTGGTGATAGGCCTGCTCAGCTTGCGAATCTATTGCAGCAGCTTTGCTTTGCGCGGTGGCCGACACCATAAAGCAGTCGTTGGTTGAAGTGTCACCATCTACGGTAATACGATTGAAACTTTCGTCGGCAATTTCTTTCACCATTACCGCCAACAGCGCTTGGGAAATTTTAGCATCGCAAGCAACAAAACCGAGCATAGTGGCCATATTGGGTTTGATCATGCCAGAGCCTTTGGCAATACCGGTAATTGTGACCACTTCGCCACCAACAAATACCTGCTGACTGCAGGCTTTGGCTACGGTGTCTGTTGTCATAATAGCGGCAGCAGCTTTTAGCCAAGCGTCAGGACCAAGGTCCGCAACTGCGGCCGTTGCTGCCTTTTGCAAAGAGGGCACATTTAGCCTTTCACCAATAACCCCGGTGGAGAATGGTAAAACTGTGTTTGAATCTGTATTGAGATGCTCGGCCACATGGTTGCAAACAGCGTCTGCATCTCGATGCCCTAGCTCACCGGTGGCAGCGTTAGCATTACCACTGTTGATTACCCATGCACGGCAATGTTCTTGCCTTGCTTTTGCCAGTTGCACGGGGGGCGCGATGAAAGAAGATTGGGTATAAACACCGGCGGTAGTAGTGCTTGGTGCGAAGGAAAATACGGCTACATCGTCTCGATCCGCAGATTTAAGCCCTGTTCTAGCTGTGCCCATCTGTACACCAGGGACTGCAAGCAGGGTGCCGGGCATCGCTAAATTAACTGCCATCTTTCTCTCCAAGCCGCACGAATTAAAAACACTACTATGAGTGCACTCTAACAGTGCTCGCTATAAATGCGCTCCAAACAAATAGACTCCGAGGACACTAGTTATTTTATACGGTGCCGTGACATTGTTTAAATTTGCGTCCAGACCCGCAAGGGCAAGGTTCATTACGCCCCACTTTGGGTTGGTTGCGTACAAATGTTTCACCTTTTGGATCAGCTGATCGCGCTGGCATATTTTCGGCGCCCATACCTTGGGCCTTGCTGTGCTCAAAGTTCATGCGTTTTGCAGCCTCTGCGCGGCGCTGTCTTTCTTGAGCTTCAACTTCTTCCGGACTTTCAATTTGCATACGTGAAAGCATGCGAATCAATTCGAACTTAATGTCGAATAAGAGGTTTTGGAATAGCTCAAAAGACTCGCGCTTAAACTCTTGTTTGGGCTGCTTTTGCGCGTAGGCACGCAAATGAATGCCTTGGCGCAAGTGGTCCATAGAAGCCAAGTGCTCTTTCCATTTTTGGTCGAGGATTTGCAGCATCACCTGCTTTTCTACCAATCGCATATTAATATCAGCTGCAGACCACTCACCTTCCTTCTGCACATACTCGGTTTCAAGTTGGCTCAGAATACGCTCGCAGAGCTTTTCTTCGTCTAGCGCATCGTCTTGGTTCAGCCACCTGGCAATTGGCTGGGTGCTATTGAATTCCGACGCTAAAGCAGCCTCCAAACCAATCACATCCCACTGCTCAACCAAACTTTCAGGCGGAATATACTGTCCTATGAAATCAAATATAACTTCTTCGCGAAGACCTTCAATAGTCGCACTGATGTCCTGCGCTTCCATAAGCTCACGACGTTGCTGGTATATCACCTGGCGCTGGTCGTTAGAGACGTCATCGTATTCAAGCAAGTTTTTACGGCTATCGAAGTTGTGCCCTTCTACCTTGCGTTGCGCGTTTTCAATAGATCGATTAATCATCTTGGCTTCAATTGCCTCGCCCTCTCCAGAACCGAGCCTCAGCATCATATTGCGCACCCCTTCGGTGACAAAAATACGCATTAAGTTGTCATCTAACGACAAATAGAAGCGAGTAGATCCCGGGTCACCTTGACGACCAGAACGGCCTCGTAATTGGTTATCTATTCGACGTGATTCATGGCGCTCAGTACCAATAATATGCAGGCCACCCGATTCAAGTACGGAGTTGTGCCTAACTTGCCATGCAGCTTGGACCTGATTTTTTTCTTCTTCACCCGGGTTGTCTAACTTACTGAGTTCGGCCTCTAAGCTACCGCCCAAAACAATATCTGTACCACGGCCAGCCATATTTGTGGCAATGGTAATAGATCCAGCACGACCTGCGTCGGCGATGATATCCGCCTCACGTTCGTGCTGCTTGGCGTTCAATACGTTGTGCTCAACCTTTCTGCGATTGAGTTCCGCAGAAAGAAGCTCCGAACTTTCAATTGAAGCAGTACCAACCAAAACCGGCTGGCCTTTCTTTATGCACTGTCCTATGTCTTCAACAATGGCATCATATTTCTCTGCCAATGATAGATACATGAGGTCGTTTTCATCCTTACGCACCATTGGCCGGTGGGTGGGTACCACCACCACATCTAGGCCGTATATTTGTTTGAATTCAAACGCTTCAGTATCTGCGGTACCTGTCATACCCGACAGTTTGTTATACAAACGGAAGTAGTTTTGGAAGGTGGTGGAAGCCAACGTCTGGCTTTCGTTTTGAATAGGTAACCCTTCCTTCGCCTCAATCGCCTGGTGGATACCATCAGACCAACGTCGGCCGGGCATAGCTCGACCCGTATGTTCGTCTACTATCACCACCTCAGAGTCGGTGATCATATAGTCAACATCACGCTTGAATAATGAGTGCGCCTTTAACGCGGCCAGCACGTGGTGCAGTAAGTTGAGGTTACTTGAAGAATAAAGACTGTCGCCCTCTGTCAATAATTCTAACTCGATAAGCGCATCTTCAACTTTCTGATGTCCTAGCTCAGTGAGTTCAATTTGCCTATTTTTTTCATCCACCGTGTAGTCAGCCGTGGGCTCTGGCACTTCGTCGCCAAATACTCGTGGAGTGTCGTCAAAGGGCTGCTCAATCAGAGTGGGTGCTACTTTGTTCAGCACTTGATAAAGCCGGGTGCTTTCTTCAGCGGCCCCGGAAATAATCAATGGCGTTCGCGCTTCATCAATAAGAATTGAGTCAACTTCGTCAATAACTGCAAAGTTCAGCTCGCGCTGAATTCTATCTTCTACGGTGAAAGCCATATTAGTGCGAAGATAATCGAAACCAAATTCGTTGTTGGTGCCGTATGTGATATCAGATCTATAGGCTACCAATTTCTCCGGGGTAGGCTGATTAGACTGAATAATGCCGACGCTTAAACCCAAAGCTTCATAGATAGGCGCCATCCATTCGGCATCACGCTTTGCCAGATAGTCATTGACAGTTACAACGTGTACGCCTTTTCCTGACAGCGCATTCAGATAGCATGGCAAAGTGGCCATCAAGGTCTTACCTTCACCGGTACGCATTTCTGCAATACGCCCTTCGTGCAAAGTAATACCGCCAACCAACTGAACGTCAAAATGGCGCATGCCCTTAGTCCGTTTTGCCGCTTCTCGCACGGCAGCGAACGCCTCAGGCAACAACTGATCTAAAGATTCGCCGGCATCAATTCTCGAACGCAGGTCTGCGGTAAATTGAATCAGGTCTGTATTGGAATCGAAATTTGCTTCTTGGTTGTTAACCTGATCCACGATTGTTTGCATGCGAGCAAGTTCTCGTGAATTCTTCGTTCCAAAAAGTCTCGTTAAAAAGTTGGCCATGGTCTAAATATGCATGCGCAAAAATGAGGTGGGGCATTGTAGCGGTTGAATGACGATTTCTATACCGACAAATTCATCCTTAGAGCGTTTAATTGGGGCAAATTGTCGAAGTACAATTCAAAGAGGAAAATTATCCTCGATTAACAAATTTCGCTGGATTGATGGCTTTGCCTTTGCGCAAAACTTCAAAGTGCACGTGGGGACCAGTAGATCTGCCACTACTACCCATATAGCCAATAACGTCGCCTCTTTTGACGGTCTGCCCTGGCGCGACTAGCAAGGAGTCGTGATGGCCGTAGCGAGTACTTATATCGTTGCCATGGTTTACTTCCACCATCATTCCGTAACCGTCGCGTCTACCTGCATAGGTGACTACGCCATTTGCTACGGCGATAACATCGGAGCCATGACGCCCGGCAAAGTCCATACCCGCATGCCAAGCCTGCTTGCCATTAATTGGATCTACGCGCTTACCAAAGGGTGAAGACATCCACCCTTGCGAAATAGGTCTGCCAGTGGGCTGGGCACCAGCATCACTGTAATAGCCAAGCAACACATCATCGAGAATACCTAACTCTTTTTCGCGACGCTCAAGACGTGTTGATAACGAAGATAAGTCACTCTCGAGATCGGCCCAAGCCATAACTTTTTGACTAGCATCCACTGGACCGCCCTGCGCAGGAATTTCGTCAAAACTAAATTCATCCTGCGGCAAGCCTGTGGACTTGTGCATATAGGATGCGAGCGCCTCCATGCGCCAAAGCCTGCCTTGCATTTCCGCAAGTTGACGCCCCACGGCTTGGCTTTGAGCTTCAGACTTACCCTGCAAGTCGGCAACTAAGCCCTTTTGTTCGGCTAATTGGCCGCGCCAGCTACTTATGACGTCAGAGTCTACAAAGTCTCGCTGCACCAGCGCCACACCAGAAGTGAAAATCCCTGCGCAAAGAACCGTAAAAAATAGGGCTATAGCTTTACCACCCCAGGGACTAATGGACAAGCTTTTGGGCTCACCTAATTTATCAATCAGAACAATTTTCATGCAGAGCTAATTTTCACCATCAAATGTAGTAACGAACATAACAAAAAGTCGGCTAGCAATACATTACCTTTAGCATTACAAACTCAATGAAATGAATAAAAAACCCATCAAAGTCACACTCGATGGCAATACTGGTGAACCCTACACCACATAATTCACCGGGTGGCGCTGCCCCCTAGAGAATCAACGACGCTTATAGCGAATCACATACTGGCGATTTTAGCTCAGATTTCAAATCAAAAATCCGCCGTTAATCCATATTTTTCATCCATTTATAAAAAAAGCCATTGGAAGATGCCAATGCTCCGCTTTGATTCGCTCGAGGCGAGCGCAAAACGTTACCGTCCAAATCCAACCATAAGGCTATCAAAATGATGCGACTAGTTCTGATCATATTACTCCTGCTAAAAAATGTCGCCTTGGCAACGGTGATTACTGAGCCGCCCGAAGAAATGGCTCAATGGAAGGACTGGTTAGCAGCCGGTTTCCCTGAATACCGATGCCCCTATTTTGGCGAATTCGCAAATTCTAAAAAATGCGTCTGGCCAGGAACCCTAAAGTTAAAGGTCAACGGTAGCGGTGCAATATTCTATCAAACTTGGACGGTCTTTGAAGAGAGCTAGATAACTTTAGTGGGTAATGAACAGCTATGGCGCGCGGAGGTAAGTGTTTACCGGGACAACAAATCACAAGACTCAGTGGCCGTGCTCTCGAAAAACGGGCGCCCGAGAATACTGTTGGTGCCTGGCAAATATGAAGTTGCCGGCCGCCTGCGGTGGCGCGACCAACCTCAGTCAATACCTATTCCAAGTGATAGCGCCATCGTTCAACTGGAAATCGATGGCCGTCGGGTGGCGCGACCAGACTTTAACGATGCGGGCATGCTTTGGCTGCAACGCGCTCGTAATGAGAGCAACCCAGCCTCTTTGCGCATGAACCGATCTACGGAAAATTGGCCCGAACAGGAAACCTGGAGTTTAAAATCTGCTAATGCATTGAGCGGGGGCAAAAATAGCGGGGTGAAAACACTCGACCCCAGCCAAATTGACCTACCTAGACCATGGTACGATTTGCCCACCTACCTTGTCACTGGCGACAGTACCTTTGAGATAGAAGAACAATATCGAGGCGACACCTCCAATAGCTCTAATCAAATTAGTCTACAGCGCGGCATATTCCTCGATTTCGACGGCGCTGGCACCACTATCAGCGACCGCCTGACTGGCAGTATAGGTAGAACACCACGACTATTTACGCAACCCGCTCTAGATCTTGGCAGAGCATCACTACGTGGCGAGCCCGCGTTGATCACTCAACTAGAGAACGAGAGCGGTAAGAGTGTAGAAATTCGCGACACTAACCTCAACCTGAAAACCGTTAACCGTTTAGAGGACCTCCAACAACTCACAGCCACAGATTGGCAACAGAATATTGCTAGTCTTTCGGTAGCTTTAGCACTGCCAGCCAGATGGCGGCTTTGGCACGCGTTGGGGCCAGACAACGCACAAGCCTCGAGGCTTAGTCGCTGGACCCTTTGGGACATATTTTTGTGCCTGCTAATTTCTGGCACGATTTTTAAACTCATGGGTGTGCGCTGGGCCATTTTATCTATTGCCACTTTTGCACTGTACTACCACGAAAACAACGTGGCCCTCATCAGCTGGCTTGTTTTAATATTGGCTCTACCACTTTTACGCGTATTGCCTGCAGGCAGAATTCGCTTGGGCACCAATGTAGTCGCCTATTTAACATTGTTCGCTCTCACTTTGAGCACCTTAGTATTTGCCGTAAAACAGATCAGAATAGGTCTTTACCCACAGTTGGAGCATCAAAATGCGACAGCGGTCGTAGGTTAGAGAGATCAGGAACTAGGGGGTACGATGGATGCCCCAGTTCGCGCTAACGTTTCCAAAAATTCCCAAGCGCTTAGCGGCGATGAAAATGTTGAGGAAGTCATTGTGACGGCTTCTAAGAGCCGGTCGATAGCCGCAGAATTTCGGCGCTACGAACCTGACTCCTATATACAGACAGGACAAGGGCAAGCGATCTGGCAATGGAACACGGTCAATCTCAATTGGTCCGGCCCTGTCACTTAAGACGCGCCCTTGACGCTTTATCTAACTGGCCCATTGAGTACCAGCGTCTTGCTCATACTCCAGACCACCGTGGTGGTTTTACTTGGCTTAGGTTTCGCCTTAGCGCTAATAAAAACATCCAAAAAAACTGGGGGCCAGGCGGCAGCATGTGGGGACGCGCCACCACTAACAGCATCAATGTATTGTTATTCGGACTTTCTGCTTACGCAGCACTTCCTACAGATGCCGTGGCCAGCACAGGATTCCCGCCAGAGTATCCAATGAACACTTGGCAGCAACGTTTGTTGGAGAGCCCAGAATGCCTGCCCGACTGTGTTTCCATCGACAACACGAGGGTGCAGGTTATAGGCTACCGGCTGACAATTACCATGCTTACCAGCAGTGGCAGTCACCTTAGTCTGCCAATAGATCGAGATGAATCTTGGCAACTCCAGAGCGCACTGGTAGACAATAAAGTCAGCCAGCAATTTGCTCTAGTGGACGAACAAATTTGGCTCAATATTCCAAAAGTCAAAAACGAGATGCAAATTCAAGCATTAATCCTCGGCGACACGGTGAACTTATCAGTCCCCCTCAACCCTCACAATATTGCGCTCAAAGCCCCCGGCTGGGAGGCTTTTGGACTGCAAAATTACACCCGACCCAACAGAAAATTTGAGCTACAAAAACGAGCAAAGACTGTGCAAAGTGAACTACTGGTAGCGGCGCCCGTAGCGCCTTTTGTTACTTTCAGAAGAAACCTGGAAATAGATCTCGACTGGCAACTTACAACTCATGTATGACTAGTTGCCCCTAAAGACGGCGGATTTACCGCCAAAATCTCATTGATAGAGAACGAAATCGTTTTCTCCGAGGATATAGAGGTTATTGAAGAAAATAACGAGCGTTACATCTCCGTAGGGTCTAAGCATGGTCAGTCGGCGTTTACACGGAACTCAATATTTGAGCCTTCCAAAACCACCAATATGGTGGCTTCAAGTTATCCATGGCTTACGGTAACACCCCCCGCTGGTACGCGACGTTAAGTGGTTTAACGCATGCTAAGGCGGCATCCCTTGGATTCGCCAAAACTACTTGGCATCCTTGGCCGCAAGAGCAGGTGTCAATTTACCTAACTAAGCCGCTTGCCGCCAAGGGGCCCTTCCATAACTATTGAGCGCGTGGAGGTGAACAACAACCCGGGCGAACGGTCTTCAAAGGTCACGGTGTCGCTTCAATTGCTCTCAAGTGTAGGCGGCGATATTGTTATACCTGAACCACCGAACGCAACGCTACAAAATGTGTTTGTAGGCGGTCAAGCCGCAACAGTGGAAGAAGAAAATGCGCAAATCACTCTGCCCCTACATCCAGGATTGCAATCCGCGCAACGAGAATAGATGGTTGATGAAGGGGTTACCTTTAGAACATCAACGCTAGGTCTAGTGCTGCCGCTAAATCCTAACAGCATTAGCTTGACTCTAAATCTACCACAATCCCGCTGGCCGCTATTTGTAGACGGTCCAAACTTTGGTCCTGCCATGCTTTTCTGGGGCGTGCTCATTGTTATTCTCGGCTTAACAATTGGCCTTGGCTATGTTGTCAGACGGCAAAATCTGACCATTCCCGTGAATACCACTCAATGGGTTTTGCTGGCTCTAGGCATGAGTTCCATCAACATATTAGGGATCGTCCCCGTGGTTTTATGGTTTTTTGCTATGGAAGCCAGATCTAGACTAAAACTGAACGGAAGAACTGGCTTCAACTTACAGCAGATGGGGCTAGTGGTCTTAAGCTTGATAGCAATGATCAGCCTATTTTCAACCATACCCGCAAGCCTGCTGTCCGCCCCAGACATACAGGTAGTCGGCAATGGTTTTAGCAACTACTAATATCACTGGTTCCAAGATCGAGCTGTCGACATCCTGCCACAAGGTTATGTAATCAGCGTATCAGTATGGGTATATCGGTTAAGCAT
>Ga0302125_10001492_pt1 | contig 11680 bp, 9 predicted proteins | sample CB4_surface_MG_FD_203111 | JGI IMG/M metagenome (GOLD analysis project Ga0302125, IMG submission 203111) | Marine microbial communities from Western Arctic Ocean, Canada - CB4_surface | ecosystem: Environmental > Aquatic > Marine > Oceanic | place: Canada: Western Arctic Ocean | collected... | reverse complement strand
CTGGCACTCAACGATGTGCCCGAACAATCCGCATGGTGGCAGCAATGGCCAACGGTTTGGCTGAAGGCAGCATTACTCGTGCTTACGGTAATCTTCGGTATCTGCGTGCTAATGACACTTCGCTACCATAAACGGATTGGATACATCGCCTGTTTGGCGATGTTGCTGCTTTGTTGTCTGAGCGCAGGGCTTTGGCTCGTGTCCGCGCAACTTTCTGGCCGTCAAGGCGTCGTCATTGTCGATTCCGTGTTAGCGCGCAAAGGTCCGAGCTATGCGTATGCCGCCGCTTTTTACGAGCCGTTGCATGATGGGGTTGAGTTGACTGTGCAGGAAACTCGCAAGGAGTGGGTACTCGTGTCGCTCGTTGATGGCCGAGAGTGCTGGGTCCCATTGAGCCAAGTGCAGCTAATCTACTGAACGCTTGTGGCGTGCCGAGTTCAACCGCGTGCTCGAGTCCCGGTGAACATATAATTGAGCAGCCATTTGAGTGAATGCTCCCAAGGTATTTTACGTATAAATCATTCCATGTGAGTTGTCTCAACCCAGTGTAAAGCTGATAGTTATTACATGGTTCGTAAATTAAGCTTTATTAATTATAAGGGCGGTGTCGGGAAAACGTCGTTGGTGGTAAATCTTGCCGCGTCTTTGGCTGAAGCAGGGCAGCGTGTACTGTTAGTCGATTTGGACGCGCAATCGAATTCGAGTATCTGGTTAATGCGCTTGGAACGGTGGAATCCGTTGAATACGTCTGATACGGGGCATATTTACTCAATTTTTGAACCTGGCATCTGTCGCTTACGCGATTGTGTCTCCCGCGATGTCGTCCGTGACAAGGAGGATGAGGCCTTATTGCCAGGGCTAGATATATTGCCGACGACGTTTACATTAGTCGATCTAGAGCACGATTTCGACTCGCCTGATGGTCGACCCGCATTCGCTATCTTTCAGGAGCAGTTGGCTGAGATCGAAGACGACTACGACTTCATCCTCTTCGACTGTCCGCCGAATGTATTGTATGCTGCGCAGTGTGGTGTTTTTTGTAGTAGTGAGATCTATGTGCCGGCGAATCCAGATGCACTCAGCTTGATCGGATTCACTTTATTAGTGGGGAAGTTGCAGCAGTTTAATAACCTCTGTGCGAGCTTTCGCGTGTCTGGCATGCAACCACTTGCGCAAATTCGCGGCGTCATCTTTAACGCAATTAAGAGTAACATGGATATTGAGGTGCCTAAGATGCGCATGCAGTTTCGCATCAACCAATTTAAAAATCAGGGTAAAGTCGCAAAGGATGCGCATATCTTTGATTCACAAATTCGAGATGCGATTATCGTGCGACGAGCAGTGACACTTGGACTGCCAGTGAATCTAATTAGTAGTATAGGCAATGAAGCTTCGGTGCGTGATGATTATCGTGGTGTTGCTCAAGAAGTTCTAGCAGCCCCTAACTTAAATTAAATACTGATCATGACACAGGCGACACCAGTAAAATATTCAGCCGAAGAGTGGGAATACTTCCGTAAACGCTTTTTTAACTCGATGCTAAACGATACTCAGGTTGCCGCTTTGGGGCAGAATGTTGGAGTCTCTTGGCCGTTTAAAGGCAGTGATGAAACGCCCGCAAAATATATCGAATTCGACTTTGTAGAACTTCAGTCAGTACCAGGATTGATTGGCAAAAAGACACGTATTAAAAAGTTAATGGACATCTTGCGCGAGACCTTGGCTTTCGACGATCCGTTTTCTGATATGGTGGAAACGGTTGATGCTGAGAGTGCCAAGGATGATGCCTTTGAGCGTATTTTGGCGAAGTTGGAAATCCCTAGTAACTATCCGGCGGCGTTGATTCATTTTCCACCTGAAACTGAGGAGCTACTGAAAGCGGAAGGTATTGAAACACTGATTCAAACGATTCAGTTCGTCCAGAACTTGGCGCGCACTGTCGTGATTGGTGGCGACCTAAAGTCCTTCCTTAATGGTCTGGCGCACACTGATATGGCGAGTATCGTAAAGTACCTGCCGTATCGCCGCAATGAAGGTGGCCTGTACTTGGCTGAGGCAGTCGGGTTGATAGCTCGTGACTTGAAAGAACCCGTTCAGCTTGAATTGTTGTGTCAAGCTGGAGTCGCTCTGACGGATGATGAAGAGGGATTACGCAAACGCGCCAGCCAAGAGGCTTTCGATGCGGCACTAAAAACTGCGCTGGGGCGCTTTGATGCGCTGTGCATTTGGTTTACTGAAGAGGCTGCTGACCTTGAGCTAATTTGCGCTACTAGTGGTTCGGTGGAGCGTTACTTCATGTCAATCAATGAACCGCGACTTGAGCGCGTAGCCGTCACACTGGCTCGAGCTAAGTTTGGAAACACTGAAACTGAGGGTCGTGGCTTATTTGGTAAAATATCAGGTTTGTTTGGACGTTGAATACGCTTTATCGTAAGTCCCTGAGTCTGAGGCGGCTGATTATTTGCCCCACAAGCTTGTCTAGCCTCTTAGCTGTTACGCGCTGTGAATGGCGTTGCCATCGACAGCAAGTGCAGCCTCTTTAATCGCTTCGCTTACAGTTGGGTGGGCGTGGACGGTACGGGCCAAGTCTTCAGCACTGCCGCCATATTCCATATGAGCCACTGCCGAAGCGATGAGCTCGGAAGCACCTTTGCCGATCAGTTGAACGCCGAGGATACGATCGGTCTTTTTGTCAGCGATGACTTTGGCAAAGCCGTCAGTTGCATCAGTCGCGATGGCGCGACCATTACCTGCAAAGTTGAACTTCCCAACTTTGGTTTCGTAGCCCTGTGCCTTTGCATCGGTATCTCCGAAGCCGACGCTGGCGATTTCGGGATCAGTGTAGATAACATTGGGGATCACGTCGTAGTTAACATGACCCGCTTGCCCCGCGATGCACTCAACACAGGCGACAGCTTCTTCCTCGGCCTTGTGTGCCAGCATCGGCCCTGGAATCACGTCACCAATCGCATAGACGCCAGTTGCAGAGGTTTGATAATGCGCGTCCACCACGATTCGGCCTTTGTCGTCGGTTGTGATGCCGGCAGCCTCGAGGCCAAGACCATCAGTGAATGGCTTACGACCTACTGCAACGAGTACCTTGTCCACTTCGAACTCGATCACTTTGCCGGCTTTTTCGGCAGTCAAAATTTGCTTACCCTTGGACTTCTTGATACCGGTGACCTTAGTCTTGAGGTGGAAGTTGAGGCCTTGCTTTTTGAATAGACGTTCAGCCATTTTAGAAACGTCTTTATCGAAGGTAGGTGCAATGACTGGGAGGAATTCAATCACGTTGACCTCTGCGCCGAGGCGCGCCCAGACCGAACCGAGTTCTAGGCCGATCGCACCCGCGCCAACCACTGCGAGTTGCTTGGGTACCTTTTCGAAGGCAATGGCTTCAGTGCTGCTGACGACGGTCTCGCCGTCATATTTAAGGAAAGGCAGTTCGATCGAAGCAGAGCCGGTTGCAATGATGATGTGCTTGCCGTTGAGAACCGTGTCTTCGCCGGTGGCACGCACGCGCACTTTGCTGTCGCCTTCCAAAATGCCGAGGCCATTAAAGACTTTGATCTTGTTGGTCTTCATCAAATGCTGAATGCCGCCGCAAAGTTGAGCGACGGTTTTGTCTTTCTTCGCCATCAATTGCTCGATACTGATCGAGAGGTTGGTCAAATCGATGCCGTGTGCCGCTGCGCCATGGCCAACGAAGTGAAACATCTCGGACGAGTGTAGTAGCGCCTTGCTCGGGATACAGCCGACGTTGAGGCAAGTGCCGCCGAGCGTCTTGCTTTTCTCGATGAGTGCGGTTTTGAGGCCGAGTTGAGCGCCGCGAATGGCTGCCACGTAGCCGCCAGGGCCAGAGCCGATAATGACGAGATCGAAAGTATTTTCAGACATGAGAAGAGTGGGAAATTCGGCTGCGCCGAGTGCGAAGGTGGAAAAGTTTAAAGGTGGAAAGCTTAAAAAGTGAGAAGGTGGAAAAGTTTAAAGGTGCGAAGGTTGAACTGTCAGACTTTCACACATTCCTACCTTTAAACTTTCCCACTTCGGGATCTAGCCGCGCTAGCGCGGCTAGATCCCGAACAGTAAGCGGCTAGGATCTTCGATCGCCTCCTTGATTTTATTGAGGAAGGTGACGGCTTCCTTACCGTCGATAAGTCGATGATCGTAACTGAGTGCCAAATACATCATCGGGCGAATGACAATTTCGCCATTTACGACGACAGCGCGCTCGGTGATGTTGTGTAGGCCGAGGATTGCAGGCTGTGGGTAGTTAATGATCGGCGTGCTCAGCATCGAGCCGTAGATGCCACCATTGGAGATGGTAAATACGCCACCTTCGAGGTCGTTCATTTGGATCTTACCCTCGCGGGCAGCTTTGGCATATCCGAGGATGTCTTGTTCGATTTCGGCAAAGCCTTTTTGATCACAATCTCGAATGGTTGGCACCATCAGTCCTTTGTCGGTACCGACCGCGACGCCAATGTCGTAGAAATGTTGAGTGACGACTTCGTTGCCTTCAATGCGTGCGTTGACGGCGGGCACTGCTTGTAGTGCGTGAGTCACAGCCTTGGTAAAGAAGGACATGAAGCCGAGCTTAATGCCATGGCGCTCGACGAATTTCTCCTGATGCTGCTTACGCAACTTCATCACGCTGCTCATGTCGACTTCATTGAAAGTCGTTAGTAGTGCACACTCCTGAGTGGCAGCCACAAGACGTTCGGCGATCTTGCGGCGTAGCGGGCTCATCTTCTTGCGCGTCTCGCGAGTGGCTGGATCAACGGCGACTGGTGCAGCCTCAGGAGTGGCAGCGACGGGCACTGGTGCAGCAACGGCGGCAGGTGCGGCAGCGACTGCAAGAATGTCTGACTTGGTCACACGACCGTCTTTACCTGAGCCAGCGATGTTCGAGGTATTAACGCCAGTTTCCGCGGCCGCTTTGCGAGCAGCAGGGGAGAGTGGGTGTTGTGTGCCAGTGGCAGCTCCGACTACGGCAACTGCAGCGGCTGCGGCGGCAACTGGAGTGGCTGCGGCCAGAGTTGCGGGTGCGGCTTCGACTGGAGCGGCTACGGCTTGAGCTGCGGGAGCTGCGGGAGCTGCAGATGCTGGCGCGGCACTAGCACCTGGAGCGGTGGCGCTTTCATCGATTGAGGCGACGACTTGGCCGATATCAACTTCATCATCGACAGCAACCTTGAGAGAGATAATGCCAGCAACTTCAGCATTTGCCTCGGAAGTAATCTTATCGGTTTCGAGCTCGTAGATTGGTTGATCTTTTTCGACGTAATCGCCATCTTTTACGTGCCAAACGGCGAGGATGCCGCTGCTGATGGATTCGCCCATTGCGGGAATAGTAACTTCAGTAGCCATAATATGAGTGAGGTATTTTTGAAAGTTGTAAGTTTGAAGATCGGCTGCGCCGAGTTGGAAGTTTGAACGTTACAGTTTGCCGAACGCTTCTTTGACGAGTTTTGCTTGTTCGCGCTTGTGCAGTGCGAGTGAACCGACGGCCGGGCTAGCTGCTTCGGCGCGACCTGCGAAACGTGGCATGCGCTCGATGGTTTCCATTAATCGTGGTGCGATAAACGTCCAGCCACCCATATTCTTCGGCTCTTCTTGGCACCAGACGATGTCTTTAGCCTTCGGATAATTGGCAGTGATGCGCTTGAGCAGATCAGTGTTGAGTGGGTAGAATTGCTCTAGGCGAACGATTGCGGTGTCCTTAATTTTGTTGGCTTGGCGATATGCCGAGAGGTCGTAGTAAACCTTGCCGGAGCAGAACACGACCCGTTTCGCAGTCTTTTTGGTGACGAGCTCGTCATCGAGAATGGACCAAAATTCATTGTCGGTAAAGTTCTCGACCTTCGACACGCAGTCCTTGTGGCGCAGCAAACTCTTGGGAGCCATGATGATCAGAGGCTTCTTAAATTCGCGCTTCATTTGGCGACGTAACACGTGAAAATACTGTGCGGGAGTCGTCAGGTTGCAGACCTGAATATTGTTCTCGGCGCAGGCCTGTAGAAAGCGCTCTAGGCGGGCAGAAGAATGCTCAGGCCCTTGGCCCTCGTAGCCATGCGGGAGTAGCATGACGAGTCCGCTCAAGCGTCCCCATTTTGACTCACTGCAAGTCAAGAACTGGTCGATGATGACCTGAGCGCCGTTAACGAAGTCGCCAAACTGCGCCTCCCAGATGGAGAGCATTTGCGGATAGTCGAGCGAGTAACCGTAGTCGAACCCGAGCACCGCGGCCTCAGATAACGGCGAGTTATGCACGCAAAACTGCGCTTGTTCCGATTGCAGATCGAGTAGCGGTACATAGCGCTCGCGCGTTTCATTATCGTAGAGCACGGAGTGGCGGTGGCTGAACGTACCGCGTTCACTATCTTGGCCACTGAGCCGGACTGGGGTGCCGTCCATCAGCAAGCTGCCAAACGCAAGTGCTTCGGCCATACCCCAGTCGATACCGCTGTCGGCCTTGACGGCCTTCAGCTTGGTGTTGAGCTGGCGAATGATTTTCTTGTTAGCATTGAAGCCTTCGGGGAACTGCACGAGACGCTCAGCGATGTGCTCGATCTGCGCCTGAGGCACGCGTGTGTTGAAGCCCTTAAAATTGTAAGACGGTTGCTTTTTGGCGGTCGACTCGGAGAGCAAGTCACCTTTGAGACTTTCCTCTTTTTTGGCGATTTTAAAGGCCGCTTCGAGGCGCTTATGGTAGTCCGCTTCAATCGTGTTAATTTCCTCGGCGGTAAATTCTCCGGAAGCGATTAAACGCTCTCCAAACGCACGGCCAATCGGCTGCATGCTGGAGATTTTCTTATAGAGTGTTGGTTGCGTGAAGGCAGGTTCGTCAGATTCATTATGGCCGTGCTTACGCCAACAATACATGTCGATCACCACATCACTGCCAAAAGTTTGGCGGTAGTCAAAGGCCGCTTCGATCGCTGCGATAGTCGCGAGCGGGTCGTTGCCGTTGACGTGAAAAATCGGTGCGTCCACGATCTTGGCCACATCTGTACAGTAGCGACTGGAGCGTGCCTCATCGGGTCCGGTGGTGAATCCGATCTGGTTGTTCACCACAATATGAATCGTGCCGCCAGTACGGTAGCCCTGTAGTTGTGAGAAGTCGAAGACTTCGGCAACAATGCCCTGGCCAGCGATGGCCGCATCGCCATGAATCAGCAAAGGCAGTACACGCTTGCGCTCTAGGTCGCCGATGATGCGCTGACGGGCGCGGGCCTTACCTTCGACCACTGGATTGACGGCTTCGAGGTGACTGGGATTGGCCGCTAGGCGAATTTCGACGGCATGTCCTTCGCTAGTCGTGCGTTTGGTTTCAAAGCCGAGGTGATACTTCACGTCGCCATCGCCATGAATCGTGTCCGGAATGTAGTTTTCCGAGAATTCGCGAAAGATGTATTCGAAAGATTTACCGAGAAAGTTGGCCAAGACATTGAGCCGACCACGGTGCGCCATTCCCATCACGATTTCATCAACTTTATTTTTTCCGCAGCGCTCAAGGATGCTTTCTAAGCAAGCCATGAGTGTTTCGCCGCCTTCGAGGGAAAAGCGCTTTTGGCCCACGTAACGTGTCTGCAGGAAGTTTTCAAAATCCTCGGCCTGCATGATGGTGCGGAGAATGCGCTCCTTTTCAGGCTTGGTAAAACGAGGGATAAAGCATTCTGGCTCGATGCGTGCCTGTAGCCAACGGCGTCGCGGTGTTTCTTGAATGTGAATATACTCGAAGCCGACCGTGTGGCAGTAAGTTTTTTGCAGGCGCTGCAGCAATTCACCGGCGGCCATTTCGACCCCGCCCAAATAGTTGCCAGTATGAAACTCAGTTTCAAGATCCGACTGGTCCAAGCCCAGGCGCTCTAGTGTGAGGCGTGGATTAAATGGCACTTCCTTGGTCAGCGGATTAAACTGGGCGATGGTATGGCCGATTGAACGGTAGGCGTAGATCGCACCGATTAGGCGCGACTGCTTACTCGCAAAATTGTTCGAGGTCGCATCGCCGGACTGCGACGCGGCAAGAGGGCGGTTACTCTGCGCAAGTTCGAAGCCTTCGAAGAAGGCACACCACTCGGCACTGAGCGAGTCCGGGCTGGATTGCCAGGTCTCGTAGTTTTGGTCGATCAAATCTGCGTTCCAGCGGCTGGCGATTGTAGAGTGCTTCATGGCTTTAATAAAGGGGATTAGATTCAGCCAAGTTAGGATTTAAGCATTAGCGATACAAATTTTAAAAGTATATTTTCGGTGTTATTCGCTTAGCTAATACTGGAATGGCTTGACGTCATGTTTTATTGCTTGACGTCAAGTGTTATGCTCAAAGTTGAGTCGGTTTCGTTATGGGCTTGCGCCTGATACGGCACCTTTATGAGACTATTGGAATGGATCTTGATCAGATAAGAATGGACTTGGAATACATTACACAAGCGCGTGATATTCCAGAGGGGGAGTCGCTGCGAAGCGTGCTGGCACGTCTCGATGCCTGCGCGCAAATACCTGGTTTGCATGATCGACTGGAGCACTACTTGACCAAGCGCAGTTATGCTAAGGCCCTGGTCTGGCTCGACAATCCCGACAGCCCCCATCACCCATGAGTAAACGCTCCAAAAGTAAAATCTCGACCGACGGCGCGGACGGCGCTTTGGCCAGCAATCCATTCGGGGCACTGAATGCTGGAGGACTCCCCAGTGGACCGACGTCCGAGCAGATGCGACCGAAAGCGACAGAGAAGAAGCCGAAGTCCAAGGGACGCGTCGAAGTGCGCCGTGAAAAAGCAGGCCGTGGCGGCAAGACCGTGACCACGCTGCGAGAATTCCCGAGTTGCATTCCACTCAAAGAACTCGAAGCGATGACCTTTAAGTTTAAAAAGACCTGTGCCTGTGGCGGCACTCTCAAGGGCCGCGCCATCGAATTGCAGGGTGATGTCTGTGACCGCGTCATGGGCGAACTCGAAAAGCTCGGCTATAAACCAGTCCGCGCGGGTGGATAGCCACGAGTCGCGAATTACGAATATTTGGATCTGCGCAAGCTGCTTTACCGATCATGGTACGGAACAGGAAACAGGCGTGCACGGGGACCATTCGTAACTATTCTTCAGCCATCGCCAGACCTGCAATTCTACCGGCGGTCCATGCGGCCTGAAAGTTGAAGCCGCCAGTGATGCCGTCGATATCCAGGCATTCGCCAGCAAAATAGAGGCCTGGTACATTTCGACTCTGCATGGTTTTGAAATCGATTTCTTTGAGGCGAACGCCACCGCAGGTGACGAACTCGTCCTTGTTGGTGGTCTTCCCTTGGACGCTATAACGGGCGGCGATGAGCTCGTGTATGAGTGAGGTTTCGATCGCTTTGGGCAGTTGTGACCACGGGGTGTCTTCGCTGATGCCAGTGGCTTCGACGATGCGTTCCCATAGACGGCGTGGGATAGTCTCAAAGACTTTGCTTCTAACGAAGGTGCGGCCTTTGTGTTTGCGAAGTTTGGCGAACTGCTCGCGCACTTGGCTTTCTGTTTGGTTGCCGAGCCAGTTAATTACAATGTCGAAATGGTAATTTTGCTCCTGTAGGCTGCGGGCTTCCCATGCTGAGAGGCGCAGAATCGCAGGGCCACTGAAACCGCGGTGGGTGATGAGGATCGGGCCGGTTTGTGCGAGCGACTTAGATTTGCGCGGAGAGGCCGTCGCAAGCGACGACGCCACGAGAGATACACTGGCATTTTGCACCGATAGGCCAGAGAGGCCGTGGGTGCGTTTGTCGGCTACGTTGAATGCAAATAGCGAAGGCGCGAGCGGTTCGATGGTATGTCCGAGGGTTTCGAGTGCACGGGTTAGCGGTGAGGCCTTGAGCGAGCCAGTGGCGATACAGATCGCGTCCGCTGGTATTTCGGCTCCGCTTGAAAGGTGAAGGGTGAAATGTGATGAGTGATGGGTGAGATTCTTGAGGCCAACCCCTTTAAGTAGTTTTACGCCGGCGTTTTCGGCGGCCGTATGAAAACAATCGATGATGGTCTGCGAGTCGTCGGTATCGGGAAACATGCGTCCGTCGGCTTCCTTCTTGAGGGTAACGCCGCGCTCAGCGAACCATTGGATCGTGTCTTGCGGCTGCCAACGATGAAAGGCGCCGTGCAGCTCGCGTGAGCCGCGTGGGTAATGGCTGGCGAGCTTGGCAGGATCAAAGCAACTATGAGTGACATTACAACGGCCACCACCTGATATTTTCACTTTGCTAAGAGTGTGCTGACTGCGCTCGTAGAGCGTAACACTCGCAGCGGGATTAGCTTCGGCGGCGGTGATTGCAGCAAAGAAACCGCCGGCGCCGCCGCCAACGATGGCGATGTGTTTCTGAAAGTGTGTGGCGTCGGGCGTCGAGGTCGTCATAGCGAGCTCAAAGCATTGGCGAATGGTGACGTGACAGACAATCCTAGAATGAGGGGAGTTGAGGGAGCGCAGGTGTGTATGGCACCGCACGGTCTTAAGAGAGGGCATTGCGGATGAGGCGGGGTTCGTCGCTCCCAAAAGAGGCATGACAGGGAACTGGGAGAGGCCACCTCCGTGTGGTCCGCGCTGGCTTATCCCGCCTGCTTGGCGGCCACTGCATTTAACACCACTTGCACCACTGCTTCGTCGCTATAATGATCGGTGTTGATCACTAGGTCGTAGTGGAGCGGGTCTTCGACATCACAGTGGAAATGATTCTTCATATAGCGTTGGCGTGCATGGTCTTCTTGCTTGATGTACTGCTTGGCCTCTTTGCTGGACATGCCATGGGCGTTGACCATCTGCTTGATGCGCTGTGGTAAGGTACCGACAAAACGCACATGTGTGACATTAGATAGACCTTCAGCAACTTTATTGCCGCCGCGGCCGACCAAGATGCAATGCCCCATGTGACAGAGGTGTACCATGGATTCCACCGTTTGCTCAAACAAGGTCCACAGTGACGGGTGTCGGCCGAGGATCTCATTGATCGTGCTGTCGATCTCGCTGACGGAATCATCAGGCATGAACTTTGCCAGGCTCGTTGGTAGGTCGTGGTCTTTAAGCACTTTTTCGACTAGATCCTCGTCAAAAAAGGTCCATGGAATTGGGTCTTGAGGTGATCCGTCGCGTAGCGCGCATTGGAGTTTTTTGCCGATCGTACGCCCCCTTGCTCCGGCTTGTCGAGCGATGGTGATCGCTGGCGCGTGTTGCGCTTCTTCAGGTCGTGCTTTTGCTTGCATCAATGCAGTGACGTAGCTGCAGCATTCGTTGAAACTGGTGGTCTCATTCATGGCTCTGTCTTTCTGTTTTTGAGAGTATGGTAACACGCAGCTCCCAAGCATGAGAGCTAGTTAAAACAATAAACAGTTGGTCCAATTTTGCAATTCGGATTGATGAGTCTGATGTAGTTTTGAACGGTCGTTAGCTTATCTATTTTCGAATATGAATACATACCAAGGTACACCCAGACGCTGGATACTGCACGTGATAGGCTGCTTCTGCTTTAAGGGATTAAGATTATGAGTAGAATTAGGACAATGAAACGTGCTAGTTGTGATGAGGCCGAGCAACAAAAACAGGCTCCCTGCGGGAAATCCGTTCCATCACTAATTCATCGGCCACACGACTGCGCTCAAACTTCCCCTGTCAGCGCTTCAAATTGCTCATAGGCTGCCATCGTATCGGCTTCGAGTTGCTCT
>Ga0302125_10001484_pt1 | contig 11696 bp, 9 predicted proteins | sample CB4_surface_MG_FD_203111 | JGI IMG/M metagenome (GOLD analysis project Ga0302125, IMG submission 203111) | Marine microbial communities from Western Arctic Ocean, Canada - CB4_surface | ecosystem: Environmental > Aquatic > Marine > Oceanic | place: Canada: Western Arctic Ocean | collected... | reverse complement strand
CCTTTGCGAAGTCCAGTTACGATCAGGCCAGAGTGGTTTCGTCTATACCGGTTTATGAAACCGTTGTTTATGAGGAACCCCGCGAGGTCTGTCAACAAGAGCGTGTGGCTTATCAAGAACCGGTTCGAGAGTCTAAAACGGCAGGTGTTGTGGGTGCCTTAATAGGCGGCGCACTGGGCAACGCGGTAGGGCATAAAAAGTCTAATAAGCGAGTAGGCGCCGCCGTCGGCGGTATATTGGGATACACCATTGGTAGAGACATTGGTCGCCGCCAGCAGGCAAATCGAGGGAACGGAGCAGTTACGTACCGACACGAACAAGTGTGCAAAGTTGTTTATGAAGAGCGAACTGAAGATCATTTGCTCGGCTATGACGTAAGCTATGTTTATGCGGGACAAACCTATCAGACACGACTAGACCGTGATCCAGGCAAATCTCTGCGCGTTAAGGTAAGAGTCAATCCAGCATAGCCCAATGAAAGCTAAAGTTAAGGTTAGGCCCAGCTAGCGTTTGGTCCCGTGACCGCTTGGTGAAATATTAACTTGTCCCAGGCCTATCCTTAAGTTTTCGCCATTGTAGGAAAATTTGTAGAAAGCTTTTTAGAAGGCAATTTTAAAGACAGGGCAGCGATAATTGCTCGTGGTAATTGCCCGAGTGTTTGCCAGCGTTTTTTGTCACGTCTATTTTTTACCAATAGTTGTCGCAGAACGCGGCCATAACTATTTGTTTTGGGTAATTAGGTAAATGGCCTGTTATATTTCCATCATGAGTATGAAAAAGATTTTTTATGGGGTGCTGTTTGGCACTCTTATCACGCCCTGGCCTATGGTCACAATAACTGCCTACGCCGAAAATAATCCATCTCGCCAGGGGTTTTTAGCTAAGCCCGGAGCGCGCGGTGCCCCGCAAGTACCTCTGCAACAAGCCATTAACATAGCGCTCAGCGAAAAAGGAGGTCGTGTGCTTTCTGCTCAATCAAAAAATGGCCAAGGTCAACGCCCTCCGCGTCATCATATTCGCCTACTGCTTGATGGTGGTCGGGTGTTAAACGTGGTGGTAGATGGTAGTGGCCGTATACAAAAAAGTAGGTAGTTTATGCGTATTCTCGTTGTAGAAGATGACGCCAATCTACGCGAGCAGCTAGCCGCACATCTCCGCGGTGAAGGCTATGTTGTAGATGTGGCTGTCGATGGCGAAGAAGGCCTTTACTACGGAAGCGAATATCCTGTGGACGCTGCCGTTATCGATTTGGGTTTGCCAAAGTTAGACGGCGTTGATTTGATCAAATCATTGCGCACCGCAAAACGTGAATTCCCGATATTGGTACTTACGGCTAGAAGTCACTGGCAAGATAAGGTGGGTGGACTTGATGCAGGTGCCGATGACTATTTGACCAAACCTTTTCAAATGGAAGAATTAGTAGCACGACTCAACGCGCTGATTCGTCGCTCTGCCGGTCATGCAACGCCAGTAATTGTCTGCGCAGGGCTGAGCTTAGATACCAGTCGCAAGGTCGCAACCTTGCAGGGCAATGCCATTGAGTTGACTGCGTTTGAATACAAGGTGTTGGAATATTTGATGCTCAATCAAGATCGTATTGTTTCCAAGACCGAACTTACCGAACATTTATACGAGCAAGATTTTGATCGTGACAGTAACGTGCTGGAAGTATTTGTTGGTCGTTTGCGCAAAAAAATCGCGCCACTTAATTTAATCAAAACGATTCGCGGGCAGGGTTATAGATTTAGTGCAGCGAATAATGACTCCTAACTACCGCTGCTTCTTTCGGCACTGCCTGGGTTTTGCATTAAGTAAGACAACTTGTTTGGGTAATGAGCGGCGGGCTTTGGTGTCGGTTTGCTAGTGGCAGTTTCAATTCAGCGTCGACTCATTTCGATCACAAGCTTGATTTTGGTGGTTTTTTTGACCTCCACGGGCTGGGTATTGGATAGAACTTATTCGGCCAGTATTGTGCAAGGTGCTGAAGAACAATTAAAGTTAGTGATTTATGCGCTTATGGGTATTGCCGAGGAAGAGGGCACCAGTTTGGTGTTCAATCAATCACTCGCAGACCCGCGTCTAGCCCAAGCAGAATCTGGACTTTATGCCATTGTAACTGGCGATCTAAAGCAAATCCTTTGGCGCTCTCCTTCACTTCAATCTATTGATTCATCGAACTTTAGCAATAGTTTGGCGTTCGCAAACATCACCCCGGGCGTGTTCTCCTTCTCCAATATTGATAGTACGCAGGCAAAGTTTCAGCTGAGTTATGCGGTGATATGGGAGGGCATTGAACCAAGCCAGGTAGTTTTTACGGCCATAGTTGATCAAGCCCCTTACTTAGCGGCAATAGCCGATTTCCGCCAGAACCTCTGGCTGGGCCTAGGCGGCGCTACGTTATTTTTTATCCTTGCCCAGCTTCTGGCTCTAAGCTGGGGGTTGCAACCTTTGCTGGTAATGCAACGAGAAGTGCGCGAGCTAGAGCAAGGTACGCGCAGTGAACTGAGTAGCGAATATCCACTAGAGCTGTCTGGGCTGGCGGAAAACTTACAACGCTTTGCCAGTCACGAACAGCAGCAGCGCCTGCGTTACCGTCAAGCGCTGGACAACTTGGCCCACAGTTTAAAAACGCCAATGAGTGTTTTAAGTAATGCGTTGGTAGAAGTGAAAATAGATAAAGGTTTGATTAAAGATCAAATTGATTCAATGCAAGACACAGTGAGTCGGCAATTGGCGCGGGTGGTGGTTGCGCCAGTGATGCTGAACACCCAAGTAGATGTAGCTGAGGTTGCGCGCAAACTGGTGCGTACCTTGGAGGTAGCTTTTCCGAAGATGGATTTGTTGTTGGAATTACACACGCAACCCAAGCTGCGAATCGACGAGGGAGATTTGTTGGAGATACTGGGCAATGTTATTGAAAACGCTTGTAAGTACGGTAAATACTCCGTCCGGATATGTGTTGATCAAGTTCTAGCGGCGCAAGCCATTGACGTTGGCATTAGTATAACTATTGAAGATGATGGTCCAGGTATTCCGGTCGCCATGCGTGAAGAAGTTCTAGGCCGCGGTTTGCGTTTAGATACGCAAGTGTCAGGTCAAGGCATTGGCTTAGCTGTGGCGAAGGAATTGGTTGTTTTATATAAAGGTAGCTTATCTATTAGCGACAGTGAAATGGGGGGGGCGAAGATTGCCCTTAATTTTCCTCTGAAGGTGGTCTGATAAATCTTTGCAAGACTTGCTAAAAGTCTGCCCAAAACCTTAGCCTAACTCCTGCCTAAAACAGTTTAGGTTTTATCGAGCCAGTTGGCGTTCTTTAGTGCGCTGACTCTGAGTTCTAACTTAGAGCATCAACTTTAAGGGCTGACTTTGATCATCAGCCCATTGGCTAACGCTCTGCCAGTGGGATTAACTTAACCGGTGCTCCAAGGCCTTGAAGAAACGCTTTCTTAAAGCATTATGTTTTTTCAGCTTGGGTCCAGTAGCGCACCAGCGGTCGATGAACTCTTGGTTATTTATGAGCCGCATATTGCGTCGGCCAGCGTTCATAAGTTCGATCTGTAACGTCATTCTCAATGCCTGATCTTTAGCAGGGCTGGGCAGCTCTGCGGCAATTTCAGCTTCGAGGGTAAGTCGATCTAAATCTTCATTTGCAGAGATGCTATTAATGCGATTGACAAAAATAGTATGCGGCGAGGCAACAGGCTCTTTATTTTGCTCGCCATCACTTACAGCAATATCCCACTCGTTCCATTGTTGCAGGCGAGATTTTACTTTAGCCTGCCTAGCATTTTGTTGCAGGCCTTCCATTAAGGCACGCAGGCCTTTCAGGCGCCTTACGTGGTCGCCGGTTAAATCGGTTTGGTCTGCCAACTCTGCCAATGTTTCGAATTCCGCCCTGAATACGCTTGGATCGACTTGCTTGGTATTAAAATCGGCAATGGCGTCATCCATTACCTTTTGTTGTTCTTTGTTAGCTATTGCGGCTGCATTTCTGGAAGTATTTAGTCGCTTAAATATTTCGTCACAGACTGCGCGAAATTCTTTCCATAAACGTTGGTCGGTGCCTCTAGGCGTGCTGCCAATAGTTTTCCAGCGAGTTTGTAGTTCTTTCGCTGTGCTAGTTTGAGTTTCTATGTCTTCAAGTTCTAGCAGTGCTTTAGCGTCCGCAACAATGGACTCTTTCGCAGCAATGTTAGTGTCTCTACCATTTTTAATGTGTTGGTATAATTGTGCTTGGGCTGCTTCAAATGCTTTTTCTACCGATCTAAGCGCTTTGATGTCGCAGGGGTGGTAGGTGCGCCACTCTGTTCTAGCTGCGCGCATAATGCCTTCCACTGCTTGAATGTCGGCACCCGCCCAATCTGTGTTTTGCAGAAAATTTTGCACTTCTGTGCACAGTACTTTGCGTCGCTTTAGGTTTTCTTTTTTTATGGTATTTTGTTCGGCGTAGTGAGTTTTGCACACGGCAAAGGCTTGATCAGCCAAGGTGTCGAAACGAGCTTGAAGTTCAGCTTCTTCGCGACGTAGATTGCCCAGAGCATTCCATTGGCGGCGCAAATCCTTTAGGCGATCTGCTTGGTTTTCCGGATGTAGTGGGTTGTCGACTAAATGTTGTAAGTCGGTAGTGAGCTCATCGCGTTTTGGATGCGTAGCAAAGTCTTGCCAATCGCGCATTTCATCTACTTGAGCGCTCAGTGCGTTAATGTCTTTTTCAAATCCGGAAATGCCGCGTTTTTGAATGGCCCGGGCTTGGCTCAAAGTTTGGCTGGCTTGTTGCAGGCTACCCGCTTCAACAGCTACTCTTATACTGTTGATATGGCGTTCTAGTTCTAAGGTCAGCTTCCTCTGTTCAGCGGCTAGATCAGCAATTATAGGTGAGGCTGATTGTATTGACGCGGCAAAAGCTCTGAGTATTGCCGGTTCGGCAAGCTCTTTTGGCCAGGCTATTTGGGACAGTGTTTTCTTTGCTCGAGAAGCCCATTTTTTATTCGCTTCTAACAAGCGCTTGGTGTTTTTTTCACCGGATTGTTCAAACAGTGTGAGTGCTGCGGGAGCGACTCTGCCCAGTCTTTCTGCTGCATTGACTAGCTGTTGTACCTTTGAATCGACGCTTCGGTAAATATCTTCTTGGCCCTGGTTCGGTGGAAATTGCTCTGAGGCAACGGACCAAGCTTGCGATATTTCTTGTTTCTGCGACAGCAGCTGTTGCAAATTGTCCAGCGCGTTTTCCTCCTTAACGGCTGCTTCAAGCTGCTCTAGTCGTTTAATTAATTCTGGATAAGGGTTGCTTGAGGCGTCGGGCACAGAAATATCTATATTCGCGAGCGGATTTTCGGCGGGCGTATAAGTTGCTTCGCCTTCTATCAAAGCATGCAACTCGGTCTCAGATTGTGCAATTGCACTTATCGAATCGCTGCGTTTGCCATTCAATAAGTTGAGCTTTTTACGCTGCACGATGAGGGCGTCTAAATTGCTGGGCTTTACCTTCCGCGTCTTTTTGATGTTGTCATCTACAGCATCAAGGCTTTCAATATTCGCAGCTTTAGACGACTTCGCGCTTTTAATGGTTTCTAGTTGCGTTCGCGCTAAACGATTGGATGCTTTGTCGTGACCTCTTGAGCATTTTTCTAACAAGGTAAGCGCGGCGTCGCTACGCATCTCCGTTTTGCTCAATATCTTGCGCAGAGAGGCTTCATTGCCGTGTATGGCTAACTGGCAAAGTTGGTTCAGTGAAGTTGCATGTTCAATTAAGCCGTCAACGTCCTCTGCGGAAGCATTGGCTATACGCGCACTGATTATTCTCGGATCTGCCATGAGCGGGTTGGCTTGATCGCTGCCAACCAATGCAATGATCTTTGTGGCTGCTGCTGGCGCAAGATTTTCATTGCTCAAAAACGGTTCTAATAAGCTGTGGTCTTCAATGAGCTGCATCGCAGATCTTCTAACTTCGTCGCTAGAAGAAGTGTGCAATATGCTGATCACAGTTTTTTTAAGCGGCTCTGCTAATCCAGCAGAATCTCGGCCTTTCGCCAAAGATCTAAGGATATCTACTTTGCCAAGATCTTCGCTAGATTCCAGTTGGGTCACCAATTTTTGAGCTGATCTTTCATCAGAGTTAAACAGACGCTTAAACATGGGCGTACTAATCCTGCGGCAGTGCGTTATGAGCGCCATCACAAAGAGGCGCACCTTTTGTGTGCTTGCACCCACAGAAAAACATAGTCTTAGTTTTTTCTGCGGTATAAGTTATGGGTAGAAAGTCCGTGCCTTCATGAGAACCATCGCAAAGTGGTTGTCTCGCGCTTTTTCCACAAGAGCACCAAAAGTACTTTTTGCCTTCAACGACGTCGACCGGGTAGGGAGATTTTTGTGCTATGACTGGATTGCTCACATTCGTTCCTTATTTGTAACGAGGTAACTTAGTTTATGAAGCGGATATTAGGCTTTAGCTGACTGCAATAAAAGGCCTAGTACCAAGTGTGGTACTAGATCTATAACTTGGGTCAAGTGCTTAGGTGTCTTCAGTGGGTTAAGAGAATTCTCGGTCTTCCCACCAAGGGAAAAATTCCGGCATGTCGGTAGAGACTTTACCCGGAAAGTCTGCTGGTCTTTTTTCTAAGAATGAAACCACACCTTCTTTGGAATCTGGTGACTTACCGCGATGATAAATGCCACGAGAGTCAATTTTATGTGCTTCCATTGGGTGATCTGCACCCAGCATCTTCCACATCATGTGACGGACTAAGGTAATAGACACGGCGGAGGTATTGTCCCTGATCTCAGTGGCGATTTTTCTCGCTTCTACCAGCAAGTCCTCGGGTTCGTGCAAACTTCTTAGCAGTCCGCCCTCCATAGCTTCACTCGCAGGGAAAACTTTACCCGAGTAACACCACTCCAAAGCTTTGCTGATGCCCACAACTCGGGGTAGGAAGTAGCTTGAGCACGCCTCTGGAACAATACCTCTGCGTGCAAAAACGAAGCCAAATTTGGCGTTGGTTGAGGCTAAGCGAATGTCCATAGGCAAGGTCATGGTAACGCCCACACCTACTGCTGGGCCATTGATAGCCGCAATAATGGGCTTGTTCAGCTCGTACAGGCGCAGTGTTAAACGGCCACCGCCATCGCGGCTGAGGCCATTTGCTTTGTCTTCTCTAGAGTCGTAGTCGAAAGCATCACCGCCGCCAGATAAATCGGCGCCAGCGCAGAAACCTCTGCCCGCGCCGGTGACAATAATGGCTTTTACATCGTCGTCTGCGTCGGCTTTGTCGCATGCGTCTATTAATTCAAAAAGCATCTCATTATTAAATGCATTGAGCGCTTCTGGCCGATTTAATGTAATGGTCAGAATGCTGTCTTCAACTTGATAAAGAATGGTGCTGTAATTCATCTCGTCTCCCCTATAATTCGACTTTTTTCTTTGCTTGTATGGTGCCTACCTTGGATGATTTTATCTATGTGATTTGGCCATTTGTATCTTCGGAGAAAGCAAAATCCCCAGCTAGGCGTTATGCTTACCGGGGTGTTGTTGGATAATTCTGACAGATGGTAAAAAGAGGTTAAAGAAAGCAGCGTTGCAGATTCAATTTTCTCAACAGGAACAAGCGTTTTGCGCCCAAATAGATGAGTTTATTGCTCAGTATTGGCCGGCTGAAACCGCAGTGCATAGCGGTCGCCGCTCAGGTCAGACGCAGGTTTGGTACAAGGCCGTGGTGGACGCAGGCTGGAGTGTACCTAGCTGGCCTGCAGAATTTGGTGGCACCCAGTGGTCTGCTGTGCAGCATTATATTTGGCAAAGTTGCTGCATGGCGGCTAATGCACCTGCAACCCGAACTTTTGCCACCGAGCATGTGGGGCCACTGCTGGTTGAATACGTGCCACAAGCGTTACTAAGTGGATATATGCCCGGCATCCGAGATTTCACTCAAGGTTGGTGTTTTGGTTGGAAGGAAGCCCAGTGGCCTGACCTGAGCCAGCATATGTCGACCAAGCTAGTGCAGTCAGATACCGGTAAATACCTCTTGAACGGCGAGAAGCGCGCGGTTTTAGGTGTGGTGGCCGCTCGCTGGATGTTGGTAGGCTGCGCGCTAAATGCAGAGGCCGGGAAGATGCAAGCTCGTGATCAGAGTACGGATCTCAGTACGGATCAAAACACCGATCAAAGCACGGATCAGAGCAATGATCTGGATGAGGAAGAATACGGTGGTCTGTGTATTGTTGATCTAACCGCTCAGGGCGTTGATGTACGCCCCTCTAGCGCCAGCCAAAGCCAGTTTGGTGCAGTGGTTTTTTCCAACGTTGTGGTCTACCAAGCAGACATATTGCCTATTTCTGGTCAGGCTTTTATCCAGCGCGTCGCTCAACAGTCCGCCAGTTCAGCGCCCCAAGGCGAGGTGGCGGTTGAAGTAGTTGGTAATATGGGTGCGCAAATCGAAGTCACTGCGCCTGCTTTGCAGCGTCAATTGACCGATATACAGGGCTATATAGAGCAGCAGGGTTACATAGACGACGAGGAACTAAGCCGCGACGTGAATGAGCTAGGCGTAGACTTAGTGGTACTGCATGCTTTGGAGCTGCGCGTGCTGGCTCAAGCCCAAATCCCAACCCAAAGCCGTACTAAGACAAACACGCTCTCCCCGTTGATTTTGCAAATTAGCGCGGACAAAATTAGAGCGAAATTAGGTGCTCTACAAATAGCGAGCTTCGGGTATTATGCTCTCCCGGATTTTGATGCGCGCTTGTTTGATAACGAGGGTCCACTCTATCCTCAAGCGCACCTGTTTGAACAAAACGCCTCAAGTCTGGTTGGACAAGGGCTGGTTGGCATAGGTGGCGGGCGCGAGGAGTTCGAGCTAAAGGACGTTTTGGTGGGCACCGAATTAGGATTGAACGACACGTCTGAAGAAAATAGGTGATCTTAGACCCTCGGTTTAGGGCAGCCATAGTTCCAGATCGTGTCCATCGACTCTCGCATACTCAAGTCGGTGAGGGTGAAGAGCGAGTTAATAGAACTCATTGAGAATATTTAAGTCTCAAACAAATGGAGTGCCAGAAGTAAATAATTTCTGGGCTCGTAACGAAAATAGTTTTGCTAAAACAAAAGGGGTAGGTTGATGGATTTTTCCTTCACAGAAGAACAGACACTGTTACAAGAAAGTATTGAGCGATTTATTCAGAACGATTACAGCTTTGACGATCGTCAAAAAGCAGTTGGCTCTGAACAAGGTTACAGCGAGCAAAACTGGCAGACATTTGCAGAATTAGGTTGGTTGGGCGTTGGTTTCAGCGAAGCTGACGGCGGCTTTGGCGGCGGCGCAGTAGAATGTATGGTAATGATGGAGCAGTTCGGTTACGGCTTGGTAATTGAGCCAATGCTCGGCACAGTTATTCTAGCCGGCGGCGCAATCAAGCACGGTGGTAGCGAAGCACTTAAAGCTAAGTACCTTCCCAGTATTATAGATGGCAGTGCGCAGAGCGCGTTAGCCTATGCCGAACCACAAGCACGTTTTAACCTAGCTGACGTGACCACTACCGCAACAGCGGACGGTGACGGCTTCGCAATCAACGGTCACAAAGCAGTGGTATTGAACGGCCCAAGCGCAGATTTCGTTGTAGTTAGTGCTCGCACCTCTGGTGATCAGCGCGACCAAGACGGTATTACCTTATTTGTAGTAGATACTAAGACAGCGGGTCTTTCACGCAGAGACTATCCAACAGTGGATGCGTTCCGCGCCTCTGAAATTACCTTTGATAATGTCAAAGTAGGTGCAGACAGCGTTGTTGGTGAAGTGGGCCAAGGCTTTGCTGCACTGGAGCACGCAATTGACGACGGCATTCTTGCAGTAGGCGCAGAAGCAGTGGGCTGCATGGAAAAGCTCTACAAAGAAACTGTAGAGTACTGCAAGCAGCGTGAGCAGTTCGGTCAGGCCATTGGTAAATTCCAAGTGCTACAGCACCGTATGGTAGATATGTTTATGGAGCATGAGCAATCTAAGTCGTTGATGTTCATGGCAGGCATGCGTATCGACGAAGGCTATGGCCCTGAAGCGCAAAAAGCGATCAGTGCGTTTAAAGTGCAAATTGGTAAGTCTGGCAAGTTTGTTGGCCAAAACGCAGTGCAATTGCACGGCGGCATGGGCATGACAGAAGAGCTGAGTATTGGACATTACTTCAAGCGTTTGACCATTATTGAAACACTATTCGGCAATGTAGACTTTCATTTGAAGCGTTTCGGTAGCCTATAACTTCAACTCTTTTAGAGAGTAGTTAAAAGAAAGTAGAAATGGGTGAGCGGCGAGGGGCGAGGGGCTGCTCACCTGTTGTAACAGTTGCTTTAGCTAAGGGCTTTAGAATAAGCGTTGAGCTAAAGTTGAAGATGGTCAAAAAGGATCATGCAAAGATCAAAGAAAGATCCGGCAGAATCCAGAAAGACCAAAAGAGAGAAAAACACCGTGAGGAGGGCATATGGCAGGTTGGGATAAAAGTGAAGGGCCAACTATACCTGATTGGTTTTGGCAGGCAGTAGACACCGAAGCCGAGTCCCGCACTGTAGAAGTGGAAGAATGCGATGTTGCCTACCGTTTTTACCCATCTCCGGGTAAGCCAGGTCTCCTCCTTATACACGGCATGAATGCCCATTCCAGATGGTGGGATTTTATTGCCCCACAACTCTTAGACAGATATCAAGTTGCCGCCATGGATCTTACTGGTATGGGCGATTCTGACTATAGATATGAATATTCCAGTTCAACCTATGCCAAAGAAATAGTCGCTGTGATGGATGACGCTGGCTTTGATACCAGTGCCCTGATTGTCGCCCATAGTTTTGGCGGCTATATGTCGGTGAAGGCAGTGAATCTATACCCAGAACGCTTTGGCGGATTGGTATTGGTAGATTCAGGTATTCGTCATCCGGACGAACCCATTCCTGATCCGCCTAAAATGGGCGGAGCCACAGGCAAGGTCTACCCGGACCGCGAGTCCGCGTTAATGCGTTTTCGTCTGCAACCGCCTCAGCCTTGTGAGAACGAATACATATTGCAGTACATTGCGACGAATTCTTTGATGCGCGATGAAGACGGCTGGGCTTGGAAGTTTGATGAAGATTTGCTGACCACGCTGGCCGATGTGGAACGCAAGCCAGAAGATTTTCAGGCCATCAAGATTCCGCTGGCGCTGATCTATGGTGCGCAAAGTAATTTGTTCTCAAAGCAGACCTTGGCTTATATGCAGGAAATAATTCCCCAAGACTTCCCCGTGCGAGAAATTGCAGATGCGCAACATCACTTGTTTTTAGATCAGCCCTTAGCGTTCGTTGAAGCGTTGGGTGAAATCTGTGCGGAGCTAGCGGCTAAGTCCTAGCGCTTTACCCCGTTTCGATTAGTAAGACTTTTATCAGTAAAAGGCCTAGTAATCCGCAATATAGATTTCACTAGAAACCCCAGTCGTTATTGGTCTATTTATCAGTTTGGGCTCTGACTAGAGCAGCGGGCAATGCTGCTTTGGTCTATTTTTAGGCGCTACTTTTCAACCTCTACCTTTTGGTCTCTACTCCTCAGGCTCAAGCGTAATGGTAAACGCCTTGTGCGCTTCCACTCTGGCTCTTGAATAAACCATAGGCAGATGGCTGTCTGTGGCCCAGTTCTTCAATAGGTTGTCATAGTAGGGCGAGCCAGGGTTGCCAGACTGTCCTGGTGCAT
>Ga0302125_10001481_pt1 | contig 11723 bp, 10 predicted proteins | sample CB4_surface_MG_FD_203111 | JGI IMG/M metagenome (GOLD analysis project Ga0302125, IMG submission 203111) | Marine microbial communities from Western Arctic Ocean, Canada - CB4_surface | ecosystem: Environmental > Aquatic > Marine > Oceanic | place: Canada: Western Arctic Ocean | collected... | reverse complement strand
TAAACAATCTGGTTAGTTTCGAACTCGGGGTCCAGCACTACGTCAAAGTACCCACCCTGACTTTCGACAAAACTGGCTGGGAGTCCCGTCAAAGGTTCGCTAACATCTCCGTCAGGGCTCACCCTTCTGACTTCTCCGACTCTTAATGCCACCAGATAACTTCCATCTGGAAGAAAGGCAACCGACCAGGGGAAATTCAGATTCTCGGCCACAGTTTCAACTTTATAGTCCGCATTGGTCATTGTTGCAAAAAATATGGCCACTATTACTAGAAGAACTCGCATTGTACTTTCACTCAAACTCGTTAAGCGTCATCATAGCAAACAACGTCAGACAGCGAGGGATTTCAATGGGCAGAATAGTCGGTAGTTACTTAGCGGCAGTCATCTCAACTTATATTGTTGGTGTGATCTTTATCAGCCAAGGAAATATCGCAAACGTAGTCGCGATGGGCTTTCAGGTCACGGTCGCAAACAGACTGGACGCTGTACTGCATGACCTGACTCATATGACGGGCATTTACCTGCCGGTCATCGCGGTGAGCATGTTGATCTCATTACCGATCGCCGCAATCATCATCAAGTATCTACCTAATCTACGACCGTTAGGATATATCCTGGCTGGCATTACTGGTCTGATCGCGATACATGTCATTATCAAACTGGTCTTTGGCATCTCTGGCATCGCGCCGACCAGGACCTTTATTGGCCTGCTTGCTCAGGGCTTAGCCGGAGGGTTTGGCGGCTATATGTTTCACCGGCTTTCGGCAAAACGAACTAATGGGCTAAGCTAATACCGTGTGTGTGAGCCTACCCGGCACCCCTACCGAAGGTCCGTCGAAAATGCACTTTTTCTCGTTTCGCCGCTCATTTCGCCGCCCATTTCGGCTGCTTATTTTTACCGATTGCTTTCGCCATTTATTCTAGCTAAGTCTTGCATTGATCCTCTTCGAGGTGCGCGGAGATCCGTAAATTACCAAGTATTTCAAAGACTTAACCATTTTTGAGTGGCGAGCTCTTTCGTGAAAATAACAGGCGTTGCCGTTCAGCAAGATTTTTTACCCTATACAAAATATCCAAATAGTTCAGAATATCTCAGCAATAAACGGAGACTGACCTGAAGACCGGGAGTGCGCCCTTTATCCCACGTTTTCGTCACAGACACCCGTGTCTGTGGCGTGGCTCTAATCTATCTCTGACGCAGAGGTCACTTTGCGGGCGCTTTTCGAGTACAATGGTGTTTCCGATCCTTAAAAAAACGTAACAATATGACAAGCAAACCAACACGCGCGCCAGCTAAGAAGAAACAACCGGCAGCAGTCCAAACCTCAGAATCTATCGCAGAAAAGACAAGGATTTATCTAGAGTCAGGCAAAAAAATCCAGTCTATTGAGCCAGGCATCAGCGGTCAGACAAATACGCCAGCCAAAAAGCAAATTTCCCTGGGTAACAAAGATAAGGCCAGCTAGTTCCGGGTTCAGGTTTTTCCTGCTCAGCCTTCGTTGCATATCTATATCTGAGGATCTGTCGTTTCAAAACCATCTTTGCTAACCGATCGTTGCTAACCGATAGTTGCAGACTAGTTGTTGCAGACCCATAAACCACGGACGGTGTGATGTGTTTCCGTTCGTACCTGTCTGTGGGTGACTATTTGCCAACAGAGAAGAGGTATCCGTTGCTATTGGGCCAGCCTGCCCTGAACTCGGGCAAAGGTCTCAACTAGCCGATTGCAAGAAAAAACTGTCCGGTTAGATCTTACGGTCATTTGATGCTTCAATAAGACCTTCTACCGGATTCGAAGGCTAAGATGTTCGCAAACACAATACCTGTGATTTTATTGCTTTTAATTTTCGGATTGGTTGGCTGTAGTAAGCCGGAAACGAAAAAGCTTGAACCACCAATCAATTTATCTGCCACCGTCGTAAAGGAAGACCTGTCTTCGGATTTCACGTTGGCTGACACGTCCACCCCGGGGGGCAAAATATACACAGATAACTGCGCTAGCTGCCACGAGCAGGGACTGGGCCGCGCACCGCATCGAGCTATGCTGCTTTTAATGTCACCCGATTCTATCTACCGTGCGTTGACCCAAGGTGTCATGCAGTCCCAGTCGGCTGGTTTATCTGACAAGGACAAGCTTGCCGTCGCTGAGTTTCTGGGGGGTGGCGAAATCGGCGACCTGGCCACGAGTCCTGAGCCAGCGCAATGCAAGGACCAATCAAATCAATTTGACTACAACGAACCGCCTGTTTTTGAAGGTTGGGGGCTAAACCAAGCTAGCACGCATTCAATCCCTGAGGAGACTGCTGGATTAAATAAAAAAAATATCGCTTCGTTAAAGCTTAAATGGGTTTTTGGGTTTCCGGGGGCCTTGCGTACCCGATCTCAACCAGCATTGGCCGGTGGAGCCATTTATGTCGGCAGTCATGGCGGTACGGTCTATGCCTTTGACCGCGAGACCGGCTGCGCTCGCTGGACGTTTGACGCTTCAGCTGAGGTTCGCACAGGAATAGTAATCAGCCCATGGGAAGCAGGCGATAAAACTGCTGCGCCGATGGCATATTTCGGCGATCTAATTGGAAACCTGTACGCGCTCGACGCGATCACCGGTGAGTTAACGTGGCGAGCAAGGCCAGATGAACACCCGACGACAACGCTAACGGGCACGCCGTCCCTCTATCAAAACACTTTGTACGTCCCTGTCTCGTCGCTCGAAGTAGTACCCGCAGCGGAACCTGACTATGAGTGTTGCCACTTTCGGGGCTCCGTCGTCGCTTATGACGCGCGGACCGGCAAAAGAAAATGGCAAGGTTTTACAATAGCTGAAGAACCCAGTGCAAGAACCCCCAATGCTGTGGGCACGCAAAACTATGGTCCATCGGGTGCGCCGATTTGGAACAGTCCCTCCATTGACATCGAGCGCAATCAGCTGACGGTAGGTACAGGGGAGAATTATTCTTCACCTGCGAGTGGCGAGAGCGACGCGGTGATCGCATTTGATTTAATGACGGGTAAAGTCAACTGGGTCTATCAAGCCACTATCGGTGACGCGTGGAATACCGCCTGCGGACGAGAGGAAGACACTAACTGCCCTATAGAAGACGGTCCCGACTTTGACTTCGGCGCGGGCACAATGCTAGCGCAGGACCTTGATGGTATCGATTACGTTATCGGTGGACAGAAGTCCGGTGTCGTGCACGCTATTGATCCTGATACGGGGCAAGTAGTGTGGAAGACCAAGGTTGGCCGTGGCGGCATACACGCCGGGGTTTATTTCGGTATGGCGAGTGATAGTGGACGCTTGTTCGTGCCCATCAGCGATACACCTGATGGCCGGGAATATCCAGAACCGGCCCGACCCGGCATGTACGCACTGGATCTTAGAAATGGTGAGTACCTTTGGAAGTCACCGGCAGAAAACATCTGCCGCCCGGATCAGGAATATTGTCAACCCGGTTATCCAGCGGCCATTACAGTCATCGAAGAGATCCTTATTGCCGGCAGCAACGATGGTCATCTGCGTATTTTTGACGTCGAGACGGGTAATATCCTGTGGGATCGTGATACCGCCGTTGAATTCGACTCACTAAATGGGGGCAAAGCAAAAGGCGGCTCCTTTGGCGGTGGTTCAGCGCCTATAGCCTTTAAAGGTCAGCTTATCGTTAACTCCGGCTATGGTTTTGCGGGGAAGATGCCTGGCAACGCTTTGCTGGTGTTCGAAGCGAAATAAATCTTTAACCATTGATAGGAAAAACAATGAAAAGTTTCGTACTAGCAATCGTTTTATTTAGCACCCTGATTGGCTTCGAGGCTGCAATTGCAGAACCGGAATATACTCGGCTTCAGATGGAAATTGAGGTAGGGAAACCTGCCGATGAGCTTTGGGCGATCGCAGGTGGCTATTGTGACATTAGTCTATGGGCAAACATTGAGTGCGAAATCGTCTCGGGTAGCGGCAACATAGGTACCGTTCGAGTGCTACTCGGTGGAGCAATCACAGAAGTCATGGTCGCCAAGACAGCGCTTTCTTATGGCTATGCTACTCCTGTCAAAGAAGGCGAGTTTTACGACCTTTACCATGGATTTATGGAAGCGAAGCCTGTTAGCGATAGCACCTCCAAGCTTCTCTACACCATCGTTTACGATGTCTCAGACTTTCCTGACCAGGCTGCTAAAAATGCAGACATGACACGACGGAGGGATCAGTTTGATAAGTTCTTACTGGAAATCAAAAGGCTAACTGAAAAGTAAACCCATTAGTTAGGCAACGATCGCCGGAGGTTGGCATCACCGCATTTTATTGAGGCCAGTGTTCTTTCGCGACTCGCTGAAGGTTCACTGCCAGCCCCGCCGTTGACTTTTTTTTGATCACAAGTCGCTGCGCTTCGCATTAATCCAACGGTACCCGGCAATTAAGCTATTGGGCATTAGCCTATGACCCCTAGTCTTGGCAGAACAGTTCTACCGCTACCAACAAACCAGCGGTCATCTATTCGATCATCTATTCGATCATCATCGGACCTCAGCTTTAATTCTGTCGGGCGCTAAGCTAACGCGTTTAGCGGTTGCGCCACGCTGTACGGTTTTCTGATAATCTCATTACGTTATTTCAAACTGAAATTTCGATCACAACGAAACGCTCGATGATAACAGGACCAATATCCCCTGCTGCGCTCGAACAGACCATTGGCGGTCTTCTCAAAGAGGCCGCCACCGAGGATCCTGATCGCACCGCCATTATTATCGCCCTTGAAAACCCAGCCTTAAGGCACGAGTGGACTTATCAGGAAATGTACAACGATGCGCAACGTATTGCTTTGGCATTGGCCAATTGCTTTCAACCGGGCGAGCGTATTGCGATCTGAACTCAAAACACCCCAAAGTGGGTACTCGTGGAATTCGGCGCTGCCATGGTCGGGTAGATCCTGGTAATCATTAACCCAGCCTATCGACCCGAAGCATTAGCCTACGTGCTAAAGCAATCACGAAGTGCCGGGATAATAGTGACGCCGGCGTACCGCGGCAACCAACAACTCGATTCAGTCAATCAGGTAAAAGATGACTGCCCGGCGCTGCGGGAGATCATCAGATTTGATCAGTGGACGGGTTTCCTGCGTTCTGCTAATGACAACGTTCAATTGCCCGAGGTACTTCCCTCGGACGCGACCATGATCCAGTACACATCAGGAACAACGGGGTTTCCCAAAGGAGCCCTTCTGCACCACCGAGGTCTGGTCAACAATGGCCACCACACACTAGACCCTATGAAGGTCAACAATGGCGACATCTGGGTCACGATGCTGCCATTGTTTCATACTGCAGTTTGCGTCATTTGTGTCCCGGGTGCTGTTGCAAAACGATGTACTCAGCTTGTTGTTGAAACCTTCGAACCCGGACTGGTCCTTGAATTGATTGAGACCTACAAAGCGCACGCTCTGATTGGGGTGCCCACAATGCTCATTGGTATCCTGGAACATCCTGATTTTTCAAAGCGCGACATCTCATCAATTCATACCATGACATCCGGCGGATCAACTGTTACGACAGCCCTGGTGCAGCGCTTCGAAGAGCGGCTTGGCGCGGAATTCACCATCGTCTTCGGACAAACCGAATGTTCACCGGTCGCATCCATGACTCGTCCTGAAGATACCCAGATCGATAAAACACTAACATTGGGTGGTCCTATGCCTAACGTTGAAATAAAAATTGTCGACCCCGAATCAGGCCAGACTGTACCCATTGGACAACTGGGTGAATATTGCACACGCGGCTATCACGTGAAGCATGAGTATTTCGACATGCCTGAGGCCACAGCAAAGACCATCGACGAAGACAACCGGCTGCATGCCGGTGACTTATGTTCCCTGGATGAACGTGGCTCCTGTAAAGTCGAGGGCCGCCTCAAGGACATAATTATTCGTGGCGGGGAGAACATATACCCTGGAGAACGGGAAGAGCTGTTATTTCGCTACCCCAGCATTGGTGAGGTGGCAATTGTTGGCTTACCCAATGACAGGTATAGCAATATTGTCGGTGCTTTCATTCGTGCTGCGCCCGGCAAGCGGCCCGACAGAGAAGAATTGTTTGCGTATCTGCGAGAACACCTCTCGCCCCAGCCCCAAGAACAGGTTCCTTCTATAAGACTTTCCGTCAACAGGTTCTCGGAAAATACAAAAGTTTGTTCTAAGGCAACAATGGGTCAACGGGCAGTTTACAGAGATGTCCTAATTCCACCCTGATCGGGTCTTAACGGCCCGAACCCGAGCGTAATAAAGTGTGAATTTCTGGAGCCAAGAAATAAGGATTAACGGCTCTTGGGACACGGCCATTGAAAATCGCGCTAATAAAACAGGATTGGTTTCTCAGATTCTTTTTGCAAACAGTTTAAAGGGGGACACAGGGCGTTAGAATCTAACGCCCTGTGTCCCCCTTTTTCTCCGTCCCCTTTTTAATTTTTAGGCGACGTCCTGGGCCCAGTTGCCGTGGAAACCGAATGGAACGCGATGATCAAGGTAGGCTTTAGCCAGCGGTTCGCCCGACACATTCTGTGCATCAAGAATCACCAGATGGCTCGCCTTTCGGTTAGCGTCGTAAACGTTGGCTAACAGGAATCCATCTCCTTCGGGGGCATCAGCCGATCTGGGTACGAAAATTGGCTCATTGGTTGCGCAAGCCTCTCCAACATCGTGAAGCTCAACCTTGCCTGTCTCGTGGTCACGTCTGCCGATGGCGTTAAAACCGCCGACTTTAAACTGCGGATTCTTATCAGCAGCAAAGTAACCGTAACGGTAGTTCGCCCCGGCGTATCGCTCATCAAGCCGCGGAAATTCACAAGCCAGGTCATCCAAACGTTCCCATTTGTAGTCATTCGTATTACTGGCCATATCAAAGGTCCAACGGGTCAGCCGAGGAATAGCTTTGGAAGGATCACCGGGTGTTCCATCGGGCATTGGGAATAACGGCGCTTCTTCAAATTCGCAAACGTCACAGGTCACAAGGTCACCATCTGTATGCGCATTCATGGGGTGGAATACAAACGAAGGGTCACCCTGGAACCAACGCAAGTCAGCAACACTGCCATTCCTTGGCATGATACCAATGTGAACCCCTTTTTCCGGCTCCCAGGCATAAACAGGCGCACCAGTCATGGCGCGTTCCATAGAACCGGTCAGCGGCATGATGGGAAAGATGACGTGTTCACGGGTCACCATGAAATCGTGAACCATAGCGGCATAAGGCGCCTTAAAAGTTTCTGAACGAATCAGTTTTCCGTCTTTGTTGACGACATGAAACGACATATGCTCGGAGATCATCCCATCGGCATTGTAGCCAAAGAAAAGCATTTCACCGGTTTCAGGGTCGATCTTCGGGTGGGCAGTCATTGGCCCAACAAGTTTGTCACCAAAAGTATGGGAACCCATTGATTCCAGGGTTACCGGGTCAAGCTCAAACGGCGCATGGGCTTCTTCCAGCGCCAGCAGTTTGCCCGCGTGATAGACAATGTTCGTGTTCGCCAGGCCATCAGTCTCCAGTCCCATCACACTTTCATCGTTCTCCATGGGATTAAACGCGCCAAACAGGGACCGGCCTGCCTCGGCTTCCTTCTTAAACTTAACGGATTGTACGTACCGGTTTTTGTAATTCACCTTACCATCAGCGATGTAGAAACCATGAACCATGCCGTCGCCACCAAACCAGTGATATTCACCCCTTGGCGAAAATTGCGGGTTAGGCCCGTTGCGGAAGAACGCACCACGGAGTTCCTGCGGCACTTCACCCTCTACGACGAGGTCTGGCGCATCACACTCCATATGAATGGGCGCAAACCCACCCTCAAGGTTGGGATGACTCGGAAATGGTTGTGACATGCTTATGCTCCTTATTTACCTGTTCAAGTTAAACGTTAAAAATTGCAAATTAGTCTGCTTGCACCTTTTCTGCTTTTAAACCGTCTGGGTGCTGTTGTTCTGCCGATGAAAATTTCTGTAAATTGCGCAGCAACTTCTGAGCTGCCTTTATCCTTTGCCCCACCAGCATTACGTTGTCGCCGGTAACGACGCCTGCCAATACAAGACCCGTACCATACTGAACCGCAGCGGTGAGTTGGTTCTCTCTGATACCACCGCTTCCCCAGGCAATAGTAGAACTAATAAAAGCGGTGACGACCTGGCCTGCCAGCAGCGTCGGGTCAGCCCATGATTCAAGCTCGCGCCTGTCCTGCATCACACCCAGCTCTTGGCCTATTTCTTGGGCAAGACTGGCAGTAATACTTCGCTGGACCTGTTGTGTGGAATCTAGAGAGCCAAACGCTTTCAGCAGTCTTCGGTGAAAGTCAGGCGCCTGCAAAAACTGCGATGTAATGACATCAAGAATGGCAAATATACGTTCAAGGCCATTCAGGCTCGTCTTGATCTTTACCTGGTCCGGATCTCCTACAAAATGATCTTCAATAGCGGCAGCCAGTAATTGATCCTTCCCTCCAAACTGGTTGTACAGGGTAGGCACGCTGACGCGACAAGCTACCGCGAGCTCACGAATTTTAATTGATTCGTACCCCTTTTCGGCAATCATCTGTCGTGCGGCTGCCATCATTGAGGCGCGACGCGCGAGGCGATTTTCTGACATCAGATTCATCGCTGAATACTAAGGCTATTTTTTAACATGTTCAAGTTTAGTTAACATGCTCAAATCTATTCAGGATGCTGGGGCTTTGAGCAAGTTATTGAGAAAGTTGTTGAGAAAGTTGTTGAGAAAGTTGTTGAGAAAGTTGTTGAGAAAGTTATCGAGAAAGTTATCGAGAGAGTGGTCCCTGATTTAAGTCACTAAACGCTTTAACTGCACCGTTCATTTGACACAAGCGTGTCCAGTACTGGTTCGCATTTTCATATGAATGGCTTGGAATCAGTCGGTTACAGAGCATCAGACAGTAACCAACCATAATATCTGCAGCCGTGAATTCGCCCAAAAGAAACGCTTTCCCGTCAACCGCATCATTGACGGCCTTTACGCAAAGAAGTGCCCGGTTCGCCATTTCTTCAACGACCGCTGGGATTTCCGGATCAAAATTGCGTCTGTGATTAACAATTTCACCAAGGGGACGAGCGAAAGTCGCCTCACCAAACCACGACCACTGCATATATATCGCATGGGCAGGCGAGCCAACTATCGGCTGGAGTCGACCGTCACCATATCGATCCAATATGTACTGCACCATTGCACCGGACTCAAACATAGAAAGTTCACCGTCTTCCAGCACCGGCACCTTCCCTACCGGATTCTTCGTGAGCCATTCCGGACTCATTCTGAAATCTACAGAAAAAGACACTGTCTCTATCTCAAGAGGCACGCCCAGTTCTTCGCATAACCAGATTATTCTTGTCGACCGGGTCCCCGGCACATGAAAAAGCTTAAGCATCGCATTTCCTCAAGGCGCCATACTCACCAGCACCTGTCTTTTTCGATCACCAGAATATGGCCTGCGGCCATGCATTATCATTTTGTTATTTACAATCGCTATTTCACCATCAACCCATTGCAGGTCGGTTGTGTAGTCTTCGGCCATGGCACTCAGTGACTCTAGCAGTTTCACCGGTATTTCAGTTCTATCACCAAACATAACACCACTTGCAGGATTTTCACGAACGCCTGGCCAACCCCTATAGGCAGCAATTAACTGGTGGTAGAAAGATTGTCCGCCGTTAGATAGGTCAACGACCCCAGGCAATGCGGGTGAAAGTGTCTCAAGGTGATCATTGCTCTGCCAGGTAAATGTGTATCCCATCAAAGCCAACTTTTGCTCTGCTTCATGTCTGCCACTAACGTCAAGCGTGGAATACCAGCTTCTGCCCTGTCCCGACGATTCATCGCTCACCGCGGGCATTCGTGTGACATACCGAAGACCTTTGGCCAATAGCTGCGCTGTCCACTTTGGATGACTTAGTTTAAACGCTTCGAAAAGTTGATCGGACCTGCAGACTGGTGTCGCCCCACCGTGCTCTGCGGCAGAGATACAACAGAAAAAAAGCACCGACGGCGAAACCGGCGTTTGTGCCATTTCGTGATGAAGGTAGATCTCTACCTCTGGAGGCGCTTCATTCGCGGTAAACACCCGCTCGCTATAATTGACCCTGACGGCATTAGACAGTGATTCCTTATAGGAAAACGCCGGCAATCCAACCGCTGCAACAAACCTGTTGAAGTCATCAGGGTCCCGCATTCCGAGTCCTCGAATGAGGACTGCGCCCGTTTCTTTTAAAGCCTTGTTGATGGCCAACCGGTTTTGCCGAACCCATTCTTCAATGGCATCAGGTTCGGACGGACTAAAGGTCACCGGAAACATCATTTATGCATCACGATCCAAGGACCAAGTCTGCAAACGTTCGCAGCTGACCTATACTCCTAGTAGACACGAGCAATGACGTGACTGGCGTGTCTTCCCATGCCTGCAACCTATCCTTGATCCTGTCAATGGATCCGACCAGAGAAATCTCATCGGCAAGTTCTGTCGGAACCGCCGCGGCGGCTTCATCCTTTTTACCCGCCAGGAATAGGTCCTGAATCTTTTCGGCAGCTTCTTCAAAACCCATGCGCTTTACCAGTTCATTATGGAAGTTGCGGGACTTTGCACCCATACCCCCAATATAAAGTGCTAGGTTTTGCTTCAAAGGCATCAATGCTTCTTCGACATCGTCATTGATGATGACCGAAATCCCCTGCATGATCTCGAAATCAGGTTTCGCATCTTTTATCTGGTCTGCATACACTTCCTGACGATAAGGCGAGTAATAGAGCGGTAACCAGCCATCAGCAATCTCTGCTGTCATTGCGACGTTCTTCGGCCCTTCTGCACCCAGGAAAATTGGTAGGTCTTCCCTAAAGGGGTGAGTAATAGACTTCAGAGGCTTACCCAGCCCCCAGGACCCTTCACCAGTATAAGGTAGTGGGTAATGCTCACCATCATTCGTGACCGGTTCCTGTCTGCGAAGCACCTGGCGCACAATATCCACATACTCCCTGGTCCGCGACAAGGGTTTCCCAAAGGGTGCCCCATACCATCCCTCAACAACCTGCGGGCCTGAAACGCCCATTCCCAATATAACCCTGCCACCAGACAGGTGATCCAGCGTCATTGCTGCCATCGCTGTTGCAGTTGGTGCGCGGGCGGACATCTGAGCGATGCCTGTGCCAAGCCTGATCCGCTCTGTGTGCGCACCGATCCATGCAAGCGGAGTGAACACATCAGAGCCCCACGCTTCCGCTGTAAACAGTGCATCGTAACCAAGCTTTTCAGCTTCCTGTGCAATCTCGACCATCTTGGGGTTTGGGCCCGCTCCCCAATATCCCAGCTGCAACCCAAGTTTTAAATTACCCATATTTTCGTACTCCGCAACACATTTACTTGAGTCCGCAGGATGCCGCGCCTATTGAATCAAAGCAACCTACATTCCGCCCGGTGCTAACAAACAATAATTGCCAATTGTCAGGTTGCCGTTTAGTCTTAAACGCTTGTTTGAGCGGGGAATTGATGATGGTGACACAATACGTTGGCAGTAGTGACGAAGAACGAAAGGGTCTTGTAACCAGGATTAGATCAGGTGATTTAACGGTTTCCAATAAAGAAATGCTTGAAGCTTTCAAAATAGATCCTAACTACGACCCATACAGCATACCCTTGAACAAAATGGATCCCGTACATCCCGCCCTCTTTGCCAACGATACCCTATG
>Ga0302125_10001478_pt1 | contig 11733 bp, 18 predicted proteins | sample CB4_surface_MG_FD_203111 | JGI IMG/M metagenome (GOLD analysis project Ga0302125, IMG submission 203111) | Marine microbial communities from Western Arctic Ocean, Canada - CB4_surface | ecosystem: Environmental > Aquatic > Marine > Oceanic | place: Canada: Western Arctic Ocean | collected... | reverse complement strand
GTTTATGCGATTAAATTAGGGAATTTCGAAAAAACCAGAAAAACACAAATTTCGAAAAGCTTTTCGAGGAGGCTTGCGAAGTCGATAGGGTTGATGTTATGGCTCAGGAAGACGAAGAACTTGATGGAGAGCAGGAGGGTAGGATTGAAGTTGAGGAATTGGTTGCCAAAGATAAAGAATTTGTGAACGAAAAAAAGACAAAAGTGGAACGAAAAGATCTGGACGACGAAGGCAAAAACCGGAAAGAATAGCCTGCAGAAGGCAAGAACTCGAAAGGCGAGGGGAAGAACGGCACCGAGATGCTTGGTGGCGTTGAGAGAAAGGAGGTTGGGGCCTCGTTCCGGAATTTGTCGAAGTTAAGGGGAGAATTATCGAAGAAAACTTCAACGAAAAAAGGAATTAGCAAAAGGTTTCGAAAAAGATTAGGAGAAAGAATAAAAGGCTGACAATAAAGGAAGAAAACTGGTTGAAGAAGAATAAAAACGTCTTAAAGAATTGGCGAATTAGGTTGCATCTGACGACGACGTTGGGGTTTTGGATTAATCTGACAGCTCCTCTCTGGTTCAGGAGGATGAGGTTGATGACAAAGACATTAGCTCACTCAATGAGCAGATCCAAAGTGGATTCAACTTCTCGGATAAAAAGACGAAATCTATCTCCCAGAACAGTCCTCTCAAGCATCCATTCCTTCAACCCCTGTCCAAACAGTCATTTAGAACTGATTCGAAATCCAAGATTCCTCCCCTCACATCCACGCCTTACATTGACACTCACTCAGTCTCCCATCCGAGTCGTCGATGGCTCCTTTCTCGCCTAGAATCCTCAGTCACTCACCAAGCAATCTGCTGACCAAACGATGGACTCCCAAACCTGACACAATCGTGTGTTTTATTTAAATTCCAATTTTACATAAGATATCCTAAAAAAGTTTACCTAAATCAATTAGTTTTAAGTCAAGATTCTTAAATTTTGTACTTACAATTTTGGGAGTGTTGTGGGTGATGGATATAATTAAAAAAAACTGGCAGTCCTTGGCACACTCCTCGTGGATATAGAGGAGACCTCCCTAGACACTATGTGAAAGATGGATTTTGTGGAGGATGAAATTTACGTCGCAAATTTGGGTTTTTACTAGACTATGCTTGAGCGCGAAAGAGTTGGTGACTTGCTTCTCTTTCACTTGTTGCCGGGGTTTCCGAAGTACTCTTCTTTAATAACGCTGAGCGGCAACCCGATCGCATCAAGCTTCCTTTTTATTTTGTCAGGCCTTCTAAAGAATCCACAGCTTGACTATGAAGAGGTTTTTTGGCCAATCTGGTTGGTAAAACTCGTGAACGATTTTTAAGCCGGCTACTTTGAAGATTTGTCTGAAATGTTCGGAGCATCTAATGACGCTATTCTCTTGGAGATTTAAATACATCTACTTATCCATTTCGACGTTCTCTTTGACGACCATAATACCAGACTTACCCTCGCTTTGGCTCAAGTTGTTGGACATGCGGCGCAAGGTTGCAATGAGGTCCTGGTCATTGATGTACTGAAGGAACCACTGAAGCCAAATGCAATCGTAAAGGTCGACTGGATAAAATTCTTGGAAAGGCTCTACATAAGTATTCAAAATATGGGTCTTGTTCTACCTTTTGCCTTCTTAGATGTGGGAATATGACTAGTCATGGATATCTACCTTGTCAAAGATGTTGCGAAGCACGTTTTTGGTGATTCTTCCGATCCCTGAGCAACAGTCAAGAGCTCTTGCAGTTTTAGGCATCAATTATTGGTGTGCTTTCAAGATTTCAAGGCTGAATTTGGTATCAGGAGCGTTTATTTCGCTTAGACCACCTAACATGCTATCTAAAGTACTTGTTGCTTAATTCCAGTAAATTTCAGACTTCCGATACCATTTTTTCGCTGGCCTGGCCTTTTTCCATATGGCAGCGATGCTGAAGTATTTTTACTCATTTGAATCGATTCCACGAATAGATTTTTTGATATATGCATTATATTCACTTTCTCCTTTATTATAACTTCCCGAAAGCTGTAACTGTAGCTATTCGACCCCTTCTGATAACTCTTCTTCGGAATCTTCGACTTCTAAGTCTTGATCTGGAGTTTATTTCTCTTTTTCTTGTTCCCCAATCTGAATTTCTTCATTCTAATCCTCAGCCTCAATTTCTTCATCATCCAAACGTTCACTCTCGTTATCAACATTTTGAAGAGGTTCATCATCTTTTTTGTCCTTTCAGACTAGCATCTAATCATAGACCTCTTTGAGCTCCTTTTCGTACCGTTCATTGTCCTTTTATTCCATCTGATAGAAATGTTCTCGTTTATAAGCCGACAAGTTTTGCCACATCTAAGACAATTTGTATGAAATCCACGCTTGGTCAACTCCTTCTCTTTTGAGAACAAGTCTTTGCTCTTGTGAAAACCAGTGATAAGCAGTATTGGCTCTCTTTGGTTTGACTATACTTGCTTTGGGTTAAGCAACCGACTCAGCTGAATAACAGCCTATTGTGAAATTGGCCTTATTGCTTTTCTCTTCGGCACTTGGTGGCTGCTCATCTTCCTCCATTTCTTCATCGTCTTGACGATTTTCTTCAGCTTCTTGTTCGACAACTTCTTCATTTACTTCTACATTCTCTTAATCCTCTGATTGATTTTCTTCATCCTGTATAAGGTCTATGAGAATTCTTTCGTCACTTTCCGTTTCTTTCTTTTGTTTGGGATAGAGCTTCTATACAATTGAGTCGAATAGCTCCAAATTATCTTTGAACAAGCTCTGTTTGAGCAAATTGGTAATTTGTGTTTCTAAGTTTGGCTCTTGTTATTCCTCTTTTTTTTATTCGTCCTAATTTCCTTGTTTGAGAATTAAGGGCTGTTTTTCTATTTCTTGCTAGAAATAATTGTCCAACATGGTTCTTATTTATTGCTCCTTTGCGAATTTGTTGTGATCTCAGTTGTATTGAGAAGCTTTTCTGGCATAAGAGCCTGAAGGTGATAACTTTCGGCGTTTTGATTCAGATAGAGTGACCGCTACTGGTTTTGGTAATTTGTATATGGAGAACTTTCTTAGGAAGATATAGAATTCTTCGAGGGTAATTTGTTTAGAATCTTTATCGTCGAGTAGATCAGAGGCAATCTAGAGAATCATTTGACAATACTTGGTGTTATCTCTTCCTTTATAAAAGCCTAGAAGAAGGATTTCTTCTATTTTGACAACCTTTTCTTTCGTGAGTATGCCGAAATTGATGGCTTCTAAAATAGATTTGTGAACTGATGCGAATAGTTCATCGTCCTTGAGGATAGTCTCGAGGATAGTCGTAATGTCCTCATTCTTGATGTGATCAGTGTCTATTTGACTCTTGACTTTTTCATCTCTCATTATTAATTTGGATGACAGTTTATCGCAATCCTGACTGTAAGAGAGGTCTAGAAGAGACTCACTATCGTCGTGCTTCAAGGATCGTTTCTATAAAATAGAGGTCTATTACTCATATTTTGGCACTTGTTCCTAGCATTTTAGCTCGTCATGGTTCTCTTGGATCCTAGTTGTGATGTCGATTTCCATTTCTTGTGATTCTTATTCCTAGGAATAATAAACGAAGCCAAGAACCATTTCTTGTGATTTTTACTCCTGGGAATAATTAACGAAGCCAAGAACCCTTTCTTTATTTTCTGTTACTTCATCTTTGACCATTTTCTCTTCTACAACCGCATGTTCCTTTTTCAAATCAATATAGTTGATAGAGGTACTTGCATCTTTTTGGGGATGCTCGACGACAATTTTTATCTCAGGTTCCTTAGCCAACATCGTGAGGGCTTTTTCCCTTTCAAGAATCTCACATCGTCTTATAAGCAACTCGTGGGATTTCTCAAGTCTCTCCAGCCTTCAAACAAAGTTGTTCTTTACAGGTTCTGGTTACTTTTTTTGCGGTTTTTATTACTATCGCCTAATAGACCCAGCTTGACTTTAGTATAGCCTGTCGTCTATTTAATCCTTAACTTTGATATTGTGGCTTTTATGTTCCTAAGAATGGGAAATTCGTTAAATCTTCCAAATTTACCTCTGTGGTGGTTCCACCTTATATATTTGTTTATTCTAGCGGAAATTTCTAATGCCGTTTTAGCTCGGTACACAGCACTTATTGTAATTTTGCATTTGCACGATACCAGGAGCTCTGGAGAGCGTCAACTTGCCATTGACCCTCTTCCAAGTGTCCCGATAACAAGAATAAGACTCAATTTTATAGACCTTGTCGTCCTCTTAGTACTTACCTTTATCTCTGTAGTCCATTAACTATCTTTCATACGTTCTTTTAGATTCTTGTTCTTTCTTATAATATTTTTCTTGCTCTTAGTAGTTCATTGATTGCCATATTTGTAAATACACTCTGTTAAATTCGGTATACGAAAGTCCCCTTTCCTCAGCCCTAGGTAACTGCTCCTCAAAGAAGAGCTGTTAAGCTTTTTTCGGCTTCGGAGGCGTCTTTGAAAGTTGGAGGTTCAATTGGGGTTGACTCATTCTTGTATTTTTGTTGCTTCGATTGCAGAGTTTTGTGACTGGTTATAAATATTAAAATATTATAAGTTAAATTTGGCGCCAATTATCAAACAATCTGAAGAATCACCTTTTGCCGCTATTTTTTATTTATTTTTTTTAAGAATTCAGAAATTTAAAAGATGGTGACATAAATGTTTTCAAGACGACCAATTTCTCGCCAAGTTTCTTTGTCTAGAAAGAACCAAAATTTCTAATAATTTGCTGACTATGTATGCTTTGAGGTCAGAGTTTTCTGGAATGCCTAGATTTATGAAGTTACCACATGTGAGGAGCCTTAAGAAAATGAATCCAATCATGACAATTTTAACTGTAAGTAAACCGTCTGTCGCCAATAAACGTATCGATTTGAAATTTTTCTTAGATAAAGCGATACAATTTCGAATATTATACGACAAAGTTTCTTCCAAATTCGCAAATTTTGATTCTCCGACCTTCTGCGCCCAATGCATTCTGCGCCCAATGCATTGTGGACCCTTGAGTTGGAGAGGATTGCTGAGACTCAAGGGCTCTTGGACCTCCTCCTCACCCAAGTCGAGAAATTCACCGACAGCAACGATACCGAATTCCACGAAGATGTGCCCCTGGAGACTCCCAGCAAGACCCGCGCGCTTTTCCCGGACTCTGGCTGATGTGTTCTTAGAAATGGGATTCTTGTGGGAATATCGGCTAAAATCGAGGCATTTATGCCGTTTCACCTATAATATTCCCACAAGTTTTTCATTTATGCGATTAAATTAGGGAATTTCGAAAAGCTTTTCGAGGAGGCTTGCGAAGTCGATAGGGTTGATGTTGTGGCTCGGGAAGACGATGAACTCGATTAAGAGCAGGAGGGTGGGCTGACGTTGAGGAGAAAGAATAAAAGGCTGACAATAAAGGAAGAAAACTGGTTGAAAAAGCGAAGAAATTCTCGAGAAAGATTACGGAAAGGATAAGTATTGAGGCCTCCTTATTAAAGTTAAATAAGAAGTTGAATAAAATATTCAGGATACGATGCCAAAAGCGAAGGAAAAGGACAAGAAAAAGAAAGAAGAGAAACCGAGGCCACTCAGTAAAAGGAATAAAGAACGTGCTGAAATTGACAGGAGCAGTGCGTCCTTTCAGCTGTCTGCCAGAGAAAACACGATAAAACTGAAATCCAAGGAAGTCTTCAACGCGAGGAGGTGCTTCGTGAAGCAAGGTCCGCTCGAACGCATCCAAAAGAGGACCTTCACGGACACCAGGCAGCTGGAGTTGCTCGTCGCCCAGCTCATCTTTAGCCTCGCTGAGGCGGACTCCGAATGGCACGTGGGAAATGCCTATGACCTGAAGGAGGAAAGCACCAGATCAGCTCGGTTGAGACTCTTCAGCCGGTTCAGAGGCCGTGTCTCTACCACTTTGAGGCTGCCATGTGAGCTCTGCGAGGAGCTCGTCTCTAAAGAGCACTACCATGATGAAACCCGGCACGGTTGCGCCAGGCAAGCCGCTTATATTAAGCATTAGCAGATGTACGATCACCTTGGTGCTCCAGCTGGTGTGGTCAGGAAAGCCACGCCGGTGTAGAGGCGGTCTACTCAGACGGCGTGGGATCAGGCTGTCAAACACCACTTTGAGTTGGTCATGCAGGCCAAGAGCGAGGGAGCTGAACTGGCTGAGCAGCTCCAAAAGGGATCTGAATACTACGTCCTCCCATGCTCACCTGCGGACCACGCTCACATCCTCGAGCTGCTGCCCAATGATAAGAAATACCCGAAGCGAAAGGAGCAGCGAGAGTAACTCAAAAAGTCTATCTTTAAGGTTGTCTTTTGCTATGGCAGGAACGACGGGTCGCAAAGGAGGCTTGAAGTGTTTCCACTTTTGGCCGACTTAACCAAATAAGAGTTTCCAGGTCACTTCGTTTATGCGATCAAGCATCTGAAGTTCGCCTCGCTTGACGTGTTGGAGGAAAGCCGTGCCTGGTAGACTCTGCGTCTGTCACTCGAGCAGGAGAGGGAATTTCGAGGCCCAAGAATAATCCAGAATGTGAAGCTGACCAAAGAATAGCAGCGCGAGAAGGAGAAAGTCAGAAAGGCTGCATTGTATCAGAGGAATAAAGTGGCAATTGCAGAGCGAAGGAAGGAAAAAAGGGCATCCACAGTCAACCTCGACGACCGCTCAAGCCACCCGAGTTCCGGCTTGCAGGTCGATAATGCTGAGAGCAGCAAGGTGTCCCCCTCCCAGATCGATAGCTCGTTTGTGCACCCGGAGAATGCTGTGCATGTTATGGATTTGCAAAACTTTCGCAACCAGAGTCCAGATGCTACCAAGAGACAAATCGAGTTGAGTAGCGGGGGTCCCCTTAACCTCAAACTCGATGATTTTGGTCATCAGTAGATCTGCGTTGACCACGGGTTCGGCGTGGGTCTCAGCCTCGACCTCCTCGAATTCCTGGAGAAGATCAAGGACCAGACTCGGGAGCGAATTCCACTACTCGACCAAAGAGGACTCTATTGCCAGTTTGAGTTCGATAAGACCGATGAGAACCTGAAAGTGCATGTAACTCTGGAGCTGTCCCAGTATCGCCTCCAGCAGGAAATCTTCAAGGACCTGTGCATTTAATATTCCGGATTCCTCGAGGGTATGGACGATGAGCAATATGCCTACTTCGGCTATCTCTTCAGGAGGAAGGTGTTTGAAGCACGGCTTGCTGCAAAGTTCACCAAGGATGCCATAATTCTCTTGCCCAAATCGCAATGGACCCAGATGATGGTATAATCCAGGGGTGAGATCCAGGGAGCGAACGAGGAGCTCCGTGCTGCGATCTCCAAGTATTTCGATTCCACAACCGGGTAACCATCTTTCCAGTTGCTGGTCCGTAGCAATTCCTCTTCGAATTCTAACACTTTGACCAAGAGGGGAAGTCCTGCTCAATAGAGTGAAGAATTGTTGGAGAAAGCGGCGGCTGAGGAAGTTGAAGAAAACGATCAGGCACCATTGTCGATCGACATCCACGATGCGAGTTGCTTGCAAAATTAGTCTGCGGAAAAGTCGGTTGCTGCGGAAATCTTTCACAATTCAGAAGGGAGAGAGCAAACTTTTGGTAAGCCTAATGCTATTTCCAGTACGAACAGTAGTCCAAAATAAGCGAGTATTGAAAATCAGGAATAGGAGAAGAATGTTCAGGAAGATTCGGATCTGAACAAACATCCATCCTCCGAAACTGAAAAGAGAAATTTTGATCGGGTTGTCGAGGATGATGAAACAAATTCTCCGATCCCCAATTTCCAACTTGATGAGCGAATCGACAGTTCCACTATTCCTCACAATAAATATGAGTAACAAAATCTCCAAAAGACTCATTAGAATGAGATTTCCGAAGAAATTATTGAACCCAAAACCCCAAAAGTAAGAGTAACTGAACCCTCTACAAATATTCTCCCAAAAAAAAGCACCGTCGAGCAGTACATAAACTTCACAACTAAGCCCGACCCTAAACTTGCTAAGAATAAAAGACCCCAAAACCGAAAGTGCTGACTGAGGCTCAAGAATTAAAGTAGAGTAATGTCCACCGTGATAATATCAGAGCTGCAACTCGGCCATAGGCAGTCCTGGCCCAAAAGAATAAGGATGATTTGATTAGGGCGCAGCAACGTGAAGCTGAAGAGATTGCTTAAGCTGAGACTGAAAAAAAAGCTTTTAGGTCTGACGCTCAAATCCTCTTTGATCAGGCACGAGAAGTCGAGGTTCGCAGGCAGATGGATGAGAGGCGGTTCAGATAGGAGAGGAGTGAGGCCAATAAGCAGAACAACAGAAGCTATGCTGATATGGTCAACAACCTCAAGAAGGAGCGAACCAGGAATGAAGACGGGAAAAAACAAAAACGGCAAAATAATATGAATATTCTGAGTGGCCCGACTGCCTATTAGGGTCCTTAAAATGTTGAAACGTATGAAGATAATGGCACGTCTCGAACCATGCGCAACAATAAGGATTGTAGCAGGTTTTTTAAGGGGTCGGAGCAGATAATTCTTTCCAATGATGAGGATGGTGAGCAGATCCAAATCGAAGACGTCAAAAAAGAATTCCAAAAAGTGAGGAAAAAGAATTCCAAAAAAAATTTCAATAAGGATGTATCTCTGAAAACGATCGACAAGAATTTGGAATTTTCAAAAACCAAAAAGAGGACTGATGATGAAACTGTATGGGATTAGGTAAAAAAGAACTTGTCAAAAGATGTTGCCAAAAAAACTGATCTCGACACGGTTGTAAGGATTGCAGAGAGTGAGGAACTCGTCGCTAATCTCGAAGTCTCTAAGCTGAGCTTGGCAGTCGACGAATTGGAGGCCGAAATTTCAAGATTTGACGTCCTAATCCTGCAGGACCAAAAAAGAAAGGATGCCGATTACGATGCCAAGAAAACAAGAAAACTGTAACCCAGAGGAAAAGGCAAATCGGGGACCCAGAGCAAGAGTAAGCTTCTTGAGAGTATTGAGCAGCGCCAGACTCCCATCAAAACGCCCAATTTTGATCCCGGCTCCAGAGAGGATGTCGCTATGGCCACTCAATACTTCTCAGGTTACCACAAGGAGTTCACAATGGAGCAGTGTGAACTACTAGTGGTCTGGCATAGACACCTTTTCGGGATTGGACTCTACCTTGGGGCCACCTACGGCGGTGGTAGTTGCCTCTTCATGTGCATTGCCGAACACGTCTACAACACCCCAAAAGACTATGAGATGGTTCGTGAGCAGATTGTGGATCACATCTGCAGGAATTGGGACGATTGGAGTCAAGATGTGCTCGCTGCATACACCGAGGAAAATGTCAAGAGCAAGGATGACTACAAAAACTACATGGGTAAACCAAATGAAGAAGGAGGACTCATCGAATTGACGGCGTTTTGCAAGATGCATAGTGACGTCAATTTCCGTGTCCATTTCATCACAGGCCGAGCCATGATAATTGGAAACGCGGCGGATGCGATTGTCCACAACATCGCCCACTAAAAACTCAGCGGGGGTAGCTACCATTACAGCATCGTCTACGCCCATATCGACCACCGAATTCAATACCTCACAGATCGGCTTGAGGAACTCAAGAATATTCGGGAAGAGCTACAGCCTGTAGTTGCGGAAATTCAAAAATAAATATTGAATTCGAAGGATGGTTAGATTCTGGAAAAGGAGGGCGATCTGCCTGTTGAAAACCCCTTGATCATCACCAACGATTGCCGCGACGAACTCAATGTCAATAATCGGGTCGAAGATGAGTTGGGTCGCTTTAATTTCAAAAACAACAAGAACCGAATGCTGACTTCCAAATCTATTAAACACCACGTTCTCACTCCTGAGCCAATTAAGGATTTGAGTTCGTTGGCTGTTCGGGAAAGTTTTCACGAAAAGATCGCCGGGATTCTTCGTGATTGGAGGAGGAATTACGGACGTGAAGGTGATCCAGATAAGACTTTGTCGGATAGACTCAATCCGGATGTTCGAAAGAAATTTTTCGATTACATTCGCCAATGGCACACCAGTGAGTTGGATAAAATATCACTGAATCTTGGTGATGAGGACTACCACGATGATCTTAGTGATGAGGCTTACCAAATCTTACTGAAGGCCAAAGTCAATAGCTTCCTTGAATTGGTCAAGGATTCAATGAAAGAGGGAGACGCATCCTTGCCAGACTATGTGCCCGATGCTTTGTAAAATATGTGGGAGTTCTGGATGGAAAACGCTGCTCCACCCCTGGTCGTAATCCATTCTGCTCCGCAAGTCGCTAAGCAGCCCCCGTTTCAATTTAAATTCAAAGGTAAAGGTAGAAAACCGGACAATAGAAGTTCAAGTCCAAAACCTCAGAAGTACCCGAAGATCGACGTGCATGAGGAGGTTCAGAAGGTGGTGATCGATGAACTCAATCCAGAAGTCCATTTCCAAGATTCTGAACCTAGGAGACACATTCTTCTGCGTTTCCAGGATGAACAGAAGGCTGCCGAAATTGAGGAGGGCAGAGTGAGAAAAGAGTAAGAAGCTCAGAAGTCGAAACCGGCTGATGAATTTCGAGCAAAGAGTCAGGATCGAGAAAGTGGTTCCAAGATCGAGCAAGGTGGCCTGAATATCACTAACTCCCCTCCGATCTCCAACACTTCCAAGATCATCAAGAAAAAAAAGAAGAAGGATAAAAAGAAAAAGCATGAGGATTCCAGCTCAGAGTGAAGACCTCTAGCTCAGGCTAAATTATTCACTCCAAAACCCCAAAGGTCGATTATAATCGAAGAGACGGAGCAGCATAAGGGATTCGACGATCTCCTCAAAGAATATATACAGGATCGAAAGAGCCCCAATGCCCACAATACCCTCCAATCGCTTCTTTTATTTTCGAAGAATTCTGGAAAAATTGATTAGTCAATGTACCAAAAATTCGTTGACGAGTTGAGGAGTGTGAATCGAGTGAGCGAATTTCAAATTGCTGGAGAACCCAATTCGACTCTATCCCAAGTTGCAGCTGGTGGTACATTCAACCTGCTTAATCTTTTCAACGATGTCTGTGATGGTGTTAAGGCCAAAGCCTTCGACGCTGGTCACGGCCTGGAACAAGTGGCAGAGGAGCTTAATAAGGACGACTTTTTGAACAATTTTCTCGATCAAGTCAATTAGAGGAAGGATCTCGCTCAGTTTGCTCAACACGTGAACGATGCTGGAGACCCCAAATACGCTGAGGACAAACTCACAACCGAAAAAAATACTGAAACCCTAAATAATAAAACCAAAGGATAGAATCCGAAAAACAATCCAAAAGTAAGTGCCGAGACCCCAAATTTATTCGTATGGATGTTAACCCAAATTTATATTTATTTTGTCAGGATCAAGGATAAAAATCAACCAAACGACACAATCAATGAGCACATGAGACTCGGCTCCACACTGAGTTCCCATGAGGTTATTTTCCTCAATATCCACTTCTAATTAGCACTTAGAATTCCAAATTTAATTGAGGTCAAACACTTTTACAACAGACATCTTCTTTTCAATTTCAACCATTTTCTCTTTACCTTTTTTCAGACTTTTCTCCATTTTCTTTCCCTCCTTTTTTCAGACATTCTAATATAACCCCAAATTTGCGACGTAAATTTCATCCTCCACAAAATCCATCTTTCACATAGTGTCTAGGGAGGTCTCCTCTATATCCACGAGGAGTGTGCCAAGGACTGCCAGTTT
>Ga0302125_10001476_pt1 | contig 11753 bp, 2 predicted proteins | sample CB4_surface_MG_FD_203111 | JGI IMG/M metagenome (GOLD analysis project Ga0302125, IMG submission 203111) | Marine microbial communities from Western Arctic Ocean, Canada - CB4_surface | ecosystem: Environmental > Aquatic > Marine > Oceanic | place: Canada: Western Arctic Ocean | collected... | reverse complement strand
ATCACCGAGGAAGAAGTAACAGATCTCTCCCCTCCTCGCACGTACGCATTCGTTCAGAAGCGACGAACTCAAAGCGCGCCGGCACAGACAACTTCCAGACAACTTTAAGACAATTTGAAAGAGATAGGGATCTTTGAAATTGTCTTAAAGTTGTCTTTAACTTGTCTGTGCCGGAATATATTTTGACCTTCTAAACGGGGTAGTACTACCTTAGTACTGCCTTAGTACGAAGGGGGTACTCAACCACTAAACCCCAATTTTAAAATACCCTAAACATTTTCATGAAACATTTTTCTCGCCAGATAGTTTTGGTTTGGCCTCCTCCTTCTTTTTGTCGTGTGTCTTTCGACAAATAAAATCTTTTCCATAATAACTAACCTCACTATTCAAACGCGTACGACGGTACTTCAAAACAATTACTCGTACCCAAACGCGGTAAGAAGAAGTATCAACACTTCCTCTACCCCGTGAATCATCTTAATCAACGAAAGTCGCCTTCGGCTCCACTCGTAAGTAAAGAAATAGAAACCGATTTTAATCGTTCGTCGTCGCTTTTTTCCCAAAAGTCGACAAAAGTTCCCGAAGTTGCGGACCTTAGTGTAGTTTACGGAGTTGGGGGGGGAGGGAAGCCTCCTAAAAAGAAGGCGAAGACGATGAAGACCAACAATACCAACAAGAAGAAGACGGAATTTTGTGGTTTTAGAGTTTTGGGGTCTGGCGCATTAGCGAAAGTTATCGCGAACAGGGACTCCGCCTCGAACGAGGTTATTGTCGAAATCATCGAAAGTGCGACGTTTGGAGAGTTGAGAACGTGTTTCCCACTCGTGTTTGATGGCAAATTGACGAGTTCGAATAATAAGGAGTGGTTAAAAGCAGTATTTAAGAAAGAAATGGGGCCTCCTAAGAGGAAGGCGAAGAAGCGCTCCCGTGCTTATCTCGCCGAACTAAAGGAGCTGAATATTGCTGTAGCACCCAAACCGCCGAGCAGATTATTTGGAAACCATTTCATTAAAATACACGATACGAGGTTAGGCGAAGAATTCGTGCGAAAACAACGCCACCCGCGTGCCATTGAGGGTGATTTGCTTCCGGGTAATTCTGTGGGGAAACGCTGGGGTATTATTGATACTGGAGTCGATGATATTCACGACTACAGGCTAAGTGGGAATAGAAATCGCTTCTCGGGAGAAGTTATTGAGGATGAGGCTCGTGAAGCACATTACCTACAATCGCTCACGGGGGATGATACGGACAAGGAAGATTTCGTTTGGTTAAGTGGCGTTCGCGATCGAGACGTAAAGTCGACATCGGTAAGGTTTACATTTGGTTTTGTATTTGAAAAATAATGGCGTTTTGTTTTTTCGTAAACGCCACTATTTTTTGGTAAGGGTTACAGTTGAGTTTGTGGAAAAGTGACAGTGGCGTTTGCAAAAATTATTTTTTACGTTTTGGAAAAGTTTTGTCCAATTTGAAAAAAGCACTTTACATGCCACTATTTTAACTATTTTAAACAAATGTACACAAAAGGAGACCAAAGTAGAGTGGCATTAGTAGTGGGGTGTGTTTTTCATATTGCCACTATTTTCTAAATCAAACCAAATGTAGACCAAAAGAGTTTCTCAAAAAATGGCGTTTGATTTTTCATATTGCCACTATTTTCTACAAAAACAAATGTACACAAAAGGAGACCAAAAGAAAAAACTTTGAAAAAACATTCATATTTTTCAGGACAAAAAATACAACGAAAATGTAAACTATAATAGAATACATATGGATACAATGTTGACACCATCTAAAATTGGAACGTAGATACGATGTATAATTACGTGTTGTGTTCGTGGCAATGTCGACGAAAATGTCGATGATGGCTGTAAAAGTGATGACGACGATGAGTGAACTTTGTTCAATAAATGAGCTTAAAGAATTAATTTGTTAGACTAATATAAATGACGACTATGCAATTGCCAAAATCTGGAATTGCTATGAAAAAGTTAAGGGGCGACCCTGTAAGCAAAGGACAAAGAAGAAAACGACAAAGGACTTAAAGGAAATAATATATAGGTAAGTATTAATACAATGAGCTATAGAGAAGGAACCATTTACAATTTCTTCAGCCCAAACACAAACCAGTGTTATATTGGCTGTACCACAAAAGATCTAAAAACTACGTTCACCCATTTACGTGCATACTCCAAAAGAAATAGAGGCGTGAGCATGCCTGGTTCGAGTCGACAACCACACGCGTTCGGTGTGTTCCACCAGTTGTAGATTATAAACGAATGGAGCGACTTAGGCCTCCACAGAACACGATTATTCCTCGATAGGTGTAATTCTACGCTATTGATACGAGGAACAAAAGATCAACTTCCACCGTTTGCTTTTGTGCTCGATGAAAACGAGCCATTTACTGGTACATCGAACACTCTCTCGGGCGAAACTCGGGTACACGCACCAAAGGTAAAATCGTACGCGGAGAAAAAGCAAGATTTTGAGAAGTACACGTGTCCAGTCGACGATGTTTTGGTGTACCCTTATACGGATAAGGCAGGAAACGTTCAGCTTTATAATAGGACACAACTTCGTGAGAAGGAGTCACATTTGATGTACGTGCGAAAAGCAGAAGACGAAAATGGCGACGAAAAAAGTGTTCGATGTCCGTTCGTGAAACGGTGGTTAGACGACGAAGAGAAGCGTACATACAGAACGATGGGCGTGTACCCGAAGGAATGTCCCGTCGATGTCTATAATAAATGGGAGGATTTCGAAATTAATAAAAAGAGTATTCCAAATGGCGAAGGAGACGCACAACCATTCAAAGATTTACTTTGGGATTTGAGTGGTAGTGAACAAAATAGTTACGAGTATATTTTGAAATGGTTGGCGTATCTTGTACAGTATCCCGAAGAGAAACCACAGACCGCTATTGGAATCAAAGTTAAGTACGGGATAGGCAAAAACTTACTGTTTGGACTCGTGGGTGAGGATATAATGGGGAGCAAACATTATTTCGAGACTTCGAATCCACTTGATGATATTTTTGGGACACACGCAACACAGCACGAAGGAAAGAAACTTATATTTGTCGACGAGATGGAAGTTTCGATCCAAAGAAAGGTAAGCGAACGCATGAAGGCGTTCATAACAAACAAAAGTCTAACGATAAACCCGAAAGGCATTTCACCATATAATGTCGACCATTTAGCTGGGTACATCTTCGCGGGGAACGGTTTTTTAGTCTCTGTTCCAGAAGGGGATAGACGCTTCGTTTTATTTGAGGCGACTGGTAAATACATTCACAGTTCGGGTGAAGGAAGAAAGTTTGTGAGAGAATGGTTCGAATGGAAGAAAGACTCGAAGAATTTGAAAGCCGTGTACGATTTGCTGATAAATACAGAAACGAATATTGAGTACTTAAAACACGAGCGACCCGAGACAGCATATTATAAAAAGGTAAGACGGCAATCACTTCCACATATAATTAAATGGTTAGATTACATGATATGGGACGAATTTTCAGACAAGTTCTGTACGAAAAAGAATGGTAAACGACTCACCGACCCAGACTTTGAAAGTAAGGTAAGTACGGAAGACCTAATGTTTCATTTTCTCCGTACGTTCAACGACGAAAGAATTCGCACGAACGCAAGAAACTTTGGCAAAGATTTACAAAAATTCAAAGATGAAAGAAAACTGCCCTTTACAAGGTTTAAACTGACTGGAGGTAAGCGTGGTTGGGTGTTTACGAGAAGAAAGGTATTCGATTGGTTAATCGAGAATGATTACACAGAACACGTACTGAATGAAGAAGGAGAAGATAACGGTGGCATACCGATGCCCGTCGAAGATGGTTTCACATATGGTTCATATTAAAATAAAAAATATTTTTTACAATTCCTTACTTAAGTGTATAAATCCCCTACACCTAAATAACGAATGAAAATGTAGTACAACTCAACGAAATACTGGAACGCCGACAAAATACACTTTGCGATGAAATTGAGAAGAACTTCGGTATTAAGATTGCCGAAGATGACGGCGTTTTAATCGCGATGAAAAACTGTTTTGAACGCCTCCTCTTTCGAAACCTCTTTTTTTTCCCGCATGGAGAGGGCCCGAAGCGTCTTCACGACTGGCTTTATGCCATATTGTTTGAAGCTTTTCCCGTCTGCAGATCGCTCGAAAGTAGAGCCGGAGTACAGAATTTCATCGTCGACCGGCGAAGGTGCCCAAAATTTTTCTTTCAAAGAAGGAGCACTGCGAATCGAATTAACGAGACGGTCGCGGTTCGATAAGCGGTTAATGGCCACCGCGTACGAAACCCAAACACAAAATAAGGAGAGCGCCAAGACAACATTTCCTACCCACATAATCTTGAGGTTGTCAATAGTCGCGTCACATTCTACCGAAATCGCTCGGAAGGCATCCTTTACGTAACCGCAAGTCACTAATTTTTGTGTCTCCGGAACGATTTCAATCAAACGAGATGCGTGCTCGGCGGCATCTTTGGCTCGATTATATTCGGATGAAGCTATTTTACCGGCATACATGCGTTCAAAGTCAGACGCATCAACTACGTGTCGACGAGAACCAAGATTGTTATCCCAAGTGCTGTTTGAATAAACGCAACCTTTTTCGGGATAAAAGTAGTACCCGTCGGAATCTATGTCGTTGTTCAACAGGCCCGCATCTTTCGCTGAGCATACCGTTTTCGCGTAGTTTGTTTTGGCATAATTCTCAGTTGGACTGCAGGTTTCATTCGCCGAAACAGCCACGTACTCCTGGCAAAGTAAAGGGAGCTCCCGAAGTGGATTGTTATCGACGATAATTTGGTTCGCTTCGTATGTTTTTTCCAAAATCGAATTTCTAAGCATGCCAATGGTATCGACGGCGGCCTTAGCGCTCACGCATGGTAAGATATCCATCATGTCCATTCGCACTTCACCATCCGGTTTAACAAATTCGTCCATCGACCAGCACATATCGTTCAAAAAAGTGCCCACCATGGTAAGCAAACCCCAGGAAATCCATGATAAAATCATAAATAGAGATGTGAAAACAGTCACTATGATGAGCAACTTCCATTGATCTTTGTAGACAAGAAAGGCAGAGAAAAGTATCGTCACGATCATGCCTCCTACACAGGCCCCTGCAATGCCTTGAATCAACGACTGCTGCTCGTTTACCAAGTCTTCAGCAGCTCCGTATATTTCCTTAATATCATCAATATCGTCATTTAATTCAGAAACAAACTCTGAGTACGTTAACAATTTCGTATCAGTTCCATCTACTCCCAAGGTTCTCTCTATCTCCAATGTCGCATTTTGCATCTCAGACACAGACTCGTTCGCAATCGTCAACAAATTTTCGCGCGATCCTAACTCTACTAATTGCGAAACTATTACACCAAATCCACACAAGCTCATGATCGAAAAGAAAAAGATGACTAACTTCGTCGTTTGCAGCTGCTTCGTTGTGAACGGTTTCGGTTTGAACACGTTGTTGCAAGAATCGAAGCAAATACCAAAAAACTTCGTGATGGACACTGTAACCGTCAAGAGAACTGAAACAATCGCCAACAGTAACCCAAATCCTGCGAGAACGAAACCTGGAAGCGCCTGACCCAGGAGCATGCCCTGATAATCTGCATCTTTCATCGGATTCTGAAACTTGCCCTTGTAAGTTGAGCCCGTGTTTGGATTATACCTGGGCATGTTGAATAACGTCTCTGGCAATAGCGATTCATCATTCGAAGTTTGTCTTGTTGGATAAGTATGATTCGTGTTATGAACCTCTTCATCGTGGTATGGAGCCTCAGCGATTCCCGTAGGTACCGCATCGTCATCCACGAAAGGCGGAGCATCATCTGGAGGAGGAGAAGAAGGGGGAGGAGCGAATAGGCTTCTCAACATTTCAATATCTGGAGGTGGTAATGGCGGGGGCGACAGCGGTGGTGGTGCCGGCGGTGATGATGGAACTGGAGGTGGTGAGGGTGGAGGAGAACGACAGGAGTTTGTTTGCACACATGGCGGGGGCGGTGGTGTTGGTGGCGGCGACGGTAAAGGTGGCGGTGACGGAGATGGTGACGGCGGAGGAGAAGGCGGAGGAGAAGGGGACGGCGGCGGTAAAGGTGGCGGTGACGGTAAAGGTGACAGAGGTGGTGGTGGCTCTGGATGCGGCGGTAATGGAGCCGGAGGCGGACTTGGAGATGGAGGTGGTAAAAGTGGGGGTGGACTTGGTGACAGAGGTGGTGGGCTTGGTGGTTGACTCGGAAAGAGCGGGGTTGGAGGGAGGTCTGGTGCTGAAGGTGGCGGGCTTGGTGGCAACGGCTCAGGTGTTGACGATCCATTTGTGCCGCTACCATTCGAGAAGGTAAACTTCTCCTGCATCGGCGAAATGCCAGACTTAATGCAAACCATATTGCCATCTCTGTTTTGCAAAGAGAAAGACTCTGCGCATACATCACAGGCAGTCAAGTTTGCGCACGACGCTGTTGAAGCATTCGGACCACATGGTGTTGAAACACACATGATGCAACCTAGCATGCACCCAGTCGTGTCAAACGCTTCACTCATCACGGGATCAACCTTTGTAGAAGTCTCTTGGGAGTCAGAAGGTATACTTGTCCCATGTAAAACTTCTGATTCTGAGCCTTCAAGATTATCGTCAAATTGCGCGTCTGTTTCGAGCTGCTCTGTAAGAGCCACATCGTTCGAGCCAAACATCGAATTCGGTATGTTCAAGAGCGCACGCCCATTTGGAATTAAAGTCAAATCTTCAGCGTCGCCACTTGGAACGAGAAAATGTTTATCAATCATGTTCTGCATTATTTTGAGCGTCCTTTGGTGTTGCGCAAAGTCTTCGCGGTTCTTCCTCGCAAACGTCATGGGGATGGTAAGTGTATGCGTCCTATTGAGCACGCTTTGTGAGTCAAGAGATGGCGTGGAAGCAAAATGTTCTCCTTCATCCAAGAGTTCGCGTCGCATAAGTTTCCTGGAAAAGCCGGCACATCTCTTGAATTCCGTCCATATACTTTCCGATTTGTAACTCATCCAACCATTTGCATAAAGCCCCTGCGGATCCGAGAGTCCATCCAAGTACACATTCTCTTCATCCACCCAGGAGTTCCACTGACCTAAAAATGACTTGTACTTTCCGAGCATACTCATCACGCCGCCAAAAGCTGCGCGAGGAGAAACCTTACCCGTACGCATCCAAATAGTCCACGCGTCGTTGCCTGCGCCAGTTGCTTCGAATTCCGGATACCTGTTCGAATTACCGCACTGATAATAAAATGGAGGAACGTTAAACTGCATCTTCGCAATGTGCCCATGGGGAATTTTTGTCATCAACTCTTCGAGATAATCGAGGATTTCTGTATGGTTCGTCCCAGCAAGCGAAGCGCCGCAGAAGTCTCTACTTTGTATAGCTTGTTCGCGAGTAGACGTTGGTCCACAACCAAAGAGAAATCTAAAGATAGAAGCAAAAGCAGCCTTCGATGTGGGACCATCTGATCGTGAGTAATACGTTCGAGTATCCTTTGTAATACCAAGAGGTTCATTCCAAGCTGCGGCGATTAAATACGGTTCCCAAGCTCTAACGATATCCATTCCTGAGCCGTGTGCACTTCTATAACACGGTAAGATTTCAACGTACATATCGAGCTTCAAACTAAGTTCTCCCAACGTTCCGCCGCCTTCCGAAGTGGCGAGCCAATCTATGGTGTCTTCCAACCACTTGATTGGACCAGATTCTGTGACTCCTCTCGGGCATTCAAACAAAGATCCCGCCGCTGTTATGAGCTTTTTGAATGTAGTTGGATAGTGTTTGGCAATCGGCTTGAATTGCTCGAAGCTTTTTTGGAACAACGTGTTATTTTGCAAAGTCGTCATACCCAGATGCGTAAAAATCAGTTCCCAGGCTTCTGGAACGTGTGGATTCGTCTCGAGTGCACTCAAAAGAATATTAGTAACGCGGGATAGAATAGAGTTGCCCTCGTTGTAATACACACTTCGAAACAAATGCATCGAGAGACGAACATCCAAATACGAATCAAGACCGACATTCATGGCCAAAGGTATGGAAGCAGCGTGATCTATAGACGTTGCTCGCGTTTTTATTGGACCAGAAATGTCATCAGTTTGAATCGGATTTTCAAAAGTTGTCCAATAACTGCTAAAAATCCAGTTGTATTTGTCCATTTCCCAGTGCCCATCGGGGGCCTTATCGAAAGCGATTGCAGCAGCATGTTTGGGTTGTCCAACCATGGCGGAAGGACTCCCACGACATCCAGTGTTGCCAACAGCCATGTACGCGAGACGACCACACATTCCACCATCTTGGGATAGTCGTGGAAGAGAATCTTTGTGCCAGTTTGATTCCATGCACTGAACTTCATAGCGCATGTAATTATCAGAGTAGTGTGCCCAAGAAGTGGCCAACCCTGGTGTCCGGTCAGCGTCTACAAATTCTTTCTTATCGGGCTCGGCAAGTTCATATCTCGACCAAACCCATTCGCACTCATCTGTCGGAATATGCGCAATCGCGTGTATCGAAATTAATGGCCAAGGAGCCTCAGTTACGTCAAAAGTTGACGAAGCATAGCTTTGTTCATTCTTCTCCAACAAAAACTTCAAAGCCGCGAGCGGAGAAGGATTCGGAGTTCTGGAGAGTGGTGCTGAGTTCCAGTTGTCTCGTCCTTTGTTAATGCGACACATCCTTTGAAATTCTTTCGAGATAGTCCACACGGATGGGTCGTCTTCTCGCGCTGTCGTTGAGTTCATGATCCCACGTAAATTACGGTACTTATGGGCAAACGATAAAACCAAATCTGCAATGCTGTCGTCATCGTAGAAAGAGGTCAAGAAATTTCTTAAATATCGCACATGCTCGATTACTCGCGGATGCATCGGCATCGAAAGCGAGAGAAATGACTTACGAAGTGGCACATCTTGCTTACCTCTTTGGTTCTGAATCCAAGTCCATACTGGATCATCTGCCGATATGCTTGAGGTATTCTTCGCGTCCTGTTCATTCAAATTGAGAACCAATTCTTCCAATTCTTCCGACCATGTTTCCGTGCCGATCACCGCATCGTAAAGATCTCTAGCCTCTTGAGTACCTACTTGGGGTGTCTGGGTCAGATACCCGCGTCTCATGAAAACGTGAGACTTAGAACTCCTTTCTAGAGTCTGAAACTTCAACGAACCACGAAAAATAAGCGAACATACTCCCATGGTTGCGCCTAGCTTTGGTTCAAACATTACACCTATGCATCCGACCGAATCTTTGCACACTTTCACACATGTATAGATCGCGGCAGAAAAGCTATGACTCGCAGGTGCGCTGCGGAATTCATAACAGACAAAATCGTCGTCTTTATCCATCGCGTGTGACAATTTCGAATACTCGACGGAATTTTTTAGCACGTCGTCCATCGCAGGTGGCAAAGAAGTTTCCAAATCTGAACTTGCAGTAAAGGTACACGTCTCAATGGCACTAGGTTTCGTTGTTGAGTTGCACGCGTGGTTAGAGTAGCACTGCGAAGTCGCAGAGCATGAAACGCCTCTCATCCTTATGCCACCAGTAGCTGGGGGTACTGCCCTTTTGCAATCCCCCCAATCACCCGTTGTCCAGCTCGGATTTGTTGAGCAGTCAGTGGCGTCGCCAACCACTCCGTATCCTTCTTCGTTTTCGATTATATCATTTACTCCAATTTTCAAGGAGCACGGACCGTTAGAGTGAACGCTTTTGGTCCAACCATTGAGACAAGTGCACTTATTATTCGAATGCCAGGGGATGTGTTTTGACATGACTTTTTCACACGTGCCGTGCTCGCACTCGTGCTCACACTGTAGACACTTTTCGTGTTTTAGACACGATTGAAGGTTCGCAGGTTCAGCAGCTTCGCATTGCGCTCGACTACTGATAGTCCCATCACTTTTTGCGCAGATATTTTCTCGTGTTTTTGTGTTGCGATCTGCTTGTTCTAAACACACGTCGTGCGGCGCTTTTGTACACTTTTCCCATGCAAGCGGGGTCCACTTAGAACTTTTCCACCAATCGGAGTCTTCTGGTTTCGCGTAGCACTCTAAATCGGTATTGTTCCGACGAGGGGCGAAGCAGCAGCCAGAATCTTCGCACGTTTGTCTTCGAATGCTTACACTTTGAGCCGCACTGCGAGTACTTCTTTCGTACAAAGCGCACGGCCTGCGCACAGCCGATTCAGACCGACACCAGGGAAGACAGCTGAAAGTGTTACAGCTTCTATACGTCGCTGGTTTTTGTGCAATACCTCCGCAGAGAGCATCCTCCGCCTGACTGTAATCCTCGATCGAACTACCTTTTGGAGCGCAGAACACGTTCCGACTTTGCGAACCAACTCCGCAGGGTTTAGAGCAAACGCTCCACGGGGCAGTGTTCCACGTCAACTTATTAGAGTCGATAAAGATATGAAGAGGGTGTGAGCTCACTACAAACGCCTGTAAATCTGCTTTCTCGACTGGATGCTCATATTCGACGGGCGTAAAAATATCTGTGTCAAAATTCGAGGATCCCTCTGGTGCTTGTTGATCGCTGTTGATAATTCTACCGTGTGGAGTGTTTGAAGTTTTGCAGGGTTGAGCATACAAAATACAAGCGTTGCTTTTGTCGTTGTAACTCATTTCGGTACAGCTCTGATTTGTACACGCTGTGATGCAGGTATTTAGTGAGCTTTCGCTGCGCGTTTCGAGTTGTGTCGAAGCCGAACAGTTTCTCTGCTCGCACAATCGTGCGTATCCTTCATCTGGATCAGTGTGAGTCACTTTTGCGCAGCGGAGATGTCGCTGTCTATTTCCACCGAACCAACCCATCCATTGCGAAGTCGGCCATTGCTGTTTCAATTGCAAGCCTGGAAGTGCTATACCCGTCGCGACGAAACCATCGGGGCAGTTTGTGTAGAAAAGTTTACGAAAGTCGCCATGAGGGCATTGCTCGTGTGCAGCATTGATGCTTCGAGAAAGAAACGTACTATCGTTCGTCCACCCTTCATCTCCGTCAAGAATAAACCCACTAGGGACTCCGCAACGCGCCAAAACACCTTGCCGCGTGGGGTCCGTGTCATTGTTTGCGAATGCGAGCCCTGTGAGGACTTCCCCACCAGGGCAGAGGACTTTTAAACGGGCTTGATATCGATTCGCGTGCCACTCGTCCTGAGGAAAGTTATGAATCCTGGCATAACCATCAGCTGGCTCACGAAACAGAGTTTCGGACGAAACCCATTCATCCAAATATCTTTCGCTCCTTAGACAGAGAGACGTATTTCCAAAGAACGAACATTCAGATAGTGTACTCTCACCCTCTGCACACCGCATGAATTGAATCGGTCCACGCAACTCATCTGTTATCATGACAACTTCTTTACCACGGAACTTGGCATTTTGAAAAACAGGATCGAAACCAAAATGCCTCGCATTCGAAATCTCTTCGCAATCACAATAACCCCAGGTATTCTTATTGCCATCCGTATAACAAATGTGACGATTTGGCTCAGGTATAGGTCCGACCCAGCCCGAGGTATCTTGCGGAACGAAGCATATTTGACGCCAGTCGTCATCTTCGGACCACTCATCGCTGAAAAAGCCGTGCCAATTGTTTCCATTATTGCACGGAAAATTTTTCCCAGAACCACCACATGTAGACTTGTGACGATGAAGGTATAGGCCTCCTGTAAAAAATACACTCGACGAAGTGTTAATCGACACCGTACTTTCATT
>Ga0302125_10001472_pt1 | contig 11767 bp, 5 predicted proteins | sample CB4_surface_MG_FD_203111 | JGI IMG/M metagenome (GOLD analysis project Ga0302125, IMG submission 203111) | Marine microbial communities from Western Arctic Ocean, Canada - CB4_surface | ecosystem: Environmental > Aquatic > Marine > Oceanic | place: Canada: Western Arctic Ocean | collected... | reverse complement strand
CTTAGGCTTCAGGGTATTTTTTGAACTCTTTATCGATTTCTCCAAGGGCATATTTGCATTCAAAGGGCGTATTCTCATAATATCGAGTGATTTTTTAAATGAGAATATGCCTTGTTACGGTGAATTTGTGAAATCAGATTGTATTATTATGTTACTCTATTCGAATCCTGCCCCTTCCTTATACTTTCGCTTACTGCTCACGATTTGCAGTTTCTGTATGTGCTTGAACCTCGCTGCATCGGATGTCGAGCGCCCGAACGTGCTTATCCTTTCAATCGATGATCTTCGTCCTGAGTTGGGTTGTTACGGTGCATCTCACATGGTAACGCCGCATATCGATGCCCTGGCTCAATCGTCTACGTTATTTAAGAGAGCCTATGTGCAACAGGCGGTCTGCTTACCATCGCGCATTAGTCTTTTTACTGGAATGCGTCCGAATTCGACTGGTGTGCATGATCTAAACACGAAATTCCGTCAGACGATTCCAGATGCCGTGACGATGGTGCAGCATTTTGGCGCGCACGGTTATCAAACTATCGGCATGGGTAAGGTCTATCACGACGAGCAGTGGAAGGAATGGTCGCAGTGGATCGATACGCATAATTTGGCAGGAGTGAATTTCTACCAAGCTCCAGCAACCATCGCGCGCATGGAAGTTTTGAAAAAAGAAGCTAGAGTAAAAGGACTCAAAGGGAAGTTATTGCGACAATATGTAAAAGGCCCTGCCTATGAGTCTGCTGATGCGCCAGACAATGCTTATCTTGATGGTGCGATGACTGATCTTGCGATTAAAGCCCTCCAGCAATCTAGGGATGTGCCATTCTTTATGGTCGTTGGCTTTAAGAAGCCACACCTTCCATTTGTTGCACCTCAAAAGTATTGGGACCTTTACGATTACGAAGGGCTGACGCTTCCCGATAATTATTTCCAATCGAAAGGCGCACCAGGCATCGCGCAAATGACATGGGGGGAGTTGCGAGTTTATGCAGGGATTCCAAAGAAGGGGCCAGTCAGCGATGCGGTGGGGCGTCAATTAATACAGGGTTATTATGCATCGGTTAGTTTTGTGGATGCCCAAGTCGGCCGTTTGATGGCCGCGCTTAAAGAGCAAGGTCTGGCTGACAATACTATCGTCGTACTTTGGGGCGATCATGGATGGAAACTCGGCGAGCACGCCATGTGGTGTAAGCACACAAACTACGAGATCGATGCACATGTGCCGTTTTTGATTAAAGCACCAGGACGAGAGTTTCAACCGGGCTCGACTGATGCGCTGGTCGAGTTGCTGGATCTTTATCCGACGCTGTGCGATTTGGCTAAATTGCCCACACCTTCGCAATGTGAAGGCTCCAGCTTAATATCGCTGTTACAGGATCCGTCTGCTGAATGGACTGAGCTCGCTTATAGCCAATATCCGCGATGGGGCGGGGTGATGGGCTATTCTGTAAAAGCACCAGGTGGGCGCTACACGGAATGGCTCAAAAAAAATACGGGTAAAGTAGTTGCGCGGGAGTATTACGATCATCAACTAGATCCAAGTGAAAACCTTAACCGTGCAGGTGAGGCAGACTATGCAAGCGTGATCGAGTCACTATCTAAGGCCATTGCCGAGGAGCGTAAGCGCTGCGAAAAATAAGGAAGATACGATTATGAAATCGAAAGATAATTTTATATGGGGCGTCGCAACTGCTGCACATCAAGTTGAGGGTGCCTGGTTGAAAGATGGCAAAGGACTAAACATTTGGGACGCTTTTTCGCATACGCCGGGGAAGATTACTAACGGAGATACCTCGGCAGTTGCGTGCGATCATTATCACCGCTACGAGGAGGATATCGACTTGATCGCCGATCTTGGCGTGGGCGGCTATCGCTTTTCTATCAGTTGGGCGCGCATCATCCCAGATGGTAAAGGTGCGGTGAATCAGGAAGGCATTGATTTTTACAACCGCCTAATTGATGGCTTGATCGCTAAAGGGGTGACTCCGTTTGTGACGCTGTATCACTGGGACTTGCCACTGGCGCTGCAAATGGAAGATGATGGCTGGCTGAGTTATAGCACAGCCGAAGCATTTGCTAAGTATGCGGAAGTTTGCTTTGAGGCATTTGGTGACCGCGTCGACCATTGGATGACCTTCAATGAGAACTGGTGCACCGCGGTACTCGGCTATGGCACAGGTCTATTCGCCCCGGGTCGTATTTCTGAGACGGATCCGTATGTAGTCGGGCACAACCTATTGCTTGCACACGGTTTGGCAGTGCAGTCGTTCCGTGCGGGTGAGTATGGCGGCGAGATTGGTATCGCCAATAATTGTGATTTCCGCGAGCCGCTGACAGATTCGGATGAGGATCGTGCTGCTGCTCAGGAGAGTTTAGAATTTTTCTATGGCTGGCTGACCGACCCGGTGGTCTTCGGCGAGTATCCCGCAATCATGCGTGAGCGCTTGGGGGATCGTCTGCCGGCGTTCACTGCTGAGCAAAAAGAACTACTCAAGGGCTCGGCAGACTTCCTTGGTTTGAATCACTACACGACGCACTACGCCTCCCGCTCAGGCCAAGTGGCAAACGCGGTCGCATCTGATGATGGTAATGGCGGTATGAGTGATGACCAGCAGGTTGTCTTAAGTTTAGATCCCGATTGGCACGTCACTAGTATGGGCTGGTTCGTCGTGCCTTGGGGCTTCCGTAAGATGTTAAACTGGATCCATGGACGCTATAATGGCTTGCCGATTTACGTGACCGAAAACGGCACCGCTTTGGCGAACAACGATGTAGAAACCGCGACCGATGACACGGAGCGCGCAGATTTCATTAAAGGCTACACGGATGCCATGAAGCAAGCGATCGAAGAAGACGGCGTCGATGTGCGCGGTTACTTCTGCTGGACGCTAATGGACAACTTTGAATGGTGCCGAGGCTACGATATGCGCTTTGGACTCATCTTTTGTAATTTCGAGACACTGGAGCGCACGCCGAAGGCATCGTATTATGCTTACCGTGAGATCATCCAGAACTCCTAGTCATTATAATTCATGCGGCAAACTTAGGCTGAATCCTAGGTTAGGGGTGAATGCTTTGGTATTATTTACATAAATTTAGTAAATTAAGAACCAACACTTAAAAATCCACCCAGTGGTATCGCAGCGTGATCACTGGTAACAATGAGAATTTATAGCAAATAGCTAAACAAGTGCAGTATAGTGCGTTTAATCATTAGGGTAGGCCGATTTATCACTGCTCAATGTATTTGTGAATACCTCTAGAAATCGTCTTATTATTTATTGTATTCCCAAAAATTAACCCAAAAAAATTAATGACTACGAAAAATATACTCTGCGCGATTGCGCTAATCTCAGGAGCTTCGGTTCTATCTGGGCAAACAATTATTGAACAGTGGGACTATACTAACAATAGCTTAACTGGTGTGAACGGTAACAACATGACCTTCGTTAATACTGGTAGCACTGACCTAACTGGTGTGGGATTTGATGACTCATACACAGTCAATCGAGGTTCGGGAAATGGAGGGAGTGTGTTGCCTGCGGATCTAGGCCTGACTGGAGGTACAGTAAAAGCGGAGATGACATTTTCTTCTTGGGAACTCTCTGGCACTAATGCCTTTTTTGCTATAAATTTCAGAGATTCTGGAAACACTTCGATTGCTCAACTTCGCTTACAGGGTAATGCCCAAGGAACAAGAGTCACTTTAGATGGAGAAATTGGGGGTATTACAGATAGTGGAGGTAATACTCGCGGCACCGCGATTGGCGGATTTGTATCTGCCGCAACGGCAGATACAACGCCTGTTACAATCAGTCTAACTTTGGGGCTAGATGATGGCAGCTATCTGCTTGAAAGTAGTAATTGGACTACTTCGTTTGGAGGGCAACAGTCGGGCACGATTGCGGGTCTATCCGGTGCGACAGTCGATAATTTCCGTTGGATTGCGTCCAACTGGACTGCAGGAACCGATTTTGTTGAACTCGATCAGATTGTGGTTTCCGCTGTCCCAGAGCCAAGCACCTACGCACTGCTTGCGGGTCTTCTCAGTCTGACTTCGGTAATGATTCGTCGTCGTAAGTAAACTTTAGTTTTATATACATCTGTAAAAAGCCTTCGGTCCGCCGGAGGCTTTTTTTTGAACTTCTTTTTTTAACAACACGATATATGCGACTTACATTTCAACTTTTTTCTATTTCTTTACTCCTCAGCTTCCTTGCTGCATCACTATCCATCGCTGAATCGACTACTCCAGCAGCCCCTGAAGTCGACGTCGCGCGTGTGACCCCTAATCTACCTGGAGCTGCGTTGAAAACGTTGAATCAAGCAGAGTCCTTATTGGATTTGAGCGACCAGCAATTCAATGCTTTGGTAGGCGTTTTAGAAGCGCGCACAGCCGAGTGGGTGGCTCTGATGGCGAACAAAAAATCCATGGATGGCGTGAGTTTTGAAGCTGGCAAGAGTCGGATTTTCGGCGAATATACAAAACAGATGCTGGCGATCTTTACCCCAGAACAACGGCTTCTTTGGCGTAGCCGATAACCCTAATAATCGTGGCGCTGCCGCTGACTGTTTCGACGCTTAGAAGAGCGCTCCTTGGGCAGGTTCACTGCCTTGAGTTTATTGAGGTTACTTCGCCACTTAGGGTGAGTGCGTCGCGATCTGGCTCGCGGTGTTAGATAGTGCGCCATCGTCGTTTTTTGCTCAGTCGCTGCCCCCACGTTCACTCTTTGAGCTGACGGCGTGCGTTCCTGCCCGCGATGACTGCCTGGTTTGATAGATCTCAGGGTAACGCCATCCGTAACGTGTAACTTCTTCTATGCACTTAATCATCTGAACCGTTGTTATATTCAATCGGTAGATGCCTTGTTCGTATGGCCTGCACCTATAGATTCATTGCTTAAACCCTTTACTTTTTACCCTATGAACACACACGTTTCTTTATGCGGATCATTGGCTTTACTCGCCTCTGCTGCATCGGTACTTGCCGCACTTGACGCGCCTTCAAATGTTACTGCGATCACTGCTGGGCCTGCGACCATCGCCTTGTCTTGGGACGACAATGAGTCTGCGGAGCAGAGCTACATCGTGCAACGTAATGATGGCGGCTGGGCAACTATTGCCACACTGTCCGCGGGTAGTACACATCATTACGACCGTGGCTTAGCACTTGGTTCGTCGTATAACTACCGTGTATATGCGAGCAACGACGCTGATATTTCGGTTGCAATCGAATCGGGCGCCGCCACCACTTTAGACTATCAGCCTAATATCATTTTCTTTCTCGCTGACGATATGGGCTACAAGGATCTCGTCGGTTTACGTGACCAAGCAATTGATGGCCCGACGATTTACGAAACTCCAGCGCTGGACAGCTTTATTGAGACATCCGCACTTTCTATCAACAATGCGTACTGCTCGGGCCCACGTTGCGTGGTCGCGCGGCGTTCGATTCAAACCGGCAAGTATGATTGGCGCCCAGAAGTGGTGCCAAATAATGATTATTATGTCGACGATACGGGTAATCCAATCGGCAGTGGGCTGTGGGCAGGGGGGACGACGGTTGCTGGTTCCGAGTCGGGCGCGGGTGTTACCATTCCGTTTGACAACAAAACCTACGCAGAAGCGCTGCAAGATGCAGGCTACCGAACTTGTTTTATTGGTAAATATCACCTGGGCGAGTCACCTTCGGGAACCCCTGTTACCGGCTATTCATTTGGTGACCAACCCGCTCGTGGCCCTGACGCGCAAGGTTATGATGTGAGTATCGCAGCGGGTCATGCAGGCGCGCCGCCTGCTTCTTATTTCTCAGTCGAGAATATGCATGCCACCGGCACTTATACGTTTGAATTGCCTGATATGGACGATGCCAACTATGGCAGCGCTGCCCCAGTTGCGGGTGAATACATCACCGATCGCATGACGGATAAGGCAATTGGTTTTATTGCGGATGCGATGACGAACCATACGACCGAACCTTTTGCGCTTACGCTGGCGCATTATGCGGTGCATACCCCAGTCGAGGCGAAGTTGAGCGACATTAATTATTTCAAAGATAAAAAGGTGTCTATGGCTGCCGAGTTTGCCGCGCATCCCGCGGGTGCGAGCGGACTCATTACAGACTACGGCTCAAAGACTCGCGTCTGGCAGGATAACGTTGTGTATGCTGCGATGATGAGAAGCTACGATGATAGCTTTGCAGAGTTACGCAGCTACTTGGGCGAGACCAATGATCCGCGTAACCTAGGCAAGACGCTTGCTGAAACCACTATTATTGTAGTCTCCTCGGATCACGGCGGCAAATCCACCACGCCACTTGATGATAATAAGATGCTTGAAGACGATGCCACCGATGAGGTGAACGCTGCGCCTTCTTACGATCCAGCCAAAGGGGCCTACAAATCTGGCACGCCGAATGCATACAACTCGTATCCAACTTCTAACTACCCATATCGCCAAGGTAAGACTTGGGTATATGAAGGTGGACTGAAGGTGCCGCTCTTGGTTTACATTCCAGGGATTACCGTAGGGGGCAGTCGTTCCGATGCCTTTGTGCATCATGCCGATCTCTTTGCGACTTTTGTTGATATGGCTGGTGGTTCGCAGTCTGCCGAAAGCTCCGATTCAATAAGCTTTATGCTCACTGCTGTGAAGCCGACAGCGAGCGCCCGCGATGAAATGCACCACTTCTTTACTAATGCGAGTTCGGGCACAGGTAATCCAGCGCTCGGTGCATACCGCCAGGGCGATTACAAATTACTCTACTTTATGGTGCAGCGCCGCGTCGAACTCTACAATCTTGCTGCCGATCCTTATGAAAGAAATGACCTCGCGGTGAGTCGTCCTGCGATGGCTGCTGAGATGCTGCATGAAGTCTATCAGCAAGCGCTTTCGACTGGTATCAATATGCCCAAGCCTGGCCCTTATACCTGGGCCAACGAGCAAGCGGTCCTTGTTGATAATGGTATCATCGCTGCATTGCCAGCTGTACCAGATGCCGACCCCTCAGCGCTTACGCTAACCGAACTGTCTCCAACTACGATTGAGCTGAACTGGACTGTGAATGCCAGTAACGCATCCCATTCGGTGGTCTACCGCTATTCTCCAACTGAAAGCAATTTCCGCGAACATGCCTATGTGCCTGTCGGCACGACGACCTTTCGCGATCTCAATCTTACGCCTGGTGGACTGTATCGCTACCGTGTCGAATCCGAAAACCTCGGCGGTTGGTCTGCTGGTAATACTGGCAACAAGACGCTCACACTGTCTGCGAATGGCGCTCCCTGGGCGATCAGTGCAGTCAATGACATCGTCACGACCGTTCCTGGTGAATTACGTCGCTTTAATCCTTTACTCAATGACCAAGGGGAGGGCGCAATTGAAATTACTGGAATTACGCAACCGACTACGGGCTCAGCAACTATCGACGGACAGTGGATTTGCTATCAAGCAGCTGATGGCTTTGCGGGCAGTGTAACGATGACTTACACGATTGAAGATGCTGCGGCGCAAACCGACACCGCGTCGGTGACCTTTACATTGCCGAATTCACCTGCGACGACCCTACGCGAAGGATGGGAGTTTTCTGAAGCCCCTAACACGGATCTCAATGATTTGGTTAACACTGGTTCGTGGGGAAGCCAGTGGCGTTTTAATTCTGTGGATAAAACCAACGGATCAGGTCAGTTTGTGTTGTCTGGGGACAGTGGCATACAGACGCGAAAGCTACCCGCTAGAAATACTGCAAATGCACTTGTGTCTGATGATATGTATGCCACGCCGATCTCGACTGGGAAATATCGTCTAGAGATTGAGTTTACATCTTGGGATGTGAATGCAGCGAGCGCAGGTGATACTTGGAGGCTCAAGTTAAACAACAACGCTTCCCCAAACCCAAGTCAGGTCGTCGCGCTGACTGTCGAAATAACGGCAAGTAGTGTGAATGTTCGCTATGCGGCAGTAGGTGCCAACGACGAAGTGCAGACTTTTAATTTGGTAGAAGCTGGCAGCAACACGGTTGCGGTTGAATTCGATTTCGATGCTGATGAGGTCGATTTTATAATCAACGGTACTGTCCTCCAATCGTATCCCTTTGCGGGTGACAACCTAGGCCAGTTAATCTATGCGAAGACTGGCGCATGGAGTACTGCAGGCACGTCGCTCAGTATCGACCACTTAAAACTGATAGAGCTTCTTGCGGGCGGCACACTTTATGATGCCTTTGCCTCGGCTTATTCATGGAAGGGGGTTCTTGAAAGAGGCGAATTCGAGGATCCGGATCGTGATGGTCTAAACAATTTCTATGAGTTTGCGTTTGGTCTTGATCCGATGGTTGCGAGTGCGGCGAGCCCTATATCAATTGACTTAAGTGGAGTCGAACCAGCGATCGAGTTTACGCCGACCCGCGATACATCTGTCATTAATTATGCGGTTCAATTATCCACTGATTTGGGTGACTGGGCAACGATACCTGAAGTGCCTGTAAATACTCCAGCTGGACAGCCTGTGAAGGAAAATCTGCCTTCGGGCAGTAAAGGTTTCGGACGAGTCTCTGTAAGCCCATAGTATCCGAAATTCAAATACGGTGCACTTCGTCAGTAGATCTTGTTTATTTTTGATTGTATAAGTGGCTCGTTAACGGTCTGCGGATCAAACAACATCTCAATTACAATATCCCTTTTTTGATTTTAAAATCCAGTTACTACTTATGAAATACGGTTACTTTGACGACGCAAATCGCGAATATGTTATCACAGATCCACGCACACCTGCAAAGTGGATAAATTATATCGGAACTTTGGCGTTTGGTGGAATCGTGGATCACACTGGTGGTTCATTGATTTGTAAGCAAGATCCTGCCTTGAATCGTATTTTAAAATATGTGCCGCAAATGCCTGACTCTGATTTCAAGGGTGAGTCGCTCTTTATTCGCATCAAACGCGCGGATGAATCTTATCAAGTGTTTTCACCATTCTATGCGCCTACCCTGGATGCGATGGATTTGTATGAATGTCGTGTAGGACTTTCGTACCAAAAGATTACATCCGAAGTTTACGGTGTGCGCACTGAGGTCACCATATTTGTGCCACTTGGTGCGGATGTCGTGGTACGTGATATACGGGTCAGCAATGTCGGAGACCAAGCTTTGGAATTGGACGTCATTCCAGTGGTTGAGTTTAGCCACTTCGATGCTTTGAAGCAGCTGGTGAATGCTGACTGGGTGCCACAAACGATGCAAGTCGATGCAGAGCATCAAGAGGGCGGTCATGTCGTTTTACGGCAAGCGGCATTCATGAAGAAGGATGCTCAAGCTAATTTCTTCACCTCGAATCATGCAGTTGATTCGTTTCAAACCGATCGCGAAAAACTACTCGGGAATATGGGCTACGGTAGTTGGCGCTGGCCAGAGGAATTACAAAATAAGCAACTCTCAAACTATCAAGCACGCCGCGGTAACAACATCGCAGCTTTGCTCCATAAATTAAACATTTTGCAACCCGGCGAATCTCGTCGAATCATTACACAATTAGGACAGGGGGCACCATCCGCTATTGGGGATATGATGGTGCAATATCGTTCCGAGGTTGAAGTGGATAAGGCTTTCGCTGGGTTGCATTCTTTTTGGGATGACTATCTCAACGCCTTCCAGTGTGAGACTCCGGACGCTGCGTTTAACTCGATGGTCAACGTGCACAACCCGCGGCAGTGCCATACCACGCTCAACTGGTCACGCTATCTTTCGTTGTATCAGCTCGGTTATGGTGCTCGGGGTATCGGTTTTCGCGATTCGTCACAGGATGTGATGGGGGTGCTGGCAAGTGCGCCAAAGGAGGCAAAGGCGTTGCTGCGCAAATTGCTGAGTGTTCAAAACCCGAATGGATGTGCGATGCACCAATTCTTTCCATTAACGATGGAAGCTAATGAGGGCGACTCTCGTGAAGAAGGGAACAAGCGGGTGTACGGCGATGATCACCTCTGGGTAATTCTGGCCGTCTGCTCCTACGTTAAAGAAACCGCAGATTACGCATTTCTCGACGAGGTCATTACTTTCTATTCAAAGGAGCTTTCTTTGCGAGAAGATGGAACCGTGCTTGAGCATTTAAAGCGCTCTGTCGCTTACACCAAGGCAAATGTGGGTCAACACGGTTTACCACTTCTAGGCTTCGCCGATTGGAATGATACTGTGAACTTACACGGTGATGCCGAAAGTTTGTTTAATGCCAACCTCTATGGAGTGGCACTGCGTGAATTGATAGATTTATGTGAGTATCTAGGCGCTGCCGATTCTGTAATTGCTTTGCAAGCGGACTGGAAGTCTATGCGTGATACTGTGAATGAGCATGCTTGGGATGGTGAATGGTATACTCGCTATTTTAAAGAAGACGGATCGCCGATGGGTTCAAAAGAAAATGCAGAGGGTAAGATCTTTGCCAATGGTCAGTCATGGCCGGTGATGTCTGGGTTTGCTACAAAAGAACGTGCAAAAACTGCATTGGACTCGGTGTATACACATTTAAATACCGTGAACGGGATTAAACTAAGTGCCCCTGGTTATACCAAATTCGATCCTGAAAAAGGAGGGGTCAGCACCTATCCTCCTGGTGCCAAGGAAAATGGCGGTATCTTCCTGCATTCGAACCCGTGGATCATGATTGCCGAAACGATGCAGGGCAACGGCGATCGCGCTTTCCAATATTACTCTCAAATTAATCCTGCTTCGAAGAACGACTCGATTGAGTCGTATGAGATCGAGCCCTATTGCTACGCGCAGAATATCCTTGGCGATGAGCACTCACAATTTGGCCTTGGCCGCAATAGCTGGCTTTCGGGCACGGCTTCTTGGACCTATCAAGCCGCAACACAATACATTCTTGGTGTGCGTCCCTCGCACGGCGGATTGATAGTCGATCCTTGTATTCCAAAGGCGTGGGATGGCTTCTCTGTAGTTCGGAAATTCCGTGGTGTGACTTACAATATTCAGATTAAAAACCCAGATCACGTCTGCAAGGGCGTGGCGCAACTGATTGTGGATGGTTTGCCCATCGAAGGTAATACAGTTCCGTTTGCAGAATCTGGCACTGAAGTCAGCGTTGAGCTGATCATGGGCGAGCTCGTGGCGGTGCTCACCTAATCTGATTGCAATTTGAACTCCGATAAGACCCTGATCAGAGAGATACAATTATTGTCTCTACTCTCGGTTGGCTCTGGTGCATTGATCTAACTTTGAAAGTGTGCGTGAAGTTTAGACATTCTTAGTTCCAGACGCCATTCACTGAATCAAGTGGTGATCAGTGCAGGTAGCGCATTATTCAGTACTGGCAAGCCGATTACAGCCATCCGTGATCACCAACTTGTGTTTTTATACCACGTAGTCCCGCCACACACTTTCCGTTAGTTGCAGTTTCATGGTGGCCCCGTGAGGGATTGTATTGGTGAACTTAGCGGGACATTTAGCAAAGTCGATTTCTCCAAGACTGCAGCTGTGAAGGGCTCGCGGAATATCGTGATCTGGGAAGGCGCACGTTCAGTCAGCAGCGATAATGTCACCCTCGGCGGTTTACGTCTGCGCTGTGGATCACCTCGATGTTCTCTTCATCTATATTGATAACCTCTATCCGACGCTCGGATGCTTCAATTGTCCGGTTGCGATGATCGAGAATATAGACAGTCTGCCAGTATTGCCAGACCTCAAGGTCCATTTTCGACGGACGAGCGCTCCGTTCTAATTTCTATACCCTTTTATCGCGGGCGGCTCGTTCGACGCGTTTGA
>Ga0302125_10001463_pt1 | contig 11800 bp, 14 predicted proteins | sample CB4_surface_MG_FD_203111 | JGI IMG/M metagenome (GOLD analysis project Ga0302125, IMG submission 203111) | Marine microbial communities from Western Arctic Ocean, Canada - CB4_surface | ecosystem: Environmental > Aquatic > Marine > Oceanic | place: Canada: Western Arctic Ocean | collected... | reverse complement strand
AAATGCTTCTGAATCAAAATTAGCATCTGGCATATTTTTTGTAAATTCTTGGTGTTGCGAAAGTATTGGAAAATTAATAAGCACTTTCTTTTCATTAAGATCAAAGATAAGAATTTGTGCATACACTTTATACATTGAGTAAAACCCATCTTTTTCTTTTAAGCGTTCTATTTCTTCACCATTCAAACCAAATGTTAAAAGTTTGGCGCCACCTTCCTTTATTTTCCCTGCTTTAGTTTTGATTACAAACTGGTTAAAACTACCTGCTGACTGTTTTATTTTTTTTAACAAAGATTTATTGAATTTCCCCAAATCTTCATTTGTAAAATTTGCTGCGACTTGATATCGCTCTTTTTGGTTGAAGTTACCTAAAAAAGATAAGCCATTAAATGTTAATTCAATCGCATTAGCATTGACGTGTTGTGCGTAAAATAAAATAATTACTATTAAAAAATTTTTCAACACCTAAATTTTCCTAGAACCAAAAATATATTAAAAGAAGACCAATTGGAATACCAATAAAAAAAAGTACCCATAGATTAGCAATATTTATATCTTTTAACTGATCTTTACTTTTAGACATGCTTAAAGACAATAACTGATAAGCTGAATAAGCGCCTATCAAAATTAGGAATATCCCAACACCAAAAAGAATATCTACAAATTCCATTACTGAAAATCTACCTCCCGTGTACCTGTTCTTTTTCTTGACGACTCAACCAAGGTTCGTAGTTGGTTATAAACATTTTCAGGATCTTGAATTGCATTCAAAATTATATTTTTTTGCCCTTTAAAAGCAACGTTTCCCTTTGACTTATCTGACGTAATTAAAATTATATTTCCCAGTCCAAAAATTCTTAGTAAAAAAGGTTTTTCAATTGAATAATCTCTTACACGATAAAGCTCAATATTATCAATTTTCTGAGATAAAATGCCAGTTTTTAATACAATGGTTTGTGGAAAAAGTTGATAGATGGTGAAGCGAGTTTTTATGTATTGAATTAAAGGAATAATAATTGTCCACGACCATAAAATGAATGATGGTAAATTTATTAGTTGGGAGGGACGGGCCTCCCAAATCAAAGATTTATTTTCCATATAAATTACTTTTTTTCATTAAATAAAAGTTAGTGGATTGCTCATAAAAATTTAGTTAATCTTGAAAAGAGCCATCTGCTCTTCTTTGATGTGCAACCATTTTATGATCACACTGGGGGCATTTTTTTTGGAAAAGACCTATATTCCAGCAAGTTAAAATCCAAATAATCATTCTAGGAATAGCCGTTATAAGTCCTTTTGCTGCAGTTTCAGTACATCTTTCACAATCTCTACATCCAGCCATACTTACTCTCCTGATAAAGTACTTATTTTTACTATAGGCTTTAAATTTAATATAGCAACAACTTAAAATTCACCTTCGGTTTTTTTACCACTTATAGTCGTATAAGTCGCTTTGCCAATCATTTTTCCATCTTTATACTCACCTTCAATAGAGCCTTCGGAATTTGTAAGAGTGCCTTTGCCGTTTAAAAAATTAGACTTATATTCCCCTTCATATTTTTCACCATCTAGTGTCGTAAAAATGCCATGCCCATGATATTCACCACCTTTAAAACCTCCTTCGTATTTATGGCCCTCGGGTGAGATTAAAATACCTGCGCCATCGTACAGGCTATCTTTAAATTCCCCCTTATAGCTTGCGCCATTTATTCCAGTATAAACTCCATAGCCATGAAATTTACTGTCTTTAATTTCTCCGACATATTTTGCACCATCTGGAAATGTAACTGTACCTTGCCCATTTCTTTTATCTTCTTTGAACTCCCCTTCGTAGATTTCTCCAGATGGATGTGTTTGAGTACCTAGGCCATGCCTTTTCCCATCTTTCATTCCACCTTGGTATGTTTCGCCATTTGGCAATGTCATTTTTTTCATAAAACCAGTTTACCCCCAGACAATTAAGTGGGCAAATGGGGTGCTGGGATTTTGCTAGAAATATTTTTTATAAGAAACGTATATTAAACATGGAGGTTTTTTGAGAATTACTATATTTGTTTGTGCAGATCTAGATGTATATTGTGTCATGGAGTCCCAGTTATGTAATGATGGTATGGGTTGCTGGTAGGTAGTAATTGGTGGAGTTTAACAACCGAGCGTACATAAATAGTTATTAGGTTAGTGGATTATGTGTGTGCTGCAAACTAGGAAGAAATGCAGTCATTTTATCCTTAACGTATATCATAACGTATATTAATAGTATTTAGATAAAGTTATTCCCTTATAAATCATTGATTTTAAAGGGAATGTGTAATAAAAATTGGCGGAAGAGGTGAGATTCGAACTCACGGTGGGCGCGAACCCACGTCGGTTTTCAAGACCGGTGCATTAAACCGCTCTGCCACTCTTCCGGAGTGCGAATTTTATCATATGGAATAACTAACATGAAGCTTTATTCAGAAAATAATGTATCTTCAAAACCAAAAAATCTTAAGTCTTTTATTCTTAGAGGGTAAAGCATTCCAATTAGATGATCACATTCATGCTGCACTACCCTGGCGTGAAAGCCTTCAACATCTCTATCTATTGCTTTACCAAATTGATCGGAACCTTTGTAATTAATTCTTTGAAATCTTGGTACCAAACCCCTCATTCCAGGAACTGATAAACACCCTTCCCAACCATCTTCAGTTTCATCGGTTAAAGCTGTAATAATTGGATTAATTAAAACTGTAAAAGGTATCGAATCATCTTCTGGGTATCTTTCAGTATCATGCCCAAAAATAACTAACTGAATTCCTTCGCCTACTTGAGGTGCTGCCAAACCTGCACCACTAGCATCTTCCATAGTCTCAACCATATCTTCGATTAGCTTATGTAAGTGTGGCGTATCGAATTCAGTTATAAGTGTTGCTTTTTCAAGTAACAATGGATGACCCATCTTTATTATTTCTTTAATTGCCATATGATTCAATAATTCCTTTAATTAGATTGGTTATATTTAAAGCCATTTTTATAGAATTAGTACTAATTTCTTCGTGAGTAACTCCATCTTTATTAAGACCCCTTCCTGCCGCATGATTTGCCACTGGACAAATTAATGCGTACTTCAATCCAATCTCTCTTGCAAGAGACGCTTCTGGCATACCTGTCATTCCAACAATACTTGCTCCATCATTTTCATAGCGGTTAATCTCAGCAGCTGACTCAAGCCGAGGCCCCTGCACTGCTGCATAGACAGAATTTGTATGGTGTTTTAATTTTAAAAGGTTTGATACCGTTAAAAAACTATCCCACAAATTATTATCAAAAGGAAAGGTAAAGTCAATATGTTTTACAGGTCTTTTAATCCCATCAAAAAAAGTATGTTTTCTGCAAAAAGTATAATCAATAATTTGATTAGGAAATACAAAGTCGCCAGGCATAAATTTTGTATCGATAGAGCCAACAGTGTTTATTCCAATAAGGTTTTTCACTCCAACTGAATGTAAGGCCCATATATTTGCTTGATAATTAATTAGGTGCGGAGGAATAGAGTGACTTTTTCCATGCCTGGCTAAAAAAATCACTTTGTGAAGTCCAAGTATCCCAAAAGTTAGGGGTTCAGAAGTCTGTCCATAAGGAGTTTTAATAATCTCGTGTTTTTCAACTATTAAGTCCTCAATTTTATCTAAACCTGTCCCACCGATAACACCAAACATATTTTTTCCTATGCAATAAAATAATTTAACAACTATGTCATACTTTAGCTATGAGTCATTATATTACCTTGAGGGAAGGAAAAGAAAGTAAAAAGCATTACGAAAACTTTCCTGTAGCTACCCTCCTATATCCCAAAAAAATTCGAGAGGCTGTAATAATTATTTATCAATTTGCAAGAACAGGCGATGACATTGCAGATGAAGGAAGTTTTTCTAAAAAAGAAAGGTTAGAAAATTTAAAAATTTATCAAAGGAATTTAAATAAAATAAAAAAAAATAATTTAAATGTAGATTTATTATTTCTTGATATTTACAAAATAATTAATCAATATCAAATTCCTATAAATTTACTTCAAAAATTTATTGATGCATTTAAACAAGACATTATTAATAATCGCTATAAAAGTTTTGATGAATTTATTGATTATTCGAATAAAGCAGCTGCTCCAGCAGGGGAAATAATCTTAGGCTTATTTGGAGAAGATACAAAAAAAAATATTATTTATTCAAATTCAATCTGTCATGCATTAGCGCTTATTGGAATTAGCCAAGACTTTTATGAAGATATAATAAAGGACCGGTTATACATTCCAACCAATGAAATGACAAAGTTTAATCTAGAGATATCCGATATCCATAATAAAAAATTTAATGTTAATTGGAAAATATATAAGAAATTTTGGTTGCAGCGTATTGATCGAATGTTAACACAAGGCCTTCCTTTGTTATCAAATACCAAAGGAAGGCTGAGATTACAAATTAAAATTATGCTTAGTGCAGCAAATTTGTTGTCAAGTAGAATGAAAAATGAAGAATGTGATTTATTTAATAACCCTCCTAAACTATCCAAAATAGATTGGTTACTATTATTTTGTCGATGTATCCTTACAAAATGACCCCTCAAGATTATTGCAAACAAAAAACTAAGGAAAGTCATTCTAGCTTTTTATTTGCCTTCATATTTTTAAGTCCAAAAAAAAGAAATGCGCTGACTGCACTTTATGCATTTTGTCGAGAAGTCGATGATATAGCAGATGAATGCAAGGAATACAATATTGGGAAAAGAAAATTAGACTGGTGGCGATTGGAAATTGATCGCTTGTATAATAACAAGCCTCAACATCCGGTAACTAAAGCTTTAGAGCTCTATATAATTGATTACGAGCTTGATAAGGCTTACTTTATTGAGATTATTGATGGTATGGAAATGGACCTTAATTTTAATCGCTACGACAGCTTTAAGCAGCTTCAACTTTATTGCTATCGAGTCGCATCAACCGTAGGTATATTATCTGCCCAGATTTTTGGGTATAAAGATACCAAGACTCTAAAATACGCACATAACCTTGGGATAGCCTTGCAGCTTACTAACATTATTAGAGATATTGGTGAGGATGCAAAAAGGGGTCGAATTTATATCCCGCTCGACGAGCTTAAAAAGCTTAACATCACTGAAACAGAAATTCTCAAAAATATTAACGATAAAAAAATAAAAGACTTAGTTAAAAATCAAACACAACGTGCGTATTATTTTTATAAGCTTGCAATTAATAGCTTACCTGATGAGGATAAAATTAGTCAAAAGCCAGGTTTAATGATGGGTAATATTTACTATGTACTGCTATCTAAAATTGCAAATGGCCGTCCAGAAAATGTACTAAGCCAAAAAATAGGTTTATCTAGCTTAAGGAAATTTTTAATTGTTCTGCTTACCTCTTTTAATTTCCAATGGATTAAATAACTATTGCTTAATCAAATCTAATGCCTGAGAAAGATTTTCTACTGGTAATATTTCAATTCCTTCGATCTTTTGTTTTGCTTGATTTGCTTTTGGAATAATCGCACGAGTAAATCCTAATTTAGCAGCTTCTTTAAGTCTTTCTTGGCCCCTTTGAACAGGTCGGACTTCACCCGCTAAACCAATCTCCCCAAATATAACTGTTTTTTGGTCTAGTGGCTGATCTTTAAAAGATGATACGATTGCACATAAAATAGCCAAATCAACTCCTGGCTCTGTTATTTTTACACCACCAACAGCATTCACAAAAACATCTTGATCATAACAAGCAAGACCAGCATGCCTGTTTAAAGAGGCCAACAACATAGCCAAACGGTTTTGATCCAATCCTACCGACAGTCTTTTAGGGGATTGTCCATGAGAGCTATCAACTAAAGCTTGAATTTCTATTAACAAAGGTCTTGAGCCTTCTTGAATGCAGGTAATACATGAACCATTAACTTGCTTATGATGATGTGATAAAAACAAAGCTGATGGGTTCGTCACCTCCTTAAGGCCTTTCTCTGTCATTGCAAATACGCCCAGTTCGTTTACTGCACCATATCTATTTTTAAATGCACGAATCATTCTAAAACTTGAGCTTGGGTCCCCCTCAAAATAAAGCACGGTATCAACAATGTGCTCTAAAACTCTTGGTCCGGCCAAAGTGCCTTCCTTTGTAACATGCCCAACAAGAATCATTGTAATATCTAGCTGTTTAGCAATTCTAGTGAGCTGGGCTGAGCACTCTCTTACCTGAGTTACTGAACCAGGTGCTGAAGTAACCTCTTCAGAGTAAATTGTTTGAATTGAATCAATCACAACCACATTAGGCTTATTCTTTTCAATAGTTTGAACTATTTTTTCCAAATTAATCTCAGATAAAATTGAAATATCTGAAACCTCAAGCTCTAAACGCTTTGCTCGCATCGCAATTTGTTGCGAAGACTCTTCGCCGCTAATATAAATAACGTTACAAAGATCACTTGGGTCTTGTGTTATTTTTGATAAAGCCTGAATTAGTATTGTTGACTTACCAATTCCAGGATCACCTCCTAATAAAATAACTCCGCCAGGAACAAAACCGCCACCCAAAACACGGTCGAACTCTGAAATCTTTGTTTGTCTTTTTAAAATATTAATTGTTTCAACTTCATTTAATTTTGTTAATTCATTCGATTTTGCTAAAGAAGCATATCTTTTTACACCTTTACTCTCTACAAGGCTCTCTACTAAAGTATTCCACCCAAAACAATGAAGACATTGCCCCTGCCACTTTGTTGACTGGCCTCCACACTCCGTACACTGATAAACAATTTTACTTTTAGGCATTAATATTCCTTAAAGGGACTCTTTGAGAGGCTGAAATAGCGCAAATTAATTCGTAACCAACCGTGTCTGAGGATTGTGCAACAGAATCTACAAAAACTTGCTCGCCCCATAGTTCTACTTTCGAACCAATATTTGCACTTGGTATTTGTGTTAAATCAACATACAACATATCCATTGATACACGCCCTACTAGAGAAGAAAGATGTCCATCAATTGCAACAGGCGTCCCATTTTTTGCATGCCTAGGATAACCATCTGCATAACCACATGCCACAATTCCAATCCTCATATCTTTATTTGCTTTAAAGCCTAATCCATACCCAACCGAATTTCCAGCTTTAATGTTTTGAACCGCAATTATTTCTGACATTAATGACATTGCTGGCATTAGCTCTAAATCTTTAGCAGTTTTATTTTCAAATGGAGAAAGGCCATAAAGCATAATTCCTGGCCTTACCCAATCTAGTCTCGACTCAGGGTATTTTATGATAGCAGCAGAATTTGCAACTGAAGCAGGATAATTATAGTTATTAGAAATTAAATTAAAAATGCCAAGCTGTTTTTCTATACCCTCTTCTTCATCGGCAGTCGCAAAGTGCGTCATTAAAACAATATCTTCAATATATGGATTACTACTTAAAGACTCAAGCAAATAGCTTATTTCATCTGGCATAAAACCTAATCGATTCATTCCTGTGTTAATTTTTAGATGTATATTAATTGGAAATATTGGTTTCACTTGATTAATTAACTCAATTTGTCTTTGATTATGAATAGTTACATTAATTCTTAATTTTGAAGCAATATTAACTTCACCCTTATCAAAAAAACCTTCTAACAATAGTATGGATTGTTTAAAGCTATTTTCTCTGAGTTGTATCGCTTCATTAATTGAAAGAACTGCAAAACCATCGGATGACTTTAATGTTTTGGCTACATCTAACAAATTATGACCGTATGCATTTGCTTTTAAAACAGACATTACTTTGCTTTGTTTTGCTATTTTTTTTATATGATTAAGATTTTTTAATAGCGCTTGGTGATTAATTGTTGCTTGAAGTGGTCTCATTAAACTTAATAGCCTGGAGAATCATATCCAGGATTAGCGTAATTTTCGAACCGCGTAAATTCACCTACAAAAGTTAGCTTCACTGTACCAATTGGGCCACTCCTCTGTTTGGCTAAAATTATTTCAGCAATTCCTTTATCAGCTGACTCTGGATTATAAACTTCGTCTCGATATATAAACATAATCACGTCCGCATCTTGCTCAATAGCCCCAGATTCCCTTAAATCTGACATTTGAGGTCTTTTATCTGGTCGGCTATCTACATTCCTGTTAAGTTGAGATAGTGCAACAACTGGGACATTTAATTCTTTAGCTAATGACTTTAATGAGCGAGAAATTTCAGATATTTCTGTAGCTCGATTTTCCCCCTGCTGACCGCCTAATGCCGACATAAGCTGAATATAATCAACGACAATTAGACCAAGCCCGCCTTCAGTAGAGCGATGTAACCTTCTTGCACGCGCTCTAAGTTCATAGGAGTTAAGCGCTGAGCCTTCATCAATGAAAAGTGGAGCCTCATTCAGACGTCCTAAACCATCAGCGATTTTTGCCCAATCATCTTCATCCATTTTTCCAGTTCGCATTTTTTGCTGATTAACTTTAGAAACAGCGCCAAGAAGTCTTGTCACTATCTGCTCCGATCCCATCTCCATTGAAAATATAGCTACTGCTTTATTTTGATCTACTCCACAAGCTTCAGCAATATTCATTGCTAATGCAGTTTTACCCATAGAAGGTCTTCCGGCGACAATTACCAATTCTCCCCCATGAAGTCCGGTAGTTAAGTTATCTAAATCAGTAAAGCCAGTAGATAAGCCCGTTACAGTCCCGGGATTTTGACCTCTCTCTTCAAGATCTCTTACAACTTGTGCTACAACGGCTTGAAAGTCTTTATAGCCTAACCTATTACTCTCAGATTCAGCAATAGCAAATAACTTGGCCTCCATTTCATCTAATAATTGCTGTGCATCTTTTCCTTTTGGCAAAAAAGCACCTTCAACAATATCTGAACCTACAGTAATTAAGTTACGTAAAATTGAGTTATCACGAATAATTTTTGCGTAGCCTCGAATATTAGCAACTGAAGGCATATTTTCTGCAAGACTTCCAAGGTATGACATACCTCCAGTTGATGCTAGTTCAGAATTTTTTTCTAATGATTCAGCAACAGTAATAATATCTGCTGGATTACTTGAATTGATAAGATTCGTTATATGTATAAATATTTGTTTATGATCTTGCCTATAAAAATCTTTTGCAGAAATGGTGTCAGCTACTTGGTCTAATGCAGAGTTATCAATTAACAAACCGCCCAATAAAGATTGTTCAGCCTCGAGAGAATGAGGGGGGAGTTTTAAATTTTTAATTTGATCGTCAGCCATAACATGATTATAACCAATAATAAAAAAGCTGCCCTATTGGCAGCTTAATTAAATAAAAATAATTATATTATTCCTCGCCGATTACGACGACTTTTATTTCTAGATTAACCTCTTGATGAAGAGTTAAAGCAATCATATGCTCGCCAGTATTCTTTAACGGGCCGTCAGGCATTCTAATTTCTGACTTAATAATGTCATGGCCAGCATTAGTTAAAGCCTCGGTAATGTCAATGTTGCTAACTGACCCAAAGAGCTTTCCATCAATTCCTGATTTTTGTTTAATTTCTAGAACAAAGCCTTCTAAATCTTTAACTCTTTTTTGAGCTACTTTTAGTAAAGCCGCTTGTTGCTTTTCAATATCTGCACGTTTAACTTCAAACTCTGCCTTATTTGATTCAGTCGCTCTTTTTGCTTTTCCTTGAGGGATTAAAAAATTTCTACCATAGCCATCCTTAACATTTACTATGTCGCCTAATTCACCAAGGTTTATGATTTTTTCTAATAAAATTATTTCCATAAGAGCCCCTTAGTGTTTATCAGTAAATGGTAAAAGTGCTAAAAATCTTGCTTTCTTTACAGCAGTTGTTAATTGTCTTTGGTATCTAGATTTAGTACCAGTTATTCTAGCTGGTATTAATTTACCATTTTCAGTGATGAAATCTTTTAAGAGGCTGACATCCTTATAGTCAACTTCCTTGATACCTTCTGCAGAAAATCTACAATAACGTCTTCTTTTGTACATATCTCTAGCCATTTTTTAGTCTCCCTCTTTTTCTAATTTTTTAACAGGTTCTGCTTTTTCAACAGGTTCTGCTTTTTCGACAGGTTCTGCTTTTTTAGGTTCTACTTTTTTAGGTTCTACTTTTTCAACAGGTTCTGCTTTTTTAGGTTCTACTTTTTCAACAGGTTCTGCTTTTTTAGGTTCTACTTTTTCAACAGGTTCTGCTTTTTTAGGGTCTTGAATTTTTTTATCACCAACTAGTGACTTAGATTTTTCTTCTCTCATCATTGGTGATTGAGAGGTGATCGAAGTTTTTGTTGCAAAAAGAAGATGACGAATAATTGCATCATTAAATTTAAAAGTATGTTCTATTTCAGCTAAGGTCTCTAGATTACATTCGATATTCATTAATACATAATGAGCTTTATGAATTTTTTGGATTGGATATGCAAGTTGGAGTCTCCCCCAATCTTCTAATCGATGAACCGCTCCTTGGCTTGCCTTTATTAATGCTTGATATTTTTCGATCATAGCTGGGACTTGCTCACTTTGATCGGGATGAACAATAAATACTAACTCGTAGTGTCGCATAAAATTCCTTATGGTTAAAGCTTCCAACTTTATTGTAGTGAAGCAAGGATTCAAAGAGTAGCTATTATATTGTTTTTTATAATAAAATCAATGTCATTTCTAAATTAAATTCTATCTTTAATATTGGTTCCATATATTTTCTCTTTTAAATACTTAACCTGATCTCTAACGTTTGCTGCTTTTTCAAACTCTAAATTTCTAGCAGAAACTTGCATAGATTTTTCTAATTTTGCTATCTCTTTAATTATTTCAGTCTCAGTTAAGTCTTCATATTTTCTATTCTCTTTTCTTAAAGCTCGCTCTTTTTTATGTTCCTCAACATCCTCAAGAGTTTCAATAATATCTTTAACTTTTTTTACAATTCCAACAGGAGTAATATTATTATCTAAATTAAATTTTATTTGTTTTTTTCTTCGTCTCTCTGTTTCATCTATCGCTGCTTTCATACTCTTGGTTATTTTATTACCATAAAAAATTACTTGCCCATTTAAATTTCTTGCAGCTCTTCCAGATGTTTGAATCAAAGACCGCTCAGATCTTAAAAATCCTTCTTTATCAGCATCTAAAATAGCAACTAGTGATACTTCTGGAATATCCAAACCCTCCCTAAGCAGATTGATACCAACTACGACATCAAATTTACCAATTCTTAAATCACGAATAATTTCTACTCTTTCGACTGTATCAATTTCGGAATGAAGATATCTTACTTTTATCCCATGCTCATTAAGGTAATCAGTTAAATCTTCAGACATCCGCTTAGTTAATGTAGTTACTAACACCCTTTCTTTTAGGTCTACCCTTTTTTTAATTTCCCCTAGTAGGTCGTCTACTTGGCTATCAGCAGGCTTCACAATAATTTTTGGATCGATTAATCCAGTTGGGCGAGCAACTTGTTCAACAATTATTTTTGAATGATTGGCTTCATAATCTGCAGGTGTTGCACTAACAAAAATGCATTGGCGCATTACTGCTTCAAACTCTTCAAATCTTAATGGCCTATTATCGTGTGCAGAAGGAAGACGAAAGCCATAATTAACTAAATTTTCTTTTCTAGCCCTATCCCCTTTTGACATACCACCTATTTGAGGAATTGTTACATGGCTTTCATCAATAATCATTATCGAATTTTTAGGAAGATAATCTAGTAATGTTGGCGCTGGATCACCTTCTTTTCTCCCTGATAGATGACGGGAATAATTTTCAATGCCCTTACAAAATCCTATCTCA
>Ga0302125_10001449_pt1 | contig 11850 bp, 7 predicted proteins | sample CB4_surface_MG_FD_203111 | JGI IMG/M metagenome (GOLD analysis project Ga0302125, IMG submission 203111) | Marine microbial communities from Western Arctic Ocean, Canada - CB4_surface | ecosystem: Environmental > Aquatic > Marine > Oceanic | place: Canada: Western Arctic Ocean | collected... | reverse complement strand
TTTTATTACCAGGCCACCTTAGCTCAGTTGGTAGAGCAGTTGATTTGTAATCATCAGGTCGTCAGTTCGACTCTGACAGGTGGCTCCATTTTAAAGCCCTTAAGCACAACAACTTAAGGGCTTTTTTGTGCCCAGACCAAAAGCAGCTAAGGTGCAAGGAATCGCACCGAAACGCATTAAAATGCTTGTAAACTAGGCACTTTTGGGCACTTTTTATTTTGTTACAATTTAGATATGTCCAAAACAAAAGCTACACCGATCACTCCAGTATTTGATCAGAACAGAAATCGCTGGCGCTTATCTATTCCTAAAAAATACTCCCTTAGTGGGAAGCGGGAACGGAAATTTTTCAAAACAAAAGGGCAGGCTGAAATTGAAGCTGAAAGGCTGAAAGCCATGCTGCTGCAATGGGGCTCACAAAGTCGAAAAATCCCTGCTGATGTTGCGCAGGATGCACTACGCGCACAGCAAATATTAAAGTCAGAGGGCATAGGAGAAAGCCTTTCGGCAATTGCCGAAGAATTCGTCAAAAGAACCAGGATGCGCAATGCCTCGGTCAGCTTTGAAGTGGCAAGAGTTGCCTACAAAAAAACGCGCGATGGCTTGAGTGCCACCTATCTGGGATCTTTAGATCGTATTTTGAACAAGGTTACCGAAGACCTCGGCGATGTTAACTTAAGAGATCTGACTGGAGAATCCGTCGAAAGAATACTCGAGAAGCACTTTCATACGCCGCAATCATTTGACCTAGCTCTTCGCACACTCTCTCCGCTCTTTACGATGGCCCTCAAGCGCTCGCCTTCATGGATAGATAACAATCCCTGCAGCTCGATTGAAAAGCGCTCAAGGGGCAGGGTAGGGCCAGTGGCTATTTTAAGCGTCGAGGAAGCAAAGAAACTTCTGACTAGCTGCCGAGATTTTACCAACGATTCTACAATGCCCATTAATTTAAGAGTTAATGCGAGCGACGCTTTGAGCGCGGTCAGCATGATGCTCTTCGCAGGCGTTCGTCCCGCTGAAATGAAGCGGCTCGAATGGAAGGACGTCGATCTAGAGGCACGGACATTATTTATCAGCAATGTGAAGGCCAAAACCGATCGCAGCCGCGAAATAGATATGCCTGCTACTCTGCTTGCCTGGCTGCATCAATCAAAGCCTGACGGGGATAAAAAGGGCTTTATTTGCCCTAAAAACTGGGACCGGAAAATTAAAGCTATTCGTCATTACTCTGGAATTTCAAAAAGTGGCAAAGATCAGCTCAGAAAAACCTTTGCCTCCTATCACCTTCAGGCATTAGGGGATGTAAACCTAACTCGATCTATTATGGGCCACGAAACAAGTGATGTGCTATTTACGAATTACCGGAATGCAGTGCGCAAAAAAGACGCAGAAGAATTTTGGAAGATTTTGCCAGTTATAGACTGAAAGGACTAGCAGCAGTTTGACGCTTTTAGGTAAAATCTTTTGGATGTATTAGTGAATAAAAATCACTTTGAATTTAATCCATACAACGCAAAGTGGCAGACCGATGGCATAAGCTATGCAAAATGGCTTATAGAAATCGCTGAGAGATTAGTAAAAAGTAACCGTGAAGGGGAAACCTGGGATCTAGCCCGGGAAGCAGGTAAAGAGGTCTCAAAGCGCGCGCAATCTGCAATATTTGAACTACAACGCGCTGAGGTGAGCCCACTAATAGCTTTCGGTGCAGCATGGGATTTGTGCCATGCATTTAATACCTTAGCTAAATGGGAGGCTGAAATCGGAAAAAAGATGCTGCCAACAAAAGCGGCGAAAAAAGCACGCCCTCGAAGAAAAGTATCTCGTATTCGGACCGTAATTGATAACGCCTGGAATGACTACCTCGAAGAATGCCAATCTCAGAAAATTCTGCCAGCGAAGAGATTTTTCTCAACGGAGTGGCTAAGAGAACACAAAGAAATTTACGATATTGAATTTGATGACTATGATCAAATGGTCACTCTCAAAGGAACCAGTGAACAACTAAAAACTGATACGATTCGTAGACGCGTGGCACGCTAGCGCGATTCGGAGCCAATGCCATATGGCAAGATGGCGTCCATGACCACTCCATTAGGTAAAGAGGCGCATAGCCCACTCTATACAACCCGAGCGCAAATTGCAGCTCGTTACTCAATCAGTCCACGCCATCTCGATTATTTAATCAAAGAAGGTATTATTCCAAGTATACGCCTAGGCAAGCGGTGCATCCGCATTCCAGTCTCTCAGGCAGACGCATACTTAAAATCACTTCAAATTGGAGGAAATAAAGTATGATTGAAGATACAAAAAATTTGGATGCACAAGCAGTCAAACTAACCTCGTGGACTGCGGCAGATGAGATCCCACACGATCTTAGCAAGCTAATCATGCAGCGATATCCTGTTCTGATCGACGGACTCTTGCACAGAGGCACGAAGATGGTTCTGGGAGGAGGCTCGAAGTCTTACAAGACATGGACGCTTCTGAACCTAGCCGCATCCGTAGCGAGCGGAAAAGACTGGTTCGGACATAAGGTCATCAACACAGATCTGGACGTGATCTTTCTTAACTTCGAGGTTCCCCATGAGTTCTTCCTCGATCGAGTTCGTAGGGTCTGTAAGGCGATGGATATAGAGCCTCCTATGAATCTAAAGGTCTGGAGTCTCCGAGGCATCTGCAACGACTTGAAGCTCATCCTAGAGACTCTGCAGGAGCGTCTGACGAACGGATGCGCTCTGCTCTGCATCGATCCAATATACAAATCGCTTGGTGGCAGAAACGAAAATAGCGCAGGAGATATCGGACAACTTATGAACGAAGTAGAAGCTATCGTAGAGCAGACAGGAGCAGCCGTAGCGTTTGGAGCGCATTACTCAAAGGGCAACCAGGCAGATAAAGACCCATTAGATAGGATAAGCGGCTCTGGGGTCTTTGCGCGTGATCCAGATACGATCATGGGCTTAACGGCTCACGAGGAAGAAAATTGTTACACAGTGCATACAATTTTGAGAAATTTTCCTGCAATTAAGCCTTACGTTATCGAGTGGGACTTTCCTCTATTTGAGAGAAAAAACGAATTAGACGCCAGAAGACTCAAAAGATATGGTCAAAAATTGTCCGATGGAATGATCCTCAAGGTTCTTGAAGCAAACTCCGAAGGATTAACAAGCATACAAATAACAGAAGAACTATCCACTAAGGGTTGTGAAGCTAGCGAGGGCACCATTAAGAATCGGATTTCGTTGCTCAAAAGGCGGGGCAAAATCCAGTCAGGTGGTAACAAGCGCTACTTTCTTAATCACTGCAAAAACTAGATCTTGGAAATTTCATCATGCTTATAAGGTAATTATTAATTAGGAAAAAGTAGTGACACATCCCTAAGGGGGATAGTGTCACGATTTTTCCTAATTTTAAAGATGCAGGGGGTATACAAAGTTACTTCTAAGCATTGACGCACATCAAGTAGCGCTCGAACCTTTGCGTTTTTGAGACACACTTGCTAAAACTATAATTGAATAATCATTTAAGTACTACCCGAAGTTCTCTGATACGATCAATAAGCTTATAGCAGTAAGTGTAGCTATACCTGTGCCTTCGGTTGTGTGAAGCGGGGGTGCTCATTTTGCCGACCCTTCTACAATGGCGATTTCCTCAGGTGTCAGGCCGTAAAGGGCGTAAACGTGCTCGTCGATTTCCCTCTCCAAAGGGGAGACGTCAGCGGACGGACTATCCTTTTTCCGAACCACTATTTTTGAGACAATGGCTTCTAAAGGTGAGAAATCTACAGGACCGACCTTAGGTACGAATAATTTGCGCACATTTTTGGGCTTCACTTCGGCAAAAGTGCGCCCTACCTCTTGAGTGAGTTTGCGGTAGATGAAGTTACTCAATCGTGAGTTCAGAATGGCCAATATGGCCTCGTAGGAAACCCCGATTCCAGGGCGCAATTTCAACACGAGAATGCTGTTCAAGACATAATACCCATCGTCATCAATTGTCGCTCGGATCGAGTCGGCTGTTTGCCTCATGATTATTTTTCGCCCCTCGAAAAGTTCTGGATATCGAGGCCAGTGCAGGCACCACCAGGGTATCATGCCTTTTCGTGTTTCACGTTTTCGAGATAATTGTTCTTCAAAAGGGCTGAGATAGGAATAGATGTTCTTTAAAAGGGGTATGTTTGCGGTCTTCGTCGAATAAATCAGGACATGTTCTGTGTCCCGAACGACCCATTTATCGATCTCCCCTCCACCGAGCACTGGATGCAGTGGTAAAGGCTCAAAGCACTTTTTTTTCGCCAAATCACTTGAGACGCGAAACACTTTGTTACCTCCGGTTGAAATGCCACTGGCAACTTCACTGGCGAGTTCGTCGATTACGAAAGATTTTGCTTCTACTTTCTTCAAAATCTCCAAGTCCGCGCCAAACACTCCAAACACTCCACCGGGTGTCTTTAAGCTGTTTTCAGAGTTACATACGGTAATACCGCGCTGCCAATTCTCGACTTCATGTGCGCCGTCCCGAACATCAATATACGCAAATTCATAGTTTTGGTGCGTGCTATTTGAGATGATGAAAACACAAGAGGGAACCGTGGCGCACGAGAAAACACCATCTCCGAAATTGACTGCTGCTAGCAGTCGTCTTCCTAGAAGAAATCGTCGAGTGTTCTCATACTCATTTTGGTAAAAAAGCACGTTGGGCACTATGAACGCTAAAATGCCTTTCGTGACCGTAAGCCGCACACCTTTCGAGATGAAATAGTTGAAAGAGTCAGGCGTGCGCATGTGCACGTCAGAGAAAACACGCTTAAAAAGCGCCTTATGATCTTCTGACAGCCCGATGCCATATGGCGGGTTTCCGATGACGACATCGAACCCAGCGGCCAGCTTCTGCCCAAACATCCAATGCGGATCGAAGAAGTCGGCGGAGGATTGCGGGTCGAAGGGATCCCATTCGGCGACGTGTTTGGATTTCGCCGGGGACATGAGGCTTTCGGCAAGGAGCATGGCGAGTTCCTGGCGGAGGGTTTTTACCTTACGCTGGTTGGCCAGTTTCTTCGTGCGGTTCTGCTCGGAGAAGTGGCTGTGGTAGAGGGATTCTATCTCGGCTTCGATCTGGTAAACCTTGGGGTCAACGAGAGCTAGCTGATCCATCTCTGGCAGGCCAATAAGGGTGTCGGCCGCCACAAACTTCGTTTCGAGATTTGGCAACGGGCGGATGCCGTGGTTGTCCTTTTTGTTGCGGTTCGTTTTCTGGTCGCAGACGAGGGAGATGAAGAAGCGGAGCTTGGTGATTTGGATGGCAATTGGCTGGATATCCACGCCGTAGAGGCAGTTTTCGATGAGGTAGAGCTTCCGGCCGTAGTCGTCGTTGTTGTCTTCGAAGGCGCGTTCGAGCTGCTCGCGCATGGTGGCGGAGTCGAGCTTGGCTAGCTGGGTCTGTTTCCAGCGTTCGTTGTCGGGGTCGAGTTTACCGAGGATATAGACGAGCTTGTGGAGGACGCCCATGGGGAAAGCGCCGGAGCCGCAGGCGGGGTCGAGGACTTTGACCTCGTCGATGGCGGTGATGAGGGTGGCGACAGCTAACTGATTGTCCGTGAAAAGGTGATCCCGCTCGGTGTAGGCGAAGAGGAGGTCGAGCCCGGCCTTGGCGTCGGATTCCTTCATGCCAGCCTTTTCCGCGAGGGCGCGGGTAAGGTGGGCCTTTAGCGACTCGTCTACCATGTAATCGACGATGGGGCGCGGGGTGTAAAAGGAGCCGGTCTGCTTGCGGGCGGTGGTCTTGGTTTCCTCGTTGTAGGAGGCGAGGAGGTTTTCAAAGACTTTGCCTAGGAGTTCGGGGTCGAGGGCGATTTCCTGATCGATGGGGGTATTCTCGACGATGGTAAATTTGTATTTCTTCAGAATTGAGATAAGACCAAGAGCTTCCCACTTCCCTTTTTTCTTTTCGCCTGTTACCTCGCTAATGTCTATTTCTCCGCTACCAAAAAAGAGGTGGTTCGGGATCTGTGGCCGCGTGTTGGCATTGCGACAGAAACCGTCGAGGTAGCGTTTCTTCTCCGTCGCCTCCTCGGTGCGGTCGAGGCACTCAAAGAGACCGCCATTGAGGAAAGGGATGTCGGCGAATTGAGCGAGGGCTTCGTCCTCGGGCACGGCGAAGAGTTTTTCGTAGCGGTAGAGGTTGTTGACGTCGTCGGTGGCGCGGTTTTTAACCCTGCCTTCGTCCTTAGCAAAGTTGCGGTAGGGTTTACCCTTACTGTCCTTACCCATGCGTTGGTTGAGCGTTGCGAAGAAGAGGTTTTGAAGAATAGCTTGGTAGTAAGAAGAACTATTCTCGCTCACTGGATCGAAGTCCTTGAGGAGCTTATTTAGTTCGTCGGAGCGGAAGAGGCTTTCGGGAATGAGGCTCTTTTCCTTGAGGAACCAGCAGAATATGAGGCGAGTAAGTAGCCGGATCAGACCGGTGGCGCGTCTCTTTTCATCGTCGGGTTCGAGGTCGGCGGGGAATTCGACCTGCGGGAGGGCCCAGAAATACCAGTTGGAGAGCTCGCGATAGAACTGTTTGTTGAGCAGCTCAACGTTGAAGACTTCCTCCCATGCAGAATGCAGGTTGTCAAAGCTGTCGATTTTCCGTTTGGCAGTGGCCAATGCGGGAACAGAAAACGATTCCAAAATCTCCAGATGGCCGCGGTGTGGCTTAGCGAGATCAACGTCATGTATAAGGGTGACCTTACCGAGGATGTCTTTATACTGCTCCCGCTTGTTCTGACGGCGATTTATGACGGCAATGGAGAGTTTGCCACTGTAGGTGAAAAGCACCATTACCGGCATCGGGAACAATCGATTGATCTGCCGTGTAATATCGGAAAGTGCGGAGCGACTGTAATCGCTGCGTTTTAACTCGATGGCAAAGAATAGGTAGGACTGCAGGAGCCCGGGCTTTATCTCTGCGGCCTTAAATAGACTTTCCTGTCCTCCGAGTTCATCGTCGGTAAGCTGAAAAAGAATGTCGGCCTTCGTCCACTCATCGAGCTTCGCCTTATCACGATTGAGTCGGGTGCTCGAATAGCTCTCAGCCATTTCAACAAACAGCGTGGGGTCTGCGCCGGGAACGAGCATCTGCTTGTCACTCGTATATCCGAGCTTTTTTAGGAGAGCGAGCTGTCCGACCCTAAAGTCTGACGAAGCAATGGATTGGACGAGGTTTTGAATTGGGCTGGGCATGTCTTACTTCTGCAGAATAACGAGCCAGGTGAGCAGCTCGTATTCGTTTTCGAGTTCGGTGGGTGTTTCTTCCAGGCTGGGAAGTTTGCCATCGCGGCCAGCGAAGAGAGAGCTGGTTGCGCGTTTAGTGAAGGTGTGGGTAATCGAGCTGAGTGCTTTCTTGATAAGACCATCGTAGTGGCCCATGTCGGCACCGCGATCGGTTCGTGAATCAAAAAGATCGCAGAGGGCTTCGTTTGCAGAGGGCTCGCCCGAAGCAAGGTCTCTAAATAAATCGAGGGCTTGTTTCGGCTGAGCGAAGCTGAGGCGCACTGTGCCATCGTCCAGCACGTAGATCAAGTAGTAGCGACCCAGTGGGTTGATCTGAGGGGCAGTGCCTTTATCTGTGACTACAGGCGCTTCAGTTTCTTTTCGGTGACGCAGGCAGAATAGAACACCCGGCTGTGCAATCGGTGTTTCGCCCTTGGGCGGGACTACGGCATAGAGGCCTGGGTGAGCCTCCTCCAGTTCGGTGCGGCGGGATTCCAAGAATTGGAGGAGGTCGATGCGGAATTCATCGAGGGAGAAGTCGGCCAAGGTGATGTTATCATCGAAATCTTCGAGATCGAGGATCTCATCCTGCATTCGTTTAAGCTGCTTATTACGGAATAGGAGATCTTTCGATATGAGTTCCTCGACTTTTTCTGTCTCCAATAGGTTATCTTCCTGCGTGGCCGAAAGGTCGACCAGAGCCATACGTGCTTCGACGCGGTGCTTGACGTTGAGATATTGATCCAGGTCGGCAACAGGCCAGAAATTGATCAAGTGCACGGATTCATTGCGTGAGCCAATACGATCGATCCGACCAAAGCGCTGAATGATACGGACGGGGTTCCAGTGGATATCGTAGTTGATCAGCAAATCGCAGTCCTGAAGGTTTTGTCCTTCCGAGATACAGTCAGTCGCGATTAGCACTTCGATCTCTTCATCCTGGGGGAATCTAGCCTGCTCAGCACGCTGCTTCGCAATGGGGGAGAAGTTGGTGAGGATATCGTCGAAGTCCGTGGAGAAATCCATCGTGCAACGATTCTCTTTGCTGCCTTGAACTAGAGCGACGTGGGCACCTCGCTTCTGGATGTCCTGGTTCAGTTGCTCGTATAGGTAGCTGGCTGTGTCGGCAAAGGCGGTGAAGATGAGAACCTTTCGATTCGACTTCCCGTCTTTATTGACGGTGGGCTTGTCTAGTTTACCAAAGATCTTCCTTCGTAGTTCGTCGAGCTTCCCGTCACGCGCAGGAACAACGCTCTCTGCCCGTTTTAGCAGGAATTCAAGCTGGACTCTGTCGTGAGTAATCGCTTTGCGCCACTTTGGAATATCGATATGTCCGAGGTGAAACTTGCGCTTTCCCCCGATCATAAAATCGCTGTCTTCGAATTCTGGGTCGTCAGAGATGTCAGGATTCAAGAGATCGTAATCAACCTCCGGGTTCTGGCCTTGGTATTGCTCGAAGGAGGCGAACTTTTCATTTAGGCTGTCGATCTTCGCTATCGTTCGCGCTATAGTCAGCCGGAAGGAGTGCACCGAGCTTTCGAGACGCTTAAGGAAGTTGACCTTCATCATGCTGATGAGGATTTTTTCTCGTCCTTCCTGCGTGAAGCCGTTCATGCGCTCATCGATGTAGGTCGCCCTGACTGAAGCCGGTAGATCCTTACGGAGGTGGAAGGTCGGGTGGTAGAGAGCCAGTGTAAGGTCACTGATTTCTGCATCCAGTTCCTCGAACGAGAAGTTCCCTGATTTGAGGTCAATAGGTGGGTGCAGCGAAATTGGTTTCGGGCGGCTCGGGAATCCGCCCAGTGCCTCCATTTCGGCTTTATAGTATCGAGTGATCTGCTTCCTGGAACGCGCAATACTGAGCCCGTCGAGTAGTCTGAAGAAATCGCCGCCGATGGCCTGGAGCAATTGGCGGCTAGTCCGCTTCTCAGGTGGTTGTTTCGCCCAGGTGGTGAAGTGCCCCTGTGCCTGACGTGTGGTTTCTTTGACTGATTGAATTTTCAACGAATTGGAAAATGCACTATCGGGGCCAGCGTCTCTGGCAACATCGCCGCCAGCGATGAACGACACCTGATTTCGAAGATCGGAGAGTTCGTTGTTAACCGGTGTCGCGGAGAGGAGAAGGATCTTTGTTTTACTCCCGCTTTCAATGATGTCCTCTATGAGGCGCTCGTAGCGAGTCTTCTTGATTGGTTCGCCCGGGGTTTGCTTGGCCTTGGCGTTATTTCTGAAGTTGTGAGATTCATCAATAACGACCAGATCATAAGCGCCCCAGTTGAGTGAGTCGAGATGGAGGCCGTTGACTTCGCCCTTATCCCGGGAGAGGTCGGTGTGGTGTAGGACATCGTAGCGAAGCTTATCGTCCGTAAATGGATTGAGGGTGCTAGGGTTGCGATAAAGGGTCCAGTTGCGGCTGAGCTTCTTGGGGCAGAGGACGAGAACGCGCTCATTCTTCAGTTCGAAGTATTTGATGACCGCTAGGGCCGTGTAAGTCTTACCGAGACCAACGCTATCGGCTAGAATGCAGCCGTTTAACTCCTTGATCTTGTTGATGGCGGTCTTGGCTCCATCTTTTTGGAAACCATACAGCTTGCGCCAGATCTTAGTGTCGGGCAACTGGAGGTTCTTGAGATCCGAATCTGCGTCACGTTCGCCATCGATAAACTCCTTAAAGATGTGGAAGAGTGTTAAGTAATAGATGAAGTCGGGTGCTTGGTTCGCGTATAGCCTTTCAAGCTCGCGGAGAACGACATCCTTAACGTCCTCTGTGAGTTTCTCCTCATTCCACCATTCTTCAAACCAAGCGAGTAGGTCTTCGCGGTCGCGGTCGTCGTTGACCACTAGATTCAGCTCAACATTGTTGCCTTCAGCACGAAGACCTAAGCCCGGAACCGTAAAGTTTGAGCTACCCAGCATGGCTTGATTCACCTCGCCATTCTTAACGTGGTAGAGTTTGCCATGCAGAAGTCCTGTCTGCGTGATTGAGCGGATGTCGACTTTGTCCTTGATCCATTCGGCGCACTCTCGGGCTTCCTTCTTTTGTTTCAGCTGATTGCCCAGCTTTAATCCTGTTTCGGTCAGTCTGAACTCTCGGGACTCTTTAGAATCTTTGTTAACACTGCTTACGAAGGTAGGCTCTCCGAAGAGAAATCGTAGTCGTTGTATCGAATCCAGTTCTTTTTTGAGTGCTTGATACGCATGTATCGTAAAGTAGGCGGAGACAACAGACAGAGAGCTCTCACCTTTAAGTAAGGACTTCAGGAAGTCGCCTGCCTTACCCCTAGAGTGGTTGTCGCGAATGCCTGAGTTTTTTTGTTTCTGAGAATTCATAGGGTCGGACTGTTGAGAAGAGTAGGGACTGTAGCCGTATTCTGCAAAAAGGACAACGACCGTCAAGTGCTCTGAAAGTCATAGCCCTGGGTCGTGCCGTCTCATGCATCTTTTTCATCCGAAGGCTCGACGTCGTTTTGATGCGCGTGCATGTCGTTTACATGTATCAGAACCGTTCGAGAGCTATATTGCTTTTTTATGATCTGAGAGGATTAACTTGCAGTCGCTAATCGTAATTATCAGACATGTTGCATGTCTCTTAATTTTTTCTTTTTAGCAGTCCTAATTTTGGTAGGACCTAGCTATTTAAGCGCGGCAAACGAAGATCACCAACCCTTTGGGCCAGGAGAATGGCCGGAAACCCTAGGTCTGAAAGAGCTTCATGCCTCGGATGCTGTTGTAGATAGCGGATCCAAGCTATCTGCTGAAGAAAAGACCGAAGAAGGCTACGCTGGACTCATGCCAGACGAAATTTTCGAGAGGTTCTACCCAATCCAAAACAAGCGTTACGAAAAGATCGCTCTTCGTTCTATGCTCCAAGGCGACGATTTTGGCATCTATCTGTCATTTATCGATAGTGAGGCAAGCGATGGGGCCTCCTCGGAGCGCTATCATTTTACTCCATTTTCGCCACTGGGTGCCCTTGAAAGCTACGAGGGGGACCTGAACGGGGACACGTATCCTGATTACGTCTTTGTGAAGTATTTTGGCGGCAATGGAATTGCCTGGGGACATGCCACTGTTGCGCTTGTTCTTAGTGAAGGTGATAGTGACTTCTTAGTTCAGGTTGTGGAAAGTTACGTCCCCGAGCCAAAAGATTTCATTTCACTCAATGGGCAGTCTGCATTCATTCATGCATCTTTTCAGCATGGTGGTCTCTGCACCGATGGGAAATATCACAACTTCTGGATCTACCGGCTATACGCAATAGACGATAATCAACTCGTGCCAGCCGACCACCTCAGTCCGGATTTCCCAAAGGTTGTTTTTTACAGCTTTGAACCAAATCATAAGGAAACCAAGTTGCTGACGCAAAAAGGAAAAGATGAATTGATCGCTGAAAGCGCAATGGTCATCCATTGATTGAATAAAGGGCACTTTTTAGGCACAAAAAAATAATAAAATTATTAATTAAATCACAAAATATTAATATAAAGTAACTTACGTTATATTAATTTAATATGTATCATTGATTTGTAATCATCAGGTCGTCAGTTCGACTCTGACAGGTGGCTCCATTTTAAAGCCCTTAAGCACAACAACTTAA
>Ga0302125_10001437_pt1 | contig 11909 bp, 9 predicted proteins | sample CB4_surface_MG_FD_203111 | JGI IMG/M metagenome (GOLD analysis project Ga0302125, IMG submission 203111) | Marine microbial communities from Western Arctic Ocean, Canada - CB4_surface | ecosystem: Environmental > Aquatic > Marine > Oceanic | place: Canada: Western Arctic Ocean | collected... | reverse complement strand
CACTTGTAACTATTTACAAGCCCACACCTTTATAAAAGATGACCATTGTATTAATTTCTTTTGAAATTCCGTTTGTATGAGTTTTTATTAAAATATAATTTTAAATTCGTTATATCTTTATATTGCTCATATCGCCAATCTCTAAAATGTAATTTTTTTATTTTTTTTTATTTGTTTCTTTCATATAAAATAAAAAATATTTTTTATTTTAAATTACCAATTTTACTAGAAACCGCAATTGACACCGAACTCCCTAATTTTATTGTCCCAGAAGTGCTTTTGCCTTTTCGAAAGATTTGTCCAGAGCTGACCTATCTTTTTCTCGACAACCGCGTCGGTGACCATCACCAATTCGTCAGATACTTCAAGTTCCATACGTACCTCATCACGTTTACTCTTTGAAAACAACAAATATCCTCTATTTGATATTTGTTGTTTTAAAATCAGGTTGACTATATGAGTAATTGGTGCCCTACACAGCGGACAACAACAATGAATCAATTTTAATGCGCACATATGGCATAAAGCTATATGTTTACATGGTTCAATTCGTGTATTAATTGTTTTGTCATAACACACGCAACACTCTTCGGTTGGTAATTCAGACACATCTACATAACTCGATATTTGGTCGACCGGCTTCTCCTCAAGCTTCTTCGTCAATATTGTATAATTCATTCTCGGGTCCCATAGAGTATCAGTCATCCTTGCACCCATCATCATCGCACTCGTATGAAATTCTAGATTTGTTATACGCTCGTTAATATTAGATAGCATAACTATTCCTTTCGTATTTTCAGTGCAAATAATGCAAAAACGATTTCAATTTTACCATTATAATATTTTAAAGAATCTCAAGCCCCCTTACTTTTTACGTGTAGCTCTATTTTTCTTGTTCTTCTTATATTGCTTAAATTCATTTTGAAGTTCTAATAATTTATTTTTTTGTTTTTTACTATATCTAGAAACACATTTTCCCTTGCTATATCTAAGACAACGATTTAATCGTTTTAAACGCTTTGTTAACTTTTTAGCCATTATATATTATATAAATATATTTATTATTAATAAATTTATTAATAATAAAATATAAAATTAAACTTTGGGTTCGTAAGGGATAAGCGAAGCGATTGAACCCTTACAAGTTTTAAAGAAGCTCAAGCCCCCTTTATAAATTCCAAAAAATCCGGGTCTTTCGCTATATTTTCTATAATAATTGAACAATTAGTTTCTACTTTTACAGTATATTTATTAGTCAATGAAAAGACATTCGAGAAAGAAAAAACGGCTTTAGGTATGTCTACTAATAGTTCTGAAAATGATTTAATGTAAACGACTACTATTTATCATTTAAATATACATTATCACATACATTTTTTATTATCTTATCTTTGCATGCATCCATAGAACTTGTACATCCTCTAACCAAATTTAAATATTCCTCTTGTAATTGTTCACATTCCATATAATTCGGATGCTCATCCGTCCATTGTTGGATATTTATCATTTGTTTATGTTCCACTTTCTTTAATAAATTACTTAACAATGCCTTTTTATCATCTTTCTCCCATTCCGCATTTTTGATATATAATGTTTCCCTCTTCTTATCTGTACAATGAATTGGTCTTTCATAGAGAGACAATTTATTCATATTATCGATAATAATATTCGACAATCCTTCTCCTAACCCTTTATCTTTTGTTGTTAATAGATTTTTCATCGATATCTCGATTTTTTCCACAAACTCATTCATCGAAATCGCATCCTTACATTTTTCATTCAAAAACACATTAATATTAAATTTATGTTTATTATTAATTGTATTATTAATATTATTATTTCCTATTTTCGGTATTAATTCACATATTTGCTGTTGTTGACCAACTAATGTATTTATTAATTTTTGATTCTCTTTTTTCATCTCCTGATTATCGGTTATTAATTTTATCACCAACTCTTGTAAATTATTTGATTCCAAATCAAACTGAAATGATTCTTTTGTGTCATTACATTTTTTTTTGTGAGCAGATAAGCCTTGTTTATATTTGTATATTTTTCCACATTCACATTCATATGAGTTTTTTCGAGTTTTTTGGTCATTCAAGTCATTCATTTTGAGTTTTTTGTGTTTGGTAGTAAGACAATGTCGATTAAAATCATTTTTATTGTTACTGTAAAAGATGCAATCCCGACATTCAAATCGGTACGAGTTTTTCGAGTTATTCAAATCATTGAAAGTCATCATATATTGAATGACCAAAAAACTCCTAAATGATTTTCGGAAAAATATATTTTTTTTCTAAATTTTTCAATCACATTTTTTCCATTAAAAAATCTGGATTTAGAGCTTCCCAATCACAACCGGATTTTTTTCGTTTTTTTCCATTCTCTATTTCATTTTTCAAAATTGGACATACTTTTTATGTCCAAAAAAAATTTTCTGATCCAAGGTTTGAAAAAAAGATCATAAATATATAATATATCAGTTTTTGAACTTAAAGAAACAATCAGACAATTTACTGATTATATTTCATATAGATTAATATTACTATTGTTATTTTTATGGTCTCGATATAATCGGTAGTCTAATATAAAAGACGTATAAGTACTTCTATTATGTTTATGTCCAAATCTAGTATTTTCAAGATTTAAAAAATAGAATATTTCGGACTTACAACAGATATATTGATCTATAAAACTAAGATATTTATGAGGAAAATTTATAAAATTAAAATTTAACCCTAAATTTTTAAAATAAGATATATTATTTGAACAAATAAAAATTGGTTTATTATTTTCGGTTTTTAATTTTGATATAATATCTATTAATTTTTTATTAGTGTAAACATTATTTGTATATTTATCTATTTCTCCACACATTATATCAGGTAGTCTTATGTGAAGAGAAATAAAATCTTGATTTCTAAAATTTATTTCTATATATTTATTACCAATTTTTTTTATATTATCTGAAAAATCCCAGTTACTACATATTCTTTCATATAAATTTTTAAATTCAGAGTTAATTTTGCATGTAAAGCATCCGTTTATACCACATTCACTAATATAAACATTATTAAACAAGTGTTTTATTATAATTAAATTATCTTTTATATTTTTAAGTTCATCAATCGAGTTTTCCTTATTTAAATTCTTTTTATTTAATAGAATTTCATCATATCCATCATTATTAATTATAGATTCATGTCGTAATTTTTTATTAAGATAATTACCATGTATAACATATTTTGTTTTTTTTTCAAGCGTTATATTATTTAATATAGAATAAGTATTATTATCAATTATAATATTTGGTAAATCAAGATTAAAAATTTCATTGAAATTATAAAAAATATTATTTGAGCTCAAATAATGTTCTCTAATTGGTGGAATTATACATATTCTATTTAATAATTCTGATAATATTAAACATTCTTTTATTCCAATTATTTGATTTCCTGGACCACTATCTGCTGGAATAAGAGTTATTGTTTTAAAAGCATTTCTATAAGATTGAACTCCAAAAGAATAATATCGTTTAACTGTCAGTTTTCTATTATCTTCTACTAATAATGAACAAGTTTTTGGACAGAAATAGTTATAAGAACCAATATGGTTACTTTTTTGAGTAATATATTTAATATTATTTTCATAGAATTGGTTTGGGTCACATAATTCGGGAATATATAATTGTATTTTACTAATATTTTCATAGTAAATTTGAATTAAGAAATCTTGGTCTATACCCCTAACATCTAATTTCGTTTTGGGATAATTATTATAATATGACAAATATTTTTTTAATATACCATTTTTACACCCCCAAGCACCCGCTACTATAGCATATTTATAATGTGCCGGATTATCTTTTGCGGAACATATATCGAATCTTGAATTTATAAAATCATTAATAACAAATAAATCTCTTTCATTTATCAAACTATCAGTGTCTCTTATAAATATAATTGAATCACTTTTAAAACACGGACAATATCTCCAAAATGTATTACTAGCACATTTTTTATTATCATCAACTAAAATTAAAATAACATTATCCATTTTTTTTAATATGTTGAAAGTTTTTATCAAAACAGTATTATTAAAATAAACATAAATTTTAAAATCGGGCAACAGTTCTTTTGCTACAAGAGCGTTTTCTATAATACCATAGTTATATATTTCTGAATCTCCCCATAAACTGTAAGATATAATCTTAGGATGATAGTTATCAAATAAGCTAAATTGATATATTGTATTTTCTGATTTATTTAAATCTAATAAATTAGTAGATGATAAATAATTTACATAATTCTTATTTGTAATATCATTTGTTCTTATTGTTTCATTATCTTCATCCCACATAAATGATATTAATGTTTGTCTCTTACCCGATATAACTGGTTCAACTCCATGTAAAATATGACTTTTAAATATAATTGCATCACCTAAATCAAATTTAAAGTTTTTTTGTAGATTTACAAATTTAAAAACTCCTCCTTCATAATCATTCGAATTGGATAAGCATATTACAAGAGATATTTGTCGATGAACAGGTCCACCCTGTGTATCTGTATGTGGAATATAAAAACCTTTTTCCTCTCCATAATATTTCGCTAGTTTATAGGTTTCTCTGTAATTAAGTTGTATTTTAAAATTTTCATTTACAATATCTTTAATTTTAAAAAAGACTTTTTCATCTAAATATTTACTTTCTGTTTTTGTGAAGAATACATCTTTTCGTATTTTGTTTTCTTTACATACTCGATTACCTATTTTAGATTCCGATTCATTTTTCATATGTGCTAATTTTAATAATTCTATTATAAATTCTGAACTTATAAATTTTTTGATTAATATGTAATCATTCATTTATATAAAACTAATAAAACATTTTTAATAAAAATTGAAATAAAATAATAATATTATAATATCAATAATATAAAATATGCCAACCACAAGCGATATTCCGAAGAAAGAATGGACTGAATCTACCAGACCAGGAACCGTGTATAGTGTTTTTAAACAACATGAGAAAAACGAATTAAATGCAAGTGGAGAGAAACCCTCGTTTGTTGTTCCAGAAATTATTGAAAAAAAAATCAAACAAAATCATCTAACATAATATAACCCAAATAAAATATGTTATATAATTAAAACTATATTATAAAATGAAATAAATATTTTTTTATGCAAAATTTTTTTTAAATAATAATTTTTGATAAATTATTTATATATTTATAATGTATAAATGAGTAATATATTTAAAAAGCTTGAAGTAGTGACAGTAGAATCGATTACCCCATTTGAACTTCTTGTAACTGGAGATAACAATGAAAGTCATTTAATGTTCGGGTCGCCTGAGGCTCAAATTATTGTTAATAGTGTAAATGTTGGAGAAGTAGTTACAACTATGGGTATCCAAGATTAATAGTATACTTATTTTTGTCAGTTTTAGGAATAAATAATTTATATAGTATTTAAACAGTCCTATATATTATATAAATATATGAAACTTTTAGTAGATAATAGAGAACCAATTGGTATTATAGAATTATTGAAAGTTAGAGTACAAAATATAGAATTAAATAATTTAGAAATCGGGGATTTTATAATTAAAAATGATAATGATGAAATTATAATGATTTTTGAACGAAAGTCAATATCTGATTTAATAGCAAGTATTAAAGATGGCAGATATAATGAACAATCATTTAGATTGTCTCAATTACCACTACCAAATCATTATATATATTATATTATTGAGGGGAATATGAATGATTTTATTATTAAAAATAATGAACAAACGCGAAAAATGGTATTTTCAGCAATGTTATCTCTTTCATATACAAAGGGGTTCTCTCTACTTCATGGAAATGGATGGTTAGATACAGCCGAATTTATAATTCGATTTATGGAAAAGCTAGATAAATTACAAACTGGAGGAGGAGAAAAACCATATGTTGAAACAATTATCAATGAAGCATCTCCAATACCGCAATTATATTCTCAAGTTATAAAAACATCTAAAAAATCATATATTACAAAAGATAATATTGGAGAGATTATGTTAGCGCAAATCCCGGGATTAAGTGTCAATGTTGCTCAAGCAATAATGACCGAATTTAAAACAATAAAAAATTTAATTAAGGCATTAGAAAATAATACAGACTGTTTAGATAATTTACTAGTTGAATGTAAAAACGGAAAAAGAAAAATAAATAAACCAGTTATAAAAAATATAAAAGAATTTCTTATTTAATAATAATAAATAAATAAATAAGATTTATCTTATTTAATAATAATAAATTAGTGATTAATCTTATTTATTATTATTATATTATATATAATGGGTGTTGATATAAATTCGGATAATATATATAAATATATAGGATTATTTGTTATTATATTAATAAGTGTTTATATTGTGGCAAAGTGTTTAAGTTTTCAAACTTCTATTATAGAAGGCTTACAGTTACCAAATCCACGTTCCAAATCAATTGACCAGGATAATATTAATAATATTAATACCAATACAGAGGAACATAATACAAAATTAGAGAATAGTCTATTAATAGATAAATACCGAGACCAATATGATGATTTAATCATTAAATTAAATAAAAATACTCATTTGCAAATTTTACAAAATAAAGTTCTTTATGCTGATTGTCTAGCAAAAAGTCAGACGAGTAAATGTAGCGAAATATTAGATAAAATTCTTCAATTACAAAAATTTAATGCATCATTGAACGCTACAATGAAATATTTAGAACAAAATTATTAATTATTCTATTTTAATACTAACATTATCATTCTTAAAATAACCTTTATCTATTAGTGATTGTGTAAATTCGCCACCACCCCAATTTGCGTCCATCGGACTCGGACTTACACCATTTCCTTGATTAAAAAGTTTATCTAAAGGTGTATCTAAACCAATATATTGATTTTGGGGGTCAAATCCAGGATATGAATTTTGATTAAATGGAGGGTCGCTATGATTTGCATCAAATAATTTTGATTTTGGAGATGCTTCATAATCTAATGGTGGACTTTGTTGTAATCCTCCTTGCATTTCTAATGGTGATGGTCGGGTTTTATATAATGGGTTTCCTTGTGCATCATACGAATGTTGTAGAAATAATACAGGACATTGTATATTTTGACTACGTTGCCAATTTGTAAATTCAACATAATCATCTAAATTATTAAATTTAACCGGATTTACACCTGGTATTACTGCTAATTTCGAATTATATAAATAAACAAAATTCTCTTTTTGTATAAGAATATTAGGACATTGATTATTAGCAAAAGATTCTATACTGGTTCGAGGTTTATTTGTTATAATAAATAATAATCCTAATAAAAATATTAATAATATTACTATTAATGTACATTTAACCATTATATATATAATTCTATAAATAATTTATATTTTTTCTAAATATTATATTTGATAAAGGTTTTTATATATTACTTATAATTATTAATATAGAATATTTAGACTTATTAACTTGAATTTTACTTATTATAATAAATATATTATTTTACATCATTAATACAATAATAAAAATAATATTAATACAATAATAATACAATAATAACACTAGTATATTTATAATAATTATTATTTATGATATTATTTTTTATAATATGATAAATATATAATGGTTAACGAATCAAAGAAATTTAAAAATACTAAAAGTAGTAACAATCGAACACTTTCTTTAGCTAATATTATGCATAGTAATGTGGGTTATAACTCTCGAACTGTTTCTACTAATAATTATGTTTTCAATGCAAACAAACACAACAAATCTATATTTAATCCACGAATTGTAAAACATGCTAATATTGTAAAACCTGTTCCTGTTCCAAAACCTGTTATTGCACCTGTTGCTGTTGCACCTGTTGCTGTTGCACCTGTTGCTGTTGCACCTGTTGCTGTTGCACCTGTTGCTGTTGCACCTGTTGCTGTTGCACCGGTTGCTGTTGCACCTGTTGCTGTTGCACCTGTTGCTGTTGCACCTGTTGCTGTTGCACCTGTTGCTGTTGCACCTGTTGCTGTTGCACCTGTTCCACCTGTTGCACCTGTTGTAAAACATGTAGACCAAATTGAATTAGTCATAAAACCAGTTGCACCTGTTGTTGCACCTGTTGTTGCACCTGTTATTGTTCCTGTTGTAAAACCGGTTGCACCTGTTGTTGTTCCTGTTGTAAAACCTGTTGCACCTGTTGTAAAACCTGTTGTAAAACCTGTTGCACCGGTTGCACCTGTTATTGTTCCTGTTGTAAAACCTGTTGCACCTGTTGTAAAACCTGTTGCACCTGTTGTAAAACCTGTTGTAAAACCTGTTGTAAAACCTGTTGCACCTGTAAAACCTGTTATAAAACCGATATCACTCGCTACAATAACTGAAGTATCAACAACTCAACCAGATAAAACAATCGAAAATGATTTTGAGAATTATAATATAACAACGTGGGTACCATTCACCCAAAGCTCTACAACTGTTAACATAACAGATGTTAATAATTTATTAAATAATGCGACTATTGATATTAGCAATGTTGTTAAATATAATATGAATGAAATATTACCAGTTAGTTATCTTAATAAGTATGCTATAGCATCCGGCCAGTATCAATTTATACCGGATTCTACAAATAAACTTACTTCAGGCAACGTAAAACAGTTACTCTATAATTATTATAATAAATCTGGTAGTACGAATATTTCCATTTTGGATTCAAAAGAAAATTATCTTTTAAACAAGATGTTAGATTATAATAACGATGGAAGAGTTTCAGTTGCTGATATAGCCAATATATTATATACCGTGAGCAACAGTCAACCATTAGGGTATCTTCCGTTAGGTATGTTACCTAGTAGTTTTAACCCAACGAGTAATACACATTATCCAGCACTAGTTCAATCAAATTCAGACAACCAAGTAAGTAAAGATAACAATCTAAATTTGCGACAAATTACTAGAACAAATGAACCACTGACAGCAAGCCAAATAAAAGAGGAATTTAGTTTGAAAAAATACCTTAATATTGATACCACTAAACGATATAATTTGACGGATGATTTACATCCAGTGGACATAACTATTGGCCCTGGACCCACAGATGCCGGTGGTCATTTTATTAGATTTGATATTTCTCCAACTAGTGGTAGTGATTTACCCGAAAATTTTTCAATAACCGGTTTTGAATTTGAATACTCGCTTTTTGGTTTTGACGGTTATAATTATGATAATAGTAATAGCTTTGTTTCAGGCGTACCAGACTACAATAATGGTAAAGACGGTATACACATAAAACAATCTAATTATACAATTGGTAATTCGTATTCGGAAATATTATCTAAATGTGTGATTGTTTTTGGACAGGAGATGGAAACGGTTACAGTCAACGATACTTCTTATGTTCAATTAGTAGATTTAAGTCAAGTTACAATTCTGATGCAAGTATTACCTCAAGACTATAATATGCATACTTTTGACAGTTCCAATATTGTAATTAATAATCCAATTATAACTTATGACGTTTCTGGTAGCACTCAACCATTAACCGCATTAATTAGTACTATTGACTGTTCGTTAAGTATCACTCCTGGTGATGATGATGCATTTACAATAACCGTAGATAGGAAACAGATTGCGGCCTCCACAACGCTTACTGGATTCGAATTATTTTTGGATATAAGTGGTACGCAATTAGGTGAGCGTTCGGGTGGCTCCGATGCAAACGACTTAACGTCTCTTGGCTATCAAATAGACCGTAACATTACATTATCATCAACAACCCCAAATGATATAAAATTTGTAGCTAATAACTCAAATCGTTTATTAGTAACTAATACCGCGTCAACTTCATCCAATATAACTATGTATATTTCTGACCCCATTGCTATTAATATAAATCAAGTAAATGTTTCGTATCAAGAGGGTGCACTTAATAAATTATATCAACAAATTCAATATACGGAATATAAAGCAACTAGATATCAATATATGTCTTTAATGTATGACCCTATTAGAGGGTTTTTAAATGCTGATAGAGCTAATAATCCCATTATTGCTCAAGATGGTAGCCCGTTAGATTATGAATTAACACCATGGTCATATACTTCAATATTACCTCCTTTCGAGGATCAATTATCTGTAATTGATATTGTTGCTATAATAAAAATGCGAGTTGGTTTAATACCTTACCCTACTGCTAGTAATGCAATGAAATATGCATGGCAGCGTATAAATGGTATTATACAACCATTTGGTAAAAGAGTAGATTCGTATAGCGGTGATGGCCAATGGTTTATAATGCCCAATGGTACTAATGCCGGGAAACCAGCATTAACACAACAGGCATACGATGCTATAATTGGTAATTTTAATGGTAGTAATAGTTACGAAACTTTTATAACTACCGGTGGTATTACAGCAGAGATGTGGTGCGGAGGAACTAAAGATGCCTTCGATTTCCCTACTGAACCATTAAAGGCATGGAATCAATACTATTATATTGGTGGAGATTCAGCACAGGGTGAAAATACTAACCGCCACGACGATTGGTTTGCCAAACATACTTTCGTAGATATAGATTCGGGTACATATCGTGTATATAAGGACCCGTCAACTGACCATTTTGAAGAAGGTAGATGGAGTCCAACTTCATTAAGATATGAAGATGATGATGAGGATTATGTAGCGGCTAATATGGCTATGGATGGAGCACGACTGAATACCAAGTGGGCGTTTATGAATCTTATAGACCAAGACACTGATGGAGAAGTAAATGTTAGTGATATAATCGGTCTTATTATGGTAATATTAAATCGTCAATCAGTACCAGATTTACCAGGTACAGGTAATTCAAAGAGAAACGCCTCACCAAATGATAATATTGTCGACAATTATGTTCCAGCATACGGAAGCGACTCCACTGCTAATACTGGGGAAACAACAGACGGTATAGACAATACACTTACAGCTACACAATTCTCAATTGACCCAAGATATAATACAGAAGCATATAATTTAGAACCAATCGGTGGACCCAACCAACCATCCAATGCGAATAGACCATGGACAACATCTGGCGATTATACTACATTTTTAAGTACTAGAGATAACTTAAAAGCAAGTTCAACGGACAAATATTGGTGGCCAGTATGCTTTCCCAATAACGATTGGGTAGCCAAGTGGCCACTCACATCATCCAGCAGTCTAGTTTCAATAACAGACCCGTTGCGGATTAAGAAACTTCCTTCCGGTTCAGATATACTAGAAATGAAAATAGAAGGACATTCTAATGGAAATACAAATGTTAGATATTTAAAAATAAAAGTAAATGCTACAGAATTAGCTGGTGCAGCAGGATATGAATTTGGACTTGAACTAACTGGATTAAATGTATATTGTGGACATTGGATAAATGAAAGTGATGCCCCACCAGGTGTTTTAAATAATGGAACACCAAAACATTTAATCGGTCCAATATATACTGATGGTGAAGCAAAATCTGGTCAATCCGGTATTGCGTATTATGAGAAGAAAAATAAATTTACTTTCTTAAGAGAATGGGGAGCAACTGGATATGCATTGAGTATTGGCAGCAATGAATCTTTATATATACCACTAATAGAATCTCCTCTACCACTTGACATGAATATAGACACAACTAATAAAATAAATTACCAGAATGAAAATGTATCATATATGAATACTAGTGATGCGAACTTAGAATTGTTTGAAGCTGTATTATCTAAAATTGTAGTAGCTGGATTCGACCAAAATTTTGGCAATCGTCGTCTTAAATTAAACTCATCCGTTGGTGATTCATTACTATCTCAACCAGAACCTGAACCAGAACCAGAACCAGAGCCTGAACCAGAA
>Ga0302125_10001434_pt1 | contig 11923 bp, 7 predicted proteins | sample CB4_surface_MG_FD_203111 | JGI IMG/M metagenome (GOLD analysis project Ga0302125, IMG submission 203111) | Marine microbial communities from Western Arctic Ocean, Canada - CB4_surface | ecosystem: Environmental > Aquatic > Marine > Oceanic | place: Canada: Western Arctic Ocean | collected... | reverse complement strand
AAAAGATAATGGCACTAAAGATACGGATACAAAAGCTATTAACTCATATAAACCGAGTGGTCAATTGATTTATAATAATGAAATAATTAATTCATTAAAAAATCGGTTTACATCTTAAACATCTTAAACATCTACAATACCATACCAGATATTATTATAGTCGTTTTTTCTAGAATTTTTTTCTAGAATTTTTTTTTACATTATTACCCTGTTTATGGGACTTTTTTCGAGATTTACCAGCACGTTGTGAAGACGCTGTATTTACTGATGGTACTTCCAATTTTACTGGTACTGGTTCTGGTTCTGGTTCTGGTACTGGTTCTGGTACTGGTTCTGGTACTGGTACTGGTTCTGGTACTGGTTCTGGTACTGGTTCTGGTACTGGTTCTGGTACTGGTTCTGGTGCTGGTATTACTGCTGGTTCTGGTACTTTTACTGGTATTTTTACTGGTTCTGGTACTGGTTCTGGTACTGGTTCTGGTACTGGTACTGGTATTTCTTCTGGGTTTGCTAGTTTTGTATTTAATTTATCAATTTGAGATTTAGTAGTTGTTAATAGTTTTTGGTGTACAATAGCTTCGTATATTTGAAGCCCTTTCACAAAAGAGGTTTCGCAAGATGTATATAATTCAATAATTATATTTTTTGTATCAAGTATTAAAGTTTTTACGAAATTGTCTGATAAATTCGGATTTAAAACTACTTGCTTAATCATATTATGTTTGGTCGATTTTGGATGTATACCAAAAACAAATATTTTATCTAAAATATCCAATAATTTATCATGATACAGTTTGGTATTAATTATCATTTGTTCAATATTTTCAACATACTTCATAAACAGCGGTTCCATAATTGAACCATTTTCTGGTTGTTCATACTTTTTGTTCATGCAATTTTCACTATTATGAAAATCTTTTAATAAAATATCACTGAATTTTTGTATTGTTGGTTTCTCAGTTTTAGTATCTATAGGAATTTCAGCATTTCCACTAAATACTTTATACATTTCTTTAACATCTTTTTGATATTCTTGTTCCATTTCAGCCGACATACTCACAAATTCACCTTTACTATAGTCATATTCGTCATAATACAAGTGTTCTAATTCTGGTATACCTTGCTCAAGTAATAAATTTTTATCGGTTGTAGGACATGGGTCACAATTAAATGAACAAAAATTAGGATTTATATTAAATTTAGTATTTCTTATATTATATTTATTTTTACTTTTATATATACTTTCTGGAATATCATTAACTAATCTATTTAATCTATTGCTACATAAGCTGTTTCTAGATATTTTAGTAGATTTGTCTTGTGGTATACCTACCTTATCAACTAAAGAAACTTCTTTTTTATTACCACTTGAATCAGTATAATTATATTTTGGATTAATTGTGGTAGATATTGCTGAAAATATGTTCGCAATTTGAATATAATGTCTAGCCAATCCAATGCAAATTCTCTTTTTTTTTACAGAATTATGTACATCTAATTCACTTAAAGGTGTTTTTAAAGCTACAATATTATCATTTGTCATTATATCATTACCGTCTATACCCTTCTTAATTGATAAATATTCAATATCCGATTCTTTTAAATGAGATTGTATTACTTTAGACGTAAGTATTGTTATATCTTCACAATATTTGGATTCAGTTAAATTTAACATATCTGTAAAATTTGGACTACGAATATATCTAGCTGCTATATAATTTATGATATATTCAAGTGTCTCTTTCGAATTATCATCTTCAGTTAATCCTTCTATTTCATGTATTTTTGATGATTTAGCACCCATATATTATAAATATAGATAATTCATATTAAATTTTTATTTTATTTTATTTTATTTTATTTAATTTTATTTAATTTTATTAGTATAAAAAATTGAATAAAAACTAGTTAACAATATATAAATACACATGACTGAACCCACCAAAACTAAAAAGATTAAACAAAAACATAGAATTAATAATGATATGTGGAATATGTTTGATTCTGAAATAAAACAAAGTGAACCATCCATCGAATGTATATATAGACAAAGTGGTGAGCGGGAATTTTGTGATTGCTGTAAATCAATACTTATTATTACAGATGAGGGGTTTTTAGCATGTAAAAATACTACTTGTGGAATAATTTATAAAGAAATAATTGACCAGAGTGCCGAGTGGAGATATTATGGAGCAGACGATAATAATAATAATGACCCTACCAGATGTGGCATGCCAATAAATCCTTTATTAAAAGAATCATCTTTTGGATGTAAAGTCTTATGTTTATCAAAATCATCTTATGAAATGAGAAAAATCCGTCGTTATGCAGACTGGCAATCAATGCCTTATAAAGAAAAATCTCAATATGAAGAATTTCAAAGAATAACAGTATTGGCACAAAATTCTGGAATTCCCAAAATGATAATTGACGATGCTGTTATATATCATAAAAAAATTTCCGAAGCAAAAACATTTCGAGGTATTAATCGTGATGGTATTATTGCAGCAACTATATATATCTCTTGTCGTATTAATAATTATCCAAGAACTGCTAAAGAAATAGCTACAATGTTTCATTTAGATAACAGTAGTGCAACTAAAGGATGTAAAAATGCTATTTCCATAATTAATGACATAGAGAAATCAATGAATAATACAGATAAAACATCATTTTGCAAAACAACACCAATATCTTTTATAGATAGATATTGTAGTAAATTAGGACTAAATGTCGAACTTACTATGGTATGCAAATTTATTGCGTCATTAATACAAAAAAACGATTTGTTTCCTGAAAATACACCTCATTCTATTGCAGCTGGAATTATATATTATGTTGCTCAAATGTGCAATTTAAATCTTTGTAAAAAAAATATAAATGTAGTTAGTGAAATTAGCGAAGTAACTATTAACAAATGTTATAAAAAATTGGACACCCTTAATTTAGAACTAATACCAACACCGATTCTTGATAAATATGCCAATAATTAATTAATTAATTACATCTTAAATAAAAATATTAAATATTAAATAAAAATATTAAATATTAAATAAAAATATTAAATATTAATATCTATATAATAATTAATGATTCCAAGTATTATTTTTATAATACCATATCGAAATAGACAATCTCATAAACAACACTTTGATATATATATGAAATATATATTAGAAGATTATGAGAAAAGTTGCTATGAAATATTTTTTATTCATCAACAAGATAACAAACCATTTAATCGGGGTGCTATGAAAAATATTGGATTTTTAGCTATGAAATCTAAATATCCAAATGATTATAAAAATATAATATTTATATTTAATGATATCGACACTATGCCAGCAACCAAAGATTTATTAAATTATAATACCAAACAAGGCACTGTAAAACATTTTTATGGATTTACACATGCTCTTGGGGGAATTTTTTCAATTACAGGAATTGATTTCGAAAAAACTGGTGGATTTCCGAATTTTTGGGGCTGGGGAGTCGAAGATAATTGTATGAATGATAGAGTTATCCAATCTGGATTAAAAATAGATAGAACGAATTTTTATAATATTAATGACCATAATATTATTCATATTTTTGATGGTACAACTAAATTAATGTCAAAACAAGAACCATGGAGATATAACAATAATGCCGATAATATGACAGATATTCAAAATCTAACTTATAAAATAGAAAATGACTATATTCATGTAACAAATTTTATCACTAAATTTGATTATACAAAAGATACTCTGTATAATAAGGATATACGTAAAAATATTAATAAAATATTGAAGGAACCAAACTATTCTCCTCATAATATCAACTTGGTTCGCATGAAATTTTAATCGATTGAAATTTGTTCTAAAAATTTAAATAATGTTATATATCTATTTTCTTTAACCACAGTATTTGTTTCTGCAGTGATTTTTTCTTTTCTATTTTGATGTAAATATTTTACTACTGTTATATAACCCCGACGAGCTGCATTATTTATAGCATTTGGTGTACACCCTTCCATTCTATTTTCATGCAAAAACTGAACAATATTTAAATGTCCATTTTTTGCGGCAGAATCCATTGCTACAACTGTACACCCTTCATTACGATTATTATGTAACCATTTAACAATATGAATACATCCGAATTTTGCAGCAGAATCCATCGCATCTGTTGTACATCCTTCGTTTCTATATTTATGCAACCACATTACAATATATAAATTACAGCGTTTAGAAGCCTTATCCATCGCGTTTGTTGTACAACCAACACGCGAATTGTTGTGTAAAAATTCTAGAACGGGTAAATAACCGTTTTCGGCTGCCTTATCCATCGCTGTTTTACTACATATATGTTTATTTTCATGAAACCATACAATTATTTCCAAAAATCCATTTTCTGCAGCCACATCCATTGCTTTAGAAATAGAAATATATTTAAAACATTTATGTTTCATTAGCCATTTGACAACATGAAGATGACCATTCTTGCACGCATTATACAGCGCTTTACGAGAACATCCATCAGTAATATTTTCATCTAACCATTCTATCATGGCCAAATTACCATTTAAAGCGGCAAAATCCATTGCGTTTTTATTACATAACTTAGTACAATTTATGTTTGCTATATTTCCATCATTTGTTATATGAATAAATATCATTATGTCTAAGCAATTTCCCTCGGCCGCATAATTAATTGCGTATTTATTGTATATCTTTTTTTCCGGGTCCAAATAATATAAATACTTTATTATATCAAAATGACCGTTTCTCGCCGCGGCATTAACGGTTTCTTGTATAATTCCTATATGTAATTTTTCTATTTCATATAGAAATTGTACAATATTAATATAACCTGATTCAGCGGCAAATACAATTGCTCTTTTATGTTCTTCATAATCTTCTGGGTTAGTAATTATATATCTTTCGTTCTTTTCGATATTATCAATATGTCTATTCTTATATAACCACTCTATTAGTTCTAAATGACCATATTTTGCAGCACAAGCAATCTCTTTATAATTATACCAATTACAGTGGTTGTGTAACCATTCCATTATTTTGATATTGCCTTCCATTGCTACTATATTTACTATACGGTGTGTAAAACATTCATGTTCATTATTAAATCTTTCAATATATTTATTATATAAATAATTCAGAATTTCTAAATTTGAAGTTTGGGCTGCTTCATTTAAAGCAACTTTATAACAATGTTGCGGAATATCATTTAATCGATTTTCGTGTAACCATATTACGACATGTAAATGTTCATTTTCAATAGCATACATTAGAGCATCGATTGAACATCCTTCATCGCGATTAATGTGTAACCATTCTAAGATTTCTAGATTTCCTTTATCTGCTGCAATATCCATCGCGTATTCGGTACACCCATCAGAGCGGTTATAATGCAACCATTTTATTATATTAAAACTGCTATATTCTGCAGCCGTATTCATTGTTTCTTCGGATATCAATCTTGTAAACTTTGGATTATCCTTATGAAGGTCAAATATTGATACTTTATCTACTTCTATAATTTTATCAAATGAATATAAAAAACTTAAGATATACTCTTTTAAATCTTCATTATCAAATACTTTTTGTGCTGCCGACATTGATTTTAGTATCTAATATTTATATTGTTAATAGTTTTTATATTAAATTGTAATTTATATAAAATTTAATATAAAATTTAATATAAAATTTAATATAAAATTATATTAATATGATAGTTATATATATATTATTATGATGTCATTATTACCGAATGACATATTATTAATTATTTTATTTAATTTAACTGAGATAAATGATGTAATTGGACTGGCTTTAATTGATAAAACTATGTATGTAAATCTAGATAATAGTATGTATATTTATTGGGGTATTAATTTATATAGTAGTGAATTTTGGAAAAAAGCGAATAAACGAACTCCTAATTTATCTAAACCATTAATAAATATGAAAATGGAATTGTTAAGACTTGATAAATTTGAAAAATATCAAGTCATAAATGGACACAAACGATGGACTAATGAAGATTATTATAAATATTGGGAGTCAATGGAACTAAATATGATTTCTAGAAATAAAAAAATATATGAATCACTAAACATCTTATGAAACTATTCTGCTTCAGTATTGGATATAGACATATACCGAGGATTTATTTGGTCTAATTTATCGTCGTATGCTTGATAAACTGAACGCAAAGTGGCCTTACCTAAAACAGTATAAACAATTGAATTCGCAAATGTTGTTGTATAGGGTATACAATTATTATATGGTTGACCAGATATTTTCCCATGTTGTACAGCAATTGGCATTAGGAATTTACCTAAGGTTGGGTCACTAGAACCTGGCGCAAGATTTTTTTGTGGTATACCAGCAATCATACTACAGTCTGTTAAAGATTTATTATTAAATATATATTCACCATTAGTTCCTAAATTATCAAGCGTATTTATATTTAAATTAAATTCTGAAAATTCTAATATATGAGCGCCTAATAATTGGTTCTGGGTTTGGCCTAAGCTGGCGGGCTCGCCCACTACTGTCTTTATTGACGGTCCGGCTAAACTTATTACAGTAATACCGTGGGTAGAGGCCGCCGTCTGAGCAGCAGATCCCAGACTTTGGACCCAAGTATTACTACTTACCTGAGCAGGTAAAATAACTTCTGTTCTAAAAGTTAATTGTGGGGGGGATGTAGTGAAGATTTGATTATATGGGTTATATATAGGGTTGTCCTGGTCGGTAAACCAATTAACCAAAAGGGTCAGGTCTGGTTCTGGAAAGACCCAACTACCATCTTCACCTTGATACGGTTTGCCTTGCTGGAACTCTGATACAGTGTAGGGTTGTATGAATGACGTAGTATAATAATCTGATATTATAATCTTATTATTTGAACCTTTATATGGATTATAAATGTCATTATCAGAGTTAGTAAACCAATTTGTCATCTGATCTAGGTCTGATAACTGAGTGATCCACCCACCATCAGCACCCCAGACGGATTTGCCTTGCTGGAACTCTGCTACAGTGTAGGGTTTTACAAATACTAGAGTATTATAGGTCCCGTTTGTTGTTAGCTGATTAAATGTTTCTAAATCGATTATGTTATTTAAATTATTAGCCATATTATATATATATATATATATATATATAATATATATATTAATATATAATATATATTTTATTTATATAATATATATTTTATTTATATAATTTTTTCGACAATATATATATATATGATTAATTAATATAGTGTAACCGTTACAGGTGGTCCCGGTCCCGACAGTAATTGCAAATGTATTCACGCTGGCAGTTCTAAATATATTAAACCATCATCTACGGCATCGGTGGCGCCATCACTATATAATGTAATGAGTGTCTGGGTGGCCGCCTTCCGCCGACTCGGGTGCAGCTGGTTTAACGCTGCGGTGTCGGCAGTTCTCAACGACACCATGAAGCCAGTATCAGTTAAAGTTCCTACCGCGGTCCCTGTCAAAATTTTTGTCCATCCCCCGAGTTGTAACAATGTATCGTAATTCCCGATGCCAACCAGGGTGATAGTGTTGGCTGGTGAATTTAGTGTGTATACCCAGTCCATCTGGTAACTCTGGGGATGCCCAGGAACGAGCGTAGTGACAAAATTTCCCAAAGCGGCATCCACCTCTCCAGACATTACTGCTAATTTGCCTGGACCGAGATTTCCCATCCCGTACAAACGTATATCGTTCGCTTCAATGGTAACCTCAGTACCAGTCGAATCAGTAAATCTGGAAGCGGTACGAAATGATTCACTGATTTTAATCCACAATCCACCTTCAAATATTTTGAATCCAAGCGGTTTACCTGATTGGGCAAATTTGTCTTGAGTATGGGTAAAAACGTCGGATTCCTTAGCAGCTATAATACAATAATCTGGTGTAGCACCCTCTATGGCAAAATTGTGTATGAAATATACCCGAACTGTTAAATCACCATCGCCCAATGTCTTGATATCTAGGGTCTTAGTATTTGACCCTGTTGTTAGGACGGTTTGTGCTACTTTTTGGTCTGTCTTAGTACTAAACACAGTGTCACCATTAAACGCAGCACCGATTGATGCCATTGATGTAAGTGATGTTGCTGCTGCTACGGCTAATACTGCTGCTGCTGCTGCAGCCTGTACTTTTGCTAATATATTCTCGGTTGTCATATTCTCACCTGCATCATTGAATGCGGTGACGGCGGCTGTAAATGCTGACTCTGCATGTGTCATTTTTGGGGTTGCGGTTGTGTATGCGGTAGCTGCGAGAGTGAACTTCTCTTGCAATTGAGCCAATGTGATGCTGGGGGGGGTGGTAACATAGTCGACGGAATATGCATTCGCAGCAACACTAGCAGCAGTATTAGCTGTTCCTGCTTTAGAACTAAATGTAGAATCGATGATTTCCATATATACAAACGTTTGGGTATCGTAACTACCAGCGCCACTAGGAACTAGGTAGTTTGCTGGAAGTGCAAATGTAATTTGTACAGTTCCGGTGGCCTCATCATAAGTGTTACCATGCGACGCAGAAACCAGTAAGTAGGGTACGTACTTTGGTATTGTGATTGTTGACAATGCAGTTGACAGTGAAAACATAGTCTCGTGATAATCTACCCAAGGTGACACCGTGTCTAAATACATAGGTTTTGGTGTCAAAACAATATTGGTCGTTAGCGCCGCTGAGCTGGCAAACTTAATAGCTCCAGTAGTAACTTCTGTAGTTCCTGTCTGACCGTTGAGGGCGGTGTAATCCGTCAAATAGGTCTGGGTGCCACTCGTGTTGTCAAAACCAATTCGTCCACTGTTAGTTTGACCGTGTTTAAAATTACTAATTCCAAATGAAAAGCTGTAACTCGGAGGATGTGAATATGTGGGTGCAGTGTAACTGTTACTGCCGGTTCCGATAGTCATAACAAATGCACTCACGGAAACGGTTCTAGACGAGGTGTTGATTGTCCCATATTGAGCCTCGTTATTAAAATAATAATTTATTTTAATACTCGAATTTGCCTGACCAAATATTCGGGTATTTGCACTGTTTGTAATTGTAATAGCGCTCGCGGTGTTCTTTGAATATTGACTAGTACCCAATGTAACATTACTGCCCGAACTCTGCGAAATGGACCCACCTCCGTCGAGGGTTACACCCGCTACAACAGTAGTACCTTGATTTGGAGTAAATATCGCTCTCTTATAATGGGTATTCGTCATAACTGATGTAGACTTTTTACTTATAACACTATATTTCAATGCTTGGTTCTTGTCAAAATTATATAATAAATAGAGCACAACGTAATATTGACCCTCAGATCTGCTATCAATATCTGTGGGAGTTATTGTCTGTTCCGACCCACGAACCAAATCTACTAAACCACTCGACCCGACAGAACTGGTCGGTGATGTGCTGGTCGTCGTACTGGTAGAATATGCATAAATAGTTGTATCCTTCGCAAGAATTTCCCAATATATTTTCTCGTGCGCCGTGCTAGGAATAGTAGAACCAGAAGAGAGGGCAGGCAAGGTATACTTAATAGTCATCTTCTTAGTTTGCAAGCTGTATGAGCAAGACGCTGATGTAATTGTGGCTACATTGGCGTCCGCCCCGGAGGTTGGGGCGTACCACGCGGCGATTGAGCCGAGGGCCTGACTTTGATAGCTACTATAATACAACGCGTAGTTGTATGCACCACTGATGTAATGCTCCAAACTCCACGTTCCAGTTGTTGCGTTCCATATGTTAGTTTGTGTTAAACTAGTCGTATATGTTTGGGTTGTGGTCGAAGTCCATACTGTTTTCGCGACACTATTGACACTAATTTGTATTCTACCACTGTTATTATCACCTAAAGTAAAACCAGTTACTGATAAGTTTAGCTGAATCTGTGGGGGATACAAAAAAACAGAATTTGTAACTGTTACCTGCGGAGTGGCTATAGAAACTGAGTGATTGTTAGTTGTAGTTATGGGACCCTGGTCAGATACAGTGGTATGACTCACAGTTACGGTATAACCGGCCCATGCCCGGTCCGAAGAACTCTTCCCCAACGGATAAGCACCAGTAGTAATACCGGCATAAGACCCCACTATTCCACCTTTCGCAGAAAGATTACTTAAAGACGTTGACGTGCCATCGTATAAATAACTTCCAGCATATCCGTCATTAACTGGTTTGGTGTAGTTAGCACCAAAATGAATTGAACTAGCCAGCCCTGCCCCAGTCAGAGTAAAAGTCGGAGCTGCGATATGGTTAAATGTTTTGGAAGTTTGAATTAAAGGGTTATAATCGGCACCAGTGTTATCGACTACAGTTGCTGTAAGTGTATTTGTACCAACACTCATGGCATTAGTAAATGCTGGTAAACTTGTTTTATCAAATTGAAAGGTACTACTCTGACTGGTATATTCCAACTGGTTGTTACCATTCAAAGTAAACTTTATATAACTAGTTGGGGTTGGGGTTGAACCTTTATTATCACTACGGTGATCATCGGTTACTGCCGGTAAAACACGGCCACTAAACGTCTCACTAGTTTTATCACCAATTACTAACCCGCCTCCATTAACAACATAATTTGTACTAAAATTATAATTACCGGTGATATCAGTCAAACTAATCGTCGGTGTGACATAAGGCTCCAAAGCTGTATTAGTAGAATCAGTAAACCACGAAACCAACTGAGTTAGGTCTGCTTCCCCAGACCCTGGAATAGCCCATACCCCGGCTAAATTTTGGATTGCCTTGCCTGTCTGGAACTGTGCTACAGTGAAGTTTTGTGTGAATGCTAGGGCATTATAGCCAATGCCGGTAGTTATATTGTTAGAGTTGTAAGGCTGAAAAGCTGTATTAGTAGAATCAGTAAACCACGAAACCAACTGAGTTAGGTCTGCTTCCCCAGACCCTGGAATAGCCCATACCCCGGCTGAATTTTGGATTGCCTTGCCTGTCTGGAACTGTGCTACAGTGAAGTTTTGTGTGAATGCTAGGGCATTATAGCCAATGCCGGTAGTTAATGTATTAAATGTATTAAATGTATTAAATGTTTCTAAATTATTTTTGATATTTAAATTATTGACCATATTATATATATATATAATATATATAATATTTTTTTATATTTGGTCAAATTTAATTAATCATATATATGATTAATTATTGTAGAAATATTAAACCACCGCCGGTTTACGTAGCATCACTATATAAATTAAGTTTGGGGCTGTAGAAATATTAAACCATCGCCGGATTGCGCCGCATCACTATATAAATAAATCATCTGGGTTAGAGCGGCCTTTCGCTGACTCGGGGGATTCGTGGCTAACTCCGTGAGGTCAGCAGATACCAACACCATACTGAAGCCAGTATCAATTAAATTTCCTGCACCGGCATTTTCCGAAATTTGTGTCCAATCCGTTCCGAGTTGTAACAATTCATCATAATTCGGGATGTTAGCCAGGGTGATAGTGTTGTCTGATGAATTTAGTGAGTATTCCCAGTCCATCTGGTAACTCTGGGAATGCCCAGGAATGGCCGTAGTGACAATAGTTCCCAATTCGCCATACACGTTCTGAGAATTCCGTATTGTTAATTCGCCGTCGCCGAGATTTCCCATCCCGTACAAACGTTTATCGTTCGCTTGAATGGTAACAGTATTACCCCTCGAATCAGTAAATGACGAACTTTCAAAAAATGATTGACTAAGTTTAAACCATATTCCACCGTTATATAATTTAATTGCGAACGGTTTACCTGAAAGTTCGAAAGAACCGGCGGGTGCGATGTAATCTTGGATTGTCAATGCTTGTATAATATCATTTAAACGCAATACTTCGGAGTGTGTCTGGATTACCCTTCCGTGTGTTGCGATTATAGCTACATTTTTGT
>Ga0302125_10001425_pt1 | contig 11973 bp, 10 predicted proteins | sample CB4_surface_MG_FD_203111 | JGI IMG/M metagenome (GOLD analysis project Ga0302125, IMG submission 203111) | Marine microbial communities from Western Arctic Ocean, Canada - CB4_surface | ecosystem: Environmental > Aquatic > Marine > Oceanic | place: Canada: Western Arctic Ocean | collected... | reverse complement strand
AAAGATGCTGGTTTTAGGCTTGATGCTAAATCTGAAATCAATGCAAATCCGAAGGATACTGCTGATCATCCAAAGGGTGTTTGGAATTTGTTACCTGGCTTAAGAGGTGTGGCAGATAATGATAAAGAGAATATTATATCAATTGGAGAATCGGATCGAATGACCTTAAGGTTTATTAAGGAATAATCCGATTTATTTAAATTAGTTTCAGAGTTTATTGCTATATAATATTGATTATAAACAATTAATAGTTTATAGCTGTTAAAAATTTAGAGGATAAAAAGTAAATGGATGGCGTAGTGAATTCAATTTTCACAATCATTGATTCATAAACTATTATTTAATACTTTCAAAATGACATACTTCTTTCAATATATTATGTCCAAGTGAACCTGGAGTTAAATATCTAATTTCATTTAACGTGGAACCGTAATAGTTCCAAACTGGAATATTCTCTGTGATTATTTTTCCCTTGGCCATTGGTTTACTGTAAAAAGTATTACTTAACCAAGTTTGTTTTTCATCCACACAATTAACTTTGTATTCGCTAATATCTGAATAGGTGCCAATTTTAGTTGATTTAAGATAATCAATTAGAATCCAATAATAAACAAATCCGTTATGTTTTTTTATGTTTTCAACATCAACATAAAAGGAACTTCCGCTATTGTTTTCACTAAGCTTCTTCCAATTGACAGCAAATCCATTAATAGAAAATAATAAAATTATTGAAAAGAGAGTAATTTTCATACACTCATTTTACTTAATAGTTGGAGTAAGACAAATTTCATGTTTTGAATAGAAGATGAAAGTGTTATGAATTAGAAATTAATAATTTTTTCTAAAGCTTTGTTTTGTTATGGGGCACAACTTATTTTAGTGCCCCACTTTATTAAAGGAGAATTTTTTATGAAAGATTTTGAAGTAACTGCAATGCAATATTACAGTAAGACATTTAAGGTAAAAGCTGAAAGTGAAAGCAAGGCGAAAAGTATTATCGAAAAAAAACTTTCAAAAAATAAGAGCAATCATAAGTTAGGTTTTAATGAGCCTGTTACTATTTTAGTAAGGGATCCAAGGAAATGGCTTAAAAATTTTATAAAAGATAATTTTTAGGGAAACAAATATAAAAAAAGGTACCAAAATAAAATCAAAGTAAATAAAAGGTACCAAAGTTTAAATATTGGTACCTAAAATTCATCGGATACGATAGAACTGTTTTGGACAACATAGGACAGTATTTAAAGGGTTTTAAAGAAGAGGGGAGTTGTAATCGGACCGGTTAGGACCTATTTGGACTGTAAATTGGTGGAGGTAAGCGGGATCGAACCGCTGACCCTCTGAATGCCATCCAGATGCTCTCCCAGCTGAGCTATACCCCCATTGATGTTGCATGATATTAAAGAGCTAATATGACTGTGTCAACGATTTATTTAACAATTAATCACGAGTATTAGTCTCTGTTTCAAAGCCCCCTAAATTGATTGATGGAAGGGGTTCCCAGCCGCTCATTCGGTGCTCTGCAATAACATTCGTAAAGACGCCACCCCTAACAAAAAATTTAGCAGTTAGCTTCATATATCTTGGTTGGGTAGCCTTGACCAGATCATCTAGAATGCTATTGGTAACAGCCTCATGAAAGCATCCTTCGTCCCTAAATGACCAGATATAAAGTTTTAGACTTTTTAGTTCCACACAACGTTTATCGGGGATATAATCTAAGTATAATGTGGCAAAATCTGGTTGCCCAGTTTTTGGACATAAACAGGTAAATTCAGGAATCTGCATATGAATATGAAAGTCTCTTGATTGATTTGGATTATCAAATGTTTCAAGATCTTTTGTTGGTTGAGCTGTTGGTTTATTGCCAAGTGATTGCGTGTTCATATATATTTTAATAACTTAAAAAAAGAATCATTATACTAGTTTGAAGAAAGACTTTCTCAATATAATCCAATAAATAAATGAAACTTAAACAGATAAAACTTGCCGGCTTTAAAACATTTGTAGATCCAACTAAGATTCTTTTAGACGGTCAGCTAGCAGGAATTGTAGGTCCAAATGGCTGTGGCAAATCAAATATCATGGAGTCAGTTAAGTGGGTACTAGGCTCGTCATCAGCCAAAGAGTTGCGTGGTGACTCAATGGATGCAGTCATATTCAGTGGTACAGACACCCGACAGGCATTATCCAGGGCAAGCGTCGAATTACTTTTTGATAATCAACTAGGTCAGGCCCCGGCTGAGTGGTCTTCTTATTCAGAAATATCAGTAAAACGCGTTATCGAAAAAGAAAAGGGATCAACCTATCTAATAAATAATTCTGTCGTAAGAAGAAAGGATGTAGCAGATCTATTTCTTGGGACAGGCCTTGGAAGCAAAGGGTATGCAATTATTGGGCAAAATACTATCTCCCAAATCGTTGAAGCAAAACCTGAGGAGCTGAAGAGCTTTCTTGAGGAAGCAGCTGGCGTCAGTAAATACAAGGAGAGACGTAAGGAGACGGAGTATAGGCTGAGGGATACAAAAAATAATCTGTCGAGAGTTCAGGATCTTTTAAGGGAAATTAACCAACAAATATCTAAGTTAGAATCTCAGGCCCAGGAAGCGAAGAAACATAACGATTTAAATGAAAATCTCACGCTAACAAATGCACAAATTTGGACGCATAAAAAGCAATCGTCTAATGATTATTGGTTAAAAATTAAGGATGAAATTGAACATAAAACACTAGCCCTCGACAAACAAAGTAGCCTATTAACTTCAATCGAGAAGAGTGTTGAAGATACGAGGCAGGAATACAATAGTGCGACTGATCTAATTAATTCAGCGCAAACTACCTTCTACGAAAAAAATTCCATGGTTAGTGATGTCGAAAATAAAGCCTCCAATCTAAAAGAAAAGATTGAACAGCAAAAAAATATTAAGACAACAAATCAAGATAAGCTGCAAAAAATAAATGAGACAGTAATTCAGTTAAAAGAAGAGCTAATTAATAATGAAGGTCTACTTAATGAAACCAATGAAAAGAATAGCTCATCTCTGGAGCTATTAAGTGCATTACGATCTAAGTTTCAGGTTGCGAAGGAAGCAAATGAGATTGCGTTGAATGAATACCAAAAGGCAAGTAGCCAATTACAGGCGTCAACAGAAAAATTAAATATTTCATTAACAGCAGTTGAGTTTATTGAAAATAACATTTCTGAGCTTAGTCAGAGAATTAATGGTTTAGAAACTGAATTAAAAAGCCTAGTCTCTAGTGCTGAGAAAAATGAAAAGCCAAACGATCTATCACTAATCGAGACTGAGATAAAAGTCACCGAAACACTGCTGGGATCAAAGAATTTAATAAACCAGGATATGATTCAAGAAATTGATAACCTTAGAAATCAATCTAACCTAAAAAAGAGTGAGATTGATGACCGTCAAGTTAGGATAAGCTCACTTAATGAGGTTATTGATCAGGAGGTTGATCAGAAGAAAATTGAAGCATGGTTGAGTGAAGTGGGGGCAAAAAATCATACTAGCCTTGTTAAAAGTATTAATATAAAAGATGGATGGGAGAGGGCGCTTGGTATAGTTTTAGGCTCAAAAGTTGAAGCCTACAAAGCAAACGATATTAATATCAAAGAAATTAAAAAGCCTCCATATACTATTACAATTATTCACGATACTAATACTGAGGTATCAAATACTAATAAAAACCTTACCTCTGCCCTAACTGTAGCCGGATCCAAGGACCCTTCACTAAAAATTGCTATTACTGAATGGCTTTCAAATATCTATATTGCTGACCAGGATGAAGTTGATGAAAAAAGAAAATATCTCAAAATGGGTGAGGCTATCATTACAAAAACTGGTGATATATACGGGAGGTCTTATCAAATCTTTAATCAACCATCGAACAACAAAGATAATAGACTGCTTAGAATAAAACAGCTTGAAGCATATGAGAAAGAGATTCCGGGTCTAACAAATGAACACCAAAAACTCTCCGATACCCTAATAAATCTGGAGAATACAAATAAAGACCTAAGGTCAGAAATTATTGAAATAACAGAAATTCTCAAGATAAGTAATAAGAAGAAGAATGACCTTTCATTTGAATACAACAAATTATTGAACGTCATTGAGGTTAATAATAATCGTAAAAAATCAATTAATAATGAAGTCAACCAGTTAAAAGAAAATTTAAAAGAGATAACTAAGAACAGAGATGATCATAGAGACAATATAGCGGGTCTTAATAATACTCTAGAAGAGTTAAATTTATTAAATGATATGGCCCTAAAAAATAAATTAAGCAGTGAAAAAGTTTTTTTTGATTTAAGAAATCAACTTACTTCTGACGAGAAGTCATTACAAGAGATTGAATTTAACATCAAGTTAACTAATAATAAACTAGTTGAAATTCAGGATCGGTTAGTTCGGCTTTTAGCAGAAGAAGCGGAGTTATTAGAACAAGCCAGCGAATCTAATATTGATAGTATTCATGAGGATCTGATTCAGATTGAATTACAGCTTAAAGAAAGTATTAAGAGTAAAGAAGTGGCTGAGTTAATGTTAGTTAAGGCCAGGGAAAATCTATCAGAAAAAGAGACTAAAATTAAGGACCTAGAAACGAATAGATTAGAAAACCAACATCTAGTAAACCCATTAACTGAAGCTTTACAGCAATCGAAATTGGACGAGCGTGAAGCCAAATTAAAATTTGATCTTTGTTGCGAGGAAGTTAATAAATCAAAATATCAGGAATCTGAGTTATTGGCTGGGTTAGATGAAAAATTGACGCTCGAAGAACTTGAGAGTAAGTTTTTAAAAATTAGTAGCAAGATTGAAAGGCTTGGCCCTGTTAATCTTGCGGCAATATCCGAGTTAACAACAATACAAGAGCGGCAAACATATATATTAGTCCAGGTTGATGACTTACAAAGTGCAAGTAATACTCTTAATGAGGCAATCCGAAAAATTGATCTTGAGACAAGAGAAAAGCTTAAGGCAACATATAAAATAGTAAATGAGAACTTCACACATTTTTTCAGAACCCTATTTAATGGTGGTCGAGCAGAACTTGAATTACTAGGGAATGAAATACTAGATACAGGGTTGCAAGTTGTCGCCCAACCACCCGGCAAGAAAAATACGACCATTCACCTTCTCTCGGGAGGTGAGAAAGCATTAACAGCAATTGCACTTGTGTTTGCTTTATTTAAGCTAAACCCGTCTCCATTTTGCTTAATGGATGAAGTTGATGCACCACTTGATGACTCTAATACTGAAAGATTCTGTAAGATGGTACAAGAAATGTCTGTCAATACTCAATTTTTATTTGTATCACATAATAAAATAACAATGGAGATTGCCGAACAACTAATTGGGGTTACCATGCAAGAGCCTGGGGTATCGAGAATTGTTGAGGTAGATTTACAAGACATTGAAAAAATGGAGTTAGCTGGCTAAATATATTATGGATGATGTTCAACTCGCATTACTAACCCTTGGATTTATTGTAATCATAGTTATGATTCTACATAACTGGGCTCTATTAAAAAAACATCAAAAACCAAAAAATAATAACTCAATCCCACAAGCACCAACACTTAATGATGATAACGACCCATTATTTCAGTCGAGTGAGTTTAAAATTAATGATGTAAATAATTTAATAGCTTCACAAATTGACTCTACCGGCTCTGAGAAAATGATTGAATCAAACCTACCGGATGGAATTAATAGAGACATTGAGGCAGTTGCTTCAATAGTCACAAAAAAAATACAGAATGGTAAGTCTTCAATCTTCCTAGAGTCTCTTGATAATTTGCCGGGTGTAAGCGTATTCGTTAGAAATGACGACGAAATATGGTCAACCGGGGAAGCCCTCGATGATGCTATACGATTTAACCAAGTTTTAGTGGTTCAGCAACTCGCCTCTCGTAAGTGGATTATCACAGAGGAGTCTGTAGCTTTGTTAAATACCTATATAGAGAAAATTAATAATGCTATCGATGGTAATTTATTTTGGCTGGCAAATTCTAATATTCTGGATGAGTCTAAACTTATTGATGAGTTTAGAGGTGAAGTAGATAAAGCTTTAATTTTAAAAGTAACTCCAAAATCTGATTCATCTTTTCATACAGGCGCTCTTGAGGATTTCTTTAACAAATCAAATATTAAGACTAATGATAAATTAATACATGAGCTTGTTGATTTAGAGAATAATAGTGTCATTTGTCAGCTAACAAGCCTCACCGGAAAACCACTCAAAATTGACCAGGAGTCATATATCCAGGGACTAATATTTAAAATGGATATCCCAAATACACCCAACATAACTCACTCCTTCAATCAAATGATTAGCCTTATTAAGGAGTGCACCAAAAAACTAAATGGGGTATTAGTGGATGCGGGTAGCAAGAAAATAGACGATGATTATATCAGCAGAGTTTATGTGCATTTAAAAAAAGTTGAGCAAAAGATGTTATCCAAAAAAATTAACCCAGGAAGCACTATTGCTTTGAAGATTTTTTCATAAATGAATATTGAGCAAGCAAAATTACGTATTCAAAAACTTAAAAAGCAAATTATTAGGCATAACGACGCCTACTATATTGATGACACCCCCATAATTACAGACGCATCATTTGATCTACTCTACAAAGAGCTTATTGACATCGAAAGGCAATTCCCAATACTTATCCAAGCAGACTCTCCGAGTCAGAGGGTAGGAGGCAAAGCTAAAGTATCATTTTCTCAGATCATCCATGAAAAACCAATGTTATCCCTTAGTAATGCATTTGACACGAAAGATTTAGAAGTTTTCAATAAAAGAGTCTGTGATGAATTAGGTGTAAAAGAGGTTCAATATGTAGTTGAACCAAAATTTGATGGTTTGGCTGTAACTCTTCACTATATAGATGGCACCCTTAATCTGGCGGCAACTAGAGGTGATGGAAATACTGGGGAAGATGTTACACATAATATTAAAACTATTAAATCACTACCTCTTAAATTAAGTACCCAGAATTCTGCAAACAGAATTGAGATTAGAGGCGAGGTTATTATGCATAAAGATGACTTTGATAAACTAAATAAGGAACAAAAAAAAACAGGGTTAAAAGCATTCGCAAATCCAAGAAATGCGGCTGCAGGAAGCTTAAGGCAACTAGATTCTGTTGTTGCAGCAAACAGACCTTTAAGGTTTTATGCTTACAGCATTGACTCTTCGCAAGCAATGAAAAGTCAGGAACAGGGCCTTGAGGTGCTTAAGGAGCTTAAAATACCAACATCAGGACTGTCAAAGACGGTTGTTGGAGTAAAGCAACTTATTGATTACTATAAGTATATTGAAGGAATTCGCAAAGACTTACCATATGATATTGATGGGGTAGTTTATAAGGTCAATTCACTTAACTACCAAGATGAGCTAGGATTTGTGTCAAAAGCCCCTAGATGGGCAATCGCGCATAAATTTTCTGCCGAGCAAGCAGAAACAGAAATCCTTGATATAACAGTTCAGGTAGGTAGAACTGGCTCAATTACACCAGTTGCAAGATTAAAGCCAGTTTTTGTATCAGGAGTGACGGTAACCAACGCAACATTACATAACGAAGATGAAATGAGACGTAAGGACATATTAATCGGAGATTATGTTCGGGTAAGAAGAGCAGGGGACGTGGTTCCTGAAGTGATAAATGCTATTCATGAAAAAAGACCAGGTAATGCAAAAAAATTTATGATGCCAACTACATGCCCGGTTTGTAGCTCAATTCTTATTAGGGAATTGGGTGAGGCAGCCCTTAGATGTAATGCAGGGATGAGCTGTAAGGCACAAAAAAAACAGTCTCTGATGCATTTTTGCTCAAGAAAAGCGATGGATATTGATGGGCTTGGTGAAAAGATTATTGATCAATTGATCGACGTTAACCTTATAAATAACTTTTCTGATATATATAAAATAAAAAAAGAACAACTAACAGGACTAGAAAGATTTGCAGAGAAGTCGGCAGATAACCTTATCAAGTCTATTGAAAGGTCTAAAAAAACAACTCTAGGCAAATTCATCTACGCATTGGGTATTAGAAATGTAGGGGAGGCGACTTCGGCTGATATCGCTAAACACTATGGAGCCATTGACAATATAATTGAGCAAGACGAGGATTCACTACAGCAAGTTGATGATATAGGTCCTACAGTAGCTAAATCAATATATCAATACTTTTCGGATGATACAAATACGAATCAAATATTTAGCCTGGTTGATCACGGGGTGGCATGGGCAAAAATTGAGAGCATGGATCACGAAGCAAACTCTAAACTAAATGGACTGACTTTTGTCCTAACTGGGACACTTAAAAATCTAAAAAGAGATGATGCGAAATCTCTAATTCAACGTTGCGGTGGTAAAGTTACCGGTAGTGTATCTAAGAATACGAGTTACCTCGTTGCTGGAGAAGAGGCTGGAAGTAAATTAAGCAATGCAATAGCACTTAATGTTCAGGTATTGAGTGAAGAAGAATTAATCAATTTAACAAAGGAAACACAATAAAATGAAAAGAGAAATAACATTAACAATATTTATTAATATAATGTTTATAAATAGTTTATATGCATATAATAATGAAAATAAATGTGAGGATTATCTATCAAAAGATAAGCCAGCAGAAGCGATTATCGCAGCAAAATCTCTGCCTAGTAAATACGATTCTAACTTTTGTGCAGCAAAAGCAAAATATTATCAAAATGACTATGCTGGAGCAATTAAATCCTTTGAAAAAAGCACTAAACACGCAGAATTACAGGCAGATCAGATGTATGCGATTCTATATAAGGGCATTGCCCAGCGAGATAACAATGAAATAAAAGCATCCACAAAAACTTTTAAGCATGGTCTGGAAACAGCAAAGCTTGGTAATAGTAAATACATGCAAATGGAACAAAAATTTTTGTATCAACTCGGGCTAAGCCTAACCGCAATGAAGGATTACTTTAATGCCACAGATTATTTAGCTAAATCTCTTATGATTGCTGCTAACGATGACGAACGAGCTGAGTCATACAATTCACTTGCGGGAGCCCATGCGGCAAATAAGAAATATGCAAAAGCAGTTGAATTTGGTCTCAAGGCTTCAAATACATACCAAAGGTCAGGTCACCGAAATAAATATGCAGAGGCCATATTTAACCTTTCTAACTATCATTTCCTCGATGGTAATTCCTCTAAGGCAATGTCGCTTCTTGAAGGATTAGAGCGCTTCGCTAAGGATAATGGTAGTTCGTACTACCATGCTAAGGCTCTTTTTGAGAAATCATTGTTGTACCGTCAGCTCAATAAAGGTTCCGAGTCAGATAAGAGCTTTACATCTGCTATGAACATATCTAAAAAGATCGGTGCTGCTGATTTGATTGCTGCATACGAGTAATACAAATTATTTTACATAATATACATTATACGAAGTAATATACGGATCAAACAAGGTATTAGGAGTTATATACGAGTACATAACCCATACTCCCTATTTAATAATATACCAATAAAAACAATTAACTAAAGTTATAACTTAATAAAAAGGATTACTTTCTAGCTAACCTGTCATATAATTTTAGCCTCACGTAAAGGGTGGAACTTGCAATTAACAATTCCTATCACTATATTAGATAACAAACTGAGCTACACCATCCTTAAAAGAAAAGTCAATGTCATGATTTTCGGTAATGGTAATGAAAACATTCTCAGGTTTTATTTGTAATCTGTGATTTAAATATTCAACTACCTTCTTATAAAAAGCTTGCTTTTTTTTGTTTGATCTCCCAGAACGCATCACAAGGTGCATCATCACCCTATCTTCCTCTCTGCCTTGATACTGCAAGGAATCATCAGATAATTGATTAATGACCTGGTATCTATCATCGTCTGGGAAGTCCATCGTTTCAATAACAGCTTCGTTTATACTGTCAGAAATTTTTTTTATATACTCCTTGCTCTTCCCCTCTAAAATATTAACTGTTACAAACGGCATGATTTCCCCTTATTTTGTGAATTTATTATAATGATTACGATACCATGTTATAAAATATGCAAATGAAAATTTTATTAAGCCTAATCTTACTTTTTATTACAAATAACCTTATTGCTGATAATTTACACAAAAAAAATAAGGTAGCAGTTATATATAGTGATCAATTTTTACTGCACGATACAGGTAAAAATCATCCCGAGAATCCAGATAGACTTATATCTGTGGTTGAAAATTTAGTAGCACACCCTCTTCTTAAACCCTCTCTAATTTGGCCTAAATTTAATCCTGCCTCAATAGAGCAGTTACAGCTAGTCCATTCAATGAATTACATTAAAACAGTTGAGCATGAAACTAGCTTATTAATAAATAACTCAACCTCTTATTTAAGTACTGGCGATACTGTCATCTCTAAACAGTCTAATCATGTCGCAAGGCTTGCGGTTGGTGCAGGGATAAAGGGGGCAGATATGATTATGTCCAAGGAAATATCTTCAGCTTTTGCAATAGTTAGACCTCCTGGCCATCATGCAACAGCTACAAAAGGAATGGGATTCTGTATATTCAATAATATAGCTGTCGCCGCTCGCTATTTACAGCAACAATATGGGCTCAAACGGATATTGATTGTAGATTTTGATGTACATCATGGTAATGGTACACAAGATATATTTTATGAAGATAATTCTGTTTTTTACTTCAGCGTTCATCAACATCCCTTTTATCCACATAGTGGTCGCCCCACTGAAAAAGGGATTGGTAAGGGTAAAGGGTTTACCTTGAATGTCGATCTCCCCAAAGACTCAGGAGATAAAGAACTATTAAATGCTTTTAATAATCAGCTAAAACCTGCTATGGATAAGTTTAAACCGGAGTTTGTTCTTGTGTCTTCAGGTTTTGATGCACATGAGGGTGACTTATTAGGCCAGCTAAATTACACTTCAAGTGGCTATAAGAAAACTGCTCTAATATTAAAAGATATTGCTGAAAAATATGCTTTAGGCAGAACTTTATATATGCTGGAGGGAGGTTATGTTACAGACAATATTTCACAATCCGTAAATGAAGTTCTCGGTGTTTTGGTTAATAAATAAAATTAACCAATGTATAATAGCTACTGAGTAGATCGATTTGGGGGATTAGCTCAGTTGGTAGAGCAGTTGACTCTTAATCAATTTGTCGCGAGTTCGAACCTCGCATCCCCCACCAATTTCACTAACACTCATTAACGTTGATACTCCTGAGTATCTTTAGGTAAATCACTCTCCTTAACTACAAACTCCAACCCTGACATAGAGCCAACATAAACACCATTTTGGTAATTAAACCTAATTTTAACTGTATTTATTGATGCTTCTAACTGGAATCCTGGTCTATAACTGAGTATATAGCCTTTAACAGTTTTACCGTTATCCGTACAACTGACATCAATTTCATCTAGATTATTCATAGAGCCATAACCTCAACCAAACAATCATGAGAAGTTTGTGCATTACCCATATCACCAAAAGCACTAGAGCTAACTGAATTAACAGTACCGTTATTAAGCTGCCTCCAATAACCAAGTGTTGTGACGACAATGCCTTTATTTACATCTGGAGTTATTTTAGCTAAGGCATCAAATGCCCCTCTATCATTAAATACTTTTACCATTTCACCCTCTTTTATACCACGATCCATTGCATCAGATTGACTTATAAGTACAAATTGTTCACCCTGCCCTTTGAGTTTATTGTCTATATTCGCGTAACATGAGTTTATAAAGCCATGACTTTTAGGTGCGAGAATATTCAATGGATATTTTTTGAATAATTGTGGATTAGCTGATGCGGTCTCTTTTGATGGAATATAATCAGGTAGCTCAGGAATATCTTGTCCAGGCTGAAAATCGTCATACATTTGTCTAAAAGGACCAGCTACAAAATTTTTAGCTCCAACTACCCTAAACTCACATTTACCTG
>Ga0302125_10001423_pt1 | contig 11974 bp, 9 predicted proteins | sample CB4_surface_MG_FD_203111 | JGI IMG/M metagenome (GOLD analysis project Ga0302125, IMG submission 203111) | Marine microbial communities from Western Arctic Ocean, Canada - CB4_surface | ecosystem: Environmental > Aquatic > Marine > Oceanic | place: Canada: Western Arctic Ocean | collected... | reverse complement strand
CGTGTCCTGCCTCACCCTTCCCCGCGAGCAAACCCTGCAGATCTTCTGCACCGATGCGTACCGCACGGGCGCTGGTAAGGTGAACGGCGAAGCCGAAGTCGCGTGGCGGTTCATGGGCGCCACCGGTATGGTCGCCTGCACCGCCGCCGTGCTCGCGGAAAAGCACTGCAGCGCGGAGGACAAGAAGAAGCTCAACGGCGCCATCGCCGCGACGTCGTTCATCAACGCCGGGTTGTTCGCCGCGAACGGCACGATGCAGACCGACGTCAAGCCCGCCATGCGCGCGCTTAACATCGCCTCCAACGCCGCCATCGGCGCGTACGCGCTCAAGGAAATGCTTCGCAAGTAAGACACACGCACGTACAGACGTCGAGCTACCTACGAAAAGAAGAGATATACTCGATACTCGTATCACTGAGTAGCACGCGTCAGTCGATACGGATTCCGAACCGGACATTCCGCTAACTAACCAGCGAGTGCGGCGGCGGCGATCGTTGTGCCTCTTTGAGATTGATGTTATGTTTAAATTCCATAATGCCCTCCTCACCTCTGCATCGCGTCACTCATCGGCGCGAACGTTTTCCGGTACCCCCCGCTTCCGGGATTTTGCGTCCGCGACAGTCGTAGCGCCTCCGTCCTTTTCTCGATCGAAACAGGCGTAGCATCCGCGATTCGGCCACCAGAGTTGTTAGTCTCGTGAAACTGTTTCCGCAGAAACGCAAACACGTTCAAAGAGGCATCCCGCGCCAAGGAAGTGGCCGAGTAGTACGCCTCTTCCGATTGAAACGCGCCTCGGGCGCTTGTGTGCGTCACGACGGGCTCGGAATCGGGGGCTCCGCCGAGCGGTAACCCGTCGGTCCGGCCACTGTCACCGTCGCCAGTTCGATCCCCAGCAAGTCCATCCGAGGAACTCTCCAGCGGTAAACCGCCTTTGAACGAAAAGCTCGCGGTGGTGAGGGTCAAGGAGCTTTTCTCCTCCTCCGCGGTGGGGTCGGCGACCAAAACGGCGGAAGTGTCATTATTATTTTTTGAAGATGCATCACCATTTTTATCAGACGCATCAATCGTAGCGCACGCCGCGGCACACAAAACCCCTCTGCACGGAACCGCCGCGTCCAACACAGCCGCGCTCGCGGCGTTCACGCAGCACGCCTCCAAGGACCCGTCGCTTGATACCACCTGTAGCACCACTAACAAACCCAACCGCGGGTGTTTCTCTAAAATCAAAACCGACGACAAAGAGCGCCGCACCGCGTACTCCAGCGCGCGCTCCGAGGCGGCTTTAGGTTTTGGGGGGTAAGGGTGTTAAGGGTTAGGTTTTTGGGGAAAGGCAGAGCGCGGTTTGAATTATTCAGGGTCGGGGTCCTGGCGATGTTTCGTTGGGAAGTGTCATTCTCTGGAAGGACCGGTTACGAGAGGCGCGGAAGAAACGGGACCGTGATGCTTTCTTTTTTTCGACCGAAAAACAGAAGAAGTGCGGCGGCGGCGTTTCCCAAAACTCGGGAGACGTAGACGTACTTTGCATTCCCGACGCGGGCCTGCACTCCACTTCAATTGTCATGCGTTCCGGGTCTTCCTTGCGTGACGACACCGCTCGTGGGCCGTACACCGCGGCGAGGACCACGGAGCGGTCTGGTGTTTGGAACGGGGAGGGAGGGAGGGATTGAGATTACGAAAAAGTTGGCGTCAGTGTTTTGTCGAAAAGAAAGAAAGTGCCCATCAATCAGCACCGAGTCGCGGGCCACAAACTGTTCACTCAAAACGCACCTTGCTCCCACCGCGCGCTGCCGTCCGCGCGTGACAGAAATGACCGCTCCAGCGTGAGCGAGCGCATCATTCCAGGCGTGCGCCCATCCGCGCGCGCGGACGAAGACATGACGCGCGTCCGATGAATGAATTTGAGAATGACTTGCGTGCGATTTATGCAATTTATCGCAGCAGAATTTGCAAAATGTTCTGAAAATTACAGCGCCACCGGTTGCGCAAAATGTTTGCTGTTTACCAAACTCTACAGGCCCCTACCTACTCCAGCGTGAACGGATTCGGCGTTCCCGACCGCCCTTCCCTTTCCAGGGGCGCCACCGAGAACGAGGAGCCCGTCGTTGTCGGCAGCGCGGAAACGCCCGGCATGGAAAACTGGTGGCGTTCCTCGAATCGAACGTTGTTTTTATTTGTATACCTGTCCTGATTTGAACTCAGGGCGTGACTCGGCGCGGCTCGAAACGACTTGCCCGTGGCGAATAACGCAGTCTCAACGCCCATGTCCGTTGACAAAACACGTGCGGGTGGTCCCGGTCCGGTCGGTCTGTCTCTTCCGTTCGTGACCCGTCCCATTTCCCGTCCAGCAAGCGGGGATGACCGGACCCACGGACTGGGGCGTTCGCTTTGCGAATGTCTCCCAATCCCGCTAAGCTCGCCCACGGTCCCGCCCCCCTCCCCGAACCGCCGCACACCGCGGTTCGTTGAGTCAACCCCCCCCCCCCCGGTCCCGCTCGGTTCGTCTCGCACGCGTGAGTACTCCCCTTTCAAAGGTGTAGTACCCGTGAAAACCCCCACCACCCGCCGGTACCGGAAACTCACCTCGCCCCAGAACTCGTCCTTGTTGCTTTCGCTGAAGTTCACCACGTCGTGCCACACGTCTCTTAGGTCGAACATATCCCTCAAGTTGTCTTTCAAAGTCCGTCCTTGGTGCCCGGGCTGACTGCTCCGGCTGCCTCCGTCGTACTCGTGCACCGGAAACGCGTACGCGTGCGCAATCGCGGCGAAGAACATCTCCACGCAGATGGCGAACTCCTGCAACGCGGTGGCGAACGAGGCGTCGTCGTAGTCGCTCCAAGGACCGCCGGTTGCGTTGTTTCCGCCGGTTGCGTTGTTCGTCGTGCCATCACCACTCCCTTCCACCCGTCCTCGCAAGCTGTCGATCAAATCCAACTTGGTGGCTAAAAGCAACGCCTGGCCCTGCCAGAACGAAAGAAAAACAACCGCCTTTACGGTTAAAAACTTGTAAAACGGACTCAACGGCGCCAGCTCGTCCCGTAACGCTTTGTAAAACAGAATCAAGCAGTACATCGCCCAGGCCTGGGACAGGTTGTTGATTAAAGCTAAATACGGGTACGCCACCCACGGGTTTGTGAACTCGCCGTCGCCGTAAACGCCTGTTTTGTTTTTGGAAAAGATACGTGGTTAAACGTCGTATATATCGCGATGTGTGGACAACAGTCACCAGCGTTAGAGGTAAAACGTAGGTGTGGCGGATTTGGGAAAGGGAATACGTACCGATGGCGTTCGTGATGAACGCGATCGTCGTGGTGAGCGGTCGGGTCACGACGTAGTTAATAACTCCGTGACGACACAGTCGTAAAAAAGGAGAACCCGTTGCGCCGTTGGAATGCGCTCCGTTGATTGGTCCGTTGCCGTTCGATCCGCTCGGCGCCGTCATGGGCGCCGCGTTTTCCCCGCAAAACAGCGAAATCGGGAAGATGTGTTTCTGCTGTTGTTTCCGCATGACGATCTGTTCCAGCCCCGGAACACAGAACTGCTCCAGGTACACCGTGCAGTATGAATAAAAATTATACACGACGTACGCTTCGTAGCACTCCCGGATGGTGTCGAAGTAGATGGTTTGGTCTTTAAACCGCAGCGCGAGCCAGCTGATACCGATAAAAGAAAGTGTTAGCGTCTTGTGTAGGAACGTACGGGAGGCGGGATTTGGGAAAGGCTGGCAACACGTACCAATCCACCGCGTATATCGGCACCATGAACAGAATCCGAATCACGTGCCGCTGCAACCGCGGCGCGCGGTAGTGCTCAAGGTGCTGCGCGACTTCGTAGAACGTGATTGGCACCGCGAGCAGCACGAAAACCCCCGCCACGAACCACGCGATGAAGTGCGGGTGCATGTCGTGCGCGTGCATGTCCCACGCCGCGAGCGGTAGCGCCACTAAAACTAACAAGTTCAAAAGCACCCACACCGTTTTCAGGACCTTTCTTGTGAACGAATCTTTCGTCGGCACGGCGCCGATGAAGGAATCGGCGGTGGCGAAGGGTGGGGAGTCCATGTTGCGCGTGCGTGCGTGTCACGCCGCGTCGCGGGGCACGAAAACAGCACGGAGTTTCCCGGAAGCGCACGCGCTACGCCGGCCGCCCGCGTCACGATTCAGATTCACCGAAATCGCACCACACGACTGACGCAAAACAAATAAAAACCAAACACCAAGGCTGCTCCCCTAACTCGGTCCACCGAGTTCAAACGTCTTTTGGTCGCGACACGTTCGCGCGGCGACACTGCGGCGCCCCCGGGAGACGCGCCGAGCTCGTCCGTTTCCCACGACACGCGCGGCGCGTGCGCGTGCGCGTGCGACTGTGACCGCCCCTGGCGCGAACATTCCGTGCGTCGCAAACGGCAAAAAGGAAATCGTGTAGAGTCGTCGAGTTTCGCGATATCGAGGGAGCCACAAATATCCGACGCGGCATCTGCTGCCCCACTCCGCGCGCGCATCCGCCGCGGAAGCACCCGTCCGGAAGCACGCCGTCCGCGCGTGTCGAGCGTGCGCGATGTCTGTATCTACGTGCGTCTCGCCGATGGCCGTGCCCGGGCCGGTGTCGCGAGCAAACCGCGTGTGTTCCTCGACAGGTCGGGCCTCGGCACTCAAAATCTCCCATCCGCGTCACCTTTTGCGCGCCCGAATGCAGACGACCCGAGGGTTCCATCCCGGTCCCTCGCAAAGAAACTCTGGCGGCTCCACCACCTCCACCTCTGCTTCTGCTGGCTCGCGCGGAGCCGCCGCCGCCGCCGCGGAGCCCCCCGCCCCCGAACAGGGCTTCGGGGTGGTCATCACGGGCGGCACGAAAGGCGTGGGGTACGCGTTGGCCCGGGAGTTTCTGTCACGAGGCGACAGGGTGTGCATTTGCGGCAGGAGCCAGGTACGCGTAGACGCGGCGGTACGGGCGTTGAGAAACGAGTTCCCCGGGCAGTGCGTAAGCGGCACCGCGTGTGACGTTACGGACCCCCGGGACGTGGATAAGCTGGGCGACTACGCGACAACCTCCGTGGGGACGATCCACCACTGGCTGAACAACGCGGGGATGGTGAGCGCGCGCGAGAGCCTTTTAAACGTGGAACCCAGCGAAGTGGTGCAGGTACGCGTCGGGGCTTTAGGGTTTAGGATTTAGGATTTAGGGTTAAGGGTCTGTGTCCGGCCCGATTACTACACCCAATCCCCCATACAGGCTACTTGTACACTCAAGACTGACCCTTTTCGTTCACACTCCGCAGGTGTGTAGTACGAACCTAACAGGCGCGGTGCTTTGCTGCCAGAAGGCGGTGAAGATAATGAGCAGGCAGCAAGGTGTTAGTAGTACTGGTAATACCGGTAGCACTTCTGGAAGGACCAGCGCTGGTTCAATCCCTGGCGGTACAACAAACCAGGTGCCGTTCCACGTGTACAACTTCGGTTTCTCGAAGTGGGGCGCTTCGTTTTCGAAATCCACGTGCACGCACAAAGCCACGAAGCGGGGGTTGAGCCAATTAACCGTTTCGTTGGCCGAGGAGTTGAAAACGGCTGGAATAGCTAATGTGGGGGTACACCAACTGAGCCCTGGGATGGTGCTTACTGATTTGCTCCTGGAAGGCGCCGAGCCGGTTAGCAAGCGGTTCTTCAACGTGTTGGCGGAGGAACCCGAAACGGTGGCGAGACATTTGGTGCCGAAAATTCGAAACACGTTTTCCCTGGTAAGTATTTAACACATTCCGAAGACTGATTGCCCATACAAGATTGACTTTTCTTTTTACAATCTCAGAACTCTTCCGTCGAGTTTCTCACTCTGCCGGACGCGATCTTCCGGGTCGTCACCGGGGTTCCCCAGATTTTAGGGGGCGGCCGGTTCTTCGACGCGAAAGGCAACAGGGTGGTGAGTCAGGGGGAGGCGTACAAACCGAACGGCACGCGGTTGCTTTACGAGGAGATGAGTTGAATGGTTTTTTTTGGGGAAACGTAAATGTTCTTTCACTCTTCTCTTCGAAAAGAAAATTTTACGCTTCGTCTCCTTTCCTGAAAAGTTCCTTCGTGGCATCCGCCATGCGCAACACGAACAGGTTCCCCTTGTCTCCCCTGCTGACCCTTATTTCGTTGTCAACGTACGTGGTGTTTAGCGCGCCTTTCGCGGACTCCGGGGCGTCCACTTTCAGAATCCCGAAGATTTCGAATTTCACGAACTGGACGTCGACGTTTGATTGCGAAGTCGGGGTTAAATCGGCGTCGACGGCGTTGAAAAACGGAAACGTCTCTCTGTTCCGGGCTCGGTTTCGGGGAACGTCTATGGTTTGGTATATTTTCCCTAACGGCCGGAAAGGCCATGGGCGTGTCGCGCCTAGAATAGCCTTAGACGTGGTGTAAAGAAGCTCCCACTCGCCGTTTATCAAATCGCACGCTAATGTCTTTTTGTTCGGGTTCAGTCTTTCAAGCGCGGAAGCGTAGAATTCGACTTCGGCTTTTTTGTCATCCGACGCCCTCACGCCTCGGTCGCACCCCGCAATAGCGTCCAGAAGGTTTTGTTTCGCGACCTCGCGTTTCGCAACAGCGCCACTGCCGCCGCCGAAAAGAGGGTTTGTGAAACCGTCCAGAAAAGAGGGTAAGGCGCGTGTGGTGTGTGCTGAACCGCGTGATGACGAAACTCGGTGGAGGCCGCCACCGGTTTTTCGGAACGCACGCGACGTGGACGCGTTTTGATGATGTGCGCGGCGCGAAGACGCGGGGGCGCACGAAACCTGCGCCGCGGAGGCGCACGCGGCGTGCGAGACGACGCAGGACATGACACGAACGGCTGGAAAGAGACCCGGACGAGGTGTGCCCTGAGAAGTGTCGAGCAGGTGCCGATGACCACGACGGTTCGTTCTCGTCTATACTTTGACACGTGTCCGCGCGGGCGATCGTTTCTCGTCTCCAATCGGCTAAAATGTTTATCTTGCGATCGCGGTTCGCGGTGCGCAGAGCGCGAGGGTGCGCAGGTCGCGTGGGTTGATGCAACGCGAGGCCATTGCGGGTGAATTAAAGTGATGGTGAAGCGCTGCTTGCACGCAAAATCAAAAGATCAAGAAGTTTTTGAATATATATGCGAGTTGCCCCTTCGCCGGCCCGTCGGCACCGGCGCGGTCACGGGCACCGCCTCCGCGGAGGCGGGGATGTCCGATACGTTCCCCAAGGACGCGTTCGCTTCGAAGGAAACCCGCCGACCACGCGTCGGGCCTTCTCGGGACTCGGCGAGGGAGGCTGGGACCAGGGTTTGAAACAGGTTTCCGTTTCCGAAATCAAACCCGTTGATGTCCTGCGTATCATTCATCACGTCCAACGCCTCCTCCACGTCAACCCCTTGCACCAGGTGCCGAAGAGCTCCAATCGCGGTATCGACCGCGGCGATCGCCCCGGCGACTTGCCGCAGTTTTTTCTCCACGGCTTTGAGTTTCAGTAACGACCGTTTCGCGTCCTCCTGAGATAAATGAAAGAATGTGTCAGTCTTGTATGGGAAAACAGGGAGGCGGGATTTGGGAAACGCGCAACATGTACCTTCGCGGACGACACCCGGTCGCTCGCTTCCATACCACGAAGCGTCTGGAGTCTGGTTTCTTCCCGCAGAACGCCGTTGTCGCGCGTCGCGGCGTCGAGTTGGCACGCCGCGTCAACCCGCGCGTGCTCCGCGGTTTCACCCGCCACTCGCGAAGCCTCCACGGCTTTGCGAAGCCACCCGAGCTCTTCTTGGTTTTCGTGCCTGAGCCTCGCCAGGGTTTCGTCGTGGCGGAGTTGTTCACGAAGCGCCGACGCCAATTTCATGCTCTGTGTTTCGAAAGCTTTGTGTGAATGTGAAGCTTCCCGTCGCAGCCTCAGCAGCTCGGCAACGTCCGCCGCCCGCCGCGACGCGTCGCTCTCGCCCATGTTCCGCGCGACGTTCAGCTCGTCAAGCAACTGTTTGTTTTTTTGTGTAGCTTGGTCGAGTTGTTGTCTCGCCTGTGATTGTAAAAGAAAAGTGTCAGTCTTGTATGGGCAAACAGTGTTGGGATTTATTGGGAAATGCAATACGTACCTCCCCGAGCTCGGCGCGTAAATTCGAAACTTTCCGCTCCGCGGTTTCGCACCGCGCGGTTAGGGTCGCGGTGATCGCGGTGACCTGCGCGGTTTCGCCCGGTGCGGTGACCGCCGCGCCGTGATCTCTCAGCGCCGTCTGCAATTCGTTGCGTAACGAGTTTGTCTCCACGACTGCGTTTTTCTCCGCACCCGCGGCGCGTATGAAGTCGGCCGTTTTCTCGGCGTTTGATTGCAGCAACTCGTCGTTTCGCAAACGCAACGAATCGCGCTCTGTCCGGGCCAGTTTCACCTTCTCGCTCGCACTTAAAAGCGCGTCTTGGCACTGCAACAGCCTCTGTTCCGTGTCATCCGGCCGCCGCACGTCACGGTCGTGTGCGCGGTTCTTGGGGTCGCGCTGCGCCGTGAATGTTTTCTTAATCGAATCCATATCGGTGCGCAGAGTTTGCAGCAATCTTTGCAGATCTTCGTTACTCACGCTTGGGGTCGCGTCTGCGTTGGTGGTGTTGGCATTCGTGCCAACCCCGTTGCGCAGTGTGTTCGCCGCATTTACAGTGTTTACCGGCGGAACCGGAGCCGGCGCCGGAGCCTCCACGGCCTTGCGCTTGGGTTTTCGCCAGCCGTCCATGGCGAAAGCTTGGGAAAGTTGCGCTTCAGGTAGGGCCTCTTTTTGTAGGCACCTTCAACGCTTCCCCCGGTACCCCCCTAACAAGACGCCCCTGCGCTGCCTGCCTCTCTAGCCCTGAAAATGCCAATGACACGCCACTGACGCGCACAACGCGTTGTCGCTGATGACGCCGGCGCGACGGGGCATGCGCGCGAAGCAGTGACCGAAGGACTCACCAAGACGAAAGTTTGGCGGTGAAAAGCTGACTCGTCGTCGATTTGGAGAGCCGTTGCTTGTTGATTTTCACAAGATTCGACCGCTCCCTCCACGACACACGCGTGTTACCGCTCCGCACTCGCCTCCGCGCGTACACGACGTGCTGGTTCGTTGAACCCCGCGGCTGGTCACGATGGGTGGCAAAAAGAAGGGCGGCAGCGGGAAGAGCACCGGCGGCTTCGGGTCCCCGACGGGTTCGCCTGGTGAAAAGATTGAAGGGTCGTCCGCACCCGTGAACGCGGCGATTTCGGTGGCGCCGAGAACGACGACGACTGCCGTGGAGGACATCGCGCCCGCGGCGGTGGCGGATGCGAAGGGGGATGCTGACGCCAAGGCTGATGCTGATGCTGAAGCAAAAGCAAAGGCTGATGCCGAGGCAAAAGCCAAGGCTGATGTGGAAGCCAAAGCCAAGGCTGATGCCGAGGCAAAGGCAACGGCTGATATCGAAGCCACCGCCAAGACCGCGGAAGCGAAACACGTGGCCGCCGCGTACGCCGCCGCTGACGCGACCGCAAAGGCGGACGCCCAGGTTGCCGCGTCCGTCGCGAAGACCGAGCTCGCGGCCGCCGAGGCGAGGGCGGAGACGGCGCGCCGTGCCTTGGCTGACAAAACCGCGGCGGCAGTTTCGGCGACGGAAACCGACTTACCGGTAACCAACAGAGTGGGTAAGCTCACGAAGATGCTGCAGGACAAGGCTGAATTGAGTGTTACGGCGGGTGATACTACCGGGATTGCGATTCGTGACGCGGAGGTTTCGGCGACGGAAAAGCGGGAAAAAGAAAAGAAAAAGGCGGCGGAAGCCGCCACGCGTGTTGCGGAACAAGAAGCCGCGTCTTTAACTGCGACCTCGATTCGCGAGTCCCTGGAGCTCGAAGCCGAGCTCGTCGCGGCGGCGAGATCGGTGGTGGAAGCACCGCACTCGCCCGGGACGACCACACCGGGGGACAAGATTTGTTTCATATGCGGCGAGGAGTGCTCGTCGCGGCCGAGACAGCGGGACGACGCCGGGCGGTACGCGTGCTTGTCGTGCGTGCAAAGAAAATTGAAGGAGAGGGAGGCGAGGAGTGAAAAGAGCGCCGCCGCCGCTGCGGTCGCGATTCCCGCGAACGCAACTGCTCCGAGCCGCGGCGCTGACCACCAAGCATCACCGCAAAAGAAAGGTACCGGTTCCGAAAAGAAAGGTTCCGAGAAATCCAACGAAAACGGCGCCGCCGTGCTCGCGTCCGTCATCGCGGATGCCGCTTACTCGAAAAAAGGCGCCGGCGATAATAAGGCTGGAGAAAGCACGTATCGCGCGCCCCAGGCGCGGAGTGCGAATCAGCGGGTCGGCTCAACGAATCAAAGGGTCGGCAGCAAAAACCCCGCCGCCAGCCTCGTGGACACGGAGTTCTTTAAAAACCTCGGGAAGAACGTTGGCGCGTCCCCGCTTGACTACGACGCCAACCCGAACACGCAAAGGGGTTTGGTGTATCCGGAGTTTACGGTTGCGAACACGCCTCGGGCTCCGGTTGGGGGCTCGGCGCCGAATTCGCCCAACCGCTCGGCCTACCCCCGAGACCCGTACTCGCGAAGCACCGCGAACACGCCGGCGGCGCCTAAGGCGCACGGTTCTAAGCCTCCATTGTTTGGGAATTCCGGGAGTAAGCCTCCTTCTAGTTATACCTCAAAGGTACGTCTTGCATTTCCCACATCACGCCGACTGTTTGCCCATACAAGACTGACTTCTTCTTTTTTAATCAAAGTCCTCGATGCCTCCTACGGGGCCGGGCGGCGTTTACGGAACACCAGTGGAGTTTGAAATCGACGGCACCGACTTAGCCGCGTATTGGCGCCGAGCCATGGACAAAGGCTCGTTGGTTGACCAGACGCGGGTGGTGCGGTGCATCCGGACGCACTTCAAGCTCACGGACGACACGGAGAAACTTTTAGGCGTGTTTGAGTGCTGCAAGGGCGAGACCCCCGATGACAGCGGTGATATGTTTGTGTTTAGTAACCACCTTTGTTTCCGAAAAGACGCGGCGGCGACGACGGCGCGGGGTTCGTATGGCGCGAGCGACACGGCGCCGAGCAAGTTCGCGGTGCCGATGCCGTCGATACTTGACGCGCGGGTCAACCCCGGGGTGTATCCGTTCGGCGCGATCGTCGTAACAATCGACGGCCTGTGGAAACCGTGGATCTTCTCTTTCTTCACCGAACGCGAAACCGCGGTGAAGTGCGTTCGCAGCGCGCGCGGGTACCGGGGGGGGGGGGGCGGAGTGGTGGAGCAATGGCGATCACGCGGGGGCGAGAGTTCAACCGGCCCCACGAAAGAGCCTTCGAGAATTTTCGGAGGTTTCTTCGGCTGGCTCAAGAAAGGTGGAAACGAAACCGAGGTGAGGGAAACGCGGGCCGCGCGGGCGCCGCGCCTTTCTGGTGCGTTCGGGTCGCGGGTCAACTCGCCCAGAGAATCCGAGGCGGGGGGGTTGCCCACTCCGGGCGGGTTCGCCGGCGTGCTGCTGGGCGTCGGCGGCTTGGTGCTCGCCGTGCTGGCGGGGAAACAAGGCGGCAACCGTGGCGGCGCGAAGCCCTTGCGTTTAACAAAGCCTCCCGGCAAAGCCCTTGCGCAACAAACCAAGCCCTCTGTAAAGCCGCCGTCTTGGCAAGCCAAGCCCCCGGTGCCGTCTGTCAAAAAGCCACCCGCGTCTGCTAAGCCCAAAGAGTCCGCGTTTTCTGTTTCCAAGCCAAACCAGGCGAAGGGGGTTGTGGACGCGCGGAAGGCGCAGGATTTGCGCGAGGCGGCGCGCGCGAAGAGTGCCGAGCTCGTGCAAAAAAAAGACGAGGCCGCGAAACAGAACGCGGCGAAACAGAAGATTGAAAAGTGGAAAGCCGAGCGGGCGTTGGGGTTGAGTAAAAACGCACAGGCGGCGAAGAAAGCGACCGAGGTTGCGAAGAAGGTGGAGGTTGGTAAAAAGGCGGCTGAGGTTGCTAAAAAGAACGAGGCGGCGAAGAAAGCAGAGCTTGCTAAGAAAGCAGAGCT
>Ga0302125_10001418_pt1 | contig 11993 bp, 13 predicted proteins | sample CB4_surface_MG_FD_203111 | JGI IMG/M metagenome (GOLD analysis project Ga0302125, IMG submission 203111) | Marine microbial communities from Western Arctic Ocean, Canada - CB4_surface | ecosystem: Environmental > Aquatic > Marine > Oceanic | place: Canada: Western Arctic Ocean | collected... | reverse complement strand
CACCGAAGCAGGTTTCGTTTCAGCGACAGTCGCTATGTTAAGCATATAGGTCCCACTGATTTCTGCTGTTCCCTGATCGCTCGCGCGCTGCCAAAAGCTTAACCAAGCCTTATTCGTCGCGGCTGCATCCTGAAAACGTCCCCAGGCGGCCCAATCTGTAAACGACACGACGTAATGCATATCCCCTTGTTGGTCAGTAGCAATAGAGACAGATGCACCCATTGTTTCATGGATCGCTTTTGCTTCCATGCCATTTTTGAAAAGTTGGTTACTATTACCCGGTATTGCCGACCAGATATTAACGACGGCAACATCAGCCTGTAAGTGTGCGCAAGCGAGCATCAGCCCAATGAATAGTCCTATTTTTTTCATCTTTTTTCTCGTTATCTACGGGCTAACCAATAGAGCATTGTGTCAAACCCTACACAAGGTTAGTTCGATTTTGGTTAGCCAATAACCAACCGCTAAACGCCAGATCATTTTGCGCCGACAGAACATTATGTTGGCTAATCGTCTATCACCAGGTCAGCCAACAACCACAAACCCTGGTACCTGTTAACCACGACTATCCACACGGCTCCACTCTTTAATAAAGCAAGCAGGCAACCGAGCTGATGCGGCACTCAGACCTTGGCCCAAAAAGCGCTGTTAAAATTCATACTCTCACCGACTCTGTTCATTGGTGGTCAGCGGTATAGCTGAACCAGATGGGCCCAATGGCGTCATTACGATCAAAGGCCTCTCAATCATGCACGACGATCAAGAAACCAATATTTTGGTTCCACCTTCCCCTTGCCCGTGGAACCCACGGTGTTGGTGGAGCCATTACTGACCTAACACCCGAACAGGAAGCCGGGCTTATAGCATTTGAGGAAAGGCTCGATTCACTGCTCAGGTTCATGGAAGAGATCTCACCAGAGAAATGGATTACCCTGGGCGGCGAAAAAAATGGCGGCAGATACCATGGGGCGACTCACCGATGAAGACGGCGGGCCTGCGCTTGAAGCAGACTCAAAAGCTTGGACGCCATGAGGAAACTAATTTTTTTTGACTTATTTCGGTCACCCGCACTGCGCCCCTCAACAGGAAAGTAATCCACGTTACTTAATTATCCCGTCAATTAGCGGACGCTTGTTCCGACCGTCCCTTCTAGAACAGACTTAACATACTTGTTTCTGCTGTGGCGAGGGTTGAGGGTCCATCGCGTAATTCTTTCATCCTCCACGTCGATAAAGGAGATGAACAATTTATGTTTCATTGCCGCATCAAGTAGCGTCGTTAAGGTACTTTTTTGTATACGTGAGCGGTGCGCCAGTTCTGAACTAGACAGGGGCAAGTTGCGCTGGGATAATAATTGCTCCCAGATTGACAATTCTACCCTAATTAGCTGGCCTGACACTTCACGTAAAGGATCATCGCCTCTTTCACATATTAAACAGGTTAGACCTAAGATCTGTCTTGAAACACTCAGCTTTATTAACGATTTTCCCCACTCGTGGGGCGTTCGAGCTCTCATACAAATGTCCGCTATATCCTCAGTGAGTGATTCACTCGGATATAAATAGCCGTCTATTTCTGTGCAACGACCGTTGTCCAAGTATCGGTTGATTGATCTCTGAATATAGGAGGGGTCTTCGGTAACGCTGTTATTCAAAAACTCGCGGGTGACAGGGTTGTTCCAACCGAACCATTGTTCTAACAGCCGGTTTTTGATGTGCGCTGCGCGATAGCTCTGGCGGTTTGTTGTCTGTGCGACATTCAGTTCAGTTAGGAACCTTTGAAGCCCATGGAAAACGGGTAGACTGATCTTGTGGTCTCGTTCGACAATGGGTTGAATCGAGTCTTCTTGGGCCGTACAAGACTTGTTGTGTTGACTTTTTAAGTTCATGTTTTTCTTTACAGGCGCCTTTTTCATTTTGTTAGATAACACACCGGTCAGGAGGTGATGGGGGACGGCTGTTCCCTGGCAGCCCTAATGTTAACCTCAGAGGTCCTTGGAGACCAAGCTTAACCATTGAGATTTTCGCCCAAGATCAAAAGTGGTTTCATCAACCATCCTAGCAATACTTTCCGCCTTGGTTTCCTCTAGGGGCGCTACAGTTCTCACCGCCCGATCAGGAGCCAACACATCTGGATACTGAGCTCATAAAACACTCTCACTCTCACTCTCACACTCACACTCACACTCACTGACACGTTCATGCATCATTAGTGATTACGAGATCACCGGGTGAAATAGCGTCATTGATATCATTTATTGCTTCGAACAAGTCTTGTCCTGTCGGGTGAATTCCGGGTCATCTTTCCCGTGCGTTGGGGGGCTTGCCATAACTATTTTCATCTGCTGAAATTCGGGTTAAACATGTTCGGAAAAGCCGATGGCCGCTATCATTCCCAAGTGCATCAGTGAGGTGACTTCCTCATGGTTATCAAGCATTCTGGGAACTCAAATTATAGCTTTTAATACCAGCACCGTCGCTGGGGGTCATCTTGCAGATGTCTTCAGAATCCACGACATCCTATACGCCGACAGCCCATCACTCCTTCCTCCGTCACTCATCATCAAAATCGCTTGCCAGAAGGAGGACCATAGAACGATTGCTGCTAGCAATAACGCCTATTTGCGAGAAGTACTTTTTTTTGAAAAACTCGCCGCTAAGGTGCCACTTCGTACACCGATCATTTACAGCGTGCTCTTTGACAACCTAGAGCGATGTGAATTTTTTTCTATTATCATGGAAGACCTAAGCTCTCATTCGACGGTTTTTGATCAATTAACCGATCAGCCGAAGGAAGCAGACATACGAAAGATCATCTTGGAACTGGCTGAGTTTCACGCTCTCTTTTGGGAAAGCGATACGCTCAACCTAGATTGGATTGGATTTCCGGAAAACAGCTATAAATTTCCGATGCATGAAGCTGCACTGGAGTGCGAAGATAATATCGACACTTTTGCTGTACTGTGGGAGAACGCTTTTAAGCAACGTCCTTTTCAGCCTAAATGGCCGTCTTTGGAGCCCATGACCAGACTCATCTGTGATGGAAACGCAGAGCGAATATTACGCCAAATCTACAAAATCCTGAGCCAAAGACCGCATACACTGCTGCACACCGATTTAAGAGGGAACAACTTATTTAGAACGAAACCCCAAATCGGGGAGCCCAGCGAAATCACTTATATCGACTGGCAGCTAGTGTCTCGAGGGCCCCCTGGCCTGGAGTTCAGCCAAGCATGGCAGCACTCCATCCCCCCCGTGGTCCGACGAAAAGACCTCGACTTTTTAAAGCAATATCATCAGAGGTTGACGGAAATTAATCCCAAAGCAACCGCTTATACCTACCCAATGTTGCTGGAAGACTATCGCTTGGGTTATGTCCTCTGGTGGATGACACTGATCACCCTGGGGACAGATGTTCTTAAAATATTAGAGACACCTGAAGGAAGAGAGACACCTGAAGGAAAAGAGGCCAAGGGTTGGGGAACAACGATGCCGTATATGTATCAGGCTATAGAAGATCACGACTGTTACGGTATGGTCAAACGTCTCCTTTCTTTCTCGAACTAAAAAACAACGAGAGGTTCGATTTACTCCTCCCACCCCTCTTGACTCGAGGGCTACATCCTCATTGATAGATACCTTAAATTTCTCGATCGGGCCGCGTCTCGAGTATGCCTTCGGTTTCGAGTCTTCTTGTTCTTCTACTGGTTTTTGAGGTACAACATGTTCACGCAGTTTACTGTTGTACGGAAGGCCGCCCCGCGAGAAAACCCCATGGAACCTGGCCAGGTTGGCCCTTGGTCTGGGTACCAGGGCCGCCAAGCGCCCTATGAATTCCATCGGGCGAAGTGGGGCCGCCTCCGCACGGCATGTGAAGTTCCGTCGTCGTACAGCGTCTTCACGGCGATGACGACATTGCCGTTATTGGCCAAAGACAATCTTCTCTCTGCAATGGCGGGCCGAGTGATATATCGACACAGCGGAACGCCGCCCGGACGCTCAAGCTTCTTGCGCACTGACCATACAGACCGCCACTGAAACCTCTGTCGATCAAGCCCCGCATTGGTCGAAACTGAGTTGGGCAGCGCGGCATAAGCGTGTATTTGTTATAGATACTTGTGTCTGTCCGCTGTGCGGCGACACCCTGGGCGTGATAGCAGGTGTCACCGACCAAGCCAGCAAGATAAAACCAAAATGAGCAGTGAATAAACCACGATTTTTCAATCGGGAGTAAACCGTCATGTGACCTTAGTTTTGCGGTCATCGTGCAAGACTTTTCCCAACCAAATACCTGTTTACAAATTGACACTTTCAAATAAAATAGTCATCGAAAATCCGTTCAAAAAAGAAAGACAGGAGCGGCTTTGATGACTTAAAAAAAGGGTTAATGTGAAAAATTTAGGCTGGGCGGTTCTGCTAGTACTCTCCACGTCAGCATGCGATTTCGATTTCGATGACGATGACAGAGACGATTATGAAGAGTGCATGGAAAAAGTGGGTGCTACGCCAGAGAGTTGCAAAGACGACGACTAACGTTTTTCTAACAGATGGGGAAAGGATACATTTTGCACTCTGTCAGCAAAACACATGTTTGTTACAGAGCATGGTTATCGTGTCGGCTATAACCAAGATTCCGATTCCGATTCCCATTTGAATACCTCCCTGACAGGCGTCAATGTAAATCACCCCCGGCGAAATCCGATTGCGTCATCGGGAAGGTGCTGAAATAAGCCTCGCATCGCAAAACATTTATGCTGTTGTCCTGAGAGTCTCGGGCCGATGGGTTTATCAGGGAGGGAATAATGAATCGACATCTTTCGTTTGGAGCTTTTATATTATTCGCTGCTTTGCAAGTCGGGATGACCCAGGCGGCGGAGGGACCGCGGACAAAGCAATGGTTCAACGAATTTGACTATCAGAAGGATAAGGGCAGCGACATTGGCTTTAAGAGCATTTCTTCAAGGTATTATTTTGCGCCGCAATCTTACGCTGGGGTTTGGGACGAGTTTGGCTATTTAGATACAGACAGCAAAGTTGAGCTCGCATATACCGACGATGACGTTGATGATTTTGTCAGCGCTGGAGCGGAGGTGTTTGTGACCGAAAAGTGGTTTATTGATGCAAGCGCCCAGGATTTAGCGCATCTCGATAATAATTACTTGCTGGGCATTGGTTACTTACACGGCGAGAAGCTTAAGGTGACGCTTTATCACCAAGAAGCCGAGCGTTCCGTCACGGGACTTAAAGCTGAGTACAACCATATGCTCAATGATGTTGATTATCTTGGCGCGACCCTCGAGTCGCAAAACGGCGATGAGTTGTGGGTTCTGTCGAGCCGATACTTTAGACAAATGCGGAATAATCAATACTTCAGCTTAGACATTGAGCATATTCAAAGCAAAGATAAGACTGTAGGGGACGATTCGACCAGTGTCCTCGTTAATTATTACTTCGGCACTTACTTTGCATTAGGTGCAGGTTCAGCTGATTCTGATGTCGTTCTGCAAGCAAAATTCTTTGTGAGTGATGATTTTTATCTCGTAGGTCAATACACAGACGTCGATGACGGGGATGTTGCCCAACTGTCTTTGGTCGCTCAGTTCTGATGTTATCGCGCAAGACGCGCGCGTGGTGTAGGTAGGCCCCGTCCTTGGATTATAGTTGTTGCATGACTTCTGAAAGGCAACAAAAGAAGTCCATGGGGTAATTTTTCGGTAGAGATACAGTAATAACAATCACCCCACAGTAGTCGATCAGCGAAGGGGTATAGTGGTTAGAAAGAATAACCACGCTTTTCCCACCCTGAGAAAAGTATTCTGGTTCCAGCCAGTTAGCTGCCATCTGCGTTAGCCCATCTGAACATGTGTTGTGTGCTCGGAAATTTTGGCTCAACGATTGAAAACTTGGTGATTTGCCCCTCGAATCCAGACGCTGGCCGAATGCGACCGTCACCGAAGTGTAATCAGTGCGCTGGAGTTCAGAATAGTGTCGTTTGTTGGTCCGTCAAATTTGACGGCGGTGAGCGGTTCCGAGGATTATCCGGGGACGCCCAGTCGACCTGATCCAGCCCCGGTAGCTTCAGTAGCTTTTGGATGACGTCAGGACGGTGCGACGCCTCGCTCTTTAATGGACGCAAAGATTCGAACCGGCCCACTACACATTTCACACTTCTCAATATCCGACGGCGGCCCCATCAACACCAAACACCTGCTTGAGCCTCTGCGCCCATCCGAACGCGGCCCTGTCTCGAGTAGGCCCTCGGTTTGGGGCTCTCTTGTTCTTCGGTGCCGCCACACAGCGAACAGACAGAAATATCTATATCAAATAACTGCTTAATCCGCGCTGCTCAGATCAGTAGCGAGCTTGGCAGTGGTTGATCGACAGAGGTTTCAGTGGCGGTCTGTATTGTCGGTTTCTTTGATTTGTCGCGCGGTGGTTTCGCTGAACCAGGGACCACTGCTCGCCTGAATGACGAATTGGGCGCAAAGCCGCCCTAATTCTATAAGAGTATCCAGTCAGATTGGACAGAAGTCTCGGCACCAGCGCTGCTAATCGGGCAAGAAAGTCCGCAGGAGTGAACAGAATATGAATGGTGCCATCGTGGAACGGGTGCTTGAGTTCGTAGCTCACTTGTCAGGAGGAGGATACCGAGCGCCGCTTAAATCAAGTCCGGGCCGGCCTGCCATAAAGCATTCAGCGTCAGTATCCATGCCGTCCAGCCAACCGGTGTTTAGTAACACGACGACGCCACTTTCGAGTTGCACCTTAGCCGTCTTTGCTGCGCGCTCTCTTCCTGACTGGCTAACGGCGATGCCCTCTGAAAGTGGGTTTTTCTAAAAAATTGTCATGTCGAGCAGGATGCCACGAATAACGATGGGTGGAAGATCGTGAATCGAAAACTTGGTTAGACCTTTAGGCGTTACAAAATCGCTAGCGTGGATACCGTTATAGTAGACATGGTCTTCACCCATATGGCCCAAGATGCCGCATCCCTGCAGTGTTTCTTCAAGATTCCCCATCTCCTTGATATCTGATTCGGCAATTTCCGACGGCAGTGACAGCTATTCAAGCGAGCTGATTTTTTTCTCGAATCTAACCAGCGCCTGCCCCATCTTTTTTTAACGAAGCCTTGCTGGTTTTTTCTATACTTGTCTTGAACCGAAGCTCAATATCGTCTTCGTTAGCAGATAGTTTTTTCCCGATCAGGTTTCGTGTGTTGGCTGATTTTGCTAATTCAACTAGCAACCAAAGCTCCCTCTGGTTCTTGGCAATAGTACTGATCTCGGGAATCATAATACCTAGTAGGCTCTAGTGGATTTTTGAACTCTAACTCGAGGAATTTGCCTTCGTGAGTCTGCCAAAACTCTCTCCGATATTTCTTTTCGATCTTCTTCTGGGCAGATTGACCAGTGAGTTTCAATTTACCCTTTCGGTATTGATCATAAATTCGCTTACGCAGTAGGCGAATTTCGACGGGTAGTTCTTGGTTATTTATTACTGGATCGCCATGTACGGGCAAAGCTTCAACATCAACGGATATAGTCTTTGCGAAGCCCCTCATTGGGCTATCAGACTGCTTCTGGTTGCACGTTTTGAATGCGGCGACGAAGTTGGTAAATTCATCATTACTGTCGAGGGCCAAAGGCACGAGATGATCGTTTGTCAGTTCTTTAGAGTGAAATTTGTCACCACAAAACAAACATCTGGGTAATCTCGTTTAAGTACCTTTCCAAGTAATTTCCGCGGAATCTTGCTCCTACATTTCCTTGTTCTATATTGAAAGCGGTCTTCCAGCAGTTGCTCCCTTGGGTCTTCCTAAAGTTTTCCTGAATGTCCTTTTTGCCAGGACATTTCAAAACCCTTGTAAACTCGATTCCTGTCAAGGTTAGATGTCCTCAAGTACCTTTCGCCTTTTATCTTTATAACTTCTGGGGTCTATTCACACGTAAACATAGTATATGTAAACATAGTAATCACTCGTTCGACATTGACTACCGGACTAACAAGTAAAACTTCGGTAATAATTTCACTCAAAGAGTAATGCCTACGGGCGACAGCTTTTAACCATTTCGTCTTAGGGGGCATCGATCGTTGTCGAACTTGCCCGCATGAACGAGGTATTTATCATAATCGCTCACGGCTAGATCTATTGCTCGCTCTCAGAGGACGCCATCTTACTAAACTGAAGTTTTAGCTCAGCCAGCATAGGCATGATTAACTTAGACACTGCTGGTCGCTCTGATTCACACAAGGTAATGGGGCGGGTTACTTGAATTGCGGCGACGCCGATTTTAGCAGTATAAATACCGGCGCCTAAACCCTGTGCGAAGGCAGAAAAGACGGGTACTGCTACGCCACCAGTGGCGAAGCGTTGCATTAGATGATCCATCGCCAGCTGACTGCCGCCCACGTATACCGCATGCGTCGCTACCATTTTCAGCACGCGGGCGCGGTTGCGTAGCGTGGGGCGTACGCCATAAACCTGAGCAACATCCTCAATCATCTTCAGATTGCGCCAAAACACCAGGGCGATGTCCAGGGTGGCCCAGGGGCTCAACGCAATGGCGGTGCCTGTCTGTAAGCTGTGGGCAGAAATACGCCGTTCGGCCTCTTTATCGAGCGGGCCTAAAAACACTCGATCGATGTGAGCAACCACTTCCATATCATCACTGTAATCAGGCAAGCTATCCAGGCAGCGCTTCAAGTAGGCCGCTTGGGGTTTGTCGGCATAGAACGCCCGTAAACTGATCAGCAAATGTTGGGCGCCATCTACGCCCCGACTTTGCCGCAATTGATCTGCATGTTCCTGAATGCCTTGCAGGGCATCAAGACTGCCACTGTCAGACCTGTAGTTTTTCAGTAATCGTAGGCCAAGCACAAACGTCGTGCCTAGCAGGCCTAAAAATGCGGCTGCCAATACCCAGTGTGTAGCACGTAGTTCTGCAATGACGCTGTAAACCTCCCAGCCAACCAATGCCGTAAACACTGCCGCCACAGCAATTAAAAGTGCCCTCAGACCTTTTATGGGGATGGCTTCTAGCCTGATATTGGAGTACTCATCAACGTTGGGTAGCCGTTCGCCGGCGGTGATGGCCTCAGGCGCGGTGTTCAAACTGGAGGAATCATCAGGGGTAAACAGGCGAGCATCCCGTGTTTCAATCGGTGTTGGGCCTTGGTCCTCGATATCAATGAGCCCCCCGACTTTGTCTGGTTTTTCCGGCAAATCGCTCACTTACACTTATCTCCAATCAACGCATTGAGCACCGTATCAAGGCGTATGTGGGGAATGGCATCCGCGTTCTGAGCCGAGATGCCCTTGGGCGGGTTGAACGCGGGAATCTTCCAGTCTAGGTAGGGTTGCCACTCTTCACCTTTTGGCAGGCGGTTTGGAATGGTAGGGTGCACATATCCGATGGGGTTGCCGGCGGTATCAGCGCCAGTAAGCGCCTGATCACCATTCTGTCGCACCTCGCTAGAAGATCTGACCGCTGCAATGGCTTCACAGATAGGTTCAACACCCTCATGCTGTGCGCTCTTGTAGGCTTGGCGCACTACCAGCGAAAGCAATTGCCGCACTGCATCGTGATCTTCAGACAAGATCTGGTCGACCTTGGTTGCGCCGAACACAACCTTGTCAATTTTATGCCGAAATAACCCCATGATCGCGCCCTGACTGCCATAGGAAAAGCTGTCACTGATATTGGCCAAGGCTTGGCGCATATCGTCAATATACTCGGGGCCGCCATTGAGGGCGTTGACCACATCGACCAGTATCAGTTGGCGGTCGATGGTTTTAAAGAAGTTTTTGTAGAATGGTTTAACCAGTTTTTTTACGTACTTTTCATATCGGCGTTTGCACAGATGGTAGTAGCTCTGCTTGGATGCCTTTTCTAGTTGACCCTGGGTATAACTCGCTCCGCGAAGCAGGGGAATAAACATCAGCAGTTCTTTATCATCGATCTGACCCGGTATAAGGAAGCGACCAGGCTGTATGAGACTGAGGCTGTTGGTGTTGTCTTTACAGGCCATCAAGAATTGTTTGAACTCGTCGCAGAGCTGCTTTAATTGGTCTGGACTCACTGTTTCAAGAGGGTCCAACTGTTGTAGTTTTTCCAGTAGAGGGCCAAGCAACTGTTTGCGGGGTTCCCGACTGTACTGGGCGCTGCATTGGGCGACCCAGCGTGAATAACTCATGTCCATCAGGGGCAAATCCAGCAACCATTCTCCCGGGTAATCCCGGATGTCGATAAACACGGAGAAATGGTCGTTAGAAAAAGGATTTAATTTGCTACTTTTTTGGGCCAGCTTTAGCTTTAGCTCTAGTGAGCAGCCGCTGATATCGTCCGTAGAATCCGGCCACTGCGGTTCTGCATTAGCAATAGTGCGATAGGACTCCTCATAATCAAAGGTCTTGAGGTCTGTATCTTCTGGAGGGTGCAGCTTTACGCCCATCAGTCGCTCGGTGAGCACCGGCGCAAATCCGGGTAAATTAGCTGTGTCATGATTGAGCAACTGGTTAATCAGGCTGGTAATAAACGTGGATTTTCCGCTGCGACTTAGCCCGGTTACGCCAAGGCAGAAACGTTGTCCGCGAAGCCTTTGGTAGGTGTGGCTCATGAGATAATCACAGCCTCTGTTTCGCAGGCTTGGCACCACCAAAAGCTCTGGTGATTTTCTTTAGCATATCGTCCAGGCTGAGCTCGACAATAAGACTGTGACGCCAGAAGCCCAGCAACGTGATGCTGCGCTCGCGGGGTACCCAGGGGAATGCGATCGCGGCGAGCAAAAAGGCCAGTGATCGCCGCCGTTGCTTGTCGCGGGTTAATTCGGTGTCGCCCACCACGATTCCTGACAGCCTGTTGAGGTTCATTGCAATTCCATGCGATGCCCTAATCGCCTTGCCTATTTTTTGAAAGATATCATTTCCCTTCTTGGATAACATCAGTTTGATAGAACGATGGAACCTACTCGAGACGCCCTAACCGAAAAGCTGACAGATACTGCCCTCCCCCAGCGCAAGCATTAGTCAATTCCCCAAAGTCCGTCATATTCCAACGCCATGTCATACCGGCGGTAAAGCGGCAAAAAGTTGCCAGTGGTTTGTAGTGGTCAAGGGATCTTGCCGCTGTTTGACAGAACTTCCAACAGATATCCTAAGCTTTATTTGGCGGTAATCCGGTGTTGTTTTGATGTGGCCTTGGCTATCCCTGTCATAATTGGACCAGATGCTATGTTAGGGTTTCTCTAATCAGGAGGAATCGAGGAAGGGCAAACGATTTACAGAAGAACAGATCATTCGGATATTGCACGAAGCAGAGTCAGGACTGTCAGTGGCGGATATATGCCTCAAGCATAACTGCTCCGAGCAATCGTTCTATCGATGAAAGGCGAAGTTTGGTGGCCTGGAGATCTCGGAGGCGAAGCGGCTTCGAGAACTTGAACGCGAGAACGGCGAGCTGAAGAAGATTGTCGCGGAGCAGCCTGTAGACATCAGGAAGTTAAAGGACGTCAACAGCCGAAAGTGGTGCGCCTGACGGAGCGCCGCCGCAGCGTGATGTACTTGAGAAATGAGTAGGACGTGAGCTAGCTCATCAGTGGTTAACAAAGGTGAGTCTGGGGAAATTATGACGGACAAGCTGAGAAGTTATGGCGTTGCTCATCGAGAACTCATCCCTGAAACTATTCACAACATGGAGAAGTACGCCAACAATCAAGCTGAGTTGTCGCATCAACCGACGAGCGTGAGGGAGCGGGGCATGCGTCGGTCCGACGTCTCTGCATTCAAATCTGTGAAACAAACTCAAAGATTGCTGGACGTACATGCGGCTGGCTACAATTTGTTCAATTTAACTCGCCATTTGGTATCGGTTGAAACATATCGATACCTTAGATCGCGATCCTTTGCGTCTTGGAAAACTGCAACGATGGTTTAAGTGCAGATTTGGGTGGAATTCGCTGATCAGAAAGTTAATTTGGCGATACCTGAATTTGGCT
>Ga0302125_10001399_pt1 | contig 12079 bp, 9 predicted proteins | sample CB4_surface_MG_FD_203111 | JGI IMG/M metagenome (GOLD analysis project Ga0302125, IMG submission 203111) | Marine microbial communities from Western Arctic Ocean, Canada - CB4_surface | ecosystem: Environmental > Aquatic > Marine > Oceanic | place: Canada: Western Arctic Ocean | collected... | reverse complement strand
TAATAATAAATATACTCACTATTGGTTTTTGGTTCATCCAGCATAACTATTAGAGTATATTTTGGCTTCTGTGATGGGAAAACTGCTGCAAATGTATTTATTTTATCTCGCGTGTACCTTCCATTTTTAGATATTTGAGCTGTTCCCGTTTTGCCACCCACTTCGTAACCCTTTACATTCGCTAGTTTAGCAGTTCCCTCTTCATTTGTTACAATTTTTCTCAATATCCTATTTATCTTATCTGAAACACCTATGTTCAATATTCTTTTTTGTGAATTTTTTTCAGCTAAGTTTTTTTGAATTATAGTTGGTTTAATATCATATCCACCATTCGTAACTATTGCATAGCCTTTAGCTATTTGTAAAAGTGTAGTTGTAATGCCATGACCATAAGAAGCTGTCGCTAATTTACATTTTCCCCAATTAATTTGAGTAGGTTTTCCAACTTCTTGAATGTCAAAATCAATTGTACCTTGCACACCAATCTTTTTTAGGAAAGACTTAAATCTTTCTTCTCCTATTTTTTGCCCTATACGAACAGATCCTATATTTCCCGATCTAATTAAAATTTCCTCAACATTAAGGTCTGTTGGTGTTTCCTTACTATATTCTCTTATTTTGAAACCATTACACTCAATTTGTTTTTTTAAATTTAAATATTCAGTATTAGGCTCTATCAAACCTTCATTAAAACCCGCTGCAACTGTAAAAGTTTTAAAAACAGAACCAAATTCATAAACACCCTTAGTTGCTCTATTAATATAATTTACATCTGTAATAGCATTTCTTTCATTAAGGTTAAAATCTGGAAGTGAAACCATTGAAATTATAGCTCCATTATTTACATCCATCAAAATAGCAGCACTTCCTTTAGCTCTAAATATTTCTTTAAATTTTAATAGCTCTTCTCTTATTAAAAATTGAATATCTGCATCAATTGTCAATCTTAATAAGTCTTTTGTTATCTTCAATTCCTTATCAAAAGACTTTTCTATGCCTGAGATACCATTGTTGTCATCATCTATTTGTCCAATTATGTGACTAAAGAGATTTTTCTGAGGGTATAATCTTGTTAATTTTTCTTCCGGTCTAATTGCTTTATCTCCAAGTGACATGATTTTTTCATAGTTTGTTGGAGAGATATTTTTTTCAAACTTAAAAAATTTATTTTTATTGAACTTTTTTTCAATTTCTTTGTAATCTTTATTGGGAAAAATCCATTTTAGATTAATTAGTAATTTTTTTTTGTCTATTATTTCTATTGGACTTATTCCTATATCAATTGAACTAACTGATTTAACTAAGTAATTTCCATTTCTATCTACTATATCTGCTCTATAGTTTTTTTTAGTAATTAACGGCTTAATACTATTTGCTTCTTTTTTTAAAGAACCTAAATGGAGAAGTTGAATTGAGTAGATTATTGAAATTATTAAAAATACAAAGAAAATAAAGGCTATTCTATTAAATTCTATATTTAAATTTGTTTTACTTTTTTTATATGAGAATTCATTTTCATATTCCTCTAAGATAACGTTATTTACTTTATCACTCATCGTTAATTTTCTCTATGAAATCGCTTACTTTTGTATAACCATTTTTTTGGGTTAACTTTTTAATTTTTTTAATATCAATTTTTATTAAATTTTTTTCAAAATATTGAGTTTGATATTGAATTAATTTATCTGGTGTGCTTAAATAGTTATGCTCTAAAAGCTCATCACCAAGCTCCGATTTTAGTGGCCTAATATTTTCACTTACCATAAAAATTTTATCTTCTATCTCTTTCGTAGAATTCTTTACTAATGATGTGGCTAGGATTAATATAAAAACTGTTGCAAATACTACTTTCTTCATAATTTTTTAGAAAAATTTTCAATTTTAATTAAATGATCAAACTTCTCTAAAATATCTGTTTCAAAATCATAAAAGTCTTCTTTTTTAATAACATATCTTAATTTTGCAGACCTTGATGGTGGGTTTTCTTGGATTTCTTTCTCAGATGGTACAATTGGTTTTTTACTTAAAGATTTAAATAAATTAATTTTTTCCTCACCTTTTGGCATGTATCGTGAAACGCTTTTATTCTCTGATAAACTTTTAAAAAAGTATTTTACTATTTTATCCTCAAGTGAGTGAAATGTAACGACTGCTATAATTCCATCTTTTTTAACAACTTTTGTGGCATTAATTAATCCATAAATCAACTCACTAATTTCTTTATTAACAAATATTCTTAATGCTTGAAAAACTTTTGTTGCACTGTGTGTTTTTAAATTTTTTTTTCTTTTAGAAGAATCAATAATCCTTACCAGTTCCTCTGTTGTTATTTTTCTAGTTGCTCTATCCTCTACAATATTGTGCGCTATTCTATTGCTATCTTTTTCATCTCCAAAATATTTAAATATTTGAGCAAGTTCTTTTTCATCTAAATTGTTAATTGCTTCCTTTGCAGAAAAATCATTTATTCCCATCTTCATGTTGAGTTCACCAACAGTCCCAAAAGAGAGGCCTTTTTTAGGATCTTTTATTTGTGTATAAGAATAACCTAAGTCAAAAATTACTCCTTTTATATTTTCATTTTTGAGCTTTAAATTATTTAATTCACTGAATTTAATATTTCTAAATAAAAACCTACCTTCAAATTCATTTTGAACTTCCTCTGCTTTTTTTAAACTTTCTAAATCTCTATCCAGTGCAATGACTTTTGTCTTTTTAAAGTTTAAAATTTGTTTTGTATAACCCCCTTGACCAAATGTGCAGTCAATGAATGTGCCACCATATTGAGGGGTAATAATGCTAATTATTTCACTTAGCAATACCGGATAATGATTTCTCACATCTGGTATTATGGTGGCTATCATTTTTTTTTTTTAAAACCATTAATTTTTTTGTCTTCTTAAAAACGCTGGAATTTCTAGATCATCATCTTCGGAAGTATTTTCGCTAACTTCTGTAGATAATAAGCCATCTGTATCTTCAGTTTCATTATCTGAATTAAATAAATCTAGAGCTGCCTCACCTTCCACACCAAAGTTTTCAAGTCCATTAGAAGTAGGTTCTATTTCTGCTAAGTTATTTTCTTCAGTTTTGTTGATAGTGCTAAGTGCCTCTTCTGAAAAAGATTGTTCATAATCATTTTTTTGAGCATCTTCAATAATACTTTCAACTTCATGATTTTTAGTAGTTTGTTCATTCATCATTTCTGATGAAGAATTATTTGTAACTGGTTCTGCAATAATTTCATTTTCTAACTTTAATGCATTTGCGCCATGCGAAACAGGACTAGACATCGTAGGTGAAAAATTAAATGCCTGGGCTGAACCTGCTGCACTGAAGTCTGAATAGCCAGGGTTTCTATTCTGAATTCTATGAACCATATTAATTACAGATTTACTTTCAGGCTGTTGGCCATCTAGTGCTGTTGCGACGATTGATACTCTAATTTTTCCATCAAGATCTGCTGATGTGATAGCCCCAATAATTACCTCAGCCTCTGGATCTACTTCAGCTCTTATTTTGTTTACTACCTCATCAACTTCAAAGAGTTTAAGATCCTTACCACCAGTAATATTTACCAGTAATCCTTTAGCACCTTTTAATGTATAGTCATCAATTAACGGATTACTAATTGCCATCTCTGCTGCTGCTGCTGCTCTGCCCTCTCCTTCAGCTTCACCAGTTCCCATCATTGCTTTGCCCATCGAAGCCATTACAGTTTCTACATCGGCAAAATCTAAATTAACTATACCTGGTCTAACCATTAGATCAGTCACACTTTGTACACCTTGCATTAAAACATTATTTGAAAGGTTAAATGACTCTTCAAATGTAGTTTGTTCATTTGCAATTTTAAATAAATTTTGATTTGGAATTACAATAATTGTATCTACATGTTTTCTTAATTCTTCTAGACCCAGTTGAGCTCTTCTCATTCTTGAAGGTCCTTCATATAAAAAAGGAAGTGTCACAACGCCTACAGTTAAAATATTTAATTCTTTTGCAGCTCTTGCAATAACATGTGCAGCTCCTGTTCCAGTTCCGCCACCCATACCAGCTGTAATGAAAACCATGTTTGCACCCTGAAGTGTATTTACAATTTCATTTAAAGATTCATCTGCAGCTGCTTGACCAATATCATGCTTAGCTCCTGCACCCAACCCTTTTGTCAAGCTCAAACCAATTTGAATTCTTGCTTTAGCTTTACTTAACTTTAAATCTTGGGCATCCGTGTTAACAGCAATAAATTCTACGCCTTGTAATCCATTATCAATCATTTCATTAAGAGCATTTCCACCGGCACCGCCAACTCCCACGACTAGTAATCTTGGTTGTAATTCTTTTATTTCTGGTGATTTAAAGTTAATTGTCATTTTTATTTCCCCTCATTGTTATTAAAATGTTTTTCCCATTTAAGGCTTGCACGATTTAAATTTGCTTTTTTTCTAGCGTTAACCTTAAATTTTTCAAATGCTATTGGTTCCCATATTTGGAATGTTTGACCTTGACCAACAAACAACATGCTACTTTTAATTTTTGCATGTTTTAATAGTTTTTCTGAAAGTGAAATTCTTCCTTCACTATCAAATTGTAAATTTATACTTTCAGATAAAATTGAAGTTGCAAAATAATCTCTTTTTTCTTCAAAAGGACTAAGAGAGTCGATACTTGTTGAAAGTTTTTCGATTCTATCCTGTGAACAAGCTTCTATAGACTGGTTATTAAATGATGGATAACAAATAATACCATTGTACCCTAAGTTTGAAAGATGAGATCTGAAGCTAGCAGGCACTGATACTCTTCCTTTCTTGTCTATTTTGTTCTCGTAAGTAGATAAAAACATATTTTTTATATTTCATAAATTCCTTATTTGGGAATATATGGGACAATATGGGTATTTTTAACTTTAGTCAATATGTTCATTTTAAAGGGTTTTGTTAGCAATTGTGTATAACTTTTCTGTATCTTTATTACCTCTAAAACTAATTTTTAGTTTTATTTTAATACAATCTGAAAAAGAAAAAAAAGAACAGAAATGATTCAATTATGAATCAAAAGGTGAACATTGGTCTTTTAAGTAAATTATTACTGAATATAAGTTTGCTAGACAAACTATAAGCCGGGTTCTGTCATTAAAACTCGTCATTTCTCTAGGCTCAAAATCACTCTTGAGCTCAAGCAACTAACCCTGATGACTAGCCAAAGACGGCTTTTAGTTTTGCAACAATGTCACCTCTACTTAGTCTTGCTCCCAGTGGGGTTTTCCAGCGTTCATTGTTACCAATAGAACCGGTGCGCTCTTACCACACCTTTTCACCCTTGCCATGTTATGGCGGTATATTTTCTGTGGCACTATCCCTAGGGTTTCCCCCGCCAGGTATTATCTGGCACTGTGTCTTTGTGGAGCCCGGACTTTCCTCTTTAAAAAATTAAAGCGACAAGTCGTTCATCTAGCAACTCTAATTTATTACTAAAATATAGAACTTCAAGAAAAATTTTAATTAAATTTCTTAAAAAGGTTTTTACTAATAAGTAAGCTTTCTCTATCTATTTTACCATCAGTTAACTCCTGCCTAAACCTTCTTTGAAAAGCTTTAGTCAAATCTCTTAAATATCTACCTTCATTTAAGTATTTTGGAATTTTTTTTGGATATCCAATTTTAAATAAATTGTTAAAAAATAATTTTTTTTCTATTTTGCTAATTTTAAGTTTTCTATTTTTTGTTAATTCCTGTTTATTTAATGTATGCCATAAGCCAATTTTATTTTTTGATAAATATTTCCAAGGAAATTTTTCTCCAGGATCTTTTTTCCTTTCAGGAGCTACATCTGAATGTCCTAAGATATTTTTAATATTAATTTTATATTTTCTAATCAAATAATGACTCAATTTTAAAATAGAGATGATTTGTTTTTTAGTAAAATACTTGTAATTAAACTCATGACCAGGGTTCGCAATTTCAACCCCTACAGAATATCTATTTAAAGATTTATAGTTGCCCCATGAGGATTTACCTGCATGCCATGCTATATAAGATTCTGGAACAATCTTAATAATATCTCCATTATTTTTTATAAAATAATGACAACTAACCTCAGATTGTATATTTGTTAATCTCTTTATAGTTTCTGATTCTTTTTTCATCCCTGTATAATGAAAAATTATAAATTTAATATTTTTTGAACATCTTCTTTTTGGATTAAAATTAGGGGAATAATTTAATGTAGTTTTTATTGCCATAATTAGTCTTTTTTAGCACTAAATCTCGATTTACTTTCCTATTATATATATTATATAGTCATCTTGTAATGAAAAAAATTTTAATAACTTTTTTAATTAGTATCATGCTAGTTTCAAGTGCACGCGCTGGTACAGATGGTGAAAATAATTTATCTAAAAAAGCAGAACCCGTTAAAGATTGTTTTGAGAGTTTAAATAGAGCTTCTTTTGCATTAAACCAGGGGTTAGATAAAATAATATTTAAGCCAGTTGCTAAAGTTTATAGAGACTTGCCCATGCCAGCTAAAACTGGAACTAGCAATGTACTTGTTAATCTTTCATCTCTTATAACAGTACCAAATAATATTCTTCAAGGAGATTTTAAAAAAGCTGGAGTTAATACTGGAAGGTTTGTTATCAATTCTACCTTAGGAATTCTTGGGATATTTGATGTAGCAAAAAAAATTGGTTTTACTAACTATGAAAAAGAGGATTATGGTCAAACACTTGGTACATGGGGAGTAGGTCCAGGTTGCTATTTGGTATTACCTATTTTTGGGCCTACGACAGTTAGAGACGCAGGTGGTTCGTTTATAAATGTAATGGGTGGAGACCCTTTTTATAATATTTCTTCCCATGGCAATAATGAATATTTAAGCAAATCTGATTACATGCTATCAAAAGTTTTAACAGGAGTAGATTTTAGAGCAAAGAATATTGAGTCTATAGAAAATTTAGAAAAAAACTCTATCGATTTTTATGCTTCTGTAAGAAGTTTATATCTACAAGATAGACAAAAAAAAATTGAGAATTCAAATGCAACTATTGAAATTATGTATGAGAGTGACTGGGAAGAAGTAAGCTCTCAATAACATGCAAGAATGAAAAATTTTTTATCTTTCATAACTTTTTTAATAATAATTCTTTCAAGTGTAAATAAAGTCCACTCAATGGAAGCAGATGTCTTTGTTCAATCCACGGTTAATAGGGCAGCAAAGACGCTTAGTGGAAACCTCTCCAAAAAAGAAAGAATTGAAATATTAAAAGATATAGCTAAAGATACAGTTGATATAAATGGATTAGGCTTTTACTCTCTTGGAGCTTACAAAAAAAACTTAACTAACGAACAAATAATTGAATATCAAAGAGCGTTTACAGAATATTTTTTAAAGAGTTTTGCGAGCAGACTAGCTGAATACTCTAATCCAGAAATAGAAGTAAACTCAAAAAAAGTAATTAACAAGAATTACACGATAGTATCCAGCACATTAGTTTCAACAGATAATAGGCCTGAAATTAAAATTGAATGGAGAGTTTATACAAAATATCCAGAAAACTTATTAATAAGAGATTTAATAATTGAAGGTTTAAGTCTGGCTAGAACACAAAAAGAAGAATTTTCATCCATCATGAGTTCCAATGATGGAAAAATTGAAGCTCTTATAAAAAATTTATCTGATTTTGTGGCTAAATAATTTCCACTAAAAAACAATAAAAGTTGAATGTAAAAATTTTGGTGGGCCCACCAGGACTCGAACCTGGGACCAATACATTATGAGTGTACTGCTCTAACCAACTGAGCTACAGGCCCTACTCAATTACCTAGCTTTTACTTCTTTTTTTATTTTCATTCAAGCCAAGAATAAAACAATCGTACTTTACTCTAAATATTCCTAAGCTGCGTCGCTTGTTTATTAAGTTGATATTTTATGTCTAACTATTGTTGATGGTGGGAACTGATGGTTACGCTCCATCTACCCCTCGAATGTCAATCGAGTACTCTACTATTGAGCTAAGCTCCCTGATCCACAATTCTAAATCTCAGATTATCCCATAGTAATACTAGATTCAAATAATTATTTTTTAATTTAATTTCTAAAAATATTAGTTTTTGGATTTGATGCATATAAAATTGACATATTTATCCAAAACAAATTTGAGCTAAAGTCACCAAAAAATGCACCACTAGGAATTATAGGTAAAAAGACATTCAATAAAAAAACAAAACAACCCAACTGCATATAGTTTTTAGATTTAATAAAAATGGGTAAATTTTTAAAAAGCAAATTAAAAATAACAATTAATAATATTAATCCACCAATAATACCATGTTCCGCTAAAAACTCTATATATATTTGATGCGGATGATTTCCACAAATATATTCTGGAATTTTTATTAAATCCTTTGTTTTACAGGTCACAATTCTATAATTTTTGTTCCCTACTCCAAAAAGAGGGTAGTTTTTCCAAACTGTTAGCCCTGACCTGTATATAGTTAAATAAAGGTTTTCATTTCCTTTAATTAAGTTGGTAGATTTTTTTATCCCTTTAGATTTAAAGATACTAAGAGAATTATCAGTAACCCACCGGCTTTTTAAGAATACAGAATTAGAATATATACTTATAGATATAGTAAATATAACTATTAATAAAATTACTTTTTCTTTAATTTTAAAAGTATCACTTAATGAATAAAATATCATTAAAGCTGAAAGAGCTTTAATGAGAGCAGATCGTTCTCCTGTTAACAATATTGAAAAAAATAAAATAATTGAAAGAAATAAAATTACTAATTTTTTTTTATAAGATAGATCACCTAATAAGTGAAATACAAAACCAACAAGTAAGAGGTAAAAAGCATTAATATAAGAACCTACAATTGGCTCGTCCTTAAAAAAACTTACTATTCTATCCCCGTAATGCGCTTTGTTCCCACTAAAGCCTAAAATATTTTTACCAAAAAAATGTTCAACATAAATATCAATACAAACTAATGTTATCGTGAACAGCCATGCTAAAAATACTTTTTTATAGAAATCATCTCTCAAAAAGAAATAATTAAACGCAATGAATAATATTAAAAACCTAATAAAACCAAAATTTCTTTTATATCCTATGGAAAAATCTTGAGATATTAATGAATTAAAAATGAGATATACACAAATTATTAAAATTAATATTACTGATTTTTTTTTTAAAAATAAAAAATTTTTTGAATGAATTAAGGTAAATATAAATGAAATATCTATCAAAAGTATATTGGCTAATGAAATTGTTGGGCCAATTACTACTGCAACAGGAATTATGGAAAAAAGTACAATAAAATAATATTCTAATATTTTTTTATACATTTAAAATTTGTAAAATAAAATAATTTTAACTTTCTAAGAAACTTTTAAGTTGTTTTGATCTGCTTGGATGTTTTAATTTTCTCAGTGCCTTTGCTTCTATCTGTCTTATACGTTCTCTAGTGACAGAAAATTGAAGACCTACTTCTTCAAGGGTGTGATCTGTATTCATACCGACACCAAATCTCATCCTTAACACCCTCTCTTCTCTTGGAGTTAAAGTAGATAAAATTTTTGTAGTTGCTTCACTTAAATTAGATTTAATTGCCTGCTCAAGAGGTGCTAATGCCTTTGTGTCCTCTATAAAATCTCCCAAACTACTGTCTTCTTCATCTCCAACAGGTTTTTCTAGTGAGACTGGTTCTTTTGAAATTTTTAAAACTTTTCTAACCTTGTCTAAAGGCATTCTTAATTTTTGCGCTAATTCTTCTGGAGTAGCTTCTCTACCAAATTCACTTAAAATCAATCTTTGTGTTCTTACAATTTTATTAATCGTCTCAATCATATGAACCGGTATTCTTATTGTACGCGCTTGGTCAGCAATAGACCTTGTAATGGCCTGTCTTATCCACCATGTAGCGTATGTTGAAAATTTATAACCTCTTCTATATTCAAATTTATCTACAGCTTTCATAAGGCCAATGTTTCCCTCTTGAATAAGGTCTAAAAATTGAAGACCTCTATTTGTATATTTTTTAGCAATTGAAATTACTAGCCTTAAGTTAGCTTCAACCATTTCTTTTTTTGCTATTCTAGATTCTTTTTCACCTTTTTGAACTCTGCTAACAAGTTTTTTATAATCTGTAACTGAGATTCCTAATCTATGACTTATTTCAATTAATCTCTCTCTTATATTTTTAAATTCATCTTTATTTTTGGAAAAAAATTGTTTCCACATAGGGTTGGTATCAAGAAACTTTTTAAGATTTGGGTTGATCTCATTACCTATATAAAACTTTATGAATTCATTTCTTGGAATTTTTTGATCCATTGCTAATCTCAAAAGATTTCCTTCTAGAGAAACAATCTTTTTATTTTCAACATAGTGTTTTTGAACTAATTCTTCTGTTACAGATGGAGATAGTTGAAGTGATTTAATGTTTTCTAAAATTTCACTTACAATTTTTTCATAACCTTTTTCTTTAGCTGATGAAAAGCTTACTGAATTTAAAATGCAATTTAATTTTTCTTTTTGATATTTGGTTAATTTTCCGTACTCTTTAGTTAAAATGTTAACAGTTTTTAAAACTTTAGGTTTAATCTCAGTTTCCATTGCAGCAAGTGTAGGATTAAACTCATCATCATCATTACTGTCATCATTTTTATCTGTTTCCCCAGAGTTTCTTTGTTTAGCACTTGGACCTGTGCTTGCATCTTCCATATAATTAGTATCAATATCTATAATTTCTCTAACTAAAATTTCATCATTTTGAAGTTTTTGATCCCATTCAACAAATTGTTGCGCTGTGATTGGACTTTGTGCTAACGCTATAAGCATTACATCTTTGCCTGCTTCGATTCTTTTTGCAATTGCAATTTCACCTTCACGAGATAGAAGTTCGACACCACCCATCTCTCTTAAATACATTCTTATAGGATCATCACTCTTCTCAATAGTTTTTCCTTCTTCTTTTGATGAGTTATCTTTTTTTTTTAAAATTTTAAAATCAGATTTTTTTTCAACTAAAGCAACGTTTTCATCTAAAATATGCATAAAAGCTTGTTCTAGATTTTCATCAGAAAGATTTCTTTTACCCAAGGATTTGTTTAACTCGTCAAAAGTTATGAATCCTCTGTGGGTTCCACGACCCATAAGCCTAGCAAATGATTTTGTAATTATTCTTTCCACAATAGTATATTTGAGATGACTTATATAAGCGCAATTTAAGAAAAATCCACGTATTTTTTATGAGTTTTAATTGATGTTTTTTTGTTTTTTTAGCTCTCTTATTTCATTGAAAGTAATTTCACTTAAATCCTTGGAAAATTTTGATTCTAGCTCCTCGATTCTGAACTCTAGGTCATAGTTTTTAAGGTCTCTAGAAATTTCTTCTAATAATTCAAACATCTTGTTTTGATCATTTTGATGGCTATTTAAAATATGTTTAATGGAAGCAAATTTAAAAATTTTTTCAGTTAATTGTGAGTCAATTGGAATTTTTTGAAGAGTGAGTTTTTCACCACTTTTTAAGTTAGTTAAAAGTGTTTCAAAAATTAATTTATTTTCATCACTAAATAATTCTATATTTTCAATCAAATGAATATTTTCTTGAAATATTTCTAGATTGTTCATTATTAAATAAAGCAATGAAAACTCCTTAAGTTCAACACCGCTTAGTGACTTACTTTCATTAAAGTGTTTTTGAGTAGATTGTAATGATTTAATCTTTTTAGTATAAAATTGTTTTTTACCAACATTACTGTGTGGTGTTAATGATGAAATCTTTTCTAAAAAGAACTCAAGTACATACTTTTTAATAAAATTATCTTTTATAGTTCCCGCAATAGATCTCAATTTTTTTTCAAAAATTGCCATTGATGATGGGTTATTATCAGTTTGTTGTTTATAGTGATTAAATATAAACTGATGAATTGAAATTTTTGCTTGCTTGGTAAAGTCTATAAAATTTGCCTTACCATTTTTATTTGCATAGCTATCAGGGTCTTCTCCATCTGGTAAAAAAAGAAATGAAATTTGTTTTTCTGGTTGCAACTCTTTAATTGAATTTTC
>Ga0302125_10001391_pt1 | contig 12114 bp, 11 predicted proteins | sample CB4_surface_MG_FD_203111 | JGI IMG/M metagenome (GOLD analysis project Ga0302125, IMG submission 203111) | Marine microbial communities from Western Arctic Ocean, Canada - CB4_surface | ecosystem: Environmental > Aquatic > Marine > Oceanic | place: Canada: Western Arctic Ocean | collected... | reverse complement strand
GCCGATAGACAGCCCACGGATGTTACGTGATTTCCCCGTTTTGACCAGCGTGGTTGCTTCTGATCGGCAGCAGACCTGTCTGATAGGCGGTCGAAACGGCTGCGGGGGCATTGAGCACATTGAGCTTGTCGTAGACGTGGCGTATATGTGTGGAGACCGTGAAGAAACTGATGCCCAGCTTTTGGGCGATTTCTTTCTTTACCAAACCTTCGGCGAGGTGCCCAAGAACCTCCAGCTCGCGGCTCGATAGGGAGGCCTGGGAGTTACCTTTAACCGGCGCCTGTTGAACCTGAGCCATGATGTATTTCGCGACCTTGCTGTCGAGCTGTGCGCCGCCGTTGGCGACCGTCTGTATGGCGTCTTTGATCTGCTGAACCGTTGATGATTTTAACAGGTAGCCGCTGGCGCCTTGCTGTATGGCGGTTAAGACATCGCTTTCCGCCTCGGATTGGGTGATGACGATAATCGGGGTCTGGGGTAAATAATCGTGCAACCATCGCATCGCATCGAGCCCTGACATCTCCGGAAGATTGAGGTCGAGTAGCAGGATGTCGGGGATGAGTCTCTTCGTTGATTTGGGCTCCAGCGCTCGCAATGCGTGTTCTGCAGAGCCGTAGATGCCGATTAATTCGATGCTGTCATCGAACTCAAAGGCGAGCTTGAGGACGTTGCGATACTCGGGGTTATCTTCGACGATAATGACTTTGGTGGGATCTGGCATCGGGCTATTGAGTGATGAATAACAATTTTTTGTGTTTCAGTGTGAGGATGATTCGTGTGCCGTCATTGTTAGGGCACTCCAATTGTATCTGCGCGTGCATGAGTTGTGCGCGGCGTTTTAATGAAGGGGGGACGTCTACGCCTGATTCGGCGCTGTAACCTTGTCCATTGTCTTCGATGATGAGCTGTATCCGCCGGGCATCGGCCGTGAGTTGCACGCTGAATGCAGTCGCACCGGAATGTCGACTAATATTGACCAGGCATTCTTTGTAGAACAGGAACAGGTCGTTGCGTGTGCGGAGTTTGAGCCTTTGGAGGAAAGTCTCACCCTCGACTTCTATCTGATAGTCCATGCCGTGCATCATCCGCTTAGCGATACGGTGCATGTCTTGCCGCAGGGTTCCCATCGGGTCGCGTGCCTCTTGTGAATTGGCGCAATAGCGAACCGCATCACTGGTGCGTTCGGTCACGGCCCGCATTTCGCTGACGATCCGTTGCAGTTTCTCTTTTTCATCGGTCGCGTCGTGAGCGAGGTCACTGAGCAAGCCGATGGCATGCAGGTTGGCTCCGAGCTCATCATGCAGGTCGGCGGCAAAGCGCTTACGGATGCGTGCGATCTGGCGCATTGCTTTGATGCGTCCGATTAGATAGATGATGAGGATGCCGACTGCGAGTGCTGAGGCGAGGTAGCCCATCAGCCTGAGGTTGGCTTTCTGACGCGCATAGGCCTGGTTGATCGCATTGACGAGATGAGGGCGTTCGGCCTCTAGATCGTGGCGTCTGGCGAGCTGCCGCATCCATACGTCGAAGGGCAAGATGTCGCCGTAGAAATTACGACCATCCGTGAGTGCGTTTAAGTTGCGGTGTAGGTCGATGCCTTCACCGTCAATGGTGAATGATTTGCCCAGAGCCACGTTGGTATTGCCAGAGAAGACTTCGATTTCGGCTAAGCCTAGGATGCCTCTCGGGGAGTGGGTGATTTTTTTGGTAATGTCAGACTTGAGCACCGTGAATTTAAGGTAGCGATAGTGATCTTCCGTAAACTGAAACTGTAGGATGGGGCCACTATCGTAAATGCTGTCCGATTCGAAGTCGACCAGCACACGAGCATCGGTGAAGTCAGCTTGGTTCGCAGCTTCAATTCGTAAGTGCTTGAGCATTCCAAAGTCATCCTTACTTCCCTGCGGCACGCTGTCACTGACTTCCATTCCGTGGAGGTTGATTTGGCTGAGTAGGGACGGGGCTTCCAGGTCAAGTGTGAGAGTGGGGGGGGTCTCGACGGGGAAATTGCAGTAGTAGGCGGTGCTTTGTTCGCCTTTATAGTCGTCCATGATGTAGGGGACAAATCCATCCACGATGTGATTCTTATTGTGGGCAGCATATTTAAAAAAAGGCCCGGGCGAGGTGGACGATGCGGTGATGTGTTGTCGGAAAGCGAGATTGCGCCCGTCTTTGACGAGCATGACTTCCGCGAGTTGAAGGACATACGCATGATCCCAGCCGCGTGTGCCGAGCTCGGTCGCGACGATACGGACCCAAGAGGCGCGTAGGTTTGGGCACGGGATCACCAGTGGTGCCGTGCGGGGCAGTAGTTGATCGGCTGCGGAGTAAGATGCAACGATGTGGCCTTCCGCCTCGTTGGTCGTGCCTGCGAGGACATTGAAGGCGCGCGGAAAGCCATCGGCTTGGAACCCTTTTTGTGAATCTCGCCGAATGACCGGCACTAAGATGATCTCATCGATGGTTTGTTCCTGCTCGAGATTCACCTGAACCCATTCGGTTCGATCCGGATCTGGTACTTGGGGCGACTCTGAGCGGTAACCAATCGAACCGGAATCGCTGCGCATGGCGAGCGCCGGTAGTCGTTCGAGTTCGCTATCAACCTCGCTCAAGCGAGTTTCCAGTGCAGACAGATCCCAGTCCTCGTAAGGAACGCTGCCGCAGACTTGCTGGAGGACGATGCCGAGCAAAGCGATGTGGCTGAGTATGCGATTGAGTGACATGGGGGGGGGGCGGGAGTCAGAGGACGGAGGACAGAGGTCAGAGGACAGAGGACAGAGGACAGTAGTCAGAGGACAGAGGACAGTAGTCAGAGGACAGAGGACAGTAGTCAGAGGACAGTAGTCAGAGGACAGAGGACAGTAGTCAGAGGACAGTAGTCAGAGGACAGAGGACAGTAGTCAGAGGACAGAGGACAGTAGTCAGAGGACAGAGGCAGGGGCCTCTGACTTCTGGATTAAGATTAAAATATGTAAGCAATTATGGAATACAGGTGTCAGCAAATTCACAATAGGCGAAATTCCTGTTGGGGTGAATTTGTATCGTGCATGGGTGCGATGTTGTTGCGTGGGCAAAGATTGGCGTGGTAGCGCAGGCGCGTCCCGCGCCGCATCGGATTACCCGCACTGTCCCACCAGCACGACGAATGCGGTGCGGGACGCACCTGCGCTACCTTTCATGTGGATTCGGCAGGGGCGAATCCACATGAAAAAGGCCGCAACCCTTCGGTTACGACCTTCCCCTAATATAATATCATTATAATATTATCCCCTAATATGAAATTTATCGTTGGCGACGACGCAGCATCACCGCGCTGAGTGCAAAGCAACCACCGAGAAGCGCGTAGGTGCCTGGCTCTGGAACCGCCACCGTCAATACGAACGATTTATCGACCTCATTAAATGCCAGAGTCGAGCCAGTAAAGGCGCCTGCATTGATAATATTATGTGTTGAAGTCTGGAAATCCGCATCAGTCGTTGAAGAAAATTCACTACCAAAGTCCGCAAGAACAATGGTCGTCGCGCCACCGGTATAGGATCCTAGGTCGACCGTATAGGTCGTTGTATTATAAGCTCCGGACACGTTAAATATAGAGGGCGTTAAGGTCTGGAATCCTGTCGCCTCTAGATTGAAGACAAAATGACTGGTGCCTTTGTTTTCCCACACGCCACTGGTGAATTGTGCGCCTGAATCAAAGGTGACAGTGCTGTCACGCAAATCATAGAACGTGCTGGCGGATGTGGCTGCCAGTGTGGCTTGAGAGCCGACATTAATGGCTTTGCCATTTCCACGGAACACGGTATTAACAGTCATGGTCGTCACACCGGAGAGGGTCAAGGAGTTGCCGGCGAAAGATCCCAAGTCGGTGGTTATATCCCATGTGACGGCTGCGCCATCGATGATTACGTCATCACCACCGACTGGCACTGCGTCTCCAGACCAGTTGGTGGCACTAGACCAGAGGCTATCACCGGCATCGCCGTCCCAAGTGACGGCGGCTTGAGCGATTGAACTAAAACCGGCCAGCCCTGCAATCAGGGCAGAGGCGGTGAGGATGTTTTTTGGGTTGTTTTTCATTTTTCCTATGTTTTTTTCTATATTTGGGTGTGATTAGGCGATAGTGCTCATTTGATGGGAGAGGTTGAATATTTCTACGGAGTATAACCCTTTAATGCTGGCTGCGCATCGCACGTTTGTGCGATGCGTGTGATTTTTATCACAAAGTTAGCGGCGACGTCTGATCAGGGCTGCAACCGCCGTGAGGCCACTGAGGATCAGGCCATACGACTTAGGCTCTGGGATATCAACGTAGGCGCCCTTGTTTTCTAAGTCGGTCATGGCGATGGCTTTTAGGCCATTGCCCGTGGTGTAGTGATAGTCGATGGTGCCGCTCCAGCCTTCGCTGAGGAGGATTTCCTCAAAACCGGTGCTCTGACCGGAGTATTCTGAGTAAGTGAACAGCACGAGTTCGCGACCATTGCTTAAATTATATTGCTTCAGGTCGATTTCGAGGCGGCCTCCGATGATGACCGGTGTGTTGTTAACTGCGACGGTGGTGATGCCGGATTGGTTGGCAATGAACTCTGTGGTGTGATCCTGCAACAATCCGTTGCCGTTGAAAAAGTTCTGCAGTTTCACACTGGCGCCCCCTTCGATGGTGAGACGCATGCTGCCATGGCCTTCGGCGAGGCTGTAGGCCCCTGCAGATGTGAGGTCCAGCGTCGCGCCTTGAGCGATGATTAAGTGCCCCCCGTCTCCGATACGTAGGATGCCCTTGAAACCTTCATCGTTGGAGCGGATGTGTTTACCAACGCCAACGATGAAGGTTCCGAAGAGCTGCGGTTCGACTGAGTGGTTTGTGGGCTGAAGGAGGACTGAATCGATCCCGCTTTGTGGAGGTGTGTCGTTGATCCAGTTTGCTGGGTCGAGCCAGCGACAAGAGGATATGCCTTCGCCGTCCCAAGTCGCTGTGCGTGCGTCGGAGTTGTTGATACAGATGCAGAGCGCAGCTGCGAAGAGGCGTATGCATTGGAAGGTTCGAGGATTCATGATCTCCCAAAAGAATATCATAAATGATTTGCCGGCACATCGCACAGACGTGCGATGCGGATCGAAACGGGTTCCCCGATTAGCGACACAGGTAAGATTAAAGGACAGGTAAGATTAAAGAAGATTAAAGGAAAGATTAAAGGACACCCATAAAAGAGAGGATGGGATAATAAGGACACCCATAAAAATTCCTCCGAGTATGTTGACTTGGGCGTTTAGGTGTTCTAATGTTCACATTATGACGCAAGCCCGTAAAGTCGTTGTTGTGGCCGATGAAGTCGGCGTGTATCACTGTATCTCCCGTTGTGTACGGCGTGCCTATCTCTGTGGTGAAGATGCTTACAGTGGCTGCAATTACGAGCACCGCCGCGCTTGGATTCGGGATCGTGTCCAGTTCTTGAGCAGCTTGTTCGGGATCGAAGTGTTTGCCTACTCAGTGATGTCGAATCACCTGCATTTGGTGCTGCGCAGTCGTCCGGACCGTGTCTCGCAGTGGAGTGATCGTGAAGTGGCTGAGCGCTGGTGTCGCTTGTTTCGCGGCAACAGGGCTCGGGCGAGTGGTCAGCCCTACGATGCAATTAAACTCAATCAGTTGCTCAATGACCCTGTCTTTCTGCAGACCGTGCGTGGCAGGCTGAAAGATTTGAGCTGGTTCATGCGTTGCTTGAATGAGTTTTTGGCCCGCCGGGCGAATCGTGAAGACGGGTGTCGTGGTCGCTTTTGTGCTCGAATCCGCCCATAGGGCACCCGTCTTCGAGCACCCTCCGCCTGTGGCGTTCGGGCACGCCATCGCCTTCGCTCGGCGTACCATCTTCGCGCTGCCGCGCTACGTGGGAAGGGCGCTTCAAATGCCAGCGCTTGTTGGATGCAGGCGCGATGCTGGCGTGTATGGCGTATGTGGATCTCAATCCGGTGCGGGCGCAGATCGCGGATGGGCTTGAAGAGTGTCATTTTACCAGTGTCTATGATCGTGTCATGGCGGAGCGCGGCCGCACGCGGCTCAAGTTGCTTGGTGAAGTGCCCGAGCCTACGGCCGAACAGCAGCGGCAAATCGAGCGCGAACAGAAGTGTCAGTCGGACGCGGACTGGTTACTGGATTTTAGCGACGCGTCGAGCCCTTTTGCAGGAGTGGATATCGAGTACTATTTGAGTTTGGTGGAGTGGACCGGCCCGACAATTCGTGCCGACAAGCCGGGTTCGATTCCAGTCGATTTGGAAAGTGTGTTGGATCGCTTCGGAGTGGATGCGCAACACTGGGCGGCTAATGTCGAAGCGTACGGCAGCCTGTTCCACCGTATTGCAGGAAAGGCCGGGCAGTTGCTGGACTACGCGCAGCGTCGGGGGCAGGGCTGGTTCCAAGGTCGGCAGGGGTGTGAGCGTTTGTACGGGGGGCGCAAACAGGCCGCGTGAAGCAACATTTGTAGAAATCAGAGTGTGTCCCGGTGATGAGCAGTGTTGAACTGTACCGGTTGCTACTGTCGAGGGGCGCTAGTGCCCATTTAAGTGGGGGTTGGCTAAAGTCTCTCTGGTCGATTCGCTTACCGTTGGATTTTTTGCGTTCTCAGTCCCTGAAATGTGGGTGTCCTCTTTTTATCTATCCTCTTTTTACTCGAAATGTGGGTGTCCTCTTTTTACTTTCTCGAAATGTGGGTGTCCTCTTTTTACTCCTCTTTTTACTCTTTTGATCAACTCGCCAACGGTGCAACAGCCGTCTGAAAGTTCAATTTCCAATCGACCGCCTCGCCCGAACCGCTGCACCGAGGAAGCCCCCTGGCTATTGACGTTTCGCCGTTCTCCCCGCCCAACTCAGATTATGCCCACGTCGCAGCCGAACTATACCCCGGAAAACGATGATCGTAAAAAAGAGAAGTAACCCATACGGATTAGGATTGAGCCTATTATGAAAATACAATTATTAAGTCGATTAGGAATCGCTTGTTTGGCAAGCACGCTATGCTTGCATGCAAGCATAGCCAAGAATGCCCCTTTGATCGCAAACGCGCCGGTCGAGATCACCTGCACCGCAACTCCAGTCGATGAATCGGACGGAGTCTTGGTTGCCCAAGGGGGGCGAGGATATGGCTATGCGGTGTATGTGCAGAATGCAAATCTGTGCTTTAGTATCCGAAATAAATCAAAGCTCACCACGGTCACTTCCGAAGCACCCGCCCCTGCTGTCGCGTTTGGCGTGAAGGCCACGCTGGCTGATGGAGGCGAAATGCGCCTGTTTGTTGACGGGGAGCAGGTGGCCATTGGAAACGCTGGGACAGTGATTACTACGCAGCCTGCAATAGCGTTTTCAGTGGGCATGGATATTGGCTCAGCTGTGGGAACTTATATCCTCCCTTTTGCCTATGCTGGGAAGGTTTCTGATGTGATGATTAATACTGAGAAAGGAGCCATTCAAGCAGCAGCTCCCTCGACGAAATCCACTGAGCCTGAGTTTTTCACGCCAGAGCAGGATCGTGATGCATTGACATTAAACACCAAGAACCAAGAAGGCTTACCGAACGTGTTAATCATAGGGGACTCTATTTCGTTGGGATATACCAAGCCTACCATCGCCTTGCTGGATGGGGTTGTGAATACGCAGCGTATCCGCGCCAATGCTGGTGATACCAACTCTGGGCTCAAAAACATAAAGGCACGTTGGTTGAGCGACACGAAATGGGACGTCATTCACTTCAACTTTGGACTGCATGACCTTTGCTACCGAAATCCAGAATCAACGGAGCAGGGGCATCGAGATAAAATCAACGGAACACAGGCCGTGCCGCTGGCTCAGTATGAAAAGAATCTGGAGGCATTGGTTCTGCAGCTAAAGGAAACCGGTGCGATTCTTATTTGGGCTTCGACGACCGTGGTGCCTGAAGGTGAGGCTGGGCGTGTTGTAGGCGATGACGTCAAATACAATGCTGTTGCTGGAAAAATAATGAAGAAGCACGGCATTGCCATTAATGATCTTCATGCTTTGACGGTGAGCTTCGGGGGGGAGTATTCCCTGCCTGGAGATGTGCACTATAATAAAGCCGGCTCCACTCAGCTTGCCGAACAGGTGGCAGAATCGATCAAGCAGGAGCTAACGAATGAAAATTAACCAGCTACTCACGTTTTGGTTTGGAAATGGGAGTGCTAAGTTTCTTGCAGGTCATACAAAATCCGAATAATCAGTGACCTATGATGATGAAGCAAATATTAGTTGTGAGTGCTTGCTGGTTGCTGTCTGTTTTGGCATGCGCTGGCGAACGGGTTCCGCTTTGGCCGGAAGGACAGATTCCTAATTTTCAGCCCCAGCAGATTGCGGCGCGCACGCAGGCGGTGAAGGCACCTGGATTTAAGGCAGCGGAGCATTCAATGCCGCATCTGGACTGGTATGCACCACCAGTAGAGAAAAACGGCGGCTGTATGTTGCTCATTTCCGGCGGCGGTTATAATTCTTGTTGCGACGGTGCGTGGATTGACCGCGCAGCGAAGCGATTCACTGAACTCGGGTTCGTTTGTGTGAGCCTGACTTACCGCACACCACGGCCGCAAGGCTTGCCGATTTACCAGAGTGCCTGGGAGGACGGGCAGCGTGCGGTGCGTCTAGTTCGTCAGGATGCCGAGGCGCGTGGCTTTGATCCCGAAAAGATCGGTGCCTTCGGGTTTTCAGCGGGATCGCACCTGACGGTGTTACTCGGCACAAGTGCACTCACACCAGCCTATGAATCAGTGGACGCACTTGACCAACTGCCCTGCCACATCAACTGGGCGGTGCCGGTTTACACCGCCTACGCGCTTACTGATGGCCTCACTGGGCCCAATGCCCGCAATGGCGATGCGATTGATGCAAGGCTTTCTGATGTCTTTAAATTCGATGCGAAGACCTGTCCGATGGCGCTCTTCCACGGCGGGGCGGACGTCTATTCCCCCAATGGTTCCACGCAGATTTACCGCCAGCTTCGGCGGATGAAAATCCCGGCCGAGCTGCACCTCTTTGCGGATCGCGGCCACGGATTTATGGGCAATCCAAACAAAGGCGAGGACGGCACCGCTTACGATCACTGGATGGATCGTATCGGTGAATTTTTCCGGCAGATGGATTTTGACGGGCGACTCGGCGCGGAAGTCGATCTGATGACTCGCTATCCGAGCGATGCTGAGCGGGGTGACTACCGCAAGGAGCTGATATGGCCCAAAGGCCGGATGCCAGATGTGCAGCCGAACCAAGGCCAGCCCTACCTCGAGTGGCACTTTCCGAAGGAGCGTGCGACCACGGCGATCCAAATCATCTACTCGGGCGGTGGCTACAATGGCAATAATCCAGAGGGATTCGAAGTGGCGCCCACGCGGCGTTACTTGAACGAAAAGGGCATGACGGTGGTGACGATGAAATACCGCACGCCGCGTCCGAAGGGCGGTCTGGCCAAGCACACGACGGCGTGGCAAGACCTGCAACGCGCCGTCCGAGTCGTTCGCAGTCAGGCGGCGGCGGACGGACTCGATCCCAAGCGTATCGGCATTATGGGTTCCTCGGCGGGCGGACACCTGACGCTGATGGGCGCGACCAGCTCGAAGCAACGGTCCTATTGGCCGATTGACGAGCTCGACAAGCTGCCCTGTAACGCGCAGTGGGCGGTCGCGATTTATCCAGCCTACGCGCTGACCGACGGTGCGAATGGTCAGAATGCCAAAGGCGGCAATGAGGACGACGCACGGCTGGTCCCTGAGTTTGGATTCGATCTAGCGACCTGCCCGATGCTGTTCATTCACGGCGATGCAGACGGTTACGCGGCGATGAATTCAGTGAAGACTTGGGAGCAACTTCGGCGGATGGGCATTCAGTCCGATCTCCACACGCTCGCCAAACGTGGTCACTGCTTTCAGAGGAAGGCGGCTCTGGGAACGGGCAGCTATACCTGGATGGATCGCATCTGGGAATTTATGAACCATAAGGGATACAATCAATAGCGTGAAACTGACACATTGAGTTGCCGCCATCATCCTTGCGTGGGAATGGCCCTAGCACACAGCGTCAGGCGGCAGAGCCAACCTGACCATGCTTCATTGATACGGATGAATGCGACTGAACAGCCGTTACAGCGCACTAGATTTGAAGAGAAGCTTGAGGTGATCGTTCAGCATTCTCAGATCGATCCGTTATTGTTGCATCGCAAGCATCCACTGAAAATGTCGAAAAATCATTTATTTCACAAGCATCGCACACATGTGCGATGCTTTGCCGACTGTAGTCGTGTATACTACAGTCTTCAATCATGAGGCATACAACAATGAGAAATAGGATGATCCAATTATGGTGCGTGGCCGCGATGGCCATGGTGGTTTCAACCCTGGGCGCTTCCGCTCAATCCAAAGTGCCGACGGCGCTGAAGTCTGAGCGTCCGGGAGAGTGGTGGCATCAGCGACATGCTGAAAAGGTGTTGGAGGCGCAAGCGGGCGATGTTGACCTGCTTCTGATTGGTGATTCGATCACACATTATGCGGAGCGTGATCAATGGTATGGCTATTACTTCGGCAACCGCAAGGTGATGAATCTTGGGTTTGGCGGCGACCGCACGCAAAACGTGCTATGGCGTCTGCAAAACGGTGAAATCGACGGGCTGAACCCGAAGCTGGTCTCCATCATGATCGGAACGAATAATTCCGGGCGTGATCAGCCGGAGGCTATTTTCCTCGGCATCCAAGCGATTGTTAAAGAGCTGCGCCAGCGTCTGCCGGAATCGAAGATTGTGGTATTTTCGATTTTTCCGCGTAAAGCGGGACAGGAATATGACACGGTCAAGGCGGTGAACAAGCGTCTGTCAGAATTGGGAGACGACCAGTCGGTCATGCATGTGGATATCAATGAGCAGTTTTTGAACTCGGACGGTTCGCTGAAAGAAGCGCTCTATTATAAGGATTTGCTTCATCTCGGAGACAAAGGCTATCAGCTTTGGTGGTCGCAGCTGGAGCCGTTTGTAAGCCAAGCGCTCAGCGAAGAGCCGTTGCCGAGCGACCCGCCGCGCGCCATTTTGTCGGCGCCGCGCAATGGCCCGCGGCATGAGCAGAAGGTGGCCGAGTGCGCACTGGGAGGCTATGAACTGGTTTTTGTCGGCGACTCCATTACGCACTTTTGGGAACGAGACGGAGATTGGGGAAAACCAGTTTGGGATGAGTACTACCAGCATCGGAAGGCCCTGAATCTGGGCTTCGGCGGCGATCGGACGGAATGGGTGAACTGGCGTCTGCAGAATGGCGAGATCGACGGACTGAGTCCGAAAGTGACTGTGCTGATGATCGGCACGAACAATACCCATGTGAAGCAAGACCGTCCCGAGGATACATTGGCGGGCATTGAGAGTAATATTCGCACCATCCAGCACCGCATGCCAGAGAGCAAAATTTTGCTGCTCTCCATTTTTCCGAGAGGGGAGACACCCGAGGATCCGCTGCGCAGGGTGAACGAACAGGTTAACCGCGAGCTGCCGACTTTAGCACAGCGCATTCCGAATGTGTTTCACCTAAATATCAACGACGCTTTTCTCGATGCGAATGGTACGTTATCGCGTGACCTGATGCCAGACCGACTGCACCCCAATACCAAGGGCTATCAGGTGTGGGCGGAGGCAATGGAGCCCATGCTCAGTCAACTACTCGGTGAGAAATAATTGAATTAAAGACCCTTATAATGAAAAAATACACCGCACATACTTTAATGCTTCTGGCCGCATTGATCGGCCTCATGAGCGTCGCCCAAGCCGCGCCGAAGACGACCGTTCCGGAGCGCAGCAATGCTTGGTGGATGGACCGTCATGAGGCAAAGCTTCTGGAAGTTGAAGCAAGGAAGCACGACATCGATTTGGTTTTGATCGGCGACTCGATTACCCATTACATGGATGTCCGTGTTCCGGGGATTATCCAACAGACCTTTCCCGGTATGCAGCACCTCAATCTAGGGTATAGCGCCGATAAAACTGAAAATGTTTTGTGGCGCCTGCAGCACGGTGAGATTGATGGTTTGTCGCCGAAGCTGACGATGATCATGATCGGCACCAATAACACGGGGCATCGTCAGGACCCTGCGGA
>Ga0302125_10001380_pt1 | contig 12170 bp, 10 predicted proteins | sample CB4_surface_MG_FD_203111 | JGI IMG/M metagenome (GOLD analysis project Ga0302125, IMG submission 203111) | Marine microbial communities from Western Arctic Ocean, Canada - CB4_surface | ecosystem: Environmental > Aquatic > Marine > Oceanic | place: Canada: Western Arctic Ocean | collected... | reverse complement strand
TATAACTAGGTAATTTCATATTTGAAACTTCAAGCGGTCGTCGGAATAGTCTGACGATCGCTTTTTAGTTTATGACCGCAACTACACTCATCGCAACTCGCAAGAGTCCGCTTGCTCTCAAGCAGACAGAGATGGTGCGTGCATGCTTAGCAGAGAAGCTACCTGAAGGAAGCTATGAGAATCTAGAACTCTCTACACAAGTAGACGAACGTCTGAACTGGTCGCTTGAAAAACGTGGCGGGATCGGGCTTTTTACCAAAGAGCTGGAAGATGCCCTTATCGAGGGACGCGCCGAGCTAGCAGTTCACAGCGCGAAGGACATGCCAACCACATTGCCCGGGGGACTAGCCATCGCTGGCTACCTGTCACGAGCTCGGGTCAATGACGTCCTTGTTCATCGCAAAGACTCCCCCAACCCACAAACCATCGCCTCCAGCAGCCCGCGTCGCCGAGTTCAAGCTGGCCTCCTTTATCCAGAAGCAAAATGGACAACTATTCGTGGTAACGTCGGCACTCGCTTGCGAAAAATCGCAGCCGGCGAATGCGAGGCCAGCCTACTCGCTGCAGCCGGTCTCGATCGCTTAGATATTGCAGCCTTCGACGGCCTCGAGTTTCTGGAGCTAGCCGTCGAACAAGTCGTCCCCGCCCCTGGACAAGCGGCCATTGCTGTGCAGTGCCGAACCGAAGACCTCGCCAAATACAAAGACCTCTTCTGCACTGATACTAAACTAGCCGTCACCTTAGAAAAAGCCTTCCTAAAACGACTCGGGAGCGGTTGCCAGATCCCTGCCGGTGCTTACTATAAAGAAGGTCTCTTTCGCATCTATCATCCAGAAGTCGGGCACCGCACTTTCGAGATCATGCTAACGGCACTCGATCAGGTTGAGCCCGAGCTCGAGCTTGTCATGGAGCAGCTCGCTATTACTTAAAGTATGTCAGTAAAAGGAAAAGTTTATCTAATTGGCGCAGGCCCTGGGGATCCAGGTCTCGTTACTGTCCGCGCACGTGAGCTCCTCGAGCTCGCTGATGTCATCGTTTACGACTATCTCGCTAATTCAAAACTACTCGATTGGACAAAACCAGATTCCGAGAAGATCTACGTAGGCAAGAGCGCAGGCCGCCACTCCATCCCGCAGGATGAGATCGAAGAGATTCTCGTCGACCGTGCCAACAAAGGAAAACAAGTCGTCCGCCTTAAAGGTGGTGATCCCTACGTATTTGGTCGAGGTGGAGAAGAAATCGATGAGCTACAAATCGATAAAATCCCCTTCGAGGTCGTCCCCGGTGTAACTGCCGCCCTCGCCACGGCCGCATACACTGGAATTCCCCTCTCACACAGGGATTACAGCTCAGCTATTACCTTTCTAACCGGTCACGAAAATCCGGAAAAACACACGCTCAGCATCGACTTCAGAGTGTATGCCAAAACTAAAGGTACACTCTGTCTCTACATGGGCGTCGGTCAACTGCCACGGATCACTACCGAGTTAAAAGAAGGCGGCATGATTGGAACCACTCCCGTTGCTATAGTCGAATGGGCCACACTCAACCGGCAACGCTCCGTTTACGGCACCCTAGACACCATTGTAGAAAATCTCGAGGCCTCTGGTCTCGGCGCACCCTCCATGATCATTATTGGCGAAGTCGTTGCCCATCGGGCCAAAACCGAATGGTTTGAAGGTCGCCCACTCTTTGGTAAACGTATCGTCGTCACACGGGCCCGAGAGCAGGCTGGTCAACTCACGCAAATGCTCGCCGATCAAGGTGCCGAAGTTATTGAGCTTCCTTTTATCTCAGTAGAGCAGCATTTCGATGGCCAACGAGTGAGCGAAGTCCTCGCAGGCATCGCTGTTTACGAATGGATCATCTTCACTAGCGCGAATGGCGTGAAAAACTTCTTCGACCTCTTCTATAAAGCTTACGACGATATCCGCTGCCTTGGCCCCATGCGTATAGCCGCGGTCGGAGCCGCAACCGCGCGCGAGATCGAGAAACATAAGCTCAAGGTCGACCTCGTTCCAAAACAGGCTAATGCGGATGCCCTAGCCAAGGAACTGATAGAAAACGAAGGAGTCGAAAGCGTTCAGTTACTCGTCGTAACGGGCAACCAAAACCGCGACAACCTTGTCGCGCGCCTAGAGTCCGACAAAGGCCGTGCCATCGTCGATACCCTACCACTCTATCGAACCAGTAAAACCGACCTCAGCCATGAACCCTCAGCAGAACGCTTCCGCAAGGAAGGTGCCGATGCCGTGCTCTTCACCAGTTCCTCTACTGTAAAGTCTTTTGTCGAGCAACACGAGTCACTCAGACTAGAGCCAGGTGCGCGCAAGCCAACCTTTGGCAGTATCGGACCTCTCACCACAAAAACCCTGAAAGAACTCAAACTTCCAGTTGCTTTCGAGGCCACTCAATCCAGCTTAGAACATTTCGTCGTTGAAACAATCTCTCACCTGAAATGAGTTTGCTCTAAGGTCTTAAGAACGCCAAAATCTTAAAATTCTAATCACTAACTTCTATAACTATGAAAGTCATACTCGAAACTACCCAAGGCTCCATCACATTCAACCTCTTCGCTGACGTTGCACCAAAAACCTGTGAAAACTTCACTACGCACTGCAAGAATGGCTACTACAATGGCGTCATCTTTCACCGTATTATTGAACAATTCATGATTCAAGGCGGCGACCCCACTGGCACAGGCCGTGGAGGTGAATCTATATGGGGCAAAAACTTTGAAGACGAATGCGCCCGTGATCTAAAGTTCGACAAAGCTGGTATTCTAGCTATGGCCAACGCAGGCCCAGGCACTAATGGTAGCCAGTTTTTTATTACTACCGTAGCCACTCCTCACCTTCACATGAGACACACCATCTTCGGTGAAGTCACCGAAGGCATGGATGTCGTCGAAAAACTCGAAAGTGTCAAAAAAGGTGCCGGTGATCGCCCCATCGATGACCAGAAGATCATATCCGCGACAATCTGCGAGTAGTTCGTCAGTAATCATGGATTGGGCCGCCCACTCCAATTGAGAACGCAGGGAGAAGATAGATCATATAATTATATTTTAAGCGGCTTCGGAAACGTAGCCGCTTTTTGTATTTTACTCTACAATAAGAACTCTTAAATATTTGTCCTCAAATGTCTATACTTGCACTCCACGGTTTTACTGGTTGCGGTGCCGACTTCCTACCGCTCGCGCAACAAGTCGGCGGCGAATGGCACTGCCCCGAACTACCAGGACATGGCCCTGGATCTCAGCTAGACTGCTCTCCACAAGGCACTGTTGATTATATCAACAAAGTACTCACCCATCATCAGCCATCAGACACTACTCAAAAAATCCTCCTAGGCTATTCGATGGGCGCAAGAGCCGCTCTTCTTCATGCGGCATATCACCCCGAAGTATGGGATACACTCATCCTGATCAGTGGTAACCCTGGGATCGAAGACGAGACCGAGCGTGCTAATCGCCGTATTGCCGATGCCGAACTCGCAGATTCCATTGAGCGACTCGGTATGCAAGCATTCCTAGAATTCTGGCAAGAGACGCCTCTAATACGTAGCCAAAAGCATATAAGCGGTAATCTGCGAGCCTCCATGCAGGCTAATCGCCTAAAAAACACCAGCATAGGCCTAGCCAAAAGTTTACGTCAATTCGGCCAGGGCGATGCACCTAATCTCTGGCCAGAACTAGGCAAACTTACTGTGCCTGTCCTTCTCATAACTGGCGAAAAAGACACGAAATATACAAACATTGCTCAGCGCATGCAGGCTGTCTTGCCACACGCTTCCCGTATTACTATACCAAATGCATCTCACATGCCTCACCTTGAGCAATCTGATCTCGCGATAAAGGCCATTCATACCTTCTTTGCAGGCCTATAATTAAATAATAACAGGGCTAGTGGATACTCGGTAGGTTTGGGTCCTTAACAATGTGTTGGGGAAAATCCTTGATCGCTAACTTGAGCGATTCAGTGACTCGCTCTTCCGAGAGTTGTAGCGCATCGAAGATATTAGGCAGCTCGTTTCGCCAAAAAAGATTGCGAGTGCTGCTCTCGTAGATTTCAAGGGTCAGGTGTAGGCGTGAGGCGAATCGACTGCTTGGATCATCACGGCGAGCGATGACCTCATTGTAGGGGTCAATGTGATCAAAAGGATTTGCATAGATACTCACTAACTTTTTCCACTTCACTACAACGAAGAAATCAGCGTCGGCTGCGGCGGCGGCGGTAGATTGAAAACCCCTCCCTTCTAACTGGCTGACAATTACTTTCTCGGAAAATTCTTCGAGTAGCAGCTCATCGGACTTACGGAAATTCATGCCTGTAGTGAGCGTATGCTTGTAGCTGAAGGTATCTAGTGAACTGAAATTAATCGTCTTAACGAACTCTCCGTAAGGCGCTGTAATTGAGCAAGAAGTGAAGCAAGCTATGCTCGCTAAAGTAATCAGTAAGGGGGTAGATAATTTCATACTTGAAACTAAATAGGCTAATCTAAAAAACTCAATGTCAGACTGTTTCGTTAATAAATTGCGTATTCATAATGAACAGAGAAATCAGAATTGGTGGGAATACCACTAAGATTACTGCTTATATTCCTGACTAAAAGTATTGTCCGTGAGAATTAAATTGCATACATAAATAAACATGAGATTGACCAGCCAAGAACGTAAAAGTCTTTCCGTGATCCTCCTGATTCTCATCATGGCGATACTTGGCTTATGGCTGTTTTAGTTCCGCTATAGAGGAATACTCTAAAATGCTCTTATTCGCATTGGTGAGTGTTCGCCTTGGAAGATTTTAAAATGTAGCCGTATATATACGTCACTCAAATACTCACGCTGGCTTCTTCAAATTAATAAAATGGTCCCAATCCGAGTCATAGCTTTGCCCAATCAAAGAACTAACAAATGGCCGCCACTTCGGGCGTTCGGGCTTACGGATTAGATGCATGTTTGCCTGATGCGGCAGACGGTTCGCCTTCCGCGAATTACACTTAATGCATGATGTAACAATATTTTCCCAAGAGGTCCGCCCACCACGATCACGAGGGATTACGTGATCCATATTTAAATGAACTGAATCGAAGTGATGACCGCAATATTGACAGCGATAATCGTCGCGTTCAAAAAGATTATCCCGTGTGAATTTAATTTCCTGAGTTGGCAACTTGTCATAGCTACGGAGCAGCAGGACCTTGGGCATTCGTATCCGTAAACGAACAGTCTGAATGTAGGCTTCATTACCCCTATGAGAGTCTTCTTGGGAGAGTTCCAACCAAGCAGCTGAGTCCATCAAGCGGAAATTCTCGTCCCCAGTGTAGATAACCTGAGCGTGGTCTTGAAGCAGTAGGCTAAAAGCTCGTTCAACGCCGACGATATTAACTGGCTGCCATAACCGGTTCAAAACCAAAACTCGATATTTTAGAGCAGTGCTCATCAGAATAATTGATGTAATTTGCGGCTGACTAAAGTCAACCTTTTCGAAATGACGTCGCCAACTAACAATACACCATCAAGTCTCAGATGAGTCGCATCACATCTGAGCTTACCAAAGTATGTAAATCCTACTTACTCAAGCAGCCTTGTTCGCCGATGCTGCTGAGGAAACTGCAAGGTAATGGCTGTGCCCGCCCCTTTCCTCGACTCAATGTTGATGTGCCCACCGTGCGCGCGCATAATACGCTCAACAATCATCATGCCAAGTCCGTGGCCTCCTTTTTTCGTCGTATAGTAGGCTTGAAAAACCTTGGACAGATCCTCTTCAGAAATGCCTGAGCCCGTATCAACAAATTGCAGATAAACGTAGTCGTCGTCACGACGTGCAATGATTCGCAGACTTCCATTAGGCTGCATGGCTTCCATCGCATTTTTGATTAGATTGAAAAAGACCTGCTTAATTTGATCACTGTCACCGAGAATCGTGGGCAAATCATCACTAACCTCGACTTTTACTTCGAGTTTCCGGTCACTCAACTCTGCCTCCTGCACGCGGAGTACTTCGTCAACGAGCCCTAACAAATCAAGCTCATTCAACTCGGGCTTCTGCGGCCGCACTGCTTCGAGAAAGTGCGTAATGATGCCGTCGAGTCGCTCCACCTCTCCTTGGCACACCTGCAAGGACTCAGCCAACTTAGCGGCGTCTGGCTGCTCAGCTAGTTTTTTGAGCTTACGCTCAATCAGCTGTAAATGAATCGTCAAAGAATTAAGTGGATTTCCAAGTTCGTGAGCTACGCCTGCGGCTAGACTAACGATGGAGTCCGTACGCTCACTTTCGATACGCTCCTCCATCGAAAAGCGTTCTTCAGTTAAGTCGGACAGCACGATAACGTAACCGCCACTATCATCATGGCCAACTTGAGCATCGATTGGTACCATGTAGAGACGCACTACCCGATGCTCGGGGTAATTAAGTTCTATCTCACGCGAGAGAACGGGAGCAGACATCTTTTTACCCGCAACCGCCTCAAGGTCTATCGATTTAGCCAAATCGGGCACCATTTTCCAAAGTCTAGTAACACCGATATCGTTTTCCTTGAGACCGATTAATCCCAGAGCTGCATCGTTTGCATATTGCACCACTCCATCCGAATCGATCACTATGACACCATCTTGAATCGTATTGAAGACAGTCTCCTGCATCTTACGTTCACGAGCAAGACGCTGCACGAGGATTCCCAAATTCACTGAATCAAGATCTTCGATCCGCCCAAGTATTTTTTCGAGTCCGGTGTTTTTCATTAGACGAAGTTAAAATGTAAGAGTTGAAAGCTAGAAGCCATCATCTTGTTGGCGTAACGAGTTGAATCAACTCTTCTGCGATGGCCGACTTAGTGGCGGGACCTAACTTGATGGAACTGCCGTCGGCAGCGATCAGAAGCACTTCGTTTGTATCCGCAGCGAATCCTGAGCCTGCTCTGCCAACTTCATTTGCTACAATGAAATCTAAGTTCTTGGATGCTAACTTTTCCTTGGCATAGGTAACCACATTTTCCGTTTCGGCTGCAAAACCGACTACTGTCTGGTGCGCTTTACGCTCAGACATGGTTTTCAGGATGTCTGCGGTATGTTCGAACTCGATATTCATGAGGGCCTCACCCTTCTTCTCTTTGTGGGTGTGCTGGATAGCGGGGCGAAAGTCGCTGACCGCCGCCGTCATAATGAGGACATCGCAAGCATCGAAGAGCGCATCTACCTGGTGGAGCATTTCTTCGGCTGTTATAACTGGGTAGAGGATGGCACCCTTTGGTTCTTCCAGAGCAACAGGACCAGCCACAAGATCAACGTTCCAGCCCGCCTCAAGAGCGGCCTCGGCAATGGAAAAGCCCATTTTCCCGGTCGAGGGATTACTGATATAGCGTACCGGATCGATAAACTCACGGGTAGGGCCCGCGGTAATGAGACAACGAATAGAGCTTGCGTTCGACATAAGCATTAAAACTCTAAGCGAACTCATGCCTGATCTGCAACCCATCAACTCGTCTATTTCTGATAATACAGAGCCACCTAAAAAAAAGGACGCTAAGAAAGAAAATACCTTCCTGAACCTAGGTTTCAACCTGATCCTACCGATCCTACTACTCAACAAGGGTAAACAATGGTTCGGTTTCTACCTTGAACCCTACTTCGATAATGTCGCGGTAGGCGTGCTTCTCCTCGCAATTGCCTTCCCTGTCGGCTACTTCATCTACGACTATCTTAAACGCTCGAAGTATAACCTTTTTTCTATCCTTGGCTTGATCAGTGTTCTTTTGACTGGAGGCATAGGGATCCTAAAGATTCCAACTGAATGGTTCGCGGTCAAGGAGGCTGCCATCCCTCTTCTACTAGGCTTTGCAGTACTGATTTCCTTGAAAACGCCCTACCCGCTCATTCGTACACTTCTCTATAACCCCGAGCTTATTAATGTAAATAAGGTGCATACTGCCCTCGTCACTCATGATTCGGTCGTTGCCTTTGATCGTTTACTCGTGCGCTGCACATGGCTGCTCGCGACCTCTTTTTTATTAAGTGGTATTTTGAACTATGTTCTGGCTCGCTGGATCGTAGTCAGTCCCAGCGGTAGCGATGCGTTTAATTCCGAGGTGAGCAAAATGATGGCCTGGAGTTGGCCAGTCATAGCGATCCCAAGCATGGCAATTATGATGCTCACACTGATGCAACTGCTCAAGGGCATCAAAAGCATGACTGGCTTGGAGCTCGAAGATGTGCTCCACGGCGCAGGACCAAAAGAAGATGACAAGCAGTGAAGCTAGTTCGAAATGATGATCCCATTTAGCTGGGAAGGGTATCTCGAAAGCGGAAGTAAGAATCGCTGTTGATTTGCCCCATTTTTAGGCCTCCAAATACTGTTTTTGCAATTCTTCGACTACAGTCGGATCAGCCAAGGTCGTTACATTTCCCAACTCTTTGCCCTCGGCGATGTCGCGTAGAATCCGGCGCATAATCTTACCAGAACGTGTTTTAGGTAAATCCGAAGAAAAGAGAACACGTTCAGGCCGAGCAAACTTCCCGATGCCCTTGTCGATCATTGCGACGAGTTCCTTACGTAGCAGGTCGTCTTGATCGCGACCATCAATCACAGTGACAAAGGCAACTAGCCCCTGGCCTTTAATCTCGTGGGGAATGCCGACAACTGCGGATTCGGCCACGTCCTTGTGCTCGACGAAGACACTTTCCAACTCAGCAGTGCCGATACGGTGACCCGATACGTTGACCACATCGTCCACACGACCCAGAATCCAGATGTAGCCATCCTCGTCGCGGCGAGCGCCGTCCCCGGGGAAATAATATTTACCGCCCCACTTACACCAGTAGGTATCTTTAAAACGCTGCGGGTCGCCATAAATACCACGCAGCATGCCCGGCCATGGTTTCTTTATAGCTAGAATGCCTGCTTCTACTTCGCTACCATCATCTGCTAAGATCGCTGGCTCGACCCCAAAGAAAGGAACTGTTGCGCAACCAGGCTTCGTCGCAGTCGCACCCGGCATCGGTGAAAGCATGTGGCCACCCGTTTCGGTCTGCCACCATGTATCCACGATTGGACAACGCTCTGCGCCGATCAGCTTGTGATACCATATCCAAGCTTCTGGGTTAATTGGTTCGCCAACAGTACCGAGTAGGCGAAGCGAAGAAATATCCTTACCCGTAACCCAATCGTCGCCCCACTTCATAAAAGCACGGATCGCAGTCGGTGCGGTGTAGAAAATGGAAACCTTATACTTCTCAATAATTTCCCAAAAGCGCCCTTCGTCAGGATGATTTGGAGCACCTTCATACATCACTTGAGTGACGCCATTCTGCATAATGCCATAGACAATGTAAGTGTGTCCCGTAATCCAACCTACATCAGCAGTGCACCAATAAACATCGTCTTGCTTCAGGTCGAAAATATACTTCGAAGTAAGGTAGCTAAATACTTGGTAGCCCGCCGTGGTGTGCATGATGCCTTTAGGCTTCCCTGTCGTTCCACTGGTGTAGAGAAGGAAGAGCAAATCTTCTGCTTCCATTTCTTCGGCGGGGCAATTGTCGTCCACATGAGCGACGAGATCATGATACCAACTGTCACGGCCATCCACCATCGGACAAGCAACCGGATGGTCGTCGCCTCGTTTAACCACGATGACATCCTTCACGCAGTCGCAATTCGCTACGCCTTCATCAACAATCTTTTTGAGCTCCAGCATCTTTCCACGGCGGTAGCCTCCGTCCGCCGTGATAACCATACGCGTCTCACTATCGAGCACGCGGTCACGAATTGAGTCGGCTGAAAAACCCGCAAAAATGACCGAGTGCACAGCGCCAATGCGCGCACAAGCGAGGACAGCGATTGCCAACTCAGGAATCATCGGTAGATAGACTGCGATCCGGTCGCCCTTTTGCACACCGCGTGATTTCAAGGCATTAGCTAAGCGGCAAACCTCCAAATGGAGCTGCGAGTAGCTGATGTCCCGCGAATCCCCAGGTTCGCCCTCCCAGTGAATAGCGATCTTATCGCCCCGCCCCGCATCGATGTGACGGTCGAGGCAATTGTAGGAAAGATTTGTGCGGCTACCATCAAACCATCTGAAAAATGGCGCATCAGAATCGTCGAGCACCGTGTCCCACTTCTTAAACCAATGCAGCTCTCCAGCCGCTTCTGCCCAAAAGGCTTCGGGATCCTGAACACTTTTCTCGTAGAGAGCCCTGTAGGCCGAATCGCCACTAATGTGAGCCGCATCGACAAATCCAGAGGAAGGGGCGAATTTGCGGTGCTCGTGGGAGACCGACTCCATAGATGAATTATCAGTAGTCATGTTAGCTTCGGGGGCTTTAAATTTAATGCGAAAGCGCAGCTTACGCTCTCAAGTAGTCAATTCCCTACCAGAATGAGGTCAATGCCGAAGGCGACGAACTTACAGCTACTCAAGCTTTATACTACTATCAATGCTAGACGGAACAGGCAGACCCGCCTGAGAGATGAACCGACATGCGATCACACGCTAGTAATGAGATCAACAACCCCTTCAGATCAAAACACTCACTGCACCAGAGGACGCGCGAGGCGGATACCACCGCTACGAAGAAACTGGCTGGTCTTGCTGGAATTCGAGGCCCTTTGCCTCTGAGTCGACTGTGACCTTAATGACCTCACCTGGCTTGATCTCTCCAGAGAGTATGCCCTCAGCGAGGGAGTCTTCTAGATATTTTTCGACAGCGCGACGTAGTGGTCGTGCCCCATATTTTTCGTCATACCCTTTATCGATCAAGAAATCTTTACACTCTTTAGAAAATTCGAACGTTAACTCGCGCTCTTTAAGGCGAGTGGAGACATTTCGTAGTTCTAGGTCGACGATCTCAGTCATATCCTCGCGAGCGAGTGATTTGAATATCACAAGGTCGTTGAGGCGATTGAGGAACTCGGGCTTAAAGACCCGTTTAGTCTCATCTAGGATCTTTTCACGGATCTTTTCATACTCGTTCTCGGCATTACTCTCAATTCCGAAGCCCATTGAAGTATTACGCTGGAGGATGTCCGCGCCGACGTTTGACGTCATAATCAAAATAGTGTTACGAAAGTCGATCTTGCGACCGAGGCTGTCGGTTAAACGGCCTTCCTCAAGAACTTGAAGGAGCAACTGAACGACGTCGGGGTGAGCTTTCTCAATTTCGTCGAAAAGTACGACCGAGTAAGGCTTGCGGCGGACCGCTTCGGTTAGTTGGCCACCCTCTTCGTAACCGACGTAGCCTGGAGGCGAACCTACGAGGCGGGAGACAGCAAATTTTTCCATGTATTCAGACATATCGATCTGAATGATAGCATCCTTATCGCCAAACATCTCATCAGCCAAAACTTTGGCAAGGAGTGTCTTACCCACACCCGTAGGTCCAAGGAACATAAAGGAGCCAATCGGACGTTTAGGATCTTTAAGATCAGCGCGGGAGCGACGAAGGGCTTTGGAAATGACTTCAGTTGCGATCGTCTGACCAATCACTTCGGTTTGTAGTTGGGCTTCGAGCTTGAGCAGCTTTTTACTCTCAGCCTCTTCCATTTTAGAGAGTGGAATGCCTGTCCACGTAGCAACAACTTGGAGCATTTCCTCTTCGTCGACGACGAGGCGGTTCTCTTCGCGAGTTTTCTTCCAATCATCAATCGCGACTGCTTGCTTTTTGCGCAGTTGTTTCTCTTCGTCGCGATATTTAGCAGCACCCTCGAAGTTTTGCTTGGCAATGGCATCCTCTTTCTTGGCACAAACCTCATCTATCTCAGCAGTCAAAGCCTCGAACTCGGGTGGCTGCTTGAGTGACTCAATACGGGCACGCGCACCAGCCTCATCGAGTATGTCGATCGCCTTATCGGGAAGGAAGCGCGAGGTAATGTAGCGCTCAGAGAGCTTAGCTGCAGCCACGAGTGCAGCATCTGTAAATTCGACCTTGTGGTGGTCTTCGTATCTGCTGCGGATGCCTTTAAGGATAAGAACTGTGTCCTCGACGGAAGGGGCCTCAACCTTAACGGACTGAAAGCGGCGGTCGAGCGCACTGTCTTTTTCGATGTACTTGCGGTATTCTGCCAGAGTGGTGGCACCTATGCATTGTAGCTCGCCGCGACTGAGAGCAGGCTTAAAAATATTAGACGCGTCCATGGCACCTTCGGCCGCGCCTGCACCTACGATCGTGTGAAGCT
>Ga0302125_10001374_pt1 | contig 12181 bp, 7 predicted proteins | sample CB4_surface_MG_FD_203111 | JGI IMG/M metagenome (GOLD analysis project Ga0302125, IMG submission 203111) | Marine microbial communities from Western Arctic Ocean, Canada - CB4_surface | ecosystem: Environmental > Aquatic > Marine > Oceanic | place: Canada: Western Arctic Ocean | collected... | reverse complement strand
TGTTTGTCGTATAATATAATACGTTCGTAAAGATGTTAGTAGGTTAGCCAAGCTTGCAACAATCTGGTATTCAAAGACACTGCATTTATTAATTTTAACTGACTATGTCGGCATCTTTTTTCTACTCTAGTTGTCTTACTATAAGCGCTTTGCTTGGCGGTGTGTTGGCTCATGCTGTAGAGCGACCCAATATCCTATGGATTTATGCTGAAGACACCTCGCCATGGATGGGCTGTTATGGTGATGCGATTAATTCAGAGGCGACCCCACATATCGATTCGATCGCGAGCTCAGGTGTCTTATTTACACGTGCTTATGTGCCGGCTCCAGTTTGTTCGGCAACAAGGTCTGCGATGATTGTTGGACAAAATGCCATCCGTTTCGGTGGGCATGAGCATAGGTCTTCGCGGGGCGGACCAAAAATCCAATTACCTAATACATATCAATTACTGCCATCACTTTTGCAGGCTCAAGGCTACACGACCTTCAATCATGGGAAGACTGATTATAACTTTGTTTGGGATTCAAATGCTTATAATTATAATTCTAAGAGCAAGACAGACTTTGCGGACTTGGTGAGTCGTCAGCCATTCTTTGGCCAGATTCAAACCAAAGGAGGGAAGAATAATACTAACAAATTTCCTGCCGAGAGAAAGGTTGATTCGGCTAGCGTAACGGTGCCGGCGGATTATCCTAACAATGAGATCTATCGTGGGGTGGTTGCGCAGCATTACGATGCGATTCGTATGGATGACGATTTAATTGGTGATATTTTAAGGGGTCTTGAATCTGCGGGGCTGGCCGAAAATACCATTGTGGTGTACTTTTCTGATCATGGTGCTAACAATCTTGTGCGCCATAAACAGATGGCAACAGAAGGTGGCTTACACGTGCCATTTATCATCATTGGACCTGAGGTATGGGTGCCACAGCAACAGGTGCGTGAAGACTTAATCGACCTACTTGACCTCTCAGCGACCACACTTGCGTGGGCAGGTATAGAAAGGCCTACATGGTATTCTGGACAGGACCTTTTCGGTAATGACTTTAAGGCACGCGCATTTGTAGGTGCACATAAAGATCGTCTGGATCATACGATTGATCAGGTGCGTACGATTCGCACAGATCAGTATCGTTATGTGCGTAACTACAAGTTGGATCGTATCTTTCTGCAGCCACAGTATCGGGACAAAAAAAACTATACGCAGAACTTACATCAACTTTATCACGAAGGGAGACTCTCGGCTCGGCATCGTGAAATTTACTTTGGCGAACGTCCGGCAGAGGAACTCTACGACGTATCGATCGATCCACACATGATGGTAGATCTCGCAAGTGATTCAGATTTCGCAGATGAGCTGGATCTGCACCGTGCGATTATGGACGAGTGGTTGGCCGCGGGTGATATGGGCGAGGGAGACGAATCTGTTGCTGCCCTCAAAGCCAATGGCGAAGGCACGAAATGGGGGGAGGGTGTGAATGTGGAGTATGAAGCCTACCGAGTGGACAGCGATGGCGACGGACTTTCAGACAAATGGGAGACTTTGAACGGGCGTGATCCTCTGGATGGGCGATTGTATTTTGGTTTCGATTGTGGTGCTTGGCAGACTGAGGGCTGGTTCTCTGAAGATATCAGTGCGAATTTAGCTGGTTCGCTTGGTACACTTGATTTTGAATTGGATGGAGTGTCTGGTAGCATTCGGCGCGAAGGACTGAATGTCCTCGTTTCTGAAGCAGACAAAGCATTGACCTGGGATATGCGATCCAGTGGGGATCTAAAAGGCATTATCTCACTGAATGAACAGACAGTCGGGCATGTTAGTATTGATGCTTCACATACATTTCAGACGACTTCTCTGAATTTGAATTTTTCTGGATGGAGTGATTCTATTCAGTCACTAGAGTTTACGTTTATAGGCGATGCTGGCACTGTTGTCGAAATCGATGCGATCCAGATTCAGCGATAATGAAATATATTTTAATACTTTTGCTTGTCCTCACGAGTGTCGTGACGGCTCAATCAAATATCATTTATATTAATGCAGATGATTTTGGTGTAATGGATGTTGGGTTTAACAATTCCAAATACCACACACCGAATATCGATCGTCTGCGTGCCGAAGGGATGTTATTTACTAATGCGTATGCACCAGCGTCGAATTGTGCGCCTAGTCGTGCCAGTGTATTTAGCGGTCAGTATAGCCCGCGGCATGGCGTCTATACGGTGGGCACTTCGGCGCGTGGACAAGTGAAGGATCGTAAGTTGATTCCAATTAAGAATACAGTTCATTTAGCACCAGAAATCGAGACCCTTTCAGAGGTTTTACAAGCAGGTGGCTACCGCACGATTCATTTAGGCAAGTGGCATTTGGGCATGGATCCGACGGAGCAGGGCTTTGATGTGAACATCGGCGGTTATAGCATGGGTGGTCCGAAGGGTGGGTATTACCTGCCGATTCAGAGCCAAGCTAAGGTGGCAGAGTTTAACGATGATTATCCTGCAGGGACTCACATTGCAGATGTATTTGCTGATCAAGCCATCAAATTTATCCGTAGTCATCTAGAGGAGCCGTTTTTCGTACACATGGCTTACTATTTAATCCATACACCGCTTCAAGCCGTTCCTGAAATGGTGGATAAATACGGTGGGCGTACCAACCGCTGGGCGATCTATGCATCAATGGTGGAGAAGATGGATGAGAGTATCGGAGAAATTCTGGCTGAGCTCGATGCACAAGGCTTACGCGATGATACCTTGGTGTTGTTCTGTTCCGATAATGGCGCGCACTCTGATATCTCCAGCCAAGCGCCACACCGATCTGGTAAGGGATCCTACTTTGAGGGCGGTATTCGGGAGCCCTTAGTGGTTCGGTGGCCTGGGCGAGTTACTCCTGGAGCGAGTTGTGATGTGCCAGTTATGGGGATTGATTTTTTTCCTACTTTTATCGACGCAGCGGGCATAGTAGCTCCGGAAGGGAAGATCCTTGATGGTCTCAGTTTATTGCCCTTGTTGACTCAGTCCGGTGCGATTGAAGAGCGCAGCTTGTTTTGGCACTTTCCGGTATATTTACAGGCCTATGCCGGTAAGGCAGATGACTCGCATGATCCATTATTTCGCACACGCCCTGGCTCTGCTCTTCGTCAGGAAAAATGGAAGTTTCATGAGTACTTCGAAGAGGGGCGCTTGGAGCTTTACGATTTAGAGGCTGATCCGGGCGAACGGAAAAATTTAGCGAGTTTATATCCTGAGAAAACCACTGAGCTGCATCAATTAATGCAAGCGTGGCGATCGGAATTACAAGCTCCGGTGCCGACTGAACTGAATCCGAAATTTAAAAGTGCAGAGAACTAGGGGAAGTTTGGAAATCTATATTTATGAACAGAAACATACTTTTTATCGCGTGTTTAGCAGCCTTGTTTGCGATAACTGCGCATGCTGAAGACGCAACGCGTAAACCGAATGTCATCTATATATTAGCAGACGACCTTGGCTATGGAGAAGTTGGCTACAACGGACAAGAAATGATTCAGACGCCAGAGTTAGATGCGCTGGCAGAGGGGGGGATGATATTTAGCGCGCATTATAGTGGAAATGCGGTGTGCGCGCCGACTCGGTGTTCGTTGATGACTGGGCTGCATCCGGGCCATGCTTACATTCGCGCCAACAGTCCGGGCTATCCCAATGGACAAACTCCTTTACCCGAAGGTACTGAGACTGTGGCGAACCTGTTGAAGCGAGCTGGCTACACGACGGCGGTCATCGGCAAGTGGGGTTTGGGCGGCGTACTCGAAGATGTGCCGAATCCAGTGCTCAATAGCGGTCACCCAAATAAGCAAGGTTTTGATCATTTCTTCGGCTACTTGGATCAGCGAAAGGCGCATAATTATTATCCCGACCATCTTTGGAGAAACAACGAGTTTGTGAAGCTGAATAATCCAGGCGGGACATGGGGCAAAGGAAATCAAGATTATAGTCATGATTTGATGACGGAAGAGGCCGTAAACTGGATCACAGCGAATCGAGATCAACCCATGTTCTTGTATTTGGCTTATTGTATCCCGCATACACATTGGCAGGTGCCAGAACTCGGCGAGTATGCAGAGAAGGATTGGCCAGAGGAACGTTTCAAAGTTCAAGCAGCAATGGTGTCGCGTATGGATCGCGATATCGGTCGTATCAAGCGCTTGCTTGAAAAGCTGGGAATTGAAGAGGATACATTGCTTATCTTTAATTCGGACAACGGTGCACATGGGCAAGGCGGCACTCGCGAATTCTTCGACACGACGGGTGGGCTTAAGGGTAAGAAGCGACTAATGACTGAGGGGGGCGTGCGCTCTCCAATGTTGGCTTATTGGCCAGGCAAGGTGCCAGCGGGTGCTCATTCGGAGCACATTTCAGCTTTTTGGGATTTCCTCCCGACCATGGCTGAGTTAACTGGCGAGCCAATTAATGGTCGGACTGATGGCCTCTCGATGCTGCCCACCTTGAGGGGTGAGTTTGAACAACAGAAACAGCATCGTTATCTGTATTGGGAACTTTACGAAGGGCGCGCCAATTGTGGGGTGCGTATGGGTAAGTGGAAAGGACTCGTGCTGGATCGGCGCAAAGGCATGGAGATTGAATTGTATGATCTGGAGGCGGATGAAGCCGAGGAGAGGAACGTCGCTCACCAGTATCCCGAAGTGGTGGATCAGATCAGAAAGGCCATGCTGGAGGCCCACGAACCGAGCGTATTTTGGGATAAAAATAACAAGCCGCTTTATAACGCACAGGCGGCATGCGATTTCAATGCCGTCACCTATGTGCCAAGGTTAAAGAAAAAGAAGGTAAATTAGAGGACTCGTACTGTAGGAAAAGTTGCTTTAATATTTTTCTAAAGACTCAGATTCCACATGCGCTTTAGGGCGATTCGATATTTAGACCGATCATTTGAATAACAAGTAAATGCGACTGATCATCTCACTCCTAATAGGATTTTGCCTAGCTCTCGAAGGCCGCGAACCTCCAATTGGTATGTGGGTATGGGGGCAAATACATTTAGAGTCAGAGGAGGCACGTGGCGAATTATTTGATTTTTGTGAACGCGAAGAGATCACTCACATTGACCAGCACGTCAGTATTAAAAAGGGCATATTACTGAATGCGGAGGCTCTCCGTAATTTCATAATTAAGGCAGCTGAACGCGGTATCACCGTGAATGCATTACGCGGAGATAAGGCAATGTTCTTTGCAAGTAATCATGAGCTTACAATGGCCGCGGTGAAGACCATTGTGGCATTCAATGAGACACTGCCTGATGGCAAAAAATTACTGGGTATCAAGTTTGATGTTGAGCCCTATGGCTCCCAGGAATGGAAAGCAGGTGGCGATCAACGCAGTCAAGTAATGCGGGACTATTTGAGCTATCTGAATCAAGTAAATGCGTATCTTTCGATGGCAGCGCCCGGAATGGAATTGGCTGTAGATGTCCCGTTTTGGTGGGATAAGACTGAGTTTCAAATCGTGTTCGATGGGCAAAAAAAACTTTTTGTGGAGCACGTCCAAGATCGAGTCGACTGGCTAGGTATCATGTCATACCGGCGAGATCCGAGTGAGACAGCCAAGTTGGTTGCTACAGAGTTGAACTATGCCTCTAAGCTTGGATATTTACGTTCGGTAGCCCCGTCGATGGAAACGGGTAACATTACAGGCAAGGAGGCATACATCAGTTTTGGCGGCGTACCTGTGCATCAGTTTAGATCTTCACTGAGCAGCCTGCGTAATACTTATGCAAATAATCCTTATGTCCGCTGCATCATGCTCCATCATTATGATAGCCTGCGCGTGTACCTTGAAGAGACTGAATATTAGTAGTTTGTATAACTGAGTTAATTGCTAGCAAGCTGAGGCAGAATAGAACACATACTAAAGAATGCGCCTATTGGCTTGCTTTGTGTGTTTGAAATTCAGGCCAGCTAAGTGTGCCATCTCCATTCGCATCAGCTTGAGGATACTTTTTGAAATATGTATTCTTCCAAGATCCTGCGCCACTTTTGCCAGGATTTTTCTTAATATTCACTGTCTGGATGGCCTCTTCATGATATGGCAGCTGGTCAAATATGGCTTTCTTGTATTGCGCTTTCAGCGCATTAAATTCTGGATTATCGGCTAGGTTATTCCACTCGTGAGGATCATTGGTATGATCGTAGAGTTCCTCCTGACCATTGTTGTAGATGATGTAGCGATAACGCTCAGTACGATAGGCCCAATGTTGCTTGGCTGGGATATTGTTATTCTTTGGCCCCGCGAAGCGCATTGTGAGCGCGCCGTCGGGCCCATCCCAGTTGCTTGATCTTGGATCGGTGAGGAGCGGGCGCATGCTGAAGCCATCGAGTGGTGCGCCTTGCGCATTTTTACGCGTATCGCCTTGTAAGTTGCAGAGGTCAATGAGTGTTGGATAGACATCGATCAAAGAGACTGGTTGATGCGTCGTCTCGCCAGCTTGGCTGATGCCAGGCGCACGAATAATCATGGGGATACGAGTGCTGTCTTCCCATAGTGTATTTTTAAATAAATAGCCCTTTTGCCCCATGTCCCAGCCGTGGTCACTGGTCACGATGATGATCGTGTTGTCGGCGAGACCGTTTTTTTCAACTGCATCAATCACGGTGCCGACGCAGTCATCCACGGCGGCAACGCCTGCGAGATAGGCACGCAGGAATGCTTTTATGCCTTGCTCGGAGCTGCCATAGGATTCCTCAAGGAGTTTGTAGTAGCGGTAGCCTTTGTCATCCCCGCTTCCATCAGATGAGTCTGCACTTTTTAGATAAGTGTCATCAAGGTCGTTTGGTATGCTTGCAGGAAGTAAGAGCTCATCTACGGGGAAGCGGTCGAAATACTCTTGAGGCACATGAATTGGTGTATGCGGTCGGACAAATCCTACTGCGAGAAAAAGTGGCTGGGAAGATGTATTCTCAGCAAATCTTTTCAGAGTTTTAGCTGCCCATTCAGCGTTCAGCTCGTCGGGAGTCAGATCACGTGAGTCGTGGTTGCCGAAGTCGAGAACTTGCTCTTTACCCCAACCGTATTTCCAGCCTGCTCCTGCGGGTTGTCCTTCATGATCCATGCGTAGGGGACCAAATGAGCCGTCGATCGCGCCAATGTTCGAAAAAGGGGCAGGCACCCATGGGTTGGCATTGCGTTTTTGGCCGTCGAACCAATAAGGCCCATAGTCAGTCTTGCTTTTGTATTCACTCCAGTCAGCGGGTCGGTGGTCATGTTCATTCTTTCCCGTTCCGGCGACATGGTAGCCATTCTCTTTGAAGAATTCCATAATCGTCTTGGAGTTCTTTAGCACGGGGTTATCAAACCACTTAGCCCAGAATAGATTGTTGGAAGTATGGGGATAGATCCCTGTGTAGATACTTGCACGCGATGGGGCGCATACGGGATTATTGCTGTAGGCATGCTGAAAGGTCACTGCGGACTCCGCAAAGCCACACATGCGCGGTGTGAGCGCCTGAGGATGTCCCCCATAAACGGAGCCGAAGTCATTAAGGTCATCGCAGATAATGAAGACAACGTTGGGACGTGTTGGATCGCTACTGGCTGCGTGTGTTTGTCCTAGCGTTGCGATGAATAGAAACAGAATGAGTAATGTATTTTTTAACATAAAAAAGGCATGGCCATATTCATGACTTAGGAGATGGCTTCGAGTTGGCCTCTAATAGTAGTGTGCACTGATTTGGTGACTGTTTGGAATGATTTATTATTTCATCATCATTTCCCACCTGGACAGATCCCATTTCATTGGCGCTGGAAATGCCGCGGATTCCTTTTTCCAGATGGCCTTGAGCTGCGCTGTTTTTTCGGGGAGTTGATGGATGAGGTTAGTCTGCTCCATGGGGTCGTTGATGTAGTCATAGATTTCAAATGACTCTGGTAGGCCTTCGGTGGCATCTTTGTAGAGGTCTGGCATGATCGGACCGACATAGCGAAGGATGTAGCGATTGTCGACTACGATGTAGCCTGCGGGTGCTTTTTCGCGTGATTCATTGTGGGTGAAGAAGGAGCTCGCTCCATGGAATCCCCAGACGCGGGCATGAATCCCGCCGACGGCAAAGTGATCACGTACGGGCTCACTCGAACCGGTAGTGATTTGCGGCAAGAGTGATTTTCCGTCGATATCGGAAGGAACCTTGCCACCTGCAGCAGCGATCACAGTTGGAATAATATCCATAGTAGATACGAGCTGATTTAATTGCTGTGGCTCTTGAATGCCTCTTGGCCAGTGAAAGAAGAGTGGCACACGAAAGCCGCCGAGTAGGAGCATGCCCTTATGCCCGCGGTAGGGGGCATTACCAGGGAGGCAGGAAAGGCTACCAACGGAGCCACCGTTGTCAGAAGTGAAAACGACGATGGTATTATCTGCTGCTCCGCGCGCTTCTAGATAATCGAGCAAGCGTTGCACGTTTTGATCGACTGCGTAAACGTGAGCGTAAAAGTTGTCGAGTATTTCCGCGCCAGAGTCGAATGGCCGCTGGTAATCCTCGGGTGCCTTGGGTTTGAGGGGCGAATGCACTGTGTGATAATGCAGCTGCACATAAAAGGGCTTCGCTGCGTCGAGGCTTTGTTCGATGAAGTTCAGAGCCTCGTCGGTAAAGACATCGGTATTGTAATCTTTGATCAGCCCAGCGTGGTCGAAATTCCTCCAAATGTTGGTCGCATTGTAGAAAGGAGACTCCCACTGGTTATAGCCGAAGTAGTAGTCGAAGCCGTTGTTGAGGGGGTGATCTTTGAGTGCGACTGATCCTTCGAAGCCTTCTGCTTTGAGTTTTTTGGATACCGATTGATGATCCTTGTTATTATAGTAGGTGGCATTCCAGCTGTCATCTACTTTGACGGCTTCAGGGTCTTCTACGCCCGCTGCTTTCAGATAGTTGGGGACCATCTCGTAGTTGCGTGAGCCCACGTGCCACTTCCCGATATGTGCGGTGGAATAACCTAGGGCATGTAATTGTTCGGCGAGATGCGAATTTGGTTTGAGGCCATGCGCTTCGGTGTCGATGTTTCGGTAGACGCCCCATCGGTTTTGTAGCACGCCAGTGGCGATGCTGAGCCGTGCTGGAGCACATAAATTGCTTGAAGCATAAGCATTATCGAACCGAGCACCTTCATCGGCAAGACGACTCAGAGTGGGGCTGGCTTTACGGACGGCTTCAAAGGCTTGCTCTGGAGTATATTCTCCGCGCTGGGCAACGTGTTCTAAGAGTGCAGGGTCGAGATCATCAATCGTTAGGCCTTTGGCGTAAGTTTCGAGCTGAGAATAGCCGAAGTCGTCAAGCATGACGAAGATCACATTTGGCTGACTTGCGTAAAGCGCGGCACCGCTAGTGACGAGCAGTGAGCAAAGCTGTAAGTATCGTTTCATGTTGTGGTAAATTGGGTTCGGTAAGAGAGGTATGCGAAGGGTCATCCTTGAGTTTGAAGAGAGGCTGATTATGCCTCGTGCCTTGCGAGCTATACGGTGCCCCTGCGTGACTCGAGTTCGCTTCGGATTTCCGCCATGCGGTCTTTGGTCAGCGGATAAATCGCATTGAGTACCATGGCTACAAGTAGGCAAAGGATAGGAAGACCAATTAGCAAGAGGCGCATCTTTAGGAGTGTGCCTTCGGGTTGGTTTCCACCGAGGTCTTGGCTAAAATGAGTCCATGCCAATAAAATACCAGAAATTCCAAATGCGAGCGAACTGCCCGCCTTCATTATCCAACCGCTAACGGCACTAAATAAGCCTTCACGTCGTTGACCATTTGTGAATTCGTCGTAGTCACAATAGTCGCCTAACATGGATAAGAAAATTGCCCAAAATATAGTGTAGGCAGGAGCAAAGAAGAAGGGGTCGAGGAAGATTAGCTGTGGAATGTCACTATTGTAAGTGAACCAACGTGCCGCGCTGCCAAAGAGTGCCGCGATTAAAGAGAGAAAGATCAATTTACGCTTCTCAACACTGATTAAGAATTTAGAGATCACGAAGAGCATGACGAACCCGAGCACTTGCATGATGTTCTGCATGATCGCAAAGTAACTGGAGCCACTGAGTTTGTCGCCCTCCCACACGTAGTAGATATTAACGTAGAGGCCGAATGTTGCGACAAGTAATATGCTACAGAGTAGGCCCAGTCCGACACCATGCAAAATGAGAAATTGCCGGTCCTTGACGAACGATTTGAAGCTACTGATCAGCTTTACGCGTTCTTGATTGGCGGCCACTTTGTTGTAACGCTCTTTAGGGAATTTTGCGCAGATGATGCCTGAAATTAGGATCAAAATACTGGATATCGCAGATAAGATACGAATGCCAGTTACTGGGTCGGAGAAGAGTTCACTCTGAGTGAGTGGGAAGATCCACGGCAGAATTAACATGAAGATCTTATTGAAAAAAGCAGAGTAAATGCGGATCGTCGTGCGCTCCTCATAGCCAGGAGTCATTTCTGTGGCGAGGGCACGGTAGGGTACTGAGTAGATCGTATAAGAGGTGAAGAAAATAATCGAGAAGCAGAAGAGGTAGATGGTCTTCGATTGTTCTGTCCAATCAGGAGAAGCGAACCAGATCATAGGATAGGTAATCGCCATGAGAATGGAGCCAATGAGCAGGAAGGGCTTTCTGCGTCCGAACTTACTTTTGCAGTTGTCGGAGATATAGCCCATGATGGGGTCGGTAATCGCATCCCAGAGGCGCAAAAGCATCAACACAGTGCCGATGAGTGCGGGACTCATCCCCAAGATCATGTTATACACTGGCGTAGCGATATCATTCACCCCGTTTTCTCCGTAGCGGTTGGTGAATTCACCTGTTCCGAACGCGAGCTTTTCTTTGAAAGAAACAGCTGCATCTTTCGGTTGATTTGTTGAGGCTGTATCTGATTTGGGTTCCATTGTGATCTTTAGGGTGAGGAAGTGGTAAGGCTATCGAGCCGTGCTAGTGACTGTTTCTGACCGCATTGCCTTGGAGGTCTTTTGTGCGTGTAAGGTGTCAGAGTATCGCAATAGATTACTAAGTAGCAATTGCGCGACTGGATCGTATGCCACTTTTCGTCGAAGGATCAGTGTGCTAAGGATTACTTTGCCTTCTCCATGTGCTTTGATTGCTATGTCAGTGCCATGCCAGAGGTCTTCGCCGCCGAGATAAGTGCGCTTTTTTACTTTGGTTTGGATGTCCTCTGGACGGAACCAGGTAATGGTCTGGGCGGGTGCTTCGTCAGCTTCGAGTTCGTAGAAGCTTTCGGCTGGAGCGACTTCGTGATAGGGTTCATCCATCATACAGTTACTCGGTAGACCATCAAAAATCGGGTGTTGCTTTGCGACGTGCATACTCGATTCCCAGAATGAGAAAGAGGGGCGTGCGAGTAGCTTGAAAGGAAAGATGCCTGACTTTAGTAGTTGATTGCTTTCGATCGCGGGTGCTCTGCTGCCCTCGTATTCTTCAAGCATGCGGGGTGAGTCATGCTCTGCAGGCGCTTCAAGGAAGAGTGCATTGGCGGTGCCGCATTGAACACAATGCATCGCAGTCTCGATAGCCGCCAAGTCTGATTTAGACGAGACATCTTCTGGCACGACTAGGAAGGTGGTTGCTTGATCGTCTTGCGTCCAATCAGAAAGTGCTGTGTAGGCTAATCCTGATTGATCCAGCGACGGTGTAATGTCGCCATCTGGATCGTAGACCACTAAATTCGAATCCATACTCGTAAATGTTTTCGGCGTAACAAAGAGCTCAATAGTATTTTTGCGTTCGACCTCGCCCTGGCAATTGTAGGCGCGTATTGAAATAGTATTGAATCCTGTTTCGAGCAGTTCGCTCGGCATGTAGGCGCGGGATTGTTGGAAATTACTTTCTTCAGACCAATTGAGGTCGTTTAGTTTGTATACGACTTCGCCTTTGGAGAGTTCGATCTGTGCAGGTAGTCGTCCATTCTGTCCACGTAGCACGATGTCGAATTTGACGGAATCCCCTACGTGTAGGTTACGACGTTCCGGAAAGCATAAAATAGATGGCATTTTGTTTGCCTCGGCAATCCCATGATAAACCAATTTGGGGCGTTGCCAGTGGTCAATGAGTCCCGCACCTAGAATCCAGTCGCCATCAGTAAATGCATGTATGCAGTATCCGGATACGTTTTTGTTCGATAGGAGTGCTTCGAGCTG
>Ga0302125_10001365_pt1 | contig 12209 bp, 10 predicted proteins | sample CB4_surface_MG_FD_203111 | JGI IMG/M metagenome (GOLD analysis project Ga0302125, IMG submission 203111) | Marine microbial communities from Western Arctic Ocean, Canada - CB4_surface | ecosystem: Environmental > Aquatic > Marine > Oceanic | place: Canada: Western Arctic Ocean | collected... | reverse complement strand
GTGGCGCCTCCCGTTTTCGACGCCCGCGTGGGGGGGTGGCTTTTGCGCCCCGAGTCGTCCGACTTCGCGTGCGGCACCAACGGCGGGTGGTCAGGCCTGAGTGGCGGCGACCGCGGTGCCTCTTCCGGGGGCGGCGTAAGCGAGTCCTTACAGCGCGCGTTCGCGGGTGACTTGAATTCAAACCAAATAAACGCCGCCACCGCGTGGCCATCAAGGTTTGGCAAGTTCCCGAATTCCAACAACGAAACGTCGACGACGAGACGAAACCACGCGGCGGCGGCGGCGACGACTACCTTGTGCGCTGTGGTCGCTGCTGTTGATTTGGTGATCGCAAAACAGTTGTCACAGCCTGGTTTCGAGGGCTTGAGGGGCGCATTAACGTCAACCGAAATGCCCCTAGTTCCAGTCCTGGCGGCGATGGAATCAGTCGGCGTTCCGTTTGAGACGGAAACGCTTCGTGTTCAAATCGCCGGCGCCAACAAACGATTGCTTGAAATTGAACACGCGGCGTCTGAAATCGTGGCCAACGTGGACGGCGCGGCGCCTGCGTCGCTCACGTCGTCAAACGACGTCGCGCGGGTGCTTTTCGAGGACCTGAAGTTGCCGCCTCCGCCGTGCGCGCTTGTGGATACCGGCAACCACAAAGCAGGTACCGGTCACCCCCGGCGCCGGCGGCGGGTGAAAACGGATTGCGAAACCCTGCAATTCCTGGTCGGGCAACACCCGTTTCCCGCGCTGGTGATGGAACACCGGAGCCTTTCCAAGTGCGTCGGGATGGCGGAGGAGCTGGTGGAGCTGGCGATGCGAGGAGGTTGTGGTTTGGATGGTTTAGGGGGGGGAAAGAGCACAACGCACGGCGGCGGCGGTTCGTTCTCCGCGGGCGATTTCCCGAAAACGAAAACGCGGTGTCGTTTGTTCGGCACGATTCACCAGACAAATTGCGAAACCGGACGTCTCGCGATGGAGGACCCGAACCTGCAAAACCTGCCGTACGACCGACCGATCTGTGGTGCGCTGGGAAACGGCAGTGTTCACTCGCCAAACGGAAGCCAAACGTCCCTCGCAGTTCGCTCCGCGTTCAAAGCGCCAAGAGGAAGAGTGTTGCTCGCGGCGGATTACAAACAACTCGAGTTGCGGGTCGCGGCGCACCTTTCGGGCGACGCCGGGTTCGTCGCCGCGTTCGGCACCGGGACCGGATGTGACACCTCCGAGGCCGCTGGCGACCCGTTTCTGATACTAGCCTCGCGGTGGCGCCGCGTTCCCGTCAGCGAGGTCTCCAAAAAAGACCGCGCTGTGGCGAAGAAGCTTGCGTACTGTACGTTGTTCGGCGGCGGCGCGAATCGGTTCGCCTCGGAAACCGGGTGTTCTGCGTTTGACGCGAAGCAGTTACAGGAGGGTTTCCGGCAATCTATTCCGGGTGTTGAAACGTGGCGACAAAGGGTTGTGCGTGACGCAAAGAACAAGACACCGCCGCACGTCGTGACAATCGGCGGCCGGCGGCGGCACTTGCCCGGGTTGGCGGGCGGCGGGGCGACGGCGGCGGGCGACGCGAGGAAAGCGGTGAACACCGCCACGCAGGGGGGCGCCAGCGATATCGTCAAGCGGGCGATGATTGAGATTCACAACAAGTTGGCGGGCGGGGGGTTGCGTGATGGTGATGATGATGACGCAACGTTCGGCGCCGCCGACGCCGACGACGCAAACACCGTTTGGTCCCGTCTGCGTCGCGGAAACTGTCGCCTTTTGTTGCAGGTGCACGACGAGCTCGTTTTCGAGGTTGACGAGTCTGACGCCGTAGTGGCGGTCCGGGCGATTCGCGCGTTGATGCAAAACGCGGGTAGGGTTTTTTCGTTAACAGTACGACTTCCGGTGAAAATTTCCGTGGGGTGGGACTACGGGGACATGACCGAGGCGCGGTACTAACGGCGGGACTAACGGGACTGCTTTGATAGTTTAGAGGTTGATAAAAAAACCAAATGTATTCTTCACTTTTCTGTTTTACAATTCTTCACCAAACCAAGGTACGCTTCACTCGATTTCCTTTAGTTTCACCTCTGCGAGTAACGGGAACTTCCCCTTCAGCGAGCTTGCGATGCTCTGCCCCAGCGCAAGAGGGCCTTTGAACTCCAAAACGCAAACCCCGTCCGTCACGGAGACCACGCGCGCGCTACCGCCATAGTTGTGAATGGCGCCGGCGAGTTTCTCGAGGTGCCGCGCGACTTTTTCGGTGGACAAGCTTTGCGCGCCGCCTCCGTTTTCGTCGTCCAAGTTAACAACCTGCCGGACTGCGTTTCCGAAGACTTTTATCAACGTCTTCTCGATTCCCCCTTTCAGGGTGGCCGTGGAGCTTGAGCAGCTGCCGCACGCGCCGTTCATGCGCACGGCGACGATCCCGTCCTCGATGCCCAACACCTCCACGTCGCCGCCGTCGGCTTGCAGAAACGGGCGCACCGCGTCCAAAGCGGCGTCCACGTTTTCCATGGTCAACGGTTGTATCTCCCGGTTCGGGTCCAGCGGTGTTTCGTCCGGCTCATCGCTCTGTTGTGACTCTTTTTCGTACGGAGACACTACGTTCCCGGTGGTCGGGTCCACGGTCGGGGCACCAGCGGCGCCGGCGCCCGCCTTTGACGCGGCGGTGTCTTCATTCGCCGGCCACGTTTCCGGCGCCAGCGTCCACGCCTTGGCGTTGATTGCGAGGCACCCTTTCGGTATACACTCTTCACCCCCTTCCTTGGATGACACCCAGTCCAGTATCCACCGGTCCGCTTCGTTTCGCAGGTTCGTTCTTGTCGCCATCTGCGCGTTCGCGAACGCGGCGACCCGCACCTTCGCCGCGTCGTCGCCGTTGTTTGCGAAGTGCGACGCAACCGCCGCCCGCACATCCCGGCGGTACCCGACGAACGTCATCTGCGCATCACCATCGTACGTCGCGTACACGCCCGCCACCGCGCCGTCCCCAGCCGACCTCGCCTCGAGCCACGCCGCCGTGTTCACCACCGCCTCGCCGTCATCGCGGACGCTTTGAATTGAATACACCTCGCCGGCGTCCACGGTGCTGGACGAGATGGCCGCCTCGCCCGTGGCGAACACACGCCCGGCACGAATTCTGGAGGCGGCGGGGAGACGCGCGTCGGGAACGCGACCGAGACGCGCGCGGTGGCCGGCGCAGACGGAATGGGACGTGTGCGCCGTCGTGCGCGCGGTGCTCGCGAGAGACGGCATGCTCACGACTGAGTGTGACGTGGCGCGCGGTACTCTAACCACCACCGAAAGAGGTGGACGAGGTTGCGGTTGGCAAAATTCTTCGAGCGAAAATGGCCAACTGGCCGCGTCTGGCCAAAGTACCGTTGACATAGCTTCAAACGTCAACGAGGCGCGTCGTCCTACGTGCCTCATCACTCGACGCCGCACCGCGCATCAGTCACGCGCGATCCCGGACGACGCGCGACACGCTCTGAGTGGCCAGGGAGGGTTTAGGGTTAGGGATAGGGTTACCCCCAACGCACGTCCACCGATCGCGCGCGATAGACCCTGACGTTCCGCCATTTTCATGGCGGAAAAATCTACCCCCGCGGTGGATGACGTGTGGAAAGCCTCGGCGTACGGCGACCTGGGGAAACTCCGTGCGTATTTAGAGCATGACCCTACGCTGGTGAACGAACCAGACGCGACAGGGTAGGTTTCGGTTTGGGGTACCGTGTATGAGCAAACAGTCAGAGAGTTGGATGCGCAAACGCGATCGGTCTCGGCCAATCTTGAACTCGTCGAATCTGGGCACGTCCCATTTACTTCCCACCCTTCACTTCCCAACACTAACCTCCTCTTCATTCGTTCTGCAAACCCACCCCCCGTCCCCGCCACACAGGTTCCGCCCACTGCAATGGGCCGCCCTGAACAACCGCGTCGCGGTGGCGTCGTTTCTGCTTGACAACGGCGCGGACGTTTCACTCGGGGACGGGGACAAGCAAACCGCGCTGCACTGGGCGTGCGTGCGCGGGTCGCTGCCTTGCGCCGAGCTTTTGCTGCGGCACGGCGCGAAATGCAAAACCACGGACGTGCGAGGGTACGACGCCGCGCACGTCGCCGCGCAGTACGGCCACACTGGGATGCTTTACCACTTCAAAACACGGTGGGACGCTGATTTGGACCTGGTGGATCTCGACGGGCGGTCGCCCCTGCACTGGGCCGCGTACAAGGGGTTCCCGGACGCCGTCAAGCTGTTGCTGTTCTGCGACTGCGACGCGCTGCGGCAGGACAAGGAAGGGTGCACGGCGCTGCACTGGGCCGCGATTCGGGGGAAGAGCGAAGCCGCACACGTGCTAGGGCAGAGCGGCGGTTTGCCAATGCTGGAGGCGCTTGACTCCGAGGGGAGCACCGCGGCGCGGCTGGCGACGGACAAGGGGCACAAGAGTTTAGGGCACTTCCTGGCCACCACGCAGGTGGGTATTTCCCACGCACCACGTTCCGCCTCTGCGATTGCCCATACTCGTACCAGAAGGGACGGTTACCTGTGCCCATACTCGTACCACAAGGGACTATTACCCCTGACTGTTTACTCAAACCAATCCCTCATGCACATGGTCCGAGAGACTGACACTTTCTTGTTTATCGTACGAGGACCGTTTGCGCGGGGACAAAAAAAAATCAACCGGGTCCGTGTTCGCGGACAAAGGCATGGCCATCGCGTGTCTCGGTTTAGTGTTAGGTCTGGTGTTCATGTTCACGCACGCCGTGGTGCTCGCGGACGGCATGCCCAACATGGACGTGCACGCCGCGGGGTGGGCGTGGCTGGTGGTGCTTACATCCGGGTACGGCTTGTACTTGATGTTCAAGGTGACCACCGCGGACCCGGGGTTCGCGGACGCCAAGGACGCGGCGGCGGTGCTTGATACACGCGTACGGAGCAGCAAACGCGACGGCGGCGCGCTGCGACGCCACGAAGCGCAGAACGGCGCGCACAGCCAATCCGGCTCGACTGTTTGGGACGAAGGCACGGAAACGGGCCAAGTCTTCGACGCGTCGTCTCGCGCCAACGCGTACCTGGAGCACCCCGAGCTGAAAGCGGGCAACTGGGCCGCGCTTTGCCCGACGTGCAAGATCGTCAAGCCGTGGGGCACCAAGCACTGCGGCACCACGAACAAGTGCGTCAAGCGGTTCGACCACTACTGCCCTTGGATGGGCAACGTGATCGGGAAAGGGAACCACCGGGATTTCGTGTTCTTCTTGATCCTTGAAACGCTCGCGATGGCGATCGCGTTCGCAGTCGCGGTCGCGCGCCTGCGCCAGGCGGGCGGCGCACACACGCAAGCCCCGTTCACGGTGACGTACATCACCGTGTTCATGGTGCTTGACGGGTGTGTGTTGTTTCCTGTGCTCTTTTTGACCGCCGCGCAGATCGGCCAAGTTTTGCGGAACATCACCACCAACGAACTCGCGAACGCGCACCGGTACCACTACCTGCGCGACGCGAACGGGAAGTTCCACAACCCGTTCGACAAAGGCATCGCGGCGAACGTGAAATCGTTTCTGAAAATGTCCAACAACGAAGCGCAAACGCAGCGGGAAACCGTGATGAGCGCGCGGGAGATGGAGGGGATACTGAGTGGGAGCGAAAACGAAGTGTGACGACAGGAATTGTGAGTTTTTATGAGACAACTCTACAAGTCTCCCTCTCCCCGTTTCGTTCTTGGTGACCGCCGCGGCGGTGGTGGCTCGTAAGAATTCCTACGATAAGAAACTGGCAACATGGCAACACACTTTGCTTGCGAGCTTGAGTCTTTCTTGTCACGTGCCCCTTTACGCACCCCTGACGGCGTCCGATCGTTTGCTTTTCTTTTTGGCGCGGAATCCATCCGTCGTTGTTCTGATTGGTCGTTTTTTTTGCCGGGACGTGCCTTTACGAAAACGATGGACCACGCACGCGCCCTTTCGTCATCATTCCCTCGCGCACGTCTCCGCCAACGCCAGGACGGTCGCGTTCGAACTCAACCCATCGCGAGCCGTTTGTTTCGCGAGTGACACGCGATCACTGTGTGTGGCGAGTAACCTCCCGCCCGTCTCGCGTACGTGCCAGCAGTTCCCATAGAGACGAAGGGCGCGGGTTTGAAAACTGAGATCCCCACAAGGTCCGCGGCACTTTTGGACGCGCTGTGTACGCGCTGTGCCCGAAAATGACCCTCCAGGTACTTGTCCAGAACGCGGCGACATGCGTGAGTGCGGTCGGTAAGGCAGGTGGCAAGGTAAGTGTTTAAGGGAAACCGAAACGCGAGCGTCCCCGGAACGGCGTCCCCGACAATGCCTTTCCCGAAATCGCGCCGTTCGTCCCGCGGATATTTAACGCTGACGCGACATCCTTTTCGAAACAGGCCGCTTTCAATGCAACCGCGCTCGGCGCGTCGCGCCGCGGGCTTGTTTCCCGCGATCGAAAACCTCTGGTCAACTCGCCTCCTGAGATGTGCCTCGACGTGCTATGTGTCTCGCCCTCCGTCGCGTCCATCGCCCCTCCCCCTTCCATCACGAGGCACGTGACCTGGACGTCCACCCCCACGGTTTTCGCCCCCACCAAAGCGGGAAAGCTTCGGCGGCCTCGCAAGGGCGGCGGCGGGGACGAGAACGACGACCCGGCAATTCCCGGCAACGACGGGAATCGGCACGAGTTTCTGGACGAGCACGACCTGGACGACGGTAACGGGTCTGGTGACGGCATGGACGGCGGGTCAGGCGACGAATGGTTTGGCCGCGACGGATGGAACGGCGGCGGCGGCGGCGACGGCGACGTCAACCGCTGGATCGATGGCGAGTACGCCCGGAACGATGGTAGGTTGATGTGGGCGTGGCACACCGTGTGCGGCGTGGCTTTGGTTGGGTCCGTGCAGCACGCCGTGGGTGCGGCGGTGGCTGGCAGCAAGGCCTCGAGCGCCGTGATCTCCGTCGCGACGAGCGCCGCCGACGAGAACCTCACAGCGTTTGAAGCGGTCGCCTCAGCGCGCGCCGGCGCGCGCTTCGCCTCCATCACCTCCGCGCACCTCTCGAGGCAGCAACCGAAACTCTCCATGTCAACGTGAAATGGGGGACACGAGGCGAAACATGTTGTACCAACACTACTACTGTATAAAACTTGTACCACCACTAACAATCAACAACGACCAACTGCGGTGAGAACGAGACCGACCACGTTGTAACACGCTCTGTACTTTGTATGATAAGCTTCTTTTTTAATCGAACTGGGCCCATACTTTCCATGATAAACTGTTTAACACAAGTAACCACCACCCAACCGCCAACCCTACCCACCTCTTTTCTGTCTTCTCGCCTCGAGCTTTTTCTGAAGCCTCGCATGTACCTCCGATCTGCTTGGCGCGTCGTCAGCGCCGGTCCGCTCGCGCGGCGGCGCGACGCCCAAAACCTCGCCGCCCGCGATAGAGACGCGGCGCGATCCGCTCCCGCCGGCCCCGGCCCCGCCGCCCGCCATCTCCCGCGCGTCCAGACACACCATCAAGTCCCTTAATTGTTCCTCCAAATCCGTGATTCGCAAATCCTTGCCCTGTGATGTTGAGGTTGACGTTTCCGAGGCCGCCTCCGCGGTTTTTTCGCGTTCCGTTTGATTCAGCGTCATCTGTTCATTGATTTGTTTCAGAAACTCGAGTTCGGTTTGTTGCGTTTGTACCTTTTGTTTGCACTTCGCGAGCGCCGCGTTAGCTTCCGCGAGTTCACTCCTCGCCTCACGTGCGTCCCGCACCGCACTCGCGATGACCCCGGCTTGTCGTTCCGCCGCAACCGCAGCACTCAGCGCGCCTTCCTTCTCCGCCGTCGCCGCCGCCACGACCCCCTCGAAATACCCTCGTTGCTCGTCCAGCTGCGACGTTAACAAAGCGCTGTACTCGGCGTGAATGGCGCTGAGCTTACTGATACCAATAAAAGAAAGTGTCAGTCTTGTATAGGCAATCGCAGAGGCGGAGCGTGGTAAATGGGAAATACGTACCTGCTCACCAGGGCTTCCTCTAACCCGGGATCGAGGGGGTAGTCGGTGTCGTACTCTGCCAAGCCGTGGTCCAACGAGGACGCGGCGTTGTCGGGGTTTCCGACACCTCGGGATCGTCCATGTTTTCGGCTGGTATCCCCGGCATCCGGCGAGTGATCGTACCCGCGACGCGAAGACGACACGCCTGCTCTTCCGTCGTCGTGGACGTCGTGGCGCGCGCCGCCCGGCGCTAACTCCACCAAACCCGTTTTCGATTGAATCAGCCTGTGTACGAACCCGTCCCGAACGTAGTCCCACACCCGCTGCGTGCGCAGCTCCAGGGCGTAGCAGTGCGAGGTTTCGTGGAAGTGCGAAAGCGCGTGCTTCCCGTGCGTGTACCGCCCGCACCCCACGGACCCGCAAATCAAACACGCCCACAGGGATTCTTCCACGGGCGGTGTTGATGTCGATGCGGTTGCAACAGGTGATGCGGTCGCGACAGACGTTTGTGTCGAATAACTCGCAACACACCCCGGATGCGCACACCTCGGAACCTGATCCGCGTCTGTGGTGTACCTGCACACCGGGCAGGAGTTGCCGTTCCACCCTTCGATGCACCCGGCGTGAAAAGCGTGCGAACACACCGTGGTCACCACGCCGCTCGCGTCCTGGTCTAAACGATCCAGGCACACGGGGCAGGATGGGACCTCGGTTAAGTGGGTTAAGTGGTCGTCTTTTGCTGTTTCTTCTCCTGTTCCTTCTCCTTCTTCTTTTGTTCCTTTCACACCCTTATCATTATTATCCTTTCCATTCCTTCCACCCGACCCTCCCAAAACCTCCACCCGTCGCACGAACAACACCTTGCAGGTTTCGTCCCCGAGCGCGCTGAACTTTCGGTCGTGGTAGTTCACGGCGAAGGCGTCCGCGGCGGTTTGGTCCACGAAGCGCAAAATGACGCTGTACGTGGAATCAGTCTTAGAGTTTGCGGTGGTGGAATCAGTCCTTCGGGTGTTCGCGGAAGTGGAATCCGTACTTCCGTCGGCGGCTGTGCTTCTTCCCAACCCCAACCCCCGGGCGCCTTCCGAAAGCACCATGCGCATCTCCACCACTTTCGGGACGAGCGCCGCGGCGAAGCGACAGAAATCCCCGACGCTCATGGTGGAAGGCACCGCTAACACGCACACCAGGGGTTGTCGTCCTTTGGGAAGCGCCGAAACTCCTTGGTGTGCGTTGCCGTGACTCGAACCGTGAGTCGGACCGATTGGTGGTGACTCAACACCAACACTCAACGTATCCCGGAACAAATGAAGCGCCCCGGTGATGATCGTGGACCGCGGGTTCCCCGCGGAAAACGGAAGCGGATGCCATGTCGGATCTTCGACGGAACCTTCGTGGGACCCTTGGTTTTCGGATCTCGAACCGACCGACGCACTGGTTTCGCCGTGCGCCAACTCGCTCGACACAGAGTCATCGCCGCACTCTGGAAGACACACCCGCAGCGTGAACAACGACGCCATGCGAGGGCCGCTGGCACGCGCGGCGCGGATGCGATGCGCGCGTGTGGCGTAGGACTTCGCTGCAAAAATAACAGAAGACTTTTCCCGGCCGAAAATGAGAATTGTTCGATTTCCCTCACGATCGCGTCTCCCCGTTCGCGCGACACAGCGAACAGGCGCACTCACGACCGGTTGGTTCACAAAAACTTCGTCGACTCCGTCACGATGGGCGGCGACACGCCAATGGTCGAGGACCTGGCCCCCGAAACCGCGCCCCTTGTGCCTTTCGGTGGCCAAGCGTCGGGGGATTGGGCGGCGGAGGTCGATGCGGAGCACGAGTTGTCCGGGAGAAACGCGGATGTGCTGCAGGCTGAGAGGGAAAAAGCCAAAGCGCGGGCGGAGAGGTTCGGCGAGACGTACACGGAGCCTAGTGCGAAGACGTTAGCGGGCGCGCACGGGCTGCTTTCTCGTAAGGAAGTGCTGGCGGTGAGAAGGGAGCAGGCTGAAAAAAAAGCAAAGCGAGGCGATCGGTTCATCACGGGGATCGATTTGTTCGACCCTGCGGAGGAAGCGAAGCGATTGGCGAGGGCACACAAGTTCGGCGCGATGTTGACCGATGTCACTGCCGAGCAACAGCTGGTACGGGAGAAGGCTGAGACAGAAAAAAAGGAACGAGACGCGAAAAACAAAAAGGAAACCGCGAATCTTTCGGGCGACGTCGCGGACGGCGACGGCGAAGGCATGGACGCCGAAGACGCTTTAAAAAAAAACGATATTTTGGAACAACGCGTCGATCCCGACTTCGACTCGGTGTGGCGAAACGACGCCGTGCACCTTTACGGCGTGGACCACATGACCACCGCGGATTGCGTGGGGTACTTCGGCGAGTACGGCCCCGTGTTCTGCGAGTGGATCAACGACTCGTCCTGCAACGTCGTGTTCAACGACGAACACGCGGCGAGAAGGGCGATTCGCATGAAAGGCGCCGCGATGGGCGCCTTCGCCGCGCCGGACGGCAAGGACGTGCTTCCTGACGGGTTGACCGCGGAGATGCTGTGGCACAGTGGGCCGCCGTTCAGCACCAAAGGACACGTCCTGCAACTGTCGTTCCGACTCGCCACGGAGGATGACATCAAGCCGCACGGGAAAATCAAAAGCCGGTACCTGTGGCTGGGCGGGAAAGGGAACGGCGGACGCGGCGGGCGAGGCAATGTCGGCGGGAACGGGAAACGACGCCGCAGGGATACCAACGAGCGGGACGGGAACGGCGGTCGACGTGACGGCCGAGACGGACACGCCGATCGACGTGACGATCGACGTGACGATCGACGTGACGATCGCGATCGAGGCGACGATCGCGACGGCGGCGCGCGCGGCGGGAAGCGACGACGGGGCGGCGGCGGGGGCATGCGCGCGTTCGACGACGACGACGGCGGCGGCGCAGGGATCAGGGATCTGAGGGAGAAACTGAAGAAGCGAAGGGAAGAAATCGAACGCGCGCGGGGGGACGGCGGGGACGCGTCGATGGCGGGTGATGCGTCATCACCCCAAAAGCCGGCTAGCAACGTCGGCGCGGCGGTGGTGTACGACGACGTGTAAGCGCGTTGTTATTTTCCGTGCCTCGCGGATGGTACTATATCGGTACGTCTCATTCGAAAAGCGCTCGTCCACCCGATTAGGCACTTTCTCCACCACACACTCCTTCCCTTCGCATGTTTATTACACGGTGAAGTTCTCGCACACCGCGGTTTTGTCCACGCGCTTCATGATCCCCGAGATCACCTGGCCCGATGAAAAAGAAAGTGTCAGTCTTGTATGGGCAGAGGCGGAATGTGGTGAGTGGAAAATACGTACCTTCCCCGGTCCCACCTCGGTGCTTTTTTCCAACCCGCCCGCCAGGAGCGCCTGCATGGTTTTCTCCCACTGCACCGGCGACGTGAGTTGTTTCGCGAGAGTGGCTCGGATCGATTCCGCGTCAGTGTGCGGTAGGACGTCCACGTTGGAGATGACGGGAATCTTGGGGGTTTCGATTGGTGTTTCCTCGAGGCCCTTTTTCAGCGCCTCCGCGGCCGGGGCCATGAAGTCGGTGTGGAAAGCGCCGGCCACGGCAAGCTTCACGACCATACGAGCCTTGAAATCGGGCTTGGCGATTTCCTGCACCTTCGCGATCGCGGAAACCGACCCAGAAACCGCGTAGTTGCCGTTGCACAAAAAGTTCGCGATACGAACGCCGCCTTCCTCGCACTGCTCAGTCGCCGCGGCGCACAGCTCGTCCACTTTTTCGGCGCTCAACCCGATGACGCTCGCCATGGCGCTGATACGATTAACAAGAAAGTGTCAGTCTCTCGTAATGTGTATGAGTAAGCAGTCAGGGTAACGGGCAGAAGTAATAGTCCCTTCTGGTACGAGTATGGGCAATCGCAGAGGCGGAACGTGGTGATTGGGAAAGGCCCTTACCTCGGCGTCGCATCCGCGGCGGCTTGCATTGATTCGCCCCGAAGTTTCACCAGCCGCACGCCGTCTTCGAACGAAATCGCCCCCGCGAAGGTCAGGGCGGTGTACTCGCCCAAGGACAGCCCGGCGCACACGTCAACCGCGGAAATCTCCGCTAAACCTTCGGGGGTCGATTTCATCTTTTCAACCGCCGCGAGACTCGCGACGTAAATGGCGGGTTGCGAAACCTCCGTGGAGTTCAAGCGCTCCGCCGGGCCGTTGACGCACACGTCCAGTAAGTCGTACCCGAGAATCACAGA